>Ga0209391_10001025_pt1 | contig 14235 bp, 15 predicted proteins | sample PPLLak3March2015_FD_187246 | JGI IMG/M metagenome (GOLD analysis project Ga0209391, IMG submission 187246) | Freshwater sediment microbial communities from Prairie Pothole Lake near Jamestown, North Dakota, USA - PPLs Lake P7 Core (1) Depth... | ecosystem: Environmental > Aquatic > Freshwater >... | reverse complement strand
GCATCATCACCAAAAACAAAGACATTATACGCCAGCAGAGCGACAAGAATAAGGATAGGCAAAAATGCTTCCCAGATAGAAAGTTCTTTGTTTCTGATAATTTTAGTGTCCATTAAAAGTGTATTTAAAGGTGCTCAAAGTACACAAAAATGCCGTACAAATAATAATACAGATAAAATAAAGCGCGAATTTTCTTGCTGTGACCCTTGCTGATCCGCAGGTTAAAAGCCCGTTTTACTTCAAATTCAAAAAAAACTCAGATTTTTATACTAATTACGCAACCATTAAATAAAATTTACATCTATACGTTATATAGTAAAACCCCCGTTGCTATGAATTTGGAAATAAAAATACTGGAGTTTCTCTACGAGAATGACAATGGCACCTATCAGGACATCGCATTTTTAGACGATAACTTTGACGATCTGAGAGAGTGTGTTTGGAAATTAAAGAGTGAAAACCTGTTGGTTTTAGACGATAATAAACCCAGAAATCTGGAATATTTCGGTATCAATAACAACCGGATCTTCACGATTAAGGTTAAAATTAACGACAGAGGAAGGTTTTATCTGGAAAATTTGACAAATTCAAATAAAAAAGAAACAAGCAGACCGGGAAGAAAAAGTTTCTGGCGGATTGCATTTTAAAAATATTACTCAAAATTATATTAGTGAAAGAGGGCTGTTTTAAAAAAAACAGCTTTTTTTTTGCAAAAAAAAATCCCGTGTGCTGAACACGGGATTTATTTTTGATAAGAGTCAGATTAAACGCCTCCTCTTAAATGCTTTTGCCAGATATGCAGTTCTTCCCAGTTGCCTTCATCTGCCAGTTTTGATTGTGCAGACCAGGTTCTTGGATTGTGAACTGTGTAGGCAGGGCCAGCATTGTCAAGGATTTTCTGCAGCCTCTTTGTTGATGCATTTGCCAGTTGATGGAAACTCCAGATACCATCCTTGTTCAATAATCCCTGAATTTTTGGACCTATTCCTTCAATTTTTGTGAGGTCATCTTTAACTGCGTCAACAGCGGCCAATGGTGCAGCAGCAACCTTATCGCCATCTCCTCCAAAGAATTGTTTCAAAAGCCAGCCCAGAAGCAGACCTAATAAAAATGCTCCCAAAAGCCACAATAACCAGGGCCAGAACACATCGCTACCATCACATGCCGTTGTATTAATTTGTAAATTTAACATAATATAAGATTTTAATTTGGTTAGACTATTTTACTACTATTTCTACTCTCCTGTTTTTTTGTTTGCCTTCATCAGTACTTCCATCTGCAACCGGCTCTAATTTACCCTTGGAATCAACGGTGATCTTTTCTGGGGCAACACCTCTGCTTACAAGTTGCGCTTTAACTTTTTCAGCTCTTTCAAGGCCAAGTTTGTAATTGTAATCCTGATCTCCATCCTGATCCGTGTGACCGGTCAAAGACACTGTAGCTTCCGATTTCTTTAGATCTTCACTAAGTGTGTCAAGATAATCAACTACATTTTTTTCATTGATTTCCTTGGTCTTGTCGTATTCAAAATAAATAATGGCTTTATCGTGTTTTTCCACCACATTCTCATTTCTGACTACCCACTTAAACTTGGTATTTCCAAAGGCTTCATCACCGGCATTCGCACAAACCCCCGCTAACCAGCTTTCCAATTCGAATTGGTCCGCTGCTATTTTGTCTATAAATAAGGCTTTAACCTTTTCGGCTCTTGCCATCCCCAACTGCGCATCTTCTCCTTCAAAGTAAGGTGCAACAATCAATAATTTTCTACCCTCCTTTATACCAGCTAAAATTTCCTCTTTTTTCTGAGGCCAGGCTTCACCGGTTATTGGATTATCAGAATTGCAATCGAAGGCAAGTGGCCCCCGAACAACTACTACCTCTTCCACCGCAGGTTCACAGCATACAACGGTTTTTTTATACCATTGCCATGAAAAATAAAGCAGCAAAATAAATAGCAGTAAAGTTAAAAGTGCTAAAAATTTTTTCATTTATTAAGGTTTTATGTTAGATAATGAATACTAATTCATGCTAAAATTAATAATTATTTTTTAAATGACTATTAAAAATTTACAACATGCGCATTTATCAAATATTTAATGAACTGATTTATCATGATCTGTTTCCACAGCAGAAGCAGCCAGTTCCTTTAACTCCATTTTGCACACCGGGCAATTTCCGTTTTCTGCATATGATTTTTCCTGTTCACATTTCATAGGACACTGGTAGGATGCCAAGGCGGCTTCTTCAGTTACTGTGGTTTCTTCAGTCGCCGTGGTTTGGGTTTCAGTTACAACAGGTTCTTCCATTTTTTGTTCTTCCTTCTTTGCTTCATTACAGGATATGACAGCTAAGAAAACTACCAATAACACAGTATTAAATACGTTTTTTTTCATTTGTATATTTTTATTTGTTCCCTCCAAATCTAAAAATAAATTTTAAACCAGCCATGAAAAAATCGGGTATGGCAAAACACTTTTTAAAGTACAATGGATTTAATGCTGAAAAGATCCGGAATTTCGCTTTCCCAGGTATATTTTTCCAACAGGGCGTTTTGCAGCGCTACTGAAGATTCCGATTCTCCGTGAATAAGAAAAATATTCTCCGGTTGATTTTTAATATTCTTTACCCAGTTCAACAGTTCTTGCTGATCTGCATGGGCTGACAGGCCTTCAATTTCTTCAACCTGCATACGAAAAGGGAGGATCTTGCCATAGACCTTTACTTCTTTAGCTCCTTCGAGTATCTTTCTTCCCCGTGTTTCTTCGGCCTGATACCCAACAAACAATAAGGTGTTCTTCGGATCTGCCGAATTGGTCTCAAGATAATTGAGTATGCGTCCACCGGTCATCATTCCGCTACCCGCAATGACTATTTTCGATCTCTCATCTTCCCTCCAGTCCAGGGTTTCTTTAAAGTTATCCACAATTTTAAAATTCCTGCACATTTCTATGAATTCCTTTTCATCAAGCTTGTGCCAGTCCCTGCTGCGGTAGAGCAGTTCCAGAACGCTTAAACCCATCGGACTGTCAATGATCATTGGAATTTCAGGAATCCTTTTCTCCTTGCTGAGTTGCCATAAAATATACATGAGCAACTGAGAACGTCCAACAGAGAAGCTTGGAATAAACAGGCTGCCGCCTCTGGCAACTGTCTCGTTGATGATGGAAGCTATGGCCGGAATGGTATCCTTTTCTTCGGGATGTATTCGTGCTCCATAGGTACTTTCCAAAAATAAAAAATCAGCCTTTTTGGGTCGTAAAGGCTTAAAAAGCAGCAGATCATTCAATCTGCCAACATCCCCGGAAAAGACAAATCTTCTATTGTGTATGTCCAGTTCAATAAAGGTTGAGCCGATAATATGCCCGTTGTACTGAAACCTGGCTTTTACTTCCGGCACGATCTGTACCCAACGCGATGGAGGCAGTCCTTTGAAAAACCGGGCTGCGGTATCCACCTCCTGAACTGTATACAAAGGTTTGGCCGGGTGGTGTTTGGAATAACCTTCCTGGTTTGCGCGTTCTGCTTCATTCTCCTGAATTCTGGCAGAATCGTACAAGATAATTTTACTGATATCAAGCGTTGGATTCGTTCCATAAACCGGCCCCTTAAAACCATTCCTTACCAAAACTGGCAGATAACCCGTGTGGTCCAGATGACCATGGGTGAGCAATACCGCATCGATATCTTTTGCTGCGACAGGAAGCGGACCCCAGTTCAGGTTTCTGAGTTCCTTTTTTCCCTGGAATAAACCACAATCGACCAACAGACAAAACTTTTCGGACTGAAGTAGAAATTTCGAACCGGTTACAGTTCCAGATGCACCCAGAAAATGAATTTGAATGTTCATTTGAAAAAGATTTAAAATATTTCATCAAATCACTTCTACTAAGTTAAAATATTTTGATCTCTTAAATGCTTTTTGGTGGATTAGTTTTTTAAAAACGTTGAAGTTTGTAGAAATCGGGATTTTGACTTATGGCAAGACCCATACCTTTTAAAATATTGATAAAACTTGATCTATGAAGCAAATTCAATAATTTTAAAACTACAGAAAAAAACTGGAAAAGTAAACAGCCAGTGCGAGGATAACTACCAATATTTGATGTAATATTTGTACCATGGTCCAAATGTAAACATAAATTGTTAAGTTATGTTTAATTAAATTGTTAAAAGATTATTAATTCCAACCTCCCTTTTTAAAGAAAAATGCGGGAAACAGGATCAGCAGAAGCACAGGATGTATGATAAACCGCCTGATATAAAAAGCAAATAAGTATCCATCCTTTAATTCTCCGGCAAGCACAACAAAAAAAGTGAAGGTTAAAAAGACAAAGGCAAGCAAATAAAACTTGACCGCAAAACGCAGCAGATCCCTGTCGCGAAAAGCCATCCAAATGATACCCAAAGAAATCAGGGTATTTACAGCATACCGGATAAACATGTTAAAAAACAGCTTTAGCCCATGGTATTCAGGTATGGGCTTTAACAGATAGTCGTGATCAAAATAGCTCTGAAAAGGATCATACAGCCATTTTGTCGCCAGGTACCTCACGGCCACCAGAGAAACAAAAAGAGCAGACAGGATGATTAATCTATTTTTCTTTGACATTTTTTAGCTCTTTATAATGTGAAAAGAATTGCACCCAAATGATCCAGAGAATAAAAATATAACCGTATATAATGGAAGGAAAGAGCAGGTCATGAATAAAGATCCTGTGCTGCGGATATTTTTGATATATGGCTGCTATAAAAAAGATGCGCAAAATATTTACCAGATAAATGGTTACGATGCCAAAGATGCCGAAAAAAAATGTGTCTTTCAGATCGCCCTTGAAGGCAATGATAAAGGCCAGAAATAAAATGATAATACTCACTGAATTACAACCCTCCACTACATTGATCACATGCTGCCCGTTCAAAAAAAAATGTATGGACATTTCTGTTTCACTTTGTTGTACCTGAGCATCAAAACCCAGTATAAGTGCTGCTGTCTTCACGTGTTCTGCTACTTGTCTGGTAATGGGGGCACATGAAAATACGTCTGTTTTTGTCTGTGTTTTCGAAAGATAAACCGAATAGATCCCTGTAAGAATAAAATAAGTTGCAAAAAACTTAATCAAAAAAATAATAATAGTTCTATTTTTGCTCAAGGAATACACATTAAGGGTTCCTCAAAAATATGAAAACTTATGGAATATCCGCTACTGCATAAGAAAGTTATCGAAATTCTGGCTGCAGATCATACCACAGATGAAAAATTATTGTCGGTTTGTGAATTGCTTAAAAAAAGTATTCCGTATTACCACTGGGTTGGTTTTTATTTTGTGAACGGAGAAAAAAAAGAACTCAGATTAAGACAATTTGCCGGAAAACCCACCGAACATACTTTGATACCTTTTGGAAAAGGAATTTGTGGTCAGGTAGCTGTCAGCAATAAAAATTTTATAGTACAGGATGTCACCGAACAGGACAATTATATTTCCTGCGGGATGGATGTCAGATCAGAGATCGTGGTACCCATTTTTAAAGATGGTAAAAATGTGGGGCAAATAGACATTGATTCGCATGATCTTGCCCCCTTCACCCAAGAAGACGAAGCTTTTTTAGAACTGGTGTGCAGGGAAGTGTCCGCCCTACCCCTCTGATCCAGTTGTTCCTGATTGTTGAAAAGGCAAAATCCTCACTCGCAAAATCTGTCCAATTTGCGTGAGAAAATTTCATTTTTTTATAAAACAGCGCCTCTTGGGTCTGCATAAATTATCAGGCCTGAAACAATTCTATTTTATTGCCAATTATATTTTGTGCAAGCTAATTGATTTACTAATTTTGCGCAAAATTTTACTGTTCCCATGAGCCAAATAAAAAAGATAAAATCAGCCCTGATCTCCGTTTTTCATAAAGACGGACTAGAACCCATTGTAAGGGAATTAAACAGGCAGGGAGTTACTTTATATTCGACAGGCGGAACCGAAAACTTTATTCACCTTCTGGGTATAGAGGTCATTCCTGTAGAGGGCATAACTTCTTATCCTTCAATCCTTGGAGGCCGCGTAAAGACCCTGCACCCCAAAATATTTGGCGGAATACTGGGCAGAAGAGAACTCAAGGAAGATCTGGCGCAAATGCGGGAGTATTCCATACCCGAAATCGATCTGGTCATAGTTGATCTGTATCCTTTCGAGCAGACTGTGGCCAGCGGCTCCGGTGAACAGGATATTATTGAAAAAATTGATATCGGAGGTATTTCTTTAATCAGGGCCGCCGCTAAAAATTTTAATGACGTGTTATGCGTTTCTTCGATGGATCAGTATGCGGAATTACTCCAGATGCTTCATTCTGATGGGGGAAAAATAAGTCTGGAGGATCGCAGGCGGTTTGCAGCAAAAGCCTTTGCTGTTTCCAGCCATTACGACACGGCAATTTTTAAATATTTAAATAAAGAAGAAGTCCTGTTCAGAGAAAGCTACAACAGTTCCTTTGTGCTCAGGTATGGAGAAAATCCGCATCAGAAAGGGTATTTTTTCGGAGACCTGGAAGCATTATTTGACAAATTGCACGGCAAAGAACTGTCGTACAACAACTTACTTGACGTGGATGCCGCAGTTCAACTGATGGGTGAATTCAAATCTGAAGGGCCGGCATTTGCCATTCTTAAACACAATAATGCCTGTGGACTGGCTCAGAGAGCAACTGTGCTTGAGGCGTATAGAGATGCCCTGGCCGCAGATCCCGTATCTGCTTTCGGCGGTATACTCATCACCAATACCCGAATAGATCTGTCCACAGCAGAGGAGATAAATAATTTGTTCTATGAGGTGGTCATTGCACCATCTTACGAGGAAGCTGCCGTGAATTTGCTAAAACAAAAGAAGAACAGAATTATCCTCGTGCAAAAAGAGCTCAGTTTGCCGGACAAACAATTCAGAACTGCTCTGAATGGGGTATTGATGCAGGAAAAGGACAAGATCACAGATTCTGAAAAGCAGCTGAAGTTGGTCACTCAAATAAAGGCGACAGACAGAGAAACCGAAGACCTGCTTTTTGCTTCAAAAATTTGCAAACACACCAAATCGAATACCATAGTACTTGCCAAAAACAAACAGCTCTGTGCCAGCGGTACAGGTCAAACCTCAAGAGTGGATGCACTGAATCAGGCCATTGTTAAGGCGAAAGCCTTTAATTTCGATCTGAAAGGAGCTGTTATGGCCAGTGATGCTTTTTTCCCTTTTCCGGATTGTGTGGAAATTGCTGGAAAAGCCGGGATTACAGCCGTGATTCAACCCGGAGGATCCATCAATGACCAGTTGAGCATAGCGTATTGTGATGACCATAAAATGTCCATGTTTGTAACAGGTACCAGGCATTTTAAACATTGATCAGATCAACCAAACCCCCGATAAATAAAAAATTGTCCGCCTCAGCTTTTAAGATAAGTTTATGAGGTAATTTTATTACATTTGTTTGCTAGCTATATTAACATCTAAAAATTAAAGAGTATATGGGTTTTTTTGATTTCATGACCGAAGACATTGCGATTGATCTGGGTACTGCAAATACATTAATCATTCACAGAGGGAAAGTTGTCGTTGATAGTCCGTCGATCGTAGCCGTAGACCGGGTTTCCGGAAAAATTATAGCCATCGGTCACGAAGCCAGTCTGATGCAGGGAAAGACCCATGAAAACATCAAGACGATCAGACCTTTGCGGGATGGGGTTATCGCAGATTTCGAAGCCTCCGAGCAGATGATCCGCGAATTCATACGCAATATTCCAACCATAAAGAACCGTTTTTTCAGGCCCTCACTGAGGCTGGTGATCTGTATTCCTTCAGGAATTACCGAAGTTGAAAAAAGGGCCGTCCGTGATTCTGCCGAGCAGATGAACGCCAAAGAAATATACCTGATCTATGAACCCATGGCTGCAGCCATTGGTATTGGTATCGATATCATGCAGCCTAAAGGGAACATGATCATCGATATAGGCGGTGGTACAACCGAAATTGCCGTTATTGCCCTTAGCGGGATAGTTTGTGATATTTCCGTTAAGGTAGCCGGCGACGTATTTACCAATGATATCGCCATGTATATGCGTGCGCAGCACAATCTTTTTGTGGGTGAAAGCACAGCAGAAAAAATAAAAATCGAGATCGGCGCTGCAACGGAAGACCTCGAGTCGCCGCCGGATGATATTTTAATCCAGGGCAGGGACTTGTTGAGCGGAAAACCGAAACAGACAAAAGTAAGCTACAGGGAGATCGCCAAAGCGCTTGAAAAGTCAATTCTGCGCATAGAAGATGCCGTGATGGAAACGCTTTCACAAACACCTCCTGAACTGGCCTCAGATATTTATAATACAGGAATCTATCTGGCTGGTGGCGGCTCCATGCTCCGCGGGCTGGACAAACGTCTTTCACGCAAGACCGATCTGCCCGTATATGTGGCCGAAGATCCGTTGAGAGCTGTGGTCAGAGGCACGGGAATCGCTTTAAAGGACCTTGAAAAGTACAAGAGCGTATTGATGAAGTAGAAAAGACCTATGCAAAATGCAACAATTAATTTCCTTCTTTTATAGAAACAAAAACTTTCTATTTTTCTTTTTATTAGAAGGTATTGCCCTATTTTTTACTTTTCAGAGCCATACGTACCACAAGAGTAAATTCGTTAATTCTGCGAATGCTATAACCGGTACTATTTACCAAAAGGTCAGTAATTTCAAGGACTACCTCCTGCTCAAAGAAGAGAACAACAGGCTGGCAGAGGAGAATGTGTATTTGAAAAATCTGCTCGAAAAGAACGGAGGCCTGTCGGGCCAGGGTAATGAATTAAAAATGGACAGTATTTTTGTTTCTGACAGCCTGGTGAAGCAAAAATATTTCTTTTATTCTGCCAAGGTTATTAACAATGAATACAACAAAAGCAACAATTATCTGACGGTCAACATTGGTTCAAATTCAGGTATCGGTCCGGATATGGCTGTTATAAACCAGAAGGGAATCATTGGCATAACTAAAATTGTTTCAGGCAATTATGCCACAGTGCTCTCTGTTTTAAATGTCAGTGCCAATATCAATGTAAAGCTCAAAAACAGCGATCACTTTGGAACACTGAGCTGGGATACAAAAGATTACAGAAAGGTTCAACTTCTCGATCTGCCCATACAGGCCAATATCAAAATTGGTGACACCATAGTTACCGGCGGAAAATCGCTTATATTTCCGGAAGGAATCCCTGTTGGGACCATTCTTGATTTTGAGCGGGTGAACAGTATTTATACCCGCGTTGATCTGAGTCTTTTCAACGACATGAGTTCTGTGGGTTATGTAGAAATTATCCGGAATTTTGACAAGGAAGAAATTCTGCGTCTGGAAGAACAATCAGCCAATGAGTAGAGAGATCATAAATACCATATTGCTTTTTATTGGCCTTATCCTGTTACAGGTAATCATCCTGAACAACATAAATTTCCTGGGCTATATAAATCCCATGTTATATGTGCTGTTCGTCTTTTTTTATCCTATAAAAAAACTTGATTTTACCTTTTTATTTTTGAGCTTTCTGCTGGGCCTCTGCATTGATTTCTTTTTAAATTCGGGAGGTGTTAATGCCGCCGCAACACTTTTTATGGCATACATCAGAATGCCGGTTATTAAAGGGGTACTTAGAAGGTCTGAACTGGACTATTCTTCCCTCATATTCCGGAAACTGAAGTTCTCCAAGTCGGTCAGTATTTTGTCCATTTTGATCCTTATCCACCATTTTATTGTTTTTCAGCTGGAATATTTCAGGCTGGACAGTTTTTTTACCATAATTTTGAAAACAATTTTGACCGGTATATTTACGTTAGTTCTCGTGTTATTAAGTATAGTATTTTTTACAAAGAAAAAATAAGGTGTCACGAATCAGTCTTATCTACATATTGATCCTTTTTGTTGGTGGCGTATTCATCAGCAGGCTTTTTTATTTACAGGTCTACGATGACCGGCACAGACAGTCACCGCTAAATAACAGTGCTGTAGCTGTAAAATACATTTATCCTAACCGCGGTTTTATCTATGACCGCAATGGTGTTTTAATCGTTGCAAACCAGTCATCCTATGATATTATGGTCATACCAAGGGATGTGAAACCACTGGATACCCTGGAGTTCTGCAATCTCTTAAAGATAACTCCGGAAGCATTTAAGAAATCCCTTAAGAAAGCCACTGATTACTCCCCCAGAATTCCATCGGTTTTTCTCGCGCAGGTTTCTAAAGACGATTATGCCTATCTTCAGGAGAAAATGTACAAATACAAAGGCTTTTATATACAGAAAAAATTTATCCGGGAATACGCCTTAAAAACTGCACCCAATGTACTCGGGTACCTCAGCGAGGTAAATGAAACCATCCTCAAAAGAAATCCCTATTACAATCTCGGAGAATTAATCGGTTATATGGGTGTTGAAAAGGAATATGAAGAAATTCTAAGAGGCACCAAAGGCGTACAATACGTGCAAAAGAACCGGTTCAACAAAGAAATAGGATCTTATAAAGGTGGCGCTTATGATACGGTGCCGGTGCCGGGTAAGGACCTGATTCTCAGTCTGGATATAAACCTTCAGATGTATGTCGATTCACTGATGGCCAACAAAAGAGGCGGCATCGTGGCCATAGAACCGGCCACAGGAGAGATTCTCACTTTGGCCTCCTATCCCACCTATGATCCTAATTTATTGGTTGGACGTCAGAGATCATTGAATTCGTTCATGCTGTTCAATGATTCCATAAAAAAACCGATGCTGGACAGGGGCCTGCAGGCACAATATCCGCCGGGCTCCACCTTCAAGATCATCAATGCCCTGATCGGACTGCAGGAAGAGGTGATCACAACTGAAACCGGCTTTTACTGTTACCATGGTTACCGTTACGGAAGCAGTGGTTTTATGGCCTGTCACTGCGGACTGAGTGGACCCATAAAAATGGATGTAGGTGTGTATAAATCCTGCAACGCTTATTTTTCCAATATTTATAAAAGAACAATTGACAAGTATCCCACTCCAAAAGAAGGTATGGATGTTTGGAGCAAACATGTAAAAAGTTTCGGGCTCGGAGACTTCCTGGGTTATGACCTGCCGTCCGGCCAAAAAGGTTTGATTCCCGACGGCGATTTTTACAGTCATTATTATCCCAATGGCGGTTGGAGGGCAGTTACGACCATTTCAAATGCCATAGGCCAGGGCGAAGTACTTACCACCCCGATCCAACTGGCCAATATGACAGCTGCCTTTGCGAACAGAGGTTTTTATTATACACCTCACATCATGAAAAAAACAGGCGATTCAACTGCCATTAACCCAAAATTTACTACAAAACATCAAACTACCATTGAACCAAGGCATTTTGAACCTTTGATTTCAGGCATGTTCGATGTTTTTGAAAAAGGAACTGCCCGCGGATCAAGGGTAGAGGGTATAGAAATATGTGGTAAAACCGGAACAGCCGAGAATTTCGTCCGGGTTGACGGAAAAAGGGTACAGCTGACAGACCATTCCATTTTTATTGCTTTCGCTCCAAAGGACAATCCGAAAATTGCAATTGCCGTATTTATTGAAAACGGTTACTGGGGAGCCCGTTGGGCAGGCCCGATAGCGAGTCTGATGATCGAAAAATACCTGACAGGTGAGGTCAAACGCAAAGATCTTGAAAAGAGGATGATGGAGGGCAGTTTGGAGAATGAATACAAAAAACAACTTGAAATAGGTAGTTACGTTGCGGAAAAGAGATAATATTTTTAATGGTGTTGATTGGATTCTCATAGGGTTTTACCTGGTCTTTGTTGTTCTGGGTTGGCTCACTGTTTATGCGGCTACCTTTACGGAAGGCCAGCACTTTATACTGAACCTGGATACCAGTTATGGCAGACAAATGGTGTTTATTGGTATGAGTATCCTGATCATCCTGGTCGTTTTATCCATTGACAGGAGCTTTTATGAAACTTACGCCGGTGTTTTTTACCTCGTATCCATGCTGTCTCTACTGGGCCTTTTTGTATTTGGAAAAAATATAAACGGGGCAACTTCCTGGTACGGGCTGGGAGGCTTTAGCCTGCAGCCATCCGAGTTTGCAAAATTTGCGACCAGCCTGGCTCTGGCCAATTTTCTCAGTGAACGAGGACGGGATCTGAAAAATTTTTCAGAACAATTAAAAGCTTTTGCCCTGATCCTGTTTCCGGCTGTACTGATCGTACTGCAACCCGACGCAGGATCGGCCCTGGTTTATTTTGCGCTGGTCTTTGTTTTGTATCTTTTTGGTTTACCCCTCTTCTACATGATCATCGGATTTATGGCTGTTATCCTCTTTTTAATCACACTTTATTTCGGGTTTACAGTTTCCCTTCTGATTTCGTATTCGCTCATCTCAATCTTTTTTATTGTATTGTACTATTTCAACAGATTGTACATCAGACATAACTGGATAACGATCATTGCCATTTATTTGTTTTCAGGACTTTTTATGTTCAGTGTCAGCCATGTCTACAACAAGGTCTTCGAACAGCATCACAGGGATCGTTTTGACATTTTATTCGGTAAAATATCCGATTCAAAAGGCATCGGGTACAATACGGATCAGTCGATAATCACTGTTTCTACAGGCGGACTTAAAGGTAAAGGCTATTTGCAGGGAGACAGAACACATGGCGATTTTGTTCCGGAACAGGAAACTGACTATATCTTCAGTTCCTTCGCCGAAGAATGGGGTTTCATTGGTACCTCGATTCTGGTAATCCTGTTTGTATTGTTTTTAATGAGACTGATCTTTATTGCAGAAAGACAGCGGGCTACCTTCAGTAAAGTGTATGCCTATGCTGTGCTATTGATATTTTTCTTCCATTTTACAATAAATATTGGAATGGTTATAGGACTGCTCCCTACTATTGGTATTCCCCTGCCATTTTTCAGCTACGGAGGCTCTTCGCTCTGGGGTTTTACGGTACTGCTCTTTATCCTGATCCGACTGGATGCCAGCAGGATCTATGAATGGTAAGAACTGGCACCAACAAAAAAAGACAGCCCACGGACTGTCTTTATGAAATGTCTTTTATAAAAAATTTAGGCTAAAGCCGAAATATGCTTGGTTAAGGAAGACTTTAAATTAGAAGCCTTATTATCGTGGATAATATTCTTCTTAGCCAATTTATCGATCATAGAAATAACCTTGACCAACTGCTCCTCCGCATCTTTTTTCACGGTAAGCTCACGTAAACTTTTAATCGCATTACGTGTTGTTTTGTGTTGGTACCTGTTTCTAACCCTTTTATCCTCATTGCTTCGGATCCTCTTTAATGCTGACTTGTGATTTGCCATTTTTTTTGTTTTTAATTCACTTAAAAATTAAATGATTGTAGCCCGTAGGGGAATCGAACCCCTCTTACCAGGATGAAAACCTGGCGTCCTAACCGATAGACGAACGGGCCATCGATAGCTTTAGCTTTCAAAAGCGAGTGCAAAAATAAAACTATTTTTTAACTCTGCAAGGACTTTGTAAAAAAAATTAGTACGCTTTTGCAAATAAGACCCTTTTCTTCGAAGGCTTTCCTGAAAATACACAGTTACCGGCCTCTTCTGTGCTGTCATTTGGTATACAGCGTATGGTTGCCTTTGTCAGATTCTTGATCGCCTCCTCTGTTTCCGGAGTGCCATCCCAGTGCGCAGAAACAAATCCGCCCTTACCCTCAAGTACTTCGATGAATGCCTCCATGGTTTCCACCCTGGTGATGTGATCGTTTCTGAAATCAAGTGCTTTTTTATATAAATTTTCTTGAATTTCATTCAGCAATCCGGTAACTGTTTCTGCTATTCCTTCCTGAGAAACGACCTGCTTTGTAAGGGTATCCCGGCGCGCTATTTCAAGTGTGCCGTTTTCTATATCACGAGGACCGATCGCTATGCGCAGCGGAACTCCTTTTAATTCGTACTCTGCAAACTTCCAACCCGGCTTATAGGCATCACGGTCATCATACTTTACTGAAACTCCTTTAGCTCTTATGGCAACGCTAATCTCCCTAACCTTATCGGAAATGGTGTCCAGCTCCGCCTCAGATTTGTAAATTGGAATGATTACCAACTGAATTGGCGCTAATCTTGGCGGCAAAACCAAACCCTGATCATCGCTGTGGGTCATAACTAAACCGCCAATAAGTCGTGTGGAGGCACCCCAGGAAGTAGCCCATACATATTCCAAATTCCCTTCCTTG
>Ga0209391_10001024_pt1 | contig 14241 bp, 17 predicted proteins | sample PPLLak3March2015_FD_187246 | JGI IMG/M metagenome (GOLD analysis project Ga0209391, IMG submission 187246) | Freshwater sediment microbial communities from Prairie Pothole Lake near Jamestown, North Dakota, USA - PPLs Lake P7 Core (1) Depth... | ecosystem: Environmental > Aquatic > Freshwater >... | reverse complement strand
TCGGAGATCTTCCGAATCTTTTGGTGACCGAGGGGCGCAAGGGCTCGCTGTATACCATTACGAACCGCGTGACCATCTCCGACGGGCTGACGACGCTCTTTGATAAAGACGGCAGTGCCTTCATCATCCATGAATCAGAAGACAAATATATGCCTGATCCTCCAACCAAGGACGCTCCTGGTGGAGCCAGGATTGCTTGCGGTGTCATCGTGAAGGAGTAGGCGCCAGGGGGGAATAAGGGAAAAGGGCGGCCTGTGTTGTGCGGGCGCACAGACACGATGATGGAGCCGTAGTGACTGGCCGTTGATCGAGTGACTGCGTGTATCCGAGCAATTGTGATCAGATCGTAGTTCGTCTTCTTGTCATACTCACCTCCAGGATTAGTCCGGGGGCAAGAGGGTCGGGAAACGACAGCAATGGACTCACACAATCTTGCACGAGGAGGAGCGACACATGAACGCGGAACAACTCAAAGGGAAATGGATGCAGTTCAAGGGGGAATTGAAGCAGCAGTATGGCAAGTTTACCGATGATGACTTGACTCAGATTGAGGGCAATTACGACAAGTTCGTCGGTAAAGTGCAGGAACGGTATGGCGATAAGAAGGATGAGCTCATGAAGTGGGCGGAGCAGTGGCATCAGCAAGCCATTCAGAAAAGCGCCGGGAAGTAGGCCCGGTAACTGGATACGATCTGACAACCGGCGAAAACGATACTTTCACGTTCTAGTTAAGGAGAACATCATGACCACACGTTACGTACTGTCACTCTGTACTGCTCTCGTTGTCGGCGGGGCGTTTGTTGCTGTATCGGCACATGCGCTTGGGGATGCCGATCAGAATGCTCCAATTACGATAAAGAACGATCAGAGTATCCGGTTGATTCGGGAGAACGCATTTTTCGATCGCCACATCGATAAAGCGGTAAAACATGCCGCGGCGGCAGAAGTCGCCGGAGAGCAGGGGAAGAGACCCGATTTGATTCGCCATACCCAATTGTCGTTGGATCAAGCCCGGGAAGCCCAGCGCGCAGGGAACGTTCCTGGTCTGAATGAAGGAATCGTTGCGTTGAGAGAGACCATGAATATGCCACAAGGCGCTTCGTTGGAAGACGCTACGGCATCGGTGCGGGATGCCCGGATCAAATTGGCGCAGGCCGGCGGGATTCGAACTGTCGATAACCGGATGGCCGGTGCGGTGCCTGTTGGTATGAATGCACAGTCCGGCAGGGGAACGAGAACGGTGAGGGGTGAGTTGATCGGGGACGAAGCATCCTCAAGAAAAGAGGGTGGCAACCACTACTTCTTGAGAGATCAAGCGGGGAAGGATCTGCCGATTACATTGACGGAGGACATGGGCCGGCATATGCGTGCGGGGGACAAGGTCGAGGCGCAGATTGATGCCGATGGTCTCGTCCGGGCCATTACCAAAGAGCAGTAGCCGAATTCGTGAGCGCAGAGCGATGGGGGTGAGCGAGGCAATGGTCTGGCTCACCCCCATTGCGTTGTAGAGAGTGTGCGGCCGGTTTGTGAACCGTTCTGTGTTCTTGGCAGCGGTCTTAATATGAAGCGGAGGTTGCAACTCATCACGGTGTGGGCGGTTCTGATGATCGGCCTTCCTGCGATCGACAGCGACAAATATCAGCTCGGTACCAGCCTGTACGGCGGGATTGGAGCCCGTCTGGACTGGTTCATCGCATTTCGCCTGCCGGGGCGGCCGACCAGGTTTGAGCGGGAAGCATTGTCTCTTCCCACGTTGGCTGAGGCGCGATCTGTCGTAGGGTAGTCGTGCTTGCCACCGTTCTGAATCTTCACGCGTGAGCAATTGTGATCAGACCGCCGCCGGTCTTCCCGCCATACTTATCACTGACGGAGAGCTGGTCAATGGCAGGGTAGGCTGAAGCGACTCCTCATCTATCACTGAAACGTCATAACCTGAGTAAAGAGAGAACAACGTGAAGACATACAATTGGGTCATATCCGGTCTGGTTTTGGTTGTCGGCTCCCTGCTTTTTGCAGGACCGGGGAGCGCTTCCGGCCAGAGCACAGAGAAGCCGCCGAGGGCGCAGGAGATACAGCCGAAGGGAAGCAGCTATGCACCCGTTGATCTGAAGGAGGACTTTGCGGCCGTCATGGCTCGGATGAAAGCCGCCAAACCTGCGGTCGTGAAGCGGCAGATGGACTTGCTTCACCATCGGTACGACCTCGCGAACCGTCCTGCCAAGGATGTCACGATGTCCGGTGGTAAGCCTATTCAGGAGGGCATCCGAGTCACACTTCCGCAGGGGATGACGTGGGACAAACTTCAGGCCATGAGCCTTGAAGAAATTCGCGAGAAGGATGCGTTTCCGGCTGGTTTTTTTCCGCTTCCTCATCCCAACCACCCTGAAGGAGGGATGCTGTTTTCCCAGTTCCATATCGAAGAGATTCAGAAGCAGGAGGGCCGTGATCTCACTCGATTCGACCTGGACTTCGACCTCCCGGCCCATTTTGTACCAGAGTTTCCGGCACCCATCTATCTGACGACCAGACCCGATCTCGGGGATGTGTCTCAGGGGAAATTGGTGACGATCGACAATTACTATGAACTCTTCAACGGGATGCTGAATCCGAAACAGCTGGAGGGTGTGCGGCTGTTAGTCACGCCCTTCCCGCAGCAGCAATTCAACCAGACGGAAGATCGTCGGACAGTGCGTCCGAGCCGGGGCGTGGCCTGCTTCGATTGTCACGCCAACGGTCACACGAACGCCAGTACGCACCTAGCGGGAGACGTGCGTCCGCAGGAGTTCCGCCACCGGATTGATACTCCGACGTTGCGCGGCGTGCATATCCAACGGCTGTTCGGTTCCCAACGGGCGCTGAAGACGGTGGAGGATTTTACGGAGTTTGAGCAGCGTGCGGCCTACTTCGACGGCGATCCGGTGATCGCGACAAAGAAAGGGGTCAACATTCTCGAACGGGGCAGCCAGGTGCATTTCATGGCGGAGTTCCAGGAACTTCTGGACTTTCCCCCGGCGCCTAAACTGGGCATTGACGGCAAGTTGAACCCCCAAAATGCCACGGAGTCCGAGAAGCGAGGGCAGAGTCTGTTCTTCGGCAAAGCCTTATGCGCCGGTTGCCACCAGGCGCCCTATTACACGGACAACTCCATGCACAATCTGAAGGTGGAGCGTTTTTTCAAGCCGCGGATGATCAATGGGCGCATGGCGAGCGCCGATGGTCCCATCAAGACGTTTCCCCTGCGTGGGATCAAGGATTCGCCTCCGTACTTGCACGATGGTCGCTTGCTGACGCTCGAGGATACCGTGGAGTTCTTCAATATTGTGTTGGGGACTCTGTTGACGGCTGAAGAGAAGCAGGACCTTGTGGCCTTCCTGCGCGTCCTTTAAACGCGGGAAGGAAGAGCCAGCGATAGAGTCAGCTCACGTAGGCCGGAACGGTACCGTCATGGCTGCTGAGTTCGCCAGCAGAAGGCCGTAGGTTCTCAATCTAAATCTCAACGCCCGGGTCGCTGATCGGGCAGGAAAGAAGGTGCATCATGGGAAAGGCATTTATTCTCTGGCTACTGGGAGTGCCGTTCACCCTGCTCGTCGTGCTCTGGCTCTTCGGTGTTTTTCGGTAAACCGACAGGTGACGGGTATCTATCGGTCAGCGGGAGTTTGATTGCGGAGGTCGCGCTTGTGTGATTCTCGGACTCGCCTTCTGTGCGAGGGGTAGGGTGTCAGCCGGGGCCGATCGTTCCTGGGACACTTTGCCGTGACCGTTGCAGGGTCCAGGGCCACGACGACAGTCGTTCAGTCAGATAGTAAGGGAGGAAGAGAAACCTAAGTGCCCTCGTGAATCACATTAAGCGCTGATGGGGATCAAGATGACGATGAACGCGAAATCCAAGGCTTATCTTGTCGGTGGCGGTATCGGATCTCTAGCTGCCGCCGCCTTTTATGATCCGCGACGGCAACCTGCCTGGAGAACATATTACGATTCTCGAAGCGACGCCTATCATGGGCGGAAGTCTGGACGGTGCCGGAGACCCCGAGGCCGGATATTCATTACGCGGCGGACGCATGCTGACGACCGACAACTACGAATGCACGTGGGATTTGTATAAATCGATTCCCTCATTGAACAACATAGGCAAGACGGTGTTCGACGAAACGGTGGAGTTCAATGAGCAACACAAGGCGGATTCGATGGCGCGGTTGGTCGACTGCCGCCGTGCGAAAGTTCCAGTGACGTCGATGGGGTTCTCTATGCAGGACCGTATCGAATTGCTGAAACTCAGCAACGCCGACGAAGAGAAGATGGGGGCAAGTTGTATTACCGACTGGCTTTCGCCGCAGTTCTTCGAGACGGAATTCTGGTACATGTGGGTCACCACATTCGCCTTCCAGCCTTGGCACAGCGCCGTCGAATTCAAACGGTACCTGCATCGATTTATGCTTGAGTTTTCCCGCATTGATACGCTTGGCGGCGTCAAACGAACCATCTACAACCAGTACGACTCCTTGGTGCGACCCTTGCTGATGTGGCTCGAAGTCCAGGGCGTCCGTTTGATTAGGGATTGCAAGGTGACAGACCTGGACCACAAGACCGAAGGCGGCAAGTTCATCGTGACCGGTCTCCATTGTCTGCGACAGGGCAGAGACGAAGTGATCGCCGTGAATGACGGCGACCTAGTGTTCATGCAAAACGGCTCCATGACCGATGCCTCTAGTCTGGGTTCGATGACGACCGCGCCCAGGGAGCTGACCAAAGTCGAGAGCGGCGGGTGGACTCTCTGGGAGAAGCTGGCAAAAGGCCGACCGGAATTCGGCAACCCTGCCGCCTTCAACAGCTGCATCGCCCAGTCATGTTGGGAATCGTTTACCGTCACGCTCAAGAACTCTGCCTTCTTCGACAAGATGAATCAATTCAGCGGCAACGAGCCGGGCACCGGCGGACTGGTCACGTTCAAGGATTCGAACTGGTTGATGTCCATTGTGCTGGCTCATCAACCGCACTTTGCGAACCAGCCTGCCGGCGTGCAGGTATTTTGGGGGTACTCGCTATTTCCCGACCGGGTCGGCAATTTTGTTCCGAAGCCGATGGCCGAGTGCACCGGCGCAGAAATACTACGGGAGCTCTGCGGTCACCTGCGATTCGACCTGGATACGGTCGCATCGTCCAACTGCATTCCGTGCCGGATGCCCTATATCACCAGCATGTTCATGCCGCGCATGGTCGGCGATCGACCGCTGCCGGTCCCTCGCGCATCCAAGAACTTCGCGTTCATCAGCCAGTTCGTCGAAATTCCAGACGATGTCGTCTTTACGGTGGAGTATTCGGTGCGAGCGGCCCAGATGGCCGTCTATGAGTTACTGGGGATCGACCGCAAGATCCCGCCTGTGACACCACACGATACATCACTCCGAGCGCAGTTTGAGGCCTTGATCAAGGCATTTAAGTGATGGCGGGTTCGCGTCCCCACTCAGCTGGTAATGAAGTAGGTACCATGTACCCAAGCCATATCGTCAATCGCAGGATCGTGCTGAACTCTCGTCCTGTCGGTGCTCCGACCGTCGATAATTTCCGCCTTGAAGAACTCGCTGTTCCAGTTCTCTCAGCCGGGCAGGTACTGTTGCGCACGCTCTTTCTTTCGCTTGACCCCTATATGCGCGGCCGTATGAGCGATGGACCATCCTATGCCGCATCTGTGGCGGTCGGTGACATGATGGTCGGCGGTACCATCTCACGAGTGGAAGCCTCCCGGCATCCGGACTATCAACAGGGGGATCTCGTCCTTGGCTACAGCGGCTGGCAGGACTATGCCTGTTCCGACGGCACAGGTCTCACCAAGCTGGATCCCCACATGGCTCGTCCCTCGCTGTCTCTTGGGCTCCTGGGCATGCCGGGTTTTACGGCCTACATGGGCCTCCTCGAGATCGGCCAGCCAAAACCTGGTGAGACTGTGGTTGTTGCCGCGGCAAGCGGAGCGGTCGGTTCGGTGGTGGGTCAGATAGCCAAGCTCAAAGGATGCCGTGCCGTCGGGATCGCCGGTGGTGCCGATAAATGTCGCTTTGTCGTAGAAGAGCTGGGCCTCGATGCCTGCCTCGACCACCACAGCGCCGATGTTCCGCGCCAATTGGCAGCGGTGTGCCCGAAGGGTATCGATGTCTATTTCGAGAGTGTCGGCGGCGCGATCTTCGATGCCGTCCTGCCTCTCCTGAACGTGCGTGCCCGTGTTCCGCTGTGCGGCTTGATCGCCACCTACAACGACACCGGGCTACCGCCAGGTCCGGATCGCTTAGGGCTCCTGACCCGCACGCTGCTGACCAAGCGTATCACGATGCGGGGTTTCATCATTTTCGACGACTACGGCGATCGCTACGGCGAGTTCGTGGCTCAGATGAGTGCGTGGCTTAAGGAGGGCAAGATCAAGTTCCGCGAAGACATCGTGGATGGTCTTGAGAGTGCCCCGCGGGCGTTCATCGGTCTGCTGGAAGGCAAGAATTTCGGCAAGCTGATTATCCGCGTCGCCAAGGACTGACCCTTTCGATTCATATCAGGAGAGTGAACATGAAAATCTTGATGGTGCTGACCTCCCACGATCAGCTCGGCAATACGGGCAAGAAAACCGGCTTCTGGCTGGAAGAATTCGCCGCTCCCTACTATGTGTTCAAGGATGCAGGTGCGGACATCACATTGGCGTCACCGCTGGGCGGCAAGCCTCCGCTCGACCCAAAGAGCGATGTCCCGGCGTCGCAGACTGAATTCACTCGCCGTTTCAAGGCGGATCTCGCCGCTCAGCTGTCGCTTGCCGGCACACTCAAGTTGAGCGACATGTCTTCGGATAAATTCGACGCGGTGTTTTACCCGGGCGGTCATGGCCCCCTATGGGATTTGGCCGAAGACGCCTCCTCGATCGCCATGATTGAATCGATGCTGGCAGCTGGGAAACCAGTGGCGGCGGTGTGCCATGCGCCTGCTGCCCTCCGCCATGCCAAGACCGCCGGCGGCATTCCCGCGGTGCAGAACAGAGCGGTCACCGGCTTTACCAATACCGAGGAGGAGGCGGCCGGACTGACCCAGGTCGTTCCCTTCCTGGTCGAAGATATGCTCAAGCAGCAGGGCGGTCGCTATTCCAAGGTGGCCGACTGGCAGCCCCACGTCGTCACCGACGGCCTTTTGATCACAGGGCAAAACCCAGCGTCATCTGAGCCTGCCGCCAAAGCTTTGTTGGCAATGCTCATTCGAGTCACTCGTTCGTGATTCAGGGGGCGGCATGCGTCCCGCCTCGAGTCTTCCAGGCTGAGCAACTCTGATCAGATTCGCCGCACGGGGAGGGGGAGCGTTGAGGCGAGGGTGCGCGAATGATGCGAGCGGCGTTCACGCGCAAGCAACGAGGCACCGCTACTGTTGCTACCAGCCCGGGGGAGAGGAACCGGCGATGCTCACACTCACTATTAACGTCGAGAGTTATGACGTCAACGTGACGGAATCCGGCAATGGGGAAGCGGACGCACTACTCGCTACTAGTCCATTTATAGGGAGGGATGACTATGACCACTGCCGTCGTAATCCAAGATCCAGTTAAGGTGAAAGCCTATTTCGAAGCCAATATGGCGTTCACCACCGGGCCTGTCGAACTCGAACGGATGATGAAGAAGCACGAGGTGACGATCGTGGACGTTCGGGCTGCCGAAGACTATGCCGAGGGGCATATTCCCGGAGCGATCAATCTTCCGAAGGATCAGTGGCAGACGTTGAAAGGCCTGCGTAAGGACAAGACGAATGTCCTGTATTGCTACTCGCTGGTTTGTCATCTCGCCGCGACGGCGGCGGTTGAGTTTGCCGGTAGCGGCTATCCGGTCATGGAGTTGGACGGTGGCTGGCGTTGGTGGAAGGACGATGACTTTCCTGTCGAACGATGACCGGGGGCAGGTTCAGATTGTTGGCCCCCAGTGTTCTCACCTGGTTGAAAGTACCCGTGATCCTGCTTTCAACCGTGCACGTTCGTGCCGGATGAATTGGCCTCAACTGAGCAATTGTGACCAGACGCCGGTCTGTCCAAACGTTTAGCCTGGCATTCTACTCATAGTGTTCATCAACCAGTGCCTTGCGCACAAAGGAGAACGAATTATGAAGAAGATAGCTATGGTATTCATCGGGATGGGATTGGTGAGCCTCCCATTCGGCATATCTGCTCATGCCGAAATGAAGTCGGATAATCCTGCAGCTTCGAGCGAGAGCGGGTCGCCGAAGCCTCGGGGAGCGACGAAGGCAGGCGAGACGGATATGACCAACACCAAAGGCGAAGCAGGCGGTACCCCCAGTAAGTATACGATCATGCCGGTGGCCCGGGGGAAGAAGGTGGAAGTCAATAATGAAATGATCGGTGACACGGTCAAGAATCCAAAAGGTGAGGAGCTGGGAAAGTTGGAACAACTCATCATGGATTCGGAGACCAAACGCATTGAGTACGCGATGATCTCAATCGGCGATACCGGCCAAATGAAGGCCTATCCCTGGAGTTCGTTCAAGGTGAACAAGGAGCAAGGCAACGTGGTGCTCAACGTGACCAAGGAGCAGCTCGGCATGAAGGCGACCGATCTCTCTCCGGATATTTCATCGCTGCAAGAGCAATTACAAACGTTGCGCGACAGCGAGGCGCGGAAGGGCGTGCGCGAGGGACAGAATTTCGGCGACCGCGGCGCCACCGGCCCGCAGGGCGAAACCTCCAAGGGCGGGGGCGGGGCGGAACGATCACCGGCAGCCAACAAGTAACGTCCGAGTCAAGTGGCCGGCGCTCCTTCACTTCCGTTTCGTGAACGGAGCAGGGGTGCTGGCTTTCTTGTGGCCGCCGAAGCGAGTGAAGAGGCCGGCGTCCAGGGGCAGTTTTGGGGGATGCACGATCTGCTGTTCGAATATCGCATTGTGTTGGGGACAGACGATCTCTGCCGTTATGCGGAGCTCCTTCGTCTTGATCTCGCTCGATTTGAACAGGAGATCACTGGCCGGGCGTATGCGAAGCGAGTGGAGCCGGATGCTGCTATCGGCCGACGGACCGGCGTGAGCGGCACGACGACCTTTTGCATCAATGGCTCTGTCCAAATCAACGCGCCGAAGTCCGGCATCGAGGGGGCGGGAACACTACTCGACACGAGTCCATTCTCCCTCACCGAGACGGCCGCTTTACGTAATCTAATCGGGCGCTGATCGAGGTTTTGTTTAAGTGGCGCATACGGTGATGGTCTTGCCGACCATGACGATACGTCGAAACGAGCATGCAGAAGAGTGGAATGTTAGTCGGCGGATTTGGGAAGGGAGAATTGTGCGTTTGAGGAAGCCGGCGCCACGCTGAATTCCCGGTCCTGCGGATTGAGCTGGGCACGAAGTTGGGCGACTCGCTGTTGCATTTTCTCGAGCAGGGGCCGCTCAGAGACAGAGCTATTGCGGGTCTGTCCAAGAAAATCCTCCCATACCTGTAAGGCATCTCGTCCTTGTCCCTGTTGTTCCAACGCGAGGCCTACTTGATAGGCCGTCTCGGACGACGATGGGCAGGCCGCCGCACGGCGGAGAACCTGTCTCGCTTCTTCTCCGCGCCCTTGTGCTTGAAGCACTGTCCCCAGGCCTAAGGCCGCGCTCACCAAGCAGGCGTCCTGTCGAATGGCTGCGCGATACAGGTCTGCCGCACCCTGGATGTCGTGCATGTGATGCCAGAGCTCGCCCATATTCTGTAAGAGCAGAGGATCGCCTGGTGCTTGGACGAACGCCCGCTCGTACGTCGCACGGGCCCGATCCATTTCTCCCTTCGCCGAGAAGGCGAGGCCGAGATTCCGCAACACGTCAGGCCGTTCCGGATCGAGTTGCAGGGCCGATTCATAATGTTGAATGGCTAGATCCAGGAGATCGCGATCCTGGTGCAGGACTGTAGCCATCAGATGAAGGAGATGCGCAGTTGTGAGGAAGGCGCGAATCGGGAGTTCCTTCTCGACCGAGGCGAGAGGCGCTTCGCGGGCCTGCTTTGACGAAAAGGGAATGCGATTCTGCTGCAACCAGTCACGTAGAAGGGATACGGGAATCGAATAGCTGAGGCCGGCCCGCATCAGGACCGTACCCAGCCGCTCCCCACGGGCGTTCTTGACCGGCTCCAAATAAGGCGCGGTTTGAACGACCAGCCCCGCGATTTCGCCGGTCTCGCCGTGCACGAGCGGACCACCGCTACTCCCGGCGTTCAATAATCCTACGGTTTGCACGAACGGAATCGGCCGCCCGGCGGTTCGGGACCGTCCCATAGCTGCCCCGCTGATCGTCATCGGAAAGACCGAGGCATGCAGCGCCAAGCCCATTTGCAGGACATCCGACACCCGCGGATATCCGACCGCGATCGTCGGAGTGCCTTCGTCTGGAACTTCCGCCGCCAAGGGCAGAAACGGAACCGTCTGGTCTGTGTGGACGCGGAGCACCGCGATATCGAGGTCGGAGTCGATCGCGAGCACCTGCGCCGCAGGATCGACGGCTTGATTGCGGACATAGACAAAGAGTCTGGTGGAATCTTCGATGACGTGGGCATTGGTCAGGACCAGGCCCTGCTCCGAGATGAATACCCCGCTGCCGAATGAGAGGGCATTGGATTCGTCGTTCGTCCCCACGATCAGCACGGTCGCAGCCTTGGCTTGGCGATAGAGATCGCCCTGGGTCGAAGACCGCGCGATGTCGGGAGTCGAAGCCAGCAGCAGGAAGGACACGTGGGCCAGGAGTGGAATGGTGAGTCGACGGAGAACCGTACGCCTGGGAGGAAGAGGGTCCGCGGTACGCGCTGTGGGACTCATGAGCGCCATTCATTTCGGACGATAGCAAGGCAACTTGTAGGCGTCCATTATTTTCATGTATTTGAGACTGCCGGTCGTCCATCTCCAACTGCACAAGTAAGCAGGCAGCGCCAAGCGCCTACCGGACTAATTCCCCTCAGCTGAGCAATCATGACCAGACGCCAGTCTGTCCGGAAGTTTAGCCTGGCATGCTTACTCATTGAGTTCATCAATCAGTGCCTTGCGCACACAGGAGACTTTAGGCAGGAGCAAACCGCTGCACTCCCCAGCGGCATTACGCCCCACTCTCCCGTCACAGTCAATCGCTTCTCCCTCGTCCATAGGATATGGCAGCTCTTCTGTGTGTTGTTACTGCGCAAGATGTGAGACCTGGCGCCGCGCCCGGTGGTCTTGCTGGACTGACGTCTATCGGGCGAGGAATCTCCTACTTCTCTCAATCCCGGTGCGTGCGGGGCTGAGCTGTTTTGATCAGTTTGCATCCGGCCTTCTCGCCATACTGAATATGAAGAGGGGTTGGGTGCCATGAGAAAGGCAGTGGAAGGTGGAGAAATGACACCGTGAGGGAAAGGAGAATCGTATGAATGCGGACCAGCTTAAGGGTAAGTGGATGCAGCTCAAAGGTGAACTGAAACAGCGGTGGGGTAAGTTTACCGACGATGACTTGCAACTGATCGAAGGGAACTACGACATGTTCGTCGGAAAAGCTCAGGAGCGGTATGGCGATAAAAAGGAGGAGATTATGAAATGGGCCGACGAGTGGCACCCGAAATTTCTGCCGGATGCTGCAAAGGGAAAGACGCAGTGACGCACCGCATTCAAGATGAGCCTTTTCACGAAGGGAGTTTTACATGTCAATGAAGGAGACGAATATGACTACTCGCTATCTCATGACTGTCGGCGCAGCTCTGGTGTTAGGGGCTGCATTCATCGCCGGGCCGGCGTCGGTTGTCGGCGCGGCCGGAGAGAAAACTCCGATCAATGATTCGTGGCTTACGTCGAAGACCAAGATCGCACTCTTTGCCGATGCCCGGGTCAAGGGACGACAGATCGATGTTGAAACTACCCAAGGACAGGTGATGCTCCGCGGGAAGGTCGATTCCACTGAAGCCAAGCAGGCGGCCGAGGGGATCACCAAGGGAATCGAGGGTGTGAAGAGCGTGAAGAACGATCTGGAGGTCGTCGCTCCGGTCAAGCGCGAGGCGGTAGAGGACAAGGATGATGCGATTACCACGCGCGTCAAAGAGTACGTTGCAAAAGAACCGGCTCTTAAGAATGCGCATATTTCGGTTCAGACCAATGCGGGGGTTGTGTCGCTGACCGGCGATGTCCCTGACCTCACGACCAGCGCGCAAGCGTCCTGGACTGCCTGGATTGTTCCGGGCGTGAAGTCCGTGAAGAACGATCTCACGGTGAAGGAAAAGAGTTAAGAACCTGGGCGCGCATCCCCCGTTTCGCAACGAAGCGAGGGGGGCCGCATTATTACGTTCAAGGAGGAGTGGTTATGAACAAGCTCATTGGTCAGTTCATGCTCGCAGCGGTGCTTTTGGTCGGAATCACGGCGTTATCCCATGCGGCTGCTGATACGTCAGTGCCAGGCCACCAGTCTATCAAGGGAGATCTACTGAAGATCGAGGGCGAGTATTATACGGTGCACGATACGGCCGGGCATGAGGTGCGCGTGCATGTTGATAAGACCACCAAGTTGGACGGTGACTTTAAGACCGGCGACAAAGTTGAGGCGCAAGTGACCGACAAAGGGCACGCGTACGATATGAAACATGCGAATGTGGCCAGTGCCGGGTTGCCGGCGAGCGCTCCTAAGACGGTCAAGGGGGATCTTTTGAAAATCGACGGTGAGTTTTATGTCGTGCATGATCTGAAGGGTAAGGAGATCCGGCTGCATGTGGATCAGACCACCAAGCTGGAAGGTGGCACCTTCAAGACGGGTGATAAGGTTGAGGCTCAAGTGACTGAGAAGGGCCATGCGGTTTCGATGATCCACGCAAATCCGGCGAAATAGGTTCCGGGTTTCCAGGTGACAGTTTCTGCACACGGAATGGGCGCAGGTCTAGAAGGCCGACCCATTCCGTGACTTTGCAGGGAGGGGAGTCGGCGGTGAGGATGCTCTGTGGCATTCGAATATGATGTGTAAAAGAACGTAGTCGCGCTCTCTCGGTCTCGGCGTAAATGTTTTGGCGCTAGCAACGCTATGGTAGTAACATGATTCCCTTCCAGGTCTTTCTATGGCGCACACACAACCGGTACGATTTAACCCTAAGACGTTTCTTTCCAAGGTCGGCAATGGAAAAACCACGCTGAATCCTGAGAAGCTTGGGGTTCTATTCTCCCAAGGGGATGCGGCCAACGCCGTATTCTATATTCAGAAAGGCCGAGTCAAACTCACGGCGGTTTCTGCGCAGGGGAAAGAAGCGGTGATCGGGATTCTTGAGCAAGGGGCCTTTTTCGGCGAGGGCTGTCTTGCCGGTCAATTGGTGTGCGTCGCGACCGCGACGGCTCTGGACGCATCGACGGTCGCGCGGATCGACAAGGTTGCCATGATGCGTGTCTTGCACGACGAGCCCACTTTCGCCGCGCTATTCATGGCCTATCTATTGTCTCATAGTATTCGCGTCCAGGAGGATCTGGTCGATCACCTCTTTAATTCGGCTGAGAAGCGGCTGGCGCGCATCCTCCTGTTGATGGCTCATTTCGGGAAGGAAGGGCAGCCTTCGCTCGTTATTCCTAAAATCAGTCAGGAAATGTTGGCTGGCATGGTCGGCACGACACGGTCCAGAGTCAGCTTCTTTATGAAGCGATTCAAGCAGTTGGGCTTCATTAAATATAACGCCGGTCTCCATGTGCATAGTTCTCTCCTCAATGTGGTGCTTCACGATTAGATTCGCTGAACACGCATCTTCGTGGCTGAGTCCGCTCGGTCGTGCGCTCCCATCGGATTTCTTTATGAAATGAGCAATATTGACCAGCTAACGCGTGGTGTTGCCGATAGACTATGCGCAGTTGAGGTATTGTTTCATCAAGTTCTCCGCTGTGGTGAGGGTGATCCGTACGGTCGGTTTTGTGCTTCGCCCTGTGTGACGATTGCCCGTCACTGCCTGACGTTTCTGTCACGCTGACTGTCCCATCCTTTGCGCGTCCCTTTCCCTTCCTGCGCGACCGATTCCCCAGTCTCCGCCGCATCAACGCCAGCGCGTTATGAGAGTACGAGAGCTGTGCCAGGCTGTTCCAATACCGTGGTCAGCCGGGACGATTCTGTCGGTAGTCGCGATACAGCCGATTTCCCGGTCATGGATCGGGATCGTCTGGGATCGGGATGGTAGTGGTGCGTTCAGTGAAGGAGGTCATCATGAAACTCATGACGATAGGGATAAGCGGGTTGATATTTGTCGGAATGGCTGCTGTGGCGCTGGCGAAT
>Ga0209391_10001023_pt1 | contig 14250 bp, 12 predicted proteins | sample PPLLak3March2015_FD_187246 | JGI IMG/M metagenome (GOLD analysis project Ga0209391, IMG submission 187246) | Freshwater sediment microbial communities from Prairie Pothole Lake near Jamestown, North Dakota, USA - PPLs Lake P7 Core (1) Depth... | ecosystem: Environmental > Aquatic > Freshwater >... | reverse complement strand
ACTTCGGCTATCCCGACGGCGTCGGCTGCGTGCGCATGGCGCGTCGCCGGTCGCTGCCGGTGTTCGTCACCGTGCGCGGCCTCGAGACGGACGTGGTCGAGGATCCCGGGACGGGACGGCAGCTCGTGCAGGCGCTGAACGACGCCACTGGGGTGATCAGCGTGAGCCATACGCTGCGCGACCTGCTGGTGGACCGAGGCGTGAATGCCGGGCAGTTCCGGGTGATCCCGAACGCGGTGGACCGCAAGCGCTTCCAGCCGGGCGACAGGGCCGAGGCGCGACGGACACTCGGACTGCCGATGGATGCCCCGCTCATCGTGTGCGTCGGCAACCTCATCGAGCTCAAGCGTCATCACGTGCTCGTCGAGGCCTTCGCTCGACTGCGCGCGTTGCAGCCGCTGGTGCAGCTCGCGATCGTCGGCGGCGGCGAGGCGGAGCCGGCGTACGAGGCGCGGCTGCGAAGGCTGGCGGAGACGTCCGGCCTCGACGGGGCGGTGCGCTTCGTCGGTCGCATCCCGTCGGCCGAGGTGGCGCGCTGGCTGCAGGCCGCGGACGTGTTCGCCCTCGCGACCTCGCGCGAGGGCTGCTGCAATTCCATCCTCGAGGCGCTCGCGGCCGGGCGTCCGGTCGTGACCACGCCCGCCGGCGACAACGCGCACTTCGTGCGCGACGGCGTCAACGGTTACGTCGTGCCAATCGACGATGCCGCGGCCACGGCGGCGGCGCTCGAGCGCGCGCTGGCGCGAACCGACTGGGATGCCGGGGCGATCTCGAGCGGGCTCGAAGTCGGCGGCTGGGAAGACGTCGCCCGCGAGGTGCTGGGCTTTTTCGGGGAGCGTGGGACGGCATGAAGATCCTGCACGTGCTGGACCACTCCCTTCCGATCTCGGACGGCTACGCGTTCCGCAGCGATGCGATCCTCCGCGGCCAGCGCGAGCTCGGCTGGGAGACCGTGCAGGTGACCGGGCCGAAGCATCAGCCGTTCACCGCGCCGGTCGAGTCGGCAGCGGGCCTGGAGTATTGCCGCACTGCATCGTCCTCCGGCTGGCTGCAGTCGCTGCCGGCGGGTGACCAGCTCGCGGTGATCACCGACCTGCGCCGGCGCCTCCGCGAGGTCGTTTCCCGGGAGCGGCCGGACATCGTCCAGGCGCATTCGCCGTGCCTCAACGCGCTCGCAGCGATGTCGCTCGGCGTGCCGCTGGTATACGAGCTGCGCTCGTCCTGGGAGGATGCGGCCGTCAGTTCGGGCACGACCACCGAAGGCAGCCTGCGCTACCGCGCCTCGCGATCGCTCGAGACCCATGCGCTTCGGCGGGCGGAGGCAGTCACCACGATCTGCGAGGGGCTGCGGCAGGACGTCATCGCGCGCGGGGTGCCGGCCGATCGCGTCACCGTGGTGCCGAACGCCGTGGATCCCCAGGCCCTGCGGGCGACGCGGTCCGCGGCGGGTGCGGCCGAGGTCGCGCGGGCCAGGCACGGGCTCGGCAACGCCTATGTGCTCGGCTTCATTGGCTCTTTCTTCGCATGGGAGGGCCTGCCGCTGCTGCTCGAGGCGCTCCCACGCGTCCTGTCCAGGCGCCCCGACACCCGGGTCCTGCTGGTTGGGGGCGGGGCGCAGGATGCCTTGTTGCGCCGGCTGACCGAGCAACTGGGGCTCACGAAGCACGTCGTCTTCACCGGTCAGGTACCGCATCGCGACGTGGCCGATCTCTACGAGGCCATCGACCTGCTCGTGTACCCTCGGTTGCCGATGCGTCTCACCGACATGGTCACGCCGCTGAAGCCGCTCGAGGCCATGGCGCTCGGCAAGCTGTTCGTGGCCTCCGACGTCGGTGGCCACAAGGAGCTGGTCCGCGACCGCGAGACGGGCGTGCTGTTCGCGGCGGGCCGGGCCGATGCGCTGGCCGAGTGCATCGTCTCGGTGATGGAAGACCCGGTTCTGCAGCGGCGCTTGCGGGAGCAGGGTCCGGGCTTCATTGAGCGCGAGCGTACATGGGCGCGTGTGGTGCCTCGCTACCGCGAGGTGTACGCGCGCGTGCTCGGCCGCTTGCCGGACGCCGGTCGATCCCGCGTGCGGCCGGGGGAGGGCGCGCCGTGAATCGCCTCTCGCCGTTCGAGGCGGCCCTCACACGGGCGGCAGCATCGGCCGCGTCGGTCGCGGGCCGCGGTGGCCGCGGCCTGCTGATCCTGATCTACCATCGTGTACTCGCGGCCCCTGACCCGCTGCGCAGCCGCACGCTGTGCGCTGCGGACTTCGCTGCCCAGATGGACCTCGTCGGCTCGTGCTTCAACGTGCTGCCGCTGTCGGAGGCGCTGGCGCGAGTCCGGTCGCGCTCGCTGCCCTCGCGCGCGCTCAGCGTCACCTTCGACGACGGCTACGCGGACAACCTCACCGTGGCCGCGCCGATCATGCGGGAGCGCGGGATCCGCCCGACGGTGTTCGTCGCAACCGGCTATCTCGACGGCGGCATCATGTTCAACGATGCGATCACCGAGGCCATGCGCGCCGCTCCGCAGCGGCTCGACCTTGCGGACCTCGGTCTCGGGCTGCTGGAGATGCCCGATGTCTTAGCCCGGCGTGCAGCCATCCGCGCGCTGGTCGCGGAACTCAAGTACCGGCCGGCTGAGGAGCGCGGACCGCTGGCCGCCGAGATCTTCCGTCGCGCGGGCGCCTTGCCGCCGCGCGACCTGATGCTCACGACCCCGCAAGTGAAGTCCTTGCGCGACGCTGGCGTCGAGATTGGCGCACACACGGCGACCCACCCGATCCTGACTCGCCTCTCGCCCGAAGCTGCGCGCGAGGATATCGCCCGCAGCCGACAGGAGCTCGAGGGCATCCTGGGAGACCCGGTGCGCCTGTTCGCCTACCCCAACGGCCGCCCCGGTGAAGACTACGATCTACGCCACGTGGCGATCGTGCGCGAGCTCGGTTTCGCTGCCGCGCTGTCCACCGCCTGGGGCGCGGCCCACCCCGGCTGCGATCCGTTCCAGGTGCCGCGCGTTGCGCCCTGGGACGGCTCGCCGCGGCGCTACGCAGCACGGCTCGTGAAAAGCTACATGCAACGGAGCTTTGCCCGCGCCGCCTGAACCGTGAAACCCATCGTCGAGCCCGGGACGGACATGAGCCACCCTGCTGTCCCGCGCCGCGTATTCGAATACCTGCAGAAAATAGGACCCGCATGACCGACCTGATCACCCGAATCAAGCAGCAGCTCTTCCTGCCGGCGGAGGCGAAGCGCGCCATCCGTCGCGACCGAGTGTCGGTGGCATCGCGGCCGGATCCGGGCATCGACGCGGTGGTCGAGGCCGGCCTGCGCTGGCTCGGCGTCGCGCAGGACCGCTCCGCCTCGCAGGACGGCGGCGTGGCGCGCCACTACAGCGTGGTCTCCGGCTGGGGCGCGTCCTACCCCGAGACCACCGGCTACATCGTGCCCACCTGCATCCACTTCGCCCGCGCGCTCGGGCGCCCTGAACTCGATGTACGCGCCCGCCGCATGCTCGACTGGCTGGTCTCGATCCAGATGCCGGGCGGGGGATTCCAGGGCGGCATGATCAACGCGAGCCGCAAGGTGCCGGTGACGTTCAACACCGGCCAGATCCTGATGGGCCTCGCGGCGGGAACCGTAGCTTACGGCGACACCTACGCTCCGGCCATGCGCCAGGCGGCCGACTGGCTCGCGACGACGATCGATCCCGACGGCTGCTGGCGCAAGCACGCCACGCCCTTCGCAAAGCGCGGCGAGAAGGCCTACGAGACACACGTCACCTGGGGACTCCTCGAGGCGCTGCGCGTCGAGCGCAATCCCGTCTGGGAGCAGGCCGCGCGCATGAACATCGACTGGGCGATCGGCAAGCAGCAGGCGAACGGCTGGGTGGCCGACTGCTGCCTCACGCTGCCGGCCACGCCCCTGACGCACACCCTCGGCTATTACCTGCGCGGCCTTCTCGAGGCTTTCGAGTATTTCCAGGACGAGCGCTACCTCGCGGCCACGCGGCGGACCGCGGACGGCCTGCTCGGGGCGCTCCGGCCGGACGGGTGGCTGCCTGGCCGGCTCGCCAGCGACTGGAACGCCGCGGTGGACTGGGTGTGCCTGACGGGCTCGGTGCAGATCGCGCACACCTGGCTGCGCCTCTACCAGCTCACCGGGGAGGAGCATTACCTGCGGGCCGGCCGGCTCGCCAATGGCTTCGTTCGCCGCACGGTGCTTATCGAAGGCTCCGAGCAGGCGGTTGGAGGGGTGCAGGGCTCGTACCCCATCTCGGGGCTCTACGGCCAGTGGGAGTACCTCAACTGGGCCTGCAAGTTCATGCTGGACTCGGTCTGGCTCGAGAAACAGGTGGAGCAGGGGAGGCACTGACATGCTCAAGAAGATCGGCAAGTCGCTGCGCGACCAGGCCAAGGGTGCGATCAAGGAGGCGAAGCTGATCGCCCGCAGTCACACCGATCCGCGTTTCGGGCGCGAGGAACTGGCGCAGGGCTTTCGCAGCCTCGGTCTCGTGCCCGGCGACGCAGTCTTCGTGCATTCATCGCTCAAGAGCCTCGGCTACGTCGAGGGCGGTCCCATCGTCGTGTTCGAGGCGTTGTGGGACGCGATCGGGCCGGACGGCACGATGATCGTGCCCACTTATTACCTGCCCGGCGGCACGATCGCCAACGCCGCCAAGGATCCCGAGTACATTTTCGACCCGACGGTGCACGGCTCGAACCTGGGCGCGCTGCCCTCGGCATTTCTCACATTCCCGGGGGTCAGGCGCAGCCTGCACCCGACTCACTCCGTTTCGGCCGTGGGCCGCCACGCCGACTACGTCACGGCCGACCACCACAAGGCCGCGTCGGTGTTCGGCGAGGGCTCGCCCTGGCAGCGGTTCATCGAGCTCGACGGCAAATTGCTCGGCGTCGGCATCAGCATGGGGCCGGTGACGTTCTACCACCGGCTCGAGGACGAAATGGGCGATGCCTTCCCGCTGCCGGTGAAGCGGCCCGAGACGCATCGCATGCGCTGTCGCGACGCGGCGGGCGTCGTTCACGAGGTGCCGGTTCGAGCCTTCGAGGTCGAATACATGCATCGGCGCATCGACAACCCCGCGCGCAAGGACGTCCGCGACTACTTCTGGCGCGAGTTCATGGATGCCGGCCTCATGCACACGGGACAGGTCGGCGCAGCACGCTGCTGGTGGGTCCAGGCGCAGGCCTTCCACGCGCACCTGACGAAGCTGGCGGCGGAGGGCATCACCATCTACGCGAGCCCAGAGGACATGGAGCGACGCGGCTGGCCGTCGTTGCAGGCGGACAATCCACCGCCGGCGTGAGACGCCAGATGTCCGGGCGTCAGTGACGGTTCAGAGCATGCGCCGGTTCCTGACCGTCCGGCCCAGGCGACGCGTGCAGCCCAGTTCCATCCACGGGACCATGCCGGAGCCGTCCTTCGCGCGGGTGGCGGCGAGGTTGTGCGGCTCGATCGCCGTGTACACCGCCTGTGCGCCGAACTCCAGGAATGCGTCTGCGATGCGGGCCCGGGTCACCAGGCCGTTGTAGCCGAGGCCCCTGGCGGCGGGATGCGTGTAGGCGTTGTACATGACCGCCGCCCCAGGTGGATAGCGCAACTCCTGCTCGACCGCCGGTAGCCACGAGGCTTCCTGCCGGGGTACCAGCCAGCCGTAGCTCAGCAACCGGTCGGCATCGGCTATCGTATAGACGTGCTCCCCTTGCGACAGCCGCTCTGCGGCTGTGCCGAGGAACGTGTCGCGGGTCAACCAGTGCTCGGTGACCTCGAATTTCTCGAGGTGACTCCAGTCGTCGCGGTGTACGGCGCCCACCGGTGTTGCAGGGACCAGGTCGGTCGGACGGACGATCCTGAATATCACCAGCTGGCGATCGCTGTGGATCCAGCGGGCGACCGGCGTGTTTCGCAGCCGAGCGGTGAGCGACTGCCACGAGATCCGGCGGGTAATAGCCGCCCGGGTTGCGTTCATGTCTGGTGAGGCGCTGCAGTGTGCGCTGCGTCGGACAACATGTGCGATTGAACCACGTGCGGGTCGAAGCCGCATCACACCCTCGAGCAGAGCCTTCCAATATCATTCGACCATGGAATCGCACCCTGCCGCCGTGTCGAGAGCCGGGATGGACGTCCTCGTTTCGGACGTCCATGCGCTTGGCATGCTCGGGGTCGTCCGCTCGCTGGGCCGCGCCGGTTACCGTACTCACGGATATTCGGCCGTCTCCAGTGGGCTGGGACTGCGGTCGCGATACAACCGCCACCCGGTGGTCGCGCCACGCTACGACGATCCCGCATTCCTGCCGTGGCTTCGGGACTACGTCCAAAGTCATCGCATCCGGGCTCTGGTACCGACGGAGGGCTGCCTGCTGGCGCTGAGGCCCGTGATCACCGAGTTCGCCCACCTCCTGCCGCTGGCGCCCGATCCGGCGGTGATTTATCGCTGTCTGTCGAAATTCGACGTGCTGGACGAGTTCCTGCGGGAATCCCCCGAAAGTGCGCTGCGCAAGCACCTGCCATCCACAGCGCTGCTCAGGCCGTCGGACCTGCCCATGCTCCGCGAGCGGCTGGCGGGGCTCGAGCCTCCCGTCTGGGTAAAGGGCGACGCGGTGCACGACCGCCGGGGCGGCGATGCCGTCGTGCGTCGCTGCGACACGCACGCCGAAGCGGCGCAGGTTGCCGCGGCGCTGCTCGACCGGTACGAGGCGGTGCTCGCGCAGGGCAACGCGAGTTCGCCGGTGCAGGCGGGCGCGAACGTCCTCATTGAAGACGGTGAGGTCGTCGCCGCTTCGATGATGCTGTCGCTGCACGACAGTCCGCACACCGGGGGCACGAGCGGGTTGCGGCGGAGCTGGTGGCACGACGCCATGCACGAGGATGCCGTCGCCAGGCTGCGTCACCTTGGCTGGCAGGGCGTGGCGATGGTCGAGTACAAGTGGGATCCGCGCAGCGATGCGTTCGAGTTCATCGAGGTGAACTCGCGGTTCTGGGCCGGACTGCACCTCGACCTCGCCTCGGGCGTGGATTATCCGCGCCTGCTCCTCGACCGGGCGCTCGGCATCGAGCGCGCTGCGCTCGTGCGCGGACGCACCGGGGTGGTGACTCGCTGGACACTCCCGACGGATCTCGGTCACACGCTGTCGCGGATGCGTGACGCGGGGCTTCCGGCCTGGAATCGCGCAACCGCACCGCTGGAGTTCCTGTGGAACTTCCTGGCACCGGGAGTCCGCGACGATCTGCGCTACCCCGGTGATTCCGCCCTCTACTGGCGCCAGTGGCGCAATTTCCTGCGGTCCTAGCGTTGCCTCGAGTCGCGGGCGAACAGCTACAGATGGTACTCCTCGCTGCGCCAGGGCACCGGCTTCTCGACAGCAGACCTTCATGGATCCATTCGACGAGCCGGTCGGAGCTGCGCTAACTCAGGTCGAGACGTCGTGTGCCTTGAACCACTGCTCGAGCATCGCGAGCACCCAGATGAATACCCCGTAGTACCGCGCGTCGTCGGCGCCGTGAAGGTGCAGCAGGCGGTCGAGGAATCCGTCGCGAATGATGTGACGGCGTCTCAGGTCGCTCAGGTTCCCAAAGACGAGTTCGCGCAGATCGCTCGACTGCTGCAGCCACAGCCCGAACGGCAGGCCGAAACCGTGCTTCTTCTTGTGGATGATCTCGTCGGGCAGGTACCCCTGCATGGCCCGCTTGTAAAAAGCGCGGAGCTTCGTGCCCGGCATCTTCATTCCGGGCGGCACCCGGTTGGACATCTCGACCACGTCCGGGTGCAGCATCGGATACGAAACCGCGATGCCGCCCAGTTCGCACATTGCTTCGACCTTGCGCAGATCATTGTCCGCGAGAGTGAACTGCCAGTCGTAGAAAAGCAGTCGGTTGACGTTCGAGCGAGCCGGGGCTGACCGGTACACGTCGCGCATGTGCTCGATCGGCCCCTCCGGTGCGACCGCGGACAGGAAGGCCGGATCGAGCACCTCGGCCATGCCGAGCTGCCACATGAAGTTCCATGTCTCGAGCCGGTCGGGAAGGGGAGTCTTGGCCTTCGCGACGTAGCCCTTGGCCTTGCGAATCAGTCCGTGCGTCAGGGCGGGGGGGATCGCACTCAGGCCGGCCTCGAGCAACATTCTGGCGGCGGCCGGCGCCCGACCGTAGCGCTCGAAGATCTCCTGCTCCGCGTAACGCGAGTTGCCGGCGAAGATCTCGTCGCCGCCGTCGCCGGCGAGCAGGTGGGTGACGCCGTTCCTGCGGGCCAGCTTCGCGCAGTAGTAGGCGGGCAAGGCGGAGGAGTTGCCGAAGGGTTCGTCGTACGCCTCGGCGATGGAAGCAAAGCTCGCGACGATGTCCTCCGCCGTGATGTCGTACTCGTGGCCGGCGCAGCCGAAGCGGCGGTTGGCGATGCGCGCGTACGAGAGTTCGTCGTAGTCGGGAAACCCGAAGCCGATCGAGAACGTGCGGGCCGGGGCGGGGACGACCTCGCTCAGGACGCCGGCGACGGTCGAGCTGTCGAGGCCGCCGCTCAGGAATGCGCCCGACGCATCATCCGGTTCGGCCGCGCGCACCGCGACGCGCAGCGACTCGTGCAGTTCCCGCGCCAGGGCGGGGTAGTCGCCGGGCCGGTCCTCGATGAACTCGGGGTTCCAGTACCGGGAAAGTCGCAGCCGACCGTCCGAGTATTCGGCGACGGTTGCCGCCGGGAGCTTGCGGACGCCCGCAAAGATCGAGCCCGGCGCGGGCACCATGTGGAAGAAGAGGTAGTTGAGAATCGCCTGCCGGTCGATGCGCGGGGTCGAGCCCAGGTGCCGTGCGACCGCCTCGGCCGAGGTCGAGAAGGCGAGCCCGCCGTCCGTCTCGGCATAAGCGAGCCGCTGGATCCCCATGCGGTCGATCGCCAGCAGGACAGACCGGCGGCCGGGTTCCAGGATCGCAAGCGCGAAGCCGCCGTGCAGCCTGTCGAGCAGCCGGACCCCGTCCCGCCGGTAGGCGGAGAGGATCTCGCGTGCCATCGCCCCGTCGGCGGGCGCCTCGGGCCTGCCGCGCCAGAACGGACGGCCCGTGAGCGCGACGATTGCACCGTCCTCCTCTGCCGTCGCGGGGGCTTCGACCGCGGTGACACTCCCTTGCGGCCCTGAGCCCGGGGGCACCAGGACGCCAAAAAACCTCTGCATTCTTGATTCGCGCTCGTGGCTGGACGGCGTGATGCTACCGGATTCGACGACACCACAGAGCGTCCGGCCCGGAACCAAGTCACACAAAACACAGCGCGTCTTGGGTAACCTAGCGGACCATCGAACCCTGTGCAGCCGCTTTGCGATGCTTGACAACACGCTCGACTCGTTGCCCGCAATCCGTGGCGATCGCCCATGCTTGAGCTGATTTTCTGGCTCTCGGCGACCGTGGTCGTATATGTGTACGTCGGTTACCCGCTGTTCCTGAAGCTGGTGCACGTTGCCTTCGGGCGGGCGCCGTCGCACCCGCCCGCGGCCGAACCGCCGGTGACCCTCGTCATCTCGGCCTTCAACGAAGAAGCGTCGATCCGCGAGAAGCTCGACAACACGTTGCAACTCGACTATCCGGCCGACCGCCTGCAGGTGCTGGTCGTATCAGACGCGTCGGACGACCGGACCGACGACATCGTGCGCGAGTTCTCTGGCCGCGGCGTCCGCCTGCTGCGCATGGCCGAGCGCGGTGGCAAGACCGTCGGGCTCAACGCCGCTGTCCGCGAGGCGACCGGCGAGGTGGTCGTGTTCTCGGATGCCAATGCCATGTACCGGGGCGATGCGCTGCGACGCCTGTCGGCACCGTTCGCAGATCGCACGGTCGGGGCGGTGGTGGGGGAGTCCACCTATCACGACTCCGAGACCGCGTCCGAAGCCAGCGAGTCGCTCTACTGGAAGTACGAGACCGCCATCAAGCGACTCGAGAGCGAGACCGGCTCGGTCGTCGGTGGCGACGGGGCCATCTACGCCATCCGTCGCTCGCTCTACGTGCCGATGCGGGCCGACGCACTTTCCGATTTCGTCAATCCGCTGCAGATCGTGAAGTCCGGCCACCGCTGCCTCTACGAGCCGGCCGCGCAGTCGGTGGAGAAGGCCGCCGAGGGCTTCGACCGGGAGTTCCGCCGCAAAGTCCGGATCGTGAACCGCGCCTGGCGGGCCATGCTGAGCATGCCCGAACTGCTGAATCCCTTCCGCTACGGCTTCTTCGCCGTGAAGCTGATCTCGCACAAGCTGCTGCGCTGGCTCGTCCCCGTGTTTCTCGCGATGCTTCTCGTCACGAACCTTGCGCTGCTGGGCCGGGGGCCGCTCTACGCGGTCGCCCTCGCGGCACAGCTCGCGTTCTACGGGCTGGCGCTGGCAGGTCACCTCCTCAGGCATCGATCGCACATGCCGAGGGTCCTGAGCGTGCCGTACTACTTCACGATGGTGAACATCGCGAGCGCCCGCGGCATCCTCGATGCCTTCAAGGGCGAGACCTATACGACGTGGACCACCGCGCGCGCGCCGAGCGGCCGTTGACGTCGATTTATCTCATCGGCATCAATTGATCCGGAGCGACTAATGGAAACGATCGACGCCGTGCGAAGCGTGCTTCGCGACGCGCTGCACCTCGGCGAGCGCGCCGCGCGTCTCGACGCGGACAGCCGGCTGCTGGGCGGGCTGCCCGAGTTCGACTCGATGGCCGTGGTCGCCGTGGTCACGATGCTCGAGGACCAGTTCGGCATCACGGTCGCGGACGACGAACTCTCGGCCGAGGTCTTCGAGACCGTCGGCTCGCTTTGCCGTTTCCTGGAAGGGAAGCTCGACGCGTGAGCCGAGGCTCGCTCTCCGGCCATTTTCTCGGCGATCCCGGGCGACGGGCGTTTGTGCTGCTGCGCGAGCCCACGGATGCTGCACCGGGCGGCGGGAGCGTCCTGGTGGTCCCCCCGTTTGGCGAGGAGATGAACAAGTCGAGGCGCATGATCGCGGAGACCTCGCAGCGGCTGTGCGAGGCAGGGCTCGCCGTGGTGCTGCCGGACCTCTTCGGCACCGGTGACAGCGAGGGCGAGTTTCGCGACGCAACGGTGGAGCGCTGGATCGAGGATCTCTCCTCGGCCTGCCGTCTGACCGAGTCGCGCGGGCGGCCTGTCCGGGCCGTCCTGGCCGTGAGGCTCGGCAGTGCCCTCGCCGCGGCTGCCGCTCGCGCGGGCGCCGTGCCGGCCGTGGCAACCAGCGTCTGGTGGCAGCCCGTGATGGACGGAAAGCGTCACCTTGCCCAGTTCCTGCGGTTGCGGGTCGCAGCCGGCAGCATGCGGGGCGACGATCCGGAGACGGTGGAAGGTCTGCGCAGTCGCTCGGCGGCAGGCGAGACGATTGCGGTCGCAGGCTACGAATTGTCACCGATCCTGGTCCGAGGGCTCGAGGCACTGGCGACCGACGGGTTGCCGCCGCAGGTCGGGGCCCTTTACTGGATCGAGTTCGTGCGCGAGGCGGATGCGGCGGCGCCGTTGCCGGCCACCCGATTCGTGGACCGGGCCCGCACGGCCGGTACGACTGCAGCGCTCCAGACGATCGCGGCGGAACCGTTCTGGAACTCGTCCGAGATTGTCCGGGTGCCGCAGGCGATCGAGCAGACCGCGGCCGTCCTGGCGCGGATACCTCGTGCGAGTACACAGTCGCCGTCCACGGGGTCTCTGTCCGGCCGATGAACCTGTTGCACGAAAAAGCCCTGGTGTTCGACTGCGCCGCGGACCGCCTGTTCGGGATCCTGCACGTGCCGTCGTCGAATCCACGTCCGCTCGGCGTGGTCATCGTCGTGGGCGGGCCCCAGTACCGGGTAGGCAGTCACCGGCAGTTCGTGGTCATGGCGCGCGCGCTGGCCGCGGCCGGATATCCGGTGCTGCGCTTCGACCACCGTGGAATCGGTGACAGCGATGGCGCGTCGCGCAGCTTCGAGGAACTCGACCAGGACGTCCGGGCCGCGCTCGATGCCCTGCACGGCGAATTCCCGCGACTGCGCGGCACCGTGATCTTCGGACTGTGCGATGGTGCCTCCGCCGCACTGATGTACAGCCGGCAGGATCCGCGCCTCGCCGGGCTGATCCTGGCCAACCCCTGGGTGCACAGCGAGGCGGGCGCAGCCAAGGCCTACGTGAAGCACTACTATGGCCGCCGGCTCCTGCAGCCGGGATTCTGGCGCAAGGTGATCTCGGGCGAATTCGACGCGGCCGGCTCGCTGCGAGACCTGTTCGCCAAGCTGCGCATCAGCGCCAAAGGTTCGAGCGCGCCGCGTGGCTCGTTCCGGGAGCGCATGCTCGCAGGATTCGCGGCCTTCGCGGGTCCGGTGCTGGTGCAGGTCAGCGGACGCGACCTGACCGCCGCCGAGTTCGTGGACCTCTGCCAGTCCGACGCCCGCTGGCGCGCGGCGCTAGACCGGCGCAATGTCGTCTTGCGACGTTACGAAGACGCCGACCACACCTTTGCCGCAGCCGGCGCGCTCACCACGGCCGTGGCCGACTGCACGGCCTGGCTCGATGCGCTGCACGTTCGCTGACTTCAGGAGTCCGCCATGGCACTGACTGCACTCGCGTTCCTGATGCTCTTCTTCGGCGGGCTGCTGCTCGCCTTCGCGATCCACCCGAGGTTCGGACTCTATACCTACCTCGCGGTGTTCTACGTGCACCCGCCGTCACGCTGGTGGGGCGACATGCTGCCCGACATCCGCTGGTCACTGGTCGCGGCGGTGGTGGCGTTGCTCGCGCTGGCGCGCCTGCCGCCGGTGATCGGCCGGCCCAAGTTCCTGAGCCTGCCCCCGGTGTGGCTGCTGATCGCATTCACCGCGTGGGTGTGGTTGCAGAACGCATGGGCCCTCGACCGGGTGATGCAGCTCGACCTTTCGATCCTGCTCACCAAGTACGTGTTGCTGTTCTACCTCATGTACCGGCTGGTGGACTCGCCACACATGCTCAACAACGTGCTGTTCGTGCACGTTCTGGGTTGCTTTTTCCTTGGCTGGCTCACCTACGAGGCAGCGGATGCCGGGCGGCTGGACGGCGTGGGCGGTCCGGGTATCGGCGAGGCCAACGCCCTCGCCATGCACGTTTCGACCGGCGTGTTCGCGGCAGCCTACCTCATCCTGCACCCGGGGCGCTGGTGGGTGCGCCTTGCCTGCCTGGTGGCCATGCCGTTCATGCTCAACGTGATCGTGCAGGCCGAGAGCCGAAGCGCAGTGCTCGCCTTCCTCGCGGGCGGTCTCGTGTTCTGGTACCTGAAGCCGACCGCCTACCGGAAGTTGTTCTACGTGGGCGCGGCGCTCGGCGTGGCGGCGGTCGCATACCTCGGGCATGCGGCGTTCTGGGAGCGAATTGCCACGATCCAGGAAGCTACAGCAGGCTACTCCGAGGACGTGGATACGAGCGCACGGTCCCGCTGGATTCTTGCAGAAGTGCAGATCAAGGTGGCGGCGGATAATCCCCTCGGGGTGGGCCACCGGGGTATTGTGCCGCTGAGCAAACTCTACCTTCCGGAGCGCTACCTCTCGAGCCAGGGCGGCCGGTCCTCGCACAACACCTACCTGACCGTGCTCTCGGAGCAGGGAATTCCCGGGGCGCTTATCTTCGGCGCGCTGATGCTGTGGGCGCTGCGAAGCATCTGGCGCATGCGCGATCTGCGCCACCAACCCGAGGCCACGCGCATGGCGGGGCAGGTGGCGGCCGTCGCCGCCATGCTGGCGGTGGCGGCCGTCGGCGGGCTGGGTGTGGATTACCTCAAAGCCGAGGTGCAGATCTGGGCCATCGCGCTGCTCACGGCCCTGAGTGTTGCGCAATCCATGATGTACACGGTCATGGAGCCGAGCCCGGTGGGCGAGCCCGGCGTCGAGGGCCTGCGACCCGCCCGGTGGTTCGGATGATCCCGACCCGCGGGGGCGCGGCGACGGGCTCCCCGCCGGACGCCGTCGTAGTCGGGCTCTGTCCGCATGGCCTCGCCGTGGCGCGTTCGCTGGCCCGGCGGGGCCTCTCGGTGCTGGCGCTCGAGCCGAACGGCCGCAATCCGGGCGTGCGCACGCGCTTTGCGCAAGTGCTGCAGCGGGGCCCCATCAACGGCCGCGGGCTCGCCGAGACGCTGTCGGCGGTGGCCGAGGAATCCGGCTGGTCGTCGCGGCCCGTGCTGTTCCTGACCAACGACAACATGGTGCGAAACGTAGCCGAGCATGCGCATACGCTCGCCGCCCGCTACCGCTGGAGCTGGCAGGACACCGCGCCCGAGATCCTGCG
>Ga0209391_10001022_pt1 | contig 14262 bp, 12 predicted proteins | sample PPLLak3March2015_FD_187246 | JGI IMG/M metagenome (GOLD analysis project Ga0209391, IMG submission 187246) | Freshwater sediment microbial communities from Prairie Pothole Lake near Jamestown, North Dakota, USA - PPLs Lake P7 Core (1) Depth... | ecosystem: Environmental > Aquatic > Freshwater >... | reverse complement strand
CAATATGGCACTGGCCATGACGAGCTTCGGTCATCGTGCGCCGTTCTGCGAGGCCCCGGATGTCCTGCGCCCAGGCTGCGGTTCGTGAATCGGCCGCCCCCCCTGTCCTGACCCTCCGTTCCCGTCCGCGCCGCATCGCGCTTGTCGGTAACGCCAACGTCGGCAAGAGCGTCCTGTTCGGACGCCTGACCGGCCAGTACGCCGTCGTCTCGAATTACCCCGGGACCACCGTGTCGCTGACGAAGGGCCGGATGATGGCGGGCGGCGAGGTGTGCGAACTCATCGACACGCCCGGCGTGACGGCGCTCGAGGGGGCGCTCACCGAAGACGAGCTCGTCGCGCGGCGCATCCTCGACCCCGGCGACACGGACGTCGTCATCCAGGTGGCGGACGCCAGAAACCTCCGGCGAGGGCTGATGCTGACCTCCCAGCTCTCCGCGGTCGGCCGGCCGATGGTGCTCGTGCTGAACATGACCGACGAGGCGCGGGTGCACGGCATTGTGATCGACGCCGACGGGCTGTCGGCTCGGCTGGGCATTCCCGTGGTCGAGACGGTGGCCACCGAGGGCCGAGGCATCGCGGAGTTGCGCGAGGCGATCGGCCGCGCGGCCGTGCCCTCGTTCGATGCGGCCCATCGCGGCGACCACGCCCGCGTGGCGCACGACCTGGCCGTCGCGCACCGGCGTCAGCGCCGCCGGTCGGCGGCGCGCGTCCAGGAACGCCTGGGGCGGCTTGTCCGCGAGCCGCTGACCGGCCTGCCCATCCTCGCGCTCGTCCTCTACGGCATGTACCTCGCGGTCGGCGTCTTCGGCGCCCAGACGCTGGTGGAACTGGTCGAGGCCGGCCTGTTCGAGCGGGTCATCAATCCCGGTGCAATCGCGCTCGTCAATCGCGTGGTGCCGTGGGCGATCGCCAGGGACTTTCTCGTGGGCGAGTACGGTCTCATAACGATGGGGCTCACCTACGCGATGGCGATCGTGCTCCCGGTGGTCGCCACGTTCTTCTTCGTGTTCGGCTTCCTCGAGGACTCGGGCTACATCCCCCGGCTGGCCATCTTCAGCGACCGGATCTTCCGGGTCATGGGCCTCAACGGGAAAGCGGTGCTCCCCATGGTGCTGGGCCTCGGGTGCGACACGATGGCCACGATGACCACGAGGATCCTCGGAACGCCGAAGGAGCGCCTGATCGCCGTGCTGCTGCTGGCGCTCGGCATCCCGTGCTCGGCGCAGCTGGCCACGATTTTCGGGATTCTTGGCGGCGTGTCGTTCGCGGCGCTGGTCACGCTGTTCGGCGTCGTGCTGACGCAGATGTTCTTCGTCGGGTTCCTCGCGGCGCGGGCCATCCCGGGCGAGCGCTCGGAGTTCATCATGGAGCTGCCTCCGCTCCGTCTCCCGCAGCTCGGGAACATCATCCGCAAGACGCTGCTGCGGGTGCGATGGTACCTCGGCGAGGCCGTGCCGCTGTTTCTGATCGGGACCGCGCTGCTGTTCGTGCTGAGCAAAGCCGGCCTGCTCACCAGGCTGACCGACGCCGCCGAGCCGGTCGTGGCCGGCCTGCTCGGGCTCCCGAGGGACGCGGCCGCCGTCTTCGTCATGGGATTTCTCCGCCGCGACTACGGCGCGGCCGGGCTGTTCCAGATGTCGAAGGCGGGGCAGCTGGACGGCGTGCAGGCCGTCGTGGCGCTGACGGTCATGACGCTCTTCGTCCCGTGCGTGGCCAATTTCCTCATGATGGTCAAGGAACAGGGACCGAAGGCGGCGCTGCGCATACTCGGCGTGGTGACCGTCATCGCGCTTGGCACCGGTGCCGTCCTGAACGCGGTGCTGCGGGGGCTGAATGTCTCGTTCTGAGAGGACGCACCGGCTGTCGGCCCTGGGCCCCGGCGCGCGAGGCAGGATCGTTCGCGTGTCACGGGAAAATCCCGACCGGGCCGATCGGCTGATGGCCCTGGGTGTCACCCCAGGGGCGGTAGTCACTGTGCTCCAGCGCTTTCCCGGCGTGGTGTTTCTCTGCGATCACACCGAACTCGCGGTGGAACCCGCCGTCGCCCGCGCGATCGTCGTCGAAACCGACGAGGCGTGACGCGCGCCCCTCCCCGGGGAAACACCTCGCCAGGGCCGGCCATCCGGCACGCAGCTTGCGAAGCTCCTGCCTGTCCCCCTCATCGTGCCGGGAATCCGCAGCCCCGGGATGGAGCGACTCGAGATGCGATTTCTCAATGTCCTGATGGATGAGCATCGCGGCTTCAGTGCCATGCTCGACGTGCTCGAGGCCATCGCTGGTCGCCTCGAGCGGGGAGCCGGCGTGCCGATGCCGATGCTGGTGGACGTGCTCGACTTCTTCGAGAACTTCACCGATCGTCACCACGACAGGGAGGAGGAAATGCTCTTCCCCCTGCTGGCGAAGCACGGCATCGGGCCCGATCAGACGGTCGTCGGCGCGCTGATGTTCCAGCACGAGGCGGGGCGCATGTACGGCACGAAGATGCGCGGCGAGCTGAAGCGCCTGAAGCAGGGAGACCCGACGGCAGCGGGCGCCCTGGCCGCCGACGCACGCGGCTACACCGAGCTCATCCGCGAACACATCCGCATCGAGGACGAGTACTTCTACAAGCTCGCCGACTCGGTGCTGACCGAGGCCGAACACGCCGCCATCGTGGAGCAGTTCAGCGGGAGCCCGGACAACCGCGTGCAGCACCCCGACCGTGAGCGCTACCTGAAGATGATTGACGTCTATCCTGGCGTGGTCGCGGCCTGGGGGGAGTCGCGATAGGCCGTCACCCCTGTTCGCGTTCCGACGGGGCCTTCTTTTCGGGACGTCGAGACTCGACGTCGCAGCTCCCGCTCATTCAGGTCGGCACGCCCAGCCTCGGCAGAACCCAGGCGTTCAGCAGCACCCAGACCGCCAGCACGGCAATCGGAATCAGGTAGTCCATGGTCAGGCCCCCGCCCCGGCGCCAATCGCCTCGAGGGCCTTGAGGACCCGGCGCAGCCGCTCGTCGGCTTCGCGCGCCACGTCCTTGAGCGCCGGATTCCCGCCGACGATGCCGAGCGCGGCGATCGGGGCCATGGCCGACACCACGCTCCGACCCGCGTCGGACTCGTACACGATGACGTTGCAGGGCAGGAGCAGGCCGACCTCGATCTCGGCTTCGAACGCGCGGTGCGCCAGCGGGGGATTGCAGGCGCCGAGGATGGCGTACTTGCGGAAGTCCTTGTCGAGCTTCTGCTTCAGCGTCTGCCTGACGTCAATGGTCGTCAGGATGCCGAAGCCCTCCTTCTTCAGTTCCTCAGTCGCCCGCTCCAACGCCTGTTCGTAGGGCAGCGCCACGTCGACGCCCATGCCGTATCGCGATTCCTTCATGCCATCCTCCGCCACACCATGGTAGCGCATCCCCCTCGCTGGGCGTCACCGTCTGCTCGCCCCGAGGCCCGCTGTTTCAGAGATTCCGAATCGGCCGAGAGGTGACACGATGCCGGCGGCCTCCGGGGGCGGCGCCGGAATCGGGCTACAATGACGGACGCTGTGACCAAACCCAGGGAATCGAATCCATCTGTCAGGGGCCGGGACGGCCGCGGCACCGATTACGCGGCGCTGCTGCTGGCCGCGCAGGGCGGAAACCAGGCGGCCATGGAGCGGCTCCTGATGAAGGCGCAGGAGATCGCGTACCGCTTCAGCCTCCTCGTGTGCGGCCACGCCGATGACGCCGACGACGCCATGCAGGAGGCCCTGCTCAAGACGTATCGTCACGCGGCCCAGATCAAGGAGCCGGCGGCTTTCAGAACGTGGCTCTACCGGACCGTGAAGAACGCCTGTCTCATCGGCCGCAGGCGGCGGGTCGGCCAGCCGGCGCGGGTACATTCGCTCGACGAGGTGTCGATGGCTCCGGACGGCAGCCTGCAGCGGATCGACGTCGAAGACCACGGCCGGCGCCCGGACCAGGTGATGGAGAACTCGCGCCTCCGCCAGTCGCTGCACCGCGCGCTGCTTACGCTGCCGCCCGAGAGCCGCCTGATCGTCTTCCTTCGGGAAGTCGAAGGCCTGTCCACGCGCGACGTGGCGTCGGTGGTCGGCATCTCGGAGGCGAACGTGAAGACGCGCCTGCACCGCGCGAGGCTGAGTCTGCGCCGCCACCTGGAGTCCCCATGAACACGACGCCGTCGGACCGCTGCCGCGCGCTGCTCGAACAGCTCTCGAGGTACATCGACGACGATCTCGCGCCAGCCGAGCGCCGCGCGCTGGCCGCGCATCTTCGCCGGTGCCCGTGCTGCCAGACCATGGCCGACAGCCTGAAGCACACCGTCGATGCCTGCCGGAAAGCCGGGACGACCCGGCTGCCCTCGGACGTGCGCGTCCGGGCACGCGCCCGCATCGCCACGCTGCTCGCGTCGGGCGCCGCCGCGCGCCGCCGTACATGAATTGAGGACCGGGGATCCTGCTCCGTCCGGCGCATCCCGCCGCGACGAAACCCTTTCCCCGATCCTCAATGCCGCGAGCCCCTAGCCCCTACACAATCTGCATCTGATACGCCGCCAGCACCTTCATGTAGTTCGCGCGCTCGAACGCGGCCGGGTTCGGGCTCCGCTCGAGGCTCATGCTGCCCATGGCCTGCTTGAGCGAGTCGTATTCGTGGTCCTCGAGCCACGCGCGCATGCCATCGACGAGGCCCTTGATGTGCTCCGGTCCGTTCTTCAGCAGGGTCGACACCACCTGGACCCCGCCCGCACCGGCCATGACGGCCTTGAGGGCGTCGGCGGGCGTGTGCACGCCGCCGGTGACGGCGAGCGTGGCCTTGACCCGGCCGAAGAGCACGGCGAGCCAGCGCAGCCGCAGCAGGAGGTCGTTCGACGTGGACAGGCTGAGGTTGGCCGTCACGGTGAGGTCCTGCAGGTCGAAGTCCGGCTGATAGAAGCGGTTGAAGAGCACCAGGCCTTCGACGCCGAGGGCATCCAGCTGGGCGGCCAGATGCGAGACCGACGAATAGAACGGCGAGAGCTTCACGGCGATGGGCAGCGGCACCGATTCCTTCACCGCGCGGACGATGTCGACGACGCGGCGCTCGACGGCGGCGCCGGTCTCACGCGGGTCAGCGGCGACGTGATAGACGTTCAGCTCGAGGGCGTCGGCGCCGGCCTGCTGGATGAGCTTCGCGTACTCGAGCCAGCCTTCGGAGGTCGTGCCGTTGAGCGACGCGATGACCGGGAGCTTCACCGTTTGCTTCACGAGGCGGATCTGCTCGAGATACTGATACGGCCCCAGGCGGAACTCGCCGGCCTGCGGGAAGTAGGACAGGGCCTCCGAGCTGCCGTGATCCAGCAGCTCCATGTGGTAGACCATGCCCAGCTGTTCGCGCGTGATCTGCTCTTCGAACAGCGAGTGCATCGTGATGGCCGCGGCCCCGGCGTCTTCGAGGCGCTTGACCAGGTCGAGGTGATCCACCAGCGGCGAGGCGCCCGGCATGATCGGGTGCGGCAGGTTCAATCCGAGATACGTCGTCGAAAGATCCATGGCCAGTCTCCATCGCCCGGCGCCTCATATCGGCGCCGGGCTGGTTGGTGGTGCGGTTCCGGTTACGCCTTCGTCACGGGGAACGCCATCTTCGCCAGCTGCTCGTAGAGGCTGACGCGCCTCGCGACTTCCTGCTGGGCGTGCTGCGACAGCATCCTGAAGCGGACCGGATCCATCTGTTCGACGACCCGGAAGCGCATTTCATTCCCGGTGTACTTGGCCAGGTCGAGCTTGGGTGCCGGCGAGTCCAGCACGAGCGGGCTCTCTCCGGTCGCCGCGCGCCGCGGGTCGAAGCGGAACAGCGGCCAGTAGCCGGTGTCGACGGCCAGTTTCTGCTGGTCGAGGCCCTTCGCCATGTCGTAGCCGTGGGCGATGCAGTGGCTGTAGGCGATGATAATCGAGGTGCCCGGGTACGCCTCGGCCTCCTGGAACGCCTTCACCGTCTGCACGTCCTTGGCGCCGAACGCGACGTGGGCGACGTAGACGTTGCCATAGGCCATGGCCATCATGCCGAGGTCCTTCTTGCCGGTGGCTTTGCCGGCCATCGCGAAGCGGGCCGACGCGCCCATGGGCGTCGCCTTCGACGCCTGGCCGCCCGTGTTCGAGTACACCTCGGTGTCGAGCACCAGGATGTTCACGTCGCGGCCCATGGCCATCACGTGGTCGAGGCCGCCGTACCCGATGTCGTAGGCCCAGCCGTCTCCGCCCACGATCCAGACGCTCTTGCGGACGAGATAGTCCGCGAGCTTCTCCAGGCGGCGCGCCTCCAGGCCGTCGACGCCCCTCAGCGCTTCGAGGAGCGCGGCCACGCGGACGCGCTGCTCAGCGATGCCCGCCTCGGTCGACTGGTCGGCGGTGAGGAGGCCGTCAACGAGCGCGCCGCCCAGCCCGGCCCCCAGGACCTTCAGCAGCTCCTGGGCCTGCTCGGCGTGCTTGTCGAACGCCAACCGGTAGCCGACGCCGAACTCGGCGTTGTCTTCGAAGAGCGAGTTGGACCAGGCCGGGCCGCGGCCGTTGGCGTCGACCGCGTACGGCGTGGTCGGCAGGTTGCCGCCGTAGATGGACGAACAGCCGGTGGCGTTGGCGACGACCGTGCGATCGCCGAAGAGCTGCGTGAGCAGCTTGACGTAGGGCGTCTCGCCGCAGCCGACGCAGGCGCCCGAGTACTCGAACAGGGGCTGGAGGAACTGCACCCCCTTCAGGTCCATCTTGATCTTGGTCCGATCGACTTCCGGCAGGCCGAGGAAGAACGCATAGTTCTCGCGCTCCGCGTCTCGCAGCGGGCGCTGCGGGTGCATGTCGAGGGACTTGTGCTTCGGGTTCGCCTTGTCCTTGGCCGGGCAGACCACGGCGCACAGCGTGCAGCCCGTGCAGTCCTCGGGCGCAATCTGAATCGTGTACTTCAGCCCCTTGAACTCGTTGCCCTTGAAGTCGACGCCCTTGAACGTCTCCGGCGCGCCCTTCAGGAGGTCGGACTCGTAGACCTTCGCGCGGATGGCGGCGTGCGGGCAGACCATCGCGCACTTGTTGCACTGGATGCAGATGGAGGCATCCCATACGGGGATGTCCTGCGCGATGTTCCGCTTCTCCCACTGCGCGGTGGCCGTCGGCCATGTGCCGTCGACCGGGAAGGCGCTCACCGGCAGCAGGTCGCCCTTGTTGGCGAGCATCACGGCGGTCACGCGCTTCACGAAGTCGGGCGCCGCGTCCGACACGATGGGCGGCAGCGCGCGGGTGGCCGTGACGGCGGCGGGCACCTTGACCTGGTGGAGATGCTCCAGCGTCTGGTCGACGGCCGCGTAATTCTTCCGGACCACCTCCGGCCCGCGCTTGCCGTAGGTCTTCTCGATGGACTTCTTGATCTGGGCGATGGCCTCGTCGCGCTCCAGCACGCCAGAGATCGCGAAGAAGCAGGTCTGCATCACCGTGTTGATGCGCGTGCCCATGCCCGTGTCGCGGGCGACCGCGAACGCGTCAATCACGTAGAACCGGAGCTGCTTCTCGATGATCTCCTGCTGCACCTCGCGGGCCAGCTGGTCCCAGATCTCGTCGGGCCCGAAGGGGCTGTTCAGGAGGAACACGCCGCCACGTGCCGCGTAGCCGAGCACGTCGTACTTGTCCATGAACTCGTACTGGTGGCAGGCGACGAACCCGGCCTGCTTGATCAGGTACGAGGACCGTATCTGGCGCGGGCCGAAGCGCAAGTGCGAGATCGTGATGGCGCCGGCCTTTTTCGAGTCGTAGACGAAGTAGCCCTGGGCGTGATTGTCGGTTTCCTCGCCGATGATCTTGATCGAGTTCTTGTTCGCCCCCACCGTGCCGTCGGCGCCGAGGCCGAAGAACACGCCGCGGTGCACGTCCTTCGGCTCGATGTCGAGGTCGGCGTCGAAGGCGAGCGACAGGTGCGTCACGTCGTCCATGATGCCGATCGTGAAGTGGTTCTTCGGCGCCGGCTTCGCCAGTTCGTCGAAGACCGCCTTCACCATCGTCGGCGTGAACTCCTTCGAGGAGAGGCCGAAGCGCCCGCCGATGACCTTCGGGTCGGCCGCGAACGCCGTCTGGCCGTTGTCCTTCGCCTCGCGCAGCGCGGTGACGACGTCGAGGTAGAGCGGCTCGCCGAGGGCCCCGGGCTCCTTGGTGCGATCGAGGACCGCGATGGCCTTGACCGTAGACGGCAGCGCCTTGATGAAGTGGTCGAGCGGGAACGGACGATACAGCCGGAGCTTCAGGACGCCGACCTTCGCGCCGCCGGCGTTGAGCCATTCCACGGCCTCGTGGGTGACTTCGGCGCCGGTGCCCATCACGACGATGACGCGGTCGGCCTCGGGGTGCCCCACGTACTCGGCCAGGCCGTACGAGCGGCCGACGACCTCCTTGAAGCGGGCCATCGCCGCCTCGACGTGGGAGGGGCACGCCGTGTAGAAGCCGTTGCACGCCTCGCGCGCCTGGAAGAACGCATCGGGGTTCTGGGCCGTGCCGCGCAGGAGCGGCCGATCGGGCGTCAGCGCGCGGTCCCGGTGCGCCGCGATGAGGTCGTTCGGCAGCAACTGCAGCAGCTCGTCGTCCGAAATCGAGACGATCTTCGCGACCTCGTGCGACGTCCGGAAGCCGTCGAAGAAGTGCAGGAACGGCACGCGAGCGCGCAGCGTCGCCAATTGGGCGATCGCCGCGAAGTCGTGGGCTTCCTGGACGGAGCCAGAGGCCAGCATGGCGAACCCGGTCTGGCGGCACGCCATCACGTCCGAGTGGTCGCCGAAAATCGACAGGGCGTGCGTGGCGACGGTCCGGGCCGACACGTGCATGCAGAACGAGGTCAGCTCGCCCGCGATCTTGAACATGTTCGGAATCATCAGGAGCAGGCCCTGCGACGCCGTGAACGTCGTCGTGAGGGCGCCCGCCTGGAGCGCGCCGTGGACGGCGCCCGAGGCGCCGCCTTCCGACTGCATCTCGGTGACCTGCGGGACCGTGCCCCAGATGTTCTTCAGGCCCTTGGCGGACCACTCATCGGCCCATTCCCCCATGTTCGAGGACGGCGTGATGGGGTAGATCGCGATGACTTCGTTGGTGCGGTGGGCGACGGAGGCGACCGCCTCGTTGCCGTCGATGGTGATGTGCTCCCGTGTCATGTGTATGCAATCTCCGATTGAAAACCGGGCAGATCCGTGGAAGTGCCGTCGGTGTGTCCCGGGGCGGGTCTGGTCGGACCCCCATGTCTTACGCAACCTCCGTGCCCTCGACAACGGCCACGGAATGAACCATTTCCGGGCCGTTCCGCCGGGGGAGAAGTTCGGCTGCCGGATAACCGGCAACTCCGGCCAACCAGCCGGTCAGACTGCGGTGAGGAGTGACGCGAGGCCGGGTGTCTGGTCGTACGCCGCTGCGGGTGTACTCGGGGGGCGGAAGAGAAGGGGCCACCCATGCGGGAGCCGGACGCTCACCGACAGCCAACAAACAGTACTACGGGAGCGGCCATTTGTGAAGCGCCGGCGGCCGATGCCCTCGCTCGCGACGGCCACCAGCCGGGTGGGGGAGGGCGCGGCCGTCGTGCCTACAAGTGGTTTCAAAACCCGTTCTCGCGGCGTCCGCGGGCCGCCGTACGCAGGTTTTGAAACCGCCCCTATAGAATAGGGAGCGAGAGGGGGACTCGTGCGACGAAGACTGATCCGTCTGCGGCTGGCCGCCGTGCTGATCGGGCTGGCGCTCGCGGCCGCGTGCGGGCGCGAGCCCGCCGCGCCTGCGACCCCGGCCGGGTCACCCATTCCGGCCACGGCCCAGGCCGCATCGAGGACGAAGGTCGTATTTCTCGGCGACAGCCTGACGGCGGGGTACGGCCTCTCCGCCGCCGACTCGTACCCGAGCCTCCTGCGGCAGCGACTGCGATCGCGCGGCCTGGACGCGGAGGTGGTCAACGCCGGCGTGTCCGGCGACACCTCCGCCGGAGGGCTCCGCCGCGTGGACTGGGCGCTCGACGGCGACGTGAAGGTGCTGGTTGTCGCGCTCGGGGGCAACGATGCGCTGCGGGGGCTGAGCACGGAAGAGCTCCGCGGCAACCTGGCCGCCATCATCGAGCGCGCCCGGACGCGGAACGTCACCGTCGTCCTCGCGGGCATGGAGGCTCCGCCGAACCTGGGGCGGGCCTATACGTCGGCGTTTCGTCAAGTGTACCGGGACCTCGCGGCGGAGTACCGCGTCGAGCTCATCCCGTTCCTCCTCGAGGGCGTCGCCGGTCGGCCTGCGCTCAACCAGGCGGACCTCATCCACCCCAACGCCGAAGGGGCGGCCAGGGTGGCCGATCTGGTCTGGCCGTACGTCGAGCGCGCGGTGCGCGAAGCGGGGCGCGATGATTGAACTCCAGCAGGTGACCAAAACGGTGCAAAGCGGCGGCCGGCCGCTGACCATTCTGCACCCGCTCGATCTGACCGTGGCGGCGGCGCAGTTCCTGGCGATCACGGGGCCGTCGGGCAGCGGGAAATCCACGCTGCTGGGCCTGGTTGCCGGACTCGACGCCCCAAGCTTCGGCCGCATCCTCATCGGCGGCCGCGACATCACCGGGCTCGGCGAGGACGATCTGGCCAGGCTCCGGCGTTCGACCATCGGCTTCGTCTTCCAGTTCTTTCACCTGCTGCCGTCGCTCACCGCCCTCGAGAACGTATGTGTCCCGATGGAGATCGCGGGCCGCCGCGACGCCGCATCCCGCGGGCGCGACCTGCTGGCGGAGGTGGGGCTCACCGATCGGGGCCATCACTATCCGTCGCAGCTCTCGGGCGGAGAACAGCAGCGCGTCGCCATCGCCCGGGCGCTCTCGAACGACCCGCCGATCCTGCTGGCCGACGAGCCGACGGGCAACCTGGATTTTGCCAACGGCCAGCACGTCATGGAACTGCTGCTCGAGATCCGGCGGACCCGTGGGGCCACGCTGATGCTCGCCACCCATGATGCGGCGCTCGCGGCGCGCGCCGACGCCCGGCTGCGTCTGCGCGGCGGGCGCGCCGAGCCTGAGGGGAACTGAGGCGATGTTCATCGTCCGGATGGCGTGGCGGGAGATGCGGTGGTCCTGGCGCCGGCTGCTGTTCTTCTTCCTCTGCCTCTCGATCGGCGTCGCCTCGATTGCCACGCTCCGTTCCGTCGTGCAGAACGTCCGCGCCGCCTTGCGGGCCGAGGCGCGCACCCTGCTGGGCGCGGACCTCGCCCTGTCGACCAGCCGGCCGTGGGAGCCGGACGCCCGGAGCCTGATCGACGGTCTCGCGTCACCGTTCCGGGTGTCCGAGACGGCCGAGATCGTCGAAACACTGACCATGGTCCGGCCTGCCGACGAGCGAAAGGCGGTCTCGCGGCTGGTCGAGCTGCTCGGTGTCGAACCGGCCTACCCGCTCTACGGCGCGCTCGAGCTCGCCGGCGGTCAGCGGTACGCGCATGCGTTGCTGAAGGGGCGGGGCCTGCTGGTCCGGCCTGAGCTGCTCGCGCAACTCGATGTCGCCGTCGGCGACGAGGTGATCATCGGCGACACCCGCTTCACGATCCGGGGCGTCGTCGCGGCCGAGCCGGGCCGCCGCGCTGGAGCGTTCAGCTTCGGGACGCGCGTGTTCGTCGATCTCGAAGACCTCCGGGCGTCCGGGCTGCTCGGCTTCGGCAGCCGCGCGACCCATCGGCTGCTGCTGAAGCTGCCTGAAAGCGGCGTCGCGAACCTGACGCGAGACCTGCGACAGGCGTTCCGCGACGCATTCGTCTCTGTGCGCAGCTACCAATCCGCCGAAGACCAGATGGGGCGCGAACTCGGACGGGCGGAGAACTACCTGAGCCTCGTCGGCCTCATCATCGTCATGCTGGGCGGCGTGGGCGTCTGGAGCGTCATCCGGGTGTTCGTGCAGCAGAGGCTCCGCAGCGTCGCGATCCTCAAGTGCGTGGGCGCCGGCGCAGGGCAGATTCTCGCCATCTACGTTGCGCAGGTGGTCCTGATGGGCACGACGGGCAGCGTCATCGGCCTGCTCATGGCTGCCGTCGCCATCGCGTGGCTGGGGCCGGTTCTCGCCGCGGCCACCGGTCTCGTGGCGGAGGTCGGGCTGACCGCGAGCGCTGCAGCGCAGGGCGCCGGCATCGGCCTGCTGGTCGCGTTGCTGTTCGCGCTCGTCCCGCTGCTGGAGGTCCGTCACGTGCGCCCGTCGCTCCTGCTGCGCGCGTCGGAGCCCGCGCGGCCGCGGCGCGACGCGGCATGGTTCGGCTCCGTCGTCGGCATCGGCGTGCTGCTGGTGGCGCTGGCGGCGTGGCAGGCCGGATCGTGGCGCGTCGGCGCCATCCTGGCCGGAGGTTTCGCGGGCGTCTCTGCCGTGCTGGTGGGCGCCGGGGCGTTGCTCGTGCGCGCGCTGCGGCCGCTCCAGCGCAGCCGGACGCTCGCCGTCCGCTACGCCTCCAGGCGAGTGGGTAGACCGGGGAGCCAGGTACGGCCGATTCTGCTCGCCGTGGGCCTCGGGACGTTTCTCGTGGTGGGCGTCCGCGTGCTTCAGGACGGGCTGTTGACGGCGCTGGCGCTCAACACACGGCCCGACAGCCCCGACATGTTCCTGATTGACGTGCAGCCGGACCAGGCCGAGGGCGTGCGCGCCTTCCTCCGCGGGACCGTCTCGCGTCCCGGCGGCGAACCGGCGCTCATCCCCGTGCTGCGCGCACGGATTACGGGGCTCCGGGGCCAGGAGTTGGTCCTCGACGGCTACGAGGACGTCCGCGCGCGCGGCGGGGGCTTCGGCCGGGAATACGTTGTCACCTACCGGGCCGGACTCGCGGGCAACGAGCGGCTCGTGGCGGGCACGTTCTGGCCGGCGGCCGCGCCGGAAGGCGGGCAGGTGTCGGTGGAGCAGGGCCTCGCCGATCGGCAAGGGGTGCGCCCCGGCGACACGATCCGGTTCGACATTCTGGGCAGGGCCGTCGAGGCGACCGTCACCAGCATCCGCAAGGTGGACTGGGCGGATGCGCGAGCGGGCGGCTTCATGTTCGTGTTTCGGCCAGGCCTGCTCGAGTCGGCGCCGGGGACGTTCGTCGCGCCCGTCAACGGCCCGGTCGAGCCGGCCGCGAGGGCGCGCTTCCAGCGCGACCTCACGGCGGCGTTCCCGAACGTGTCGGTGATCGACGTCCGGGAGATTCTCGCCGGCATCGCGCGTGTGCTGCGCACCATCACGCTGGCGGTGACGGTGGTCGGGTCGCTCGTGCTCGTCGGCGGCCTGCTCATCCTGATCGGATCGATCTCGATGACGCGGTTCCAGCGGATGTACGAGGTGGCGGTCCTGAAGACGCTGGGCGCCACGACCGGCCAGGTGGCGGCCATGCTGGCCGTGGAGTACGGCCTCCTCGGCGCGGCAGCGGGTGCTGTCGGCTGCGTCGGGGCGCTCGGCCTCGCGTGGGCCGTGGGCCGTTTCGTGCTCGAGCTGCCCTGGGAGCCCGGCCCTGGAACGCTGGTCGCGGGCTTCGCGGGAGCGACGGCGATTGTGGCCATGGTCGGAGTCCTGGCAAGCCTGGACGTGATGCGCCGCAAGCCGCTCTCGACGCTGCGAGCCGAGTAGGACGGGCGGCTGGCCAGGTGTTATGATGGGATATTCGTCTGGTCGCACGCGATGCAGGAGTAAGCGCAATGTCCGAAAACTACCGCGAAGCCCTCGAGCGGAAGAAGGTCGAAATACTGACGACGGGCGGAGTCCGTCCCCTGGCGGCGACCATGGAGAACAACTCCCGCCAGGGCGACATGGCCGATCAGGCGGACGGCAACAACGAGGTCCACATCCAGCTCAAGCTGAAGCAGACCGACGCCAAGATCCTGCAGGCCATCGAAGAGGCGCTGGCGCGGCTCGAGAAGGGCACGTACGGGACCTGCCGTGACTGCGGCGAGCCGATCTCGCCGGCCCGCCTCCACGCGATCCCGTGGACGCGCGTCTGCATCACCTGCAAAGAGAAACAGAACTCGTGAACCCGACCGACCGTCTCGCCTTGCTGCAGGAGTTCTATCGCGAGAAGGCGGCGCTGTTTGTGCGCCACCAGGCCGGCGCCGAGTTCGTCTCCGCCTACGACAGCAACAACGCCTATCAATACGTCCTCGCCCGCGAGGACGAGCACCTGCAGTGGCTGCGGCGGGCGATCCGTGAACTGGGCGCATCCGCTGGCGAACTGCCGCCGCCTTCCGCGCTGGCATCCCGCTCAACCGCCGAGGCCGCGCGTGCCCTGGCCGGCGAGGACGCGCGGACGGCGACGGAATTCCTGGCGCGCTGGCAG
>Ga0209391_10001021_pt1 | contig 14267 bp, 10 predicted proteins | sample PPLLak3March2015_FD_187246 | JGI IMG/M metagenome (GOLD analysis project Ga0209391, IMG submission 187246) | Freshwater sediment microbial communities from Prairie Pothole Lake near Jamestown, North Dakota, USA - PPLs Lake P7 Core (1) Depth... | ecosystem: Environmental > Aquatic > Freshwater >... | reverse complement strand
ATGTCTGATCGATTTGTATCTCCTCAGAAAACTGAGGCAGGCAAAAAAAGAGGATTAACAGTTATTGGTAAAATGGATCTTGGCGAAAGTAAAAAAACTAAGCCGCAAGTCAAAAGGCTTCCAGTTACTCAAAAACCTATTGATACCAAAACTGAAACGACCGAAACTGCTGCAGATGCTGTAAAGAAAAAGAAAAGACCAAAAACTAAAAAGAAAACTACCACGGAAGTTACTACTGAAGAAACTCCGGTATCTAAAAAAAGAAAACGTGTTAAGAAATTTGAAATTGATGAGAAGGATGTTAAAGCTGCGATAAAGAAAACTATGTCAAGTATGGATGATACTTTAACAACAAACAGAGCTTCATCCAGAAAAAAGAAAAGACGAGAAAGAGAAGCTGAAGAAGAGAGATTAGAAGAATTACGGACTTTAGATAAAAACATTATTAGAGTTAATGAATTTATAGCAGTAAGTGAACTTGCTAATTTGATGGAAGTTCCGGTAGGGGATGTAATTTCTAAATGTATTGGTCTTGGCTTAATGGTTTCAATAAATCAAAGACTTGATGTTGAAAACATTACACTTGTTGCTGATGAATTTGGTTTTGAGGTTGAGTTTCAGAAAGAATATACTTCTGAAGTTTTGGAAGATGTTGAAGATGAGGAAGATGAATTACAACCTAGATCACCTGTTGTTACAATTATGGGTCACGTTGATCACGGTAAAACATCGTTGCTTGATTATATAAGAAGAACGAATGTTGTTGCTGGTGAATCCGGCGGTATAACTCAGCACATAGGTGCATATAGAGTTGATATCGGTGATGGAAAACAAATTACTTTTCTTGATACTCCGGGTCATGAAGCATTCACGGCAATGAGAGCACGCGGTGCTCAATTAACAGATATTGTTGTTCTTGTTGTGGCTGCTGACGATGCAGTAATGCCTCAAACTGTTGAAGCTTTAAATCATGCTCAAGCGGCTGGTGTACCAATTATTATTGCAATAAATAAAATTGATAAACCGGGAGCGAATCCTGATAAAATAAAACAGCAAATGGCCGATAGAAATGTTCTTGTAGAAGATTGGGGTGGTAAATATCAGTCAGTACAACTTTCTGCGAAAACAGGATTGAATGTAGATATTCTTCTTGAAAAAATTATTCTTGAAGCAGACTTGCTTGATCTTAAAGCAAATCCTGACAGACTTACACGCGGTGCTGTTGTTGAAGCAGAGTTGGATAAGGGACGAGGTGTAACCGGAACTATTCTTGTTCAAAAAGGAACTTTAAGAATTGGTGATCCATTTGTTGCGGGTATTCATCACGGAAAAGTTAGAGCAATGTTTGATGAAAGAGGCAATAAAGTAAAAGAAGCGCCTCCATCAACACCGGTGCTTGTGCTTGGATTTGAAGGCTCACCGCAAGCAGGCGATACTTTTATTGTACTTGAATCAGAACGAGAAGCACGTGAAATAAGTTTGAAGAGACAGCAGTTAAAACGTGAACAGGATCAAAAACAAATTCATCATATCACGCTTGATGAACTTGCTAAACAAATCAGCATTGGCGGAGTTAAAGAACTTGCGCTTATTGTAAAGGGCGATGTGGATGGTTCAGTTGAAGCACTCTCAGATTCGTTGATGAAACTTAGCAATCAGGAAGTTATTGTTCGCGTAATACATAAAGGTGTTGGCGGGATTTCAGAAAGCGATGTCTTACTTGCTGCTGCATCAAATGCAATTATTATTGGCTTCCGCGTTCGTCCAAATATCAATGCAAGAAAACTTGCGGAAAATCAAAAAGTGGATGTTAGACTCTACAGTGTTATTTACGATGCTATCAACGAAGTTAAATCAGCTCTTGAAGGACTTCTATCACCAATAATATCTGAAGAAGTAACAGGCACAATAGAAATTCGTGATACTTTCAAAGTTCCAAAATCAGGAACCGTTGCTGGATGTTATGTGCTTGATGGAAAGATTACAAGAAATAATAAGATTAGATTGATTCGTGATGGTATTGTAATTCACGAAGGCGGTATTGGTAATTTAAGAAGATTTAAGGATGATGTTAAAGAAGTTGATGCTGGTTATGAGTGCGGATTAAATATTGAAAACTTTAATGATATAAAAGTTGGTGATATTATCGAAGCATTTAAAATTATTGAAACGAAGAAAACATTAGCGTAATTATTTTTAGATCGTGTGGAAAATAAATGGCTTATAGAATTGATAAAGTTGAACATCTTATTAAAGAAGAAATTAGTCTTATTTTTCTGCATAAACTTTCTCATGTAGATCTTGGATTTATAACTATTACAAATGTAAGGGTCAGTCCCGATCTTAAGCTGGCAAAAATATATTTATCAGTTTTTGAAAAAGAAAAAAGAGAACTTGTTCTTAGTAAGATTGAAGATAAAAAAGGATATATAAGATCCGAGTTAGCGCACAGAATTAGAATTAAATTTATACCAGAGTTAAAATTCTTTATTGATGATACTCTTGATTACGTTGAAAAGATTGAAGGATTGATTAAGAAAATTCACGAAGATGATGATAACAAAACAAACGAAGGACCTTCAGATTCTTGATTATTTGGCTGGGCAGGTTATTCTGATTGACAAACCTGTTAACTGGACTTCGTTTAAAGTTGTCAGCCGTGTTAGAAGATTAATAAAAGTTAAAAAAGTGGGGCACTCAGGAACTCTTGATCCGCTTGCAACAGGATTATTGATTGTTTGCACCGGAAGAAAAACAAAAGAGATTTCTGAGTATCAGGAACAAAGGAAAAAATATAAGGGAATAATTACTCTTGGTAAATCTTCGCCTTCAATGGATCTGGCAACTGAAATTACTGAAACAGTGTTGCCTGATGATTTAACTGAAGAAAATATTCTATCTTGCAGAAATAAGTTCTTAGGAAATATTGAACAAGTTCCGCCAATGTTTTCGGCTTTAAAGCATAAAGGCAAAGCGCTCTATAAACTCGCAAGGGCCGGAAAAGAAGTTGAAAGAGCAGCAAGGCAAGTAGAAATCTTTTCATTTGATATTACAAAGATTGAATTGCCTGATATACATTTTGAAATTGCCTGTTCTAAGGGAACATATATTAGAGTTATTGCAGATGATTTTGGGAAAGAACTTGGCTGCGGTGGTATTTTAAGTTTGCTGCGAAGAACTGAAATTGGTAATTATAAAGTTGGGGATGCTTTAGATGTGGATGAGTTTGCAGCAATGTTCAATGAGATTTAGAAAAATTAATAATTGTTTCAACTAAACTCATTCGTCATCTCGAGTGAAGTCGAGAGATGAGACTTTAAAAATTATTTGAATAAAATTCTTAGTTATACTAAGAACAAAAAAGGTTCTATTAACAGTTATCGTGATGAAATTATAGATGCAAGTATTTGATAGTATTAAAGAATTAACAAAGAATAAAAATACTATTCTTACACTTGGCACATTTGATGGGATTCATCCTGGTCATTTAAAAATAGTTGACAAGCTGGTCTATTCTTCAAAAGAAAAAGGGTGCAGAAATGTTGTTATTACATTTCATCCGCATCCTAGAACAGTATTGAGTTCAGGTAATGATGTTAAAATGTTAACAACTCAGGATGAGAGAAAAAATCTTCTTGAAAAACATGGAGTTGAGAATTTTTTAACAATAAATTTTACAAAAGAATTTGCATCACTTACTGCTGAAGAATTTATTTATGATTATTTAATTAATGGAATCGGCTTAAGTGAAATAGTTCTTGGACACGATCATCACTTTGGAAAAGGCAGAAGCGGTAATGTTGAGCTTCTAAAAGAAATTGGGGCGAAAGAAAAATTTTCTGTTACAACTGTTGATGCCTTTTATATCAATGATGAAGTTGTAAGTAGTACAAAGATTAGAAATGCTTTGATTGAGGGTGATCTTAAAAAAGCAAACACATTGCTTGGCAGAAATTATTCTTTTAGCGGAACTGTGGTTGGCGGAGATAAGCGTGGAAGAGAACTGGGTTATCCGACAGCAAATATAAAATTATCATCTCAGGAAAAACTTCTACCTGCAATTGGTATTTACGCTGTTAGAGTTCTTTTAGGAAACGAAAAACATTTTGGTCTTTTAAGTATCGGTAAGCGCCCAACGTTTTATAATGCAGGTGAACTTGTTACTGAAGTTTATATATACAACTTCAATCATGAAATTTATGGGGAAGAGATTACTATTGAATTGGTTGAAAGACTTCGCGGAGAAGAAAAATTTAACTCCGCAGAAGATTTGATCAATCAAATGAATAAAGACAAAGAAAACGGATTAAGTATTTTTAATGAACTAAATAATTAATTCCGGTTAAATCTGGAATTATATCGTACAAATAAATAAAGGATAGGTACAATGACCAAAGAAGAAAAACTTGAGATCATCTCAAAATTCGGGAAAGACACAAATGATTCAGGCAAATCTGAAGTGCAGATTGCACTACTTACAAAAAGAATCAATGACCTCACATCGCATTTCGATGCACACAAAAAAGATCATCACTCGCGAAGAGGATTGATGATGATGGTTGGTAAGAGAAGAAGACTTCTCGATTATTTAATAAAAAAAGATATTGCACGATACAGAGCGATAATAAAAGAATTGAACATAAGAAAGTAAGGTTTAAAAATGGTTGTTAAGAAAGAAATTGAATTAGGCGGAAGAGTATTTTCAATAGAGACCGGAAAATATGCAAAACAAGCTAACGGCTCTGTTATGGTTCGCTACGGAGATACAATGGTGCTTGTTACCGCGGTTGCAGCAAGTGAAGCTAAAGAAGGATTGGATTATTTTCCACTTCAAGTTGAGTATCGCGAAAAAACTTCTGCAGCAGGAAAATTTCCGGGTGGATATATTAAACGCGAAGGCAGACCAACTGAAAAAGAAATTCTAAGTGCAAGATTATGTGATAGACCCATAAGACCAATGTTTCCTGAAAGTTTTAAAAATGAAACTCAGGTTATTGCAATGGTTATGTCTTATGATGGAGAGAATGATCCGGATGTACTTGCCGCTTGCGGCGCTTCGGCTGCGCTTGCTATTTCTGAGATCCCTTTTGATGGTCCGATAGCAGAAATTAGAATAGGTAGAGTTGCTGATGAACTTGTTGTCAATCCGACTCATGAGCAGTTAAAGTTAAGTGATATCGAACTTGTTGTTGCAGGTACTGCAGATTCTATAATGATGGTTGAAGGTGAGTCTAAAGAAGTAAGTGAGCAGGATTTGCTGGATGCTTTAAAGTTTGCTCAGCAGGAAATCAAAAAAATTGTTGATCTTCAGAATCAATTAAGAGCAGAAGCAGGAAAAACCAAATGGATTGTTGCAGAAAAAACCGTTGATGCAGATCTTAAAAAAGATGTTTATGATTTAGCAGAAGCAAAATTTAAAGGAATTGTATATTCAATTCTTGCAAAAGAGGAAAGATCAGCAAAGAACAAAGAACTTTCTGAATCTGTAAAAAAAGCACTCGCAGAAAAATATCCCGAACAAGAAAAAGTTATTGGCGAAATTCTTCACGATATGGAAAAAGATATTATGCGTGAAAGAATATTAAAAGAAGGTATTCGTCTTGATGGAAGAAATACAACACAAGTAAGACCTATAACAATTGAACTTGGAAATTTACCAAGGACACACGGATCAGCATTGTTTACACGTGGTGAAACACAAAGCTTAACAAATGTTACACTCGGTACAAAAGATGATGAGCAGACGGTTGATGGTTTGTTGGCAGAATACTCGAAAAAATTCTATCTTCAATACAACTTTCCGCCGTTTAGTGTTGGAGAAGTTGGCAGAATGACCGGAGTTGGAAGAAGAGAAATCGGGCATGGCAATCTTGCAGAAAGATCTTTAAAACAAGTTTTACCTGCAGATGAATTATTTCCTTACACGGTAAGAATAATTTCTGATATTCTTGAATCAAACGGTTCATCATCTATGGCAACCGTTTGTGCCGGTTCACTTGCAATGATGGATGCTGGTGTGCCGATTACCAAAGCTGTTTCTGGAATTGCAATGGGTTTGGTTAAAGAAGGAAGTGATTATGCAATCCTTACAGATATTCTTGGAAATGAAGATCATCTTGGTGATATGGATTTTAAAGTTGCAGGAACAAGCGAAGGTATTACAGGATTCCAGATGGATATTAAAATTCAGGGTATCTCTTTTGAAATCATGGAGAAAGCACTTCATCAGGCTAAAGAAGGAAGACTGCATATTCTTGCTAAGATGAATGAAACAATAAGTAAAGCTAATGATTATTTATCTCCGTATGCACCTAGATTAGTTACGATGAATGTGGCAACAGATCAGATTGGTTTAATTATTGGTCCAGGCGGAAAAACAATTCAGGGAATGCAAAGACTATTTGGTGTTGATATTAATATCGAAGATGATGGAACAATACGTATTGCATCACCGAATAAAGAAAATGCACAGCAAGCTAAAGAGTATATCAAAAAATTAACTGCAACTCCGGAAGTTGGAGAAGTTTATGATGGTGTTGTTACAAAGATTGCAGACTTTGGTGCGTTTGTAGAAATTCTTCCTGGTAAAGAAGGATTATTGCATATATCTGAAATAGATAATAAACGTGTGAACAAAGTTTCTGATTATTTAAAAGTTGGTGATAAGATTACTGTTAAACTTCTTAAAGTTGAAGGCGGCAAGTTCTCATTGAGCAGAAGAAAGCTATTAGCTGAGGCTGCAGAAAAAGAAGCAAGAAATAATACGCCAGCAGAGCAGCCAGCTAATTAGTTTTTTTGTCATTGCGAGTCCGATGGGGACGAAGCAATCTGCCAAGTAAATAATACAGATTGCTTCACTCGGAGACTCGTTCGCAATGACAATTTTATTGAATGAATTTTTCATGTCACACTTCGACTTCGCTCAGTGTGACAAATTTAAATTTACAGTCATCCTGAGCGAAGTCGACGGATGACTTGTTGATATTTTAAACAATTTTTTTAAACAGGATTTTAATGCTGTTAGCATTAATACATTTTTTTAGGAGTTTCACAACTCAGCCTTTGCTGTTAACAGGCAGCCATGGATTTTACCGCACTCAGAGCATTCCTCTGCTCAAATTAGAATTCCAAAAGTTTTTATTAATGAAATGTTTTATTTCATATAGAGAGTTTTTTATTTATGATAAAAGAAATTATAATAAATTCATCTTCCAACCAGACGCGTGTTGCGATTACAGAAGATGGAAATTTAGCCGACTTTTTTGTTGATTACCCTGAAAACAGGAGAATGGTTGGGGACATCTATCTTGGAAGAGTTGCACGTGTACTTCCAGGAATAAGAGCCGCATTTATAGATATAGGAATGAAGCACGATGGCTTCCTTCACTTTTCGGATATTGGTGATCGCACTAAACAATTCCAGGATATGCTTGGTGAAGAGGATTCTGATGTTGATCTTTCTGATGACGATGAACCAAACAAGCAAAATGGCAGAACTACTCCGTCCCCTGAGCCGGTTATAACCAAGCTCCGTAAAGGAGAAGAAATTCTTGTTCAGATAACCAAAGAACCGGTTAGCAATAAAGGTGTACGCGTTACTTCCTCTGTTTCTCTTCCGGGTAGATTTTGTGTTCTGCTTCCTTTCGATAATAAAATTGGCATATCAAAAAAAATTTCAGATTATAAAGAACGAAGAAGATTGCGAAATATTGCACGTGGTATTCTTCCTCCAAATTATGGTCTGATTATTCGCACAGTTGCAAAAGATCAAACAGAAGATGCAGTAAAAGATGATTTAACAAATCTTGTAAAAACTTGGAAAACTATTGAAGCAACAGCAAAAAGTGAAGAACCGCCATCAATTGTGCATCAGGATTTAAGTACAACTGATAGTGTTATTCGCGATTTGTTAACTTCGGATATTTCTAAAGTTTTTGTCGATTCCAAAAAACTTTACAAGCAAATAAAAGGTTATGTGCAATTAGTTCAACCGGGCTTGTTAGAAAAGATTGATCTTTATAAATCCTCATCATCTATCTTCGATGAATTTAAAATTGAAGAGCAAATTAAAACTTTAATGGGAAGAAAAGTTCCTTTGCCAAGCGGTGGATATCTTATCATCGAACATACAGAAGCAATGGTTGTTATTGATGTTAACAGCGGACGTTATGCCAAGAGCAAAGAGCAAGAACTTAATTCACTAAAAACTGATCTGGAAGCATCCCGCGAGATAGCAAGACAATTACGTTTAAGAGATATTGGCGGAATTATCGTGATTGATTTTATTGATCTGGAAGAAGATAAAAACCGTAAAAAAGTTTATGATGAATTAAAAAAAGAATTTAGAAGAGATCGTTCGAAGGTTTCTGTACTGCCAATGAGCGATTTTGGTTTAGTTCAGATTACTCGGCAAAGAATTCGTCAAAACATTAACCAGGCAATGAAAGATGTATGTCCGGTTTGCGGCGGATCAGGATTTATGACAAAAGAATCGCATCTTGTTTATGATATTGAAGATTGGTTAAAGAGATTTAGGAGATTTTCTCGCGAGTTTAGTTTAATTATAAAATGCCATCCATCCGACGCTACAAGATTGCAGGATAAAAAGTTTACGAGAATACAATTTAAATATTTAGTTAGATTGCGCATTGAAGAAGACACAAGTATTGCAATGGGCAAGTTTAGATTCTTCTCTAAGAAAAAAGGAATTGATTTAACAGAAAAGTTTAAATAATCGGAGTTATGTTATGAAGTTTTTTATTGATACAGCAAACATAAATGAAATCAAAGAAGCAGCGGCACTTGGTATTCTTGATGGTGTCACAACTAACCCATCTCTCGTTGCTAAGGAGGGAAAAGATTTTAGAAAACTGCTTAATGAAATATTGGCACTTGTTGATGGACCTGTAAGCGCTGAAGTTGTTTCAACAGATTATGATGGAATATTAAAAGAAGCTCACGAACTTTCTAAAATCCATAAGAATATTGTTGTTAAAGTTCCATTAATCAAAGAAGGACTAAAAGCAGTTCGCGCCTTAAGTTCTGAAAATATAAATACTAATGTTACCCTATGCTTTTCAGCATCACAGGCTTTGCTTGCTGCAAAAGCTGGGGCAACATATATTAGTCCTTTTGTTGGAAGGCTTGATGATATTAGTACAAATGGTATGGATTTGATTGCACAGATTGTTCAGATTTACAAAAACTATGATTACAAAACACAAGTGCTCGTTGCAAGCATCAGACATCCTTTACACCTTGTTGAAGCAGCATTAATGGGTGCGGATGTTTGCACAATGCCTTTCCCGGTAATTGATAAATTATTTAATCATCCTCTTACAGATCTTGGACTAGAAAAATTCTTAAGTGATTGGAAAAAATCTCAAAGCAAATAAATTTTAATTAAACTTTCTGGAACGAAAAAATGAAACGCACAACATTCTACAATATTCATAAAAACTTAGGTGCTAAAATTGTTGAATTTGCCGGTTATGAAATGCCAATTCAATATTCTTCAATAATTGCAGAGCATAAAGCTGTTAGAAGTTCTGTCGGGGTTTTTGATGTATCGCATATGGGTGAAGTTTTTGTTAAAGGCGAGAAGGCTCTTGATTTCGTTCAACACATAACTGTTAATGATGCCTCCAAACTTTTTCCAGGAAGAGTGCAATACTCAGCGATGTGTTATGAAGATGGCGGAATAGTTGATGATTTACTTGTTTACAGAATTTCACAGAACGAATTTTTAATTGTAATAAATGCATCCAACATTGATAAAGATTTTGCATGGATGCAAGAGAATAACAAGTTTGGTGTTGAGCTTACTAACCACAGCGATGAATATTCCTTGCTCGCTGTTCAAGGACCGAATTCACTTAAAACTTTACAAAAACTTACCGAAACACAGATAAATTTAGAATATTATCATTTTACAAAAATAAATCTTGCCGGTATTGATATGATATTTTCAAGAACAGGTTACACCGGTGAACTCGGGTATGAGCTTTATTTTATAGGTGATGAAAAAGATGCTGAAAATTTATGGAATAAAATTTTTGAAGCCGGCAAAGAATTTAATATTCAGCCGGTTGGATTAGCTGCTCGTGATTCTTTAAGATTGGAAATGGGATTCTGTCTCTATGGAAATGATATTGATCAAACAACAAATCCATTAGAAGCAGGCTTAGGCTGGATTACAAAACTTTCTAAACCAAATTTTATAGCTAAAGATGTTTTAGTAACAGCAAAAGAAAACGGTTTGAACCGCAAACTTGTTGCACTCACTTCAGACGAAAAAATATTTCCTAGACATGGTTACGATATAACAGTAAATAATAATAAAATTGGTGTTATCACAAGCGGCACAGTTAGCCCAATGCTTGATCAACCCATTGCAATGGGATATGTTGAAACAAAATATGCAGAGATTGGTTCTCAAGTTAATTTTTTGATCAGAGGAAAAGAAGTTCCTGCTAAAGTTGTAAAACTTCCGTTTGTTAAAAGATAAATTGTAAAATGAAATTAAACGTATTTCTTTCTCCCGTTATTGTTGATGAACTTTACTTTACAGGTAAAACCACAGTTGTTATTGATGTGCTTCGTGCAACATCAACAATTGTAACTGCAATTAATAATGGCGCAAAAGAAGTTGTTCCGGTTGCAAGCGTTGAGTTTGCTGTTAAAGTTTCCGGTGGAATGTTTGGCGGACAAATTTTATTAGGCGGCGAAAGAAATACAAAAAAGATAGAAGGCTTTGCACTTGGTAATTCACCTTTTGAATATTCTAAAGAAATAGTCGAAGGCAAAACAATTGTGTTTTACACGACCAACGGAACAAAATCAATCGCAAAAGCAAAGTACTCAGAAAATTTGTACACTTGTTCGTTCCTAAATATCAGTGCAGTAGCAAAACATCTTATTACATTAAATACAGATGTTGAAATTGTTTGTGCTGGAAGAAATAACTATTTCTCTATTGAAGATTCAGTTTGCGCCGGAATGCTTATTTCAAAAATTAGTAAAGTTAAAACAGATTCGTATCTAAATGATTCCGGAGCCGCCGTTTTAACTTTGTACGAAAAATACGGCGCCAATTTGATTAAAATGATGCGCGATTCTGATCACGGAAAAATTCTTTTAGAAAATGGATTTGAAGCTGATTTAGAATATTGCAGCTCTATTGATATGCTTGATGTAATTCCGTCATTTGTAAGCGGTGTTTTAAAAAAATTAAAAAAAGATTAATTAAAAAATTTTAATGTCACTTAAAAAGAAAAAAAGCGTTAAAGAAAAAAACGGAAAGAATAGTTCAAGAAAAAACTATTTTATTTTAACGCCGGATAATAAAAAACAAATACTCGGAATATTTCTTCTGATTATTTCTGTTATACTTTTTTTAAGTGTAATAACCTTTGACAGGAGAGATGAAGCCAATCTTACAACATTATTTTCAGATTTTTTTACATCATTTGAAAATAAAATAGAAATACAAAACTGGCTTGGTGTAGCCGGCGCACATTTTTCAAAATTTCTCGTTAAAGCCACCTTCGGATATTTCTCAATAACAATTCCAATCGTGCTTTTTTTGTGGGGTGTATCATTCTTCAAAAAGATTGATTTCAAATTCCGCCTTCACGTGTCCAACTTTTTGCTATTAAGTTCAATCATCTTTGCAAGTTTTTTTGGTGTGCTTCACGAAAATTATAATTTATTTTCGACCACTTATGAGTTGTCTGGATTTATAGGAAACCATCTTGGTAATTTCTTAAGCGGATTGATTGGCGGCATTGGAAGCATACTTGTTCTCGCGGGATCTTTTATCACACTGCTAATCTTTGCTATGGATGTAAATATTGAAAATATTATAAATTTCTTTAAAGATGTATTTTCATTTAATGAAGCCGAAACAGAAGTTAATGATAAAAATGCTGCTGTTGATTCTGATTCCAAAGAAAATCTTGATAAGATTAAAAAACTTAGCGGTGATAAAAAGAAGAAAAAAGAAAAACAATCTGAAGGGGAATTATCTGCTGCTGAATTGATGGAAAAGGAAGCTGAAGAACAAACACGAATCACAATTATCCGCAAAGATGATGTTCCTGTTACCGCTGCTGAAAATGAGGTACTGAATGAAGAAGTAAAAAAAGTTAACATTCAAAAAACCGGTGAACTTCCAGAGAAGAAAGAAAAAAATGAAACCGAAGATGAGCAAAAATTGCCAAATCAGTGGGAAGAAAACATTGAATTTAAAATGCCTGGACTTGATCTGCTCGATCCGGCACCTGAAGAAAATTATAAAGTAGCTGAAGAGGAGTTAACGCGTAATGCAGAACTTCTAAAGGAAAAGTTAAAACTTTTTGATATTGAAATAAAGGATATTTCTGTTACTCCCGGTCCTGTTGTAACATTGTATGAAATTGTTCCTGCACCTGGTGTAAAGATTAGTAAAATCGTTGGATTGGAAAACGATATTGCACTTGCACTTTCGGCACGTGGGATTAGAATTATTGCTCCTATCCCTGGCAAGGGTGCGATTGGAGTTGAGATTCCGAATGCAGTAGCATCGATTGTAAACGCACGTGCAGTTATTGGCAGAATAAATGAATCTGATGCTGAATTACCTCTTGCACTCGGTAAAACTATAAGCGGTGATGTTTATGTTGCCGATCTTGCTAAAATGCCGCACTTATTAATTGCTGGCTCAACCGGTTCCGGAAAGAGTGTTGGTATTAATATGATAGTTAGCAGTTTGCTTTACACCAAACATCCTTCAGAAGTTAAGTTTATAATGGTTGATCCGAAAAAGATAGAACTTTCTTTTTACAATAAATTGCGTAAACATTATCTGGCTGTTTCACCTGATCTGGATGAAGAGATTATTACAAATCCGCAAAATGCAATTTTAGCTTTAAAGAGTGTTGAATATGAAATGGAAAGACGTTACGATAAACTTGCAAAAGCCGGCGTAAGAAATATTGTTGATTACAATAAAAAAGTTAAAGATCCCAAAACCAGACCGCACGATACAGATAAAATCAAACATCATCCAATTCCATATATAATTGTTATTGTTGATGAACTTGCAGACTTAATGATAACTGCAGGAAAAGAAGTTGAAGAACCTATTACAAGATTAGCCCAACTTGCACGCGCGGTTGGAATCCATCTCGTACTTGCAACGCAGAGACCATCTGTTAATGTTATAACAGGAGTAATTAAAGCGAACTTTAGTTCTAGAATTGCATACCAGGTTGCAACAAAGATTGATTCACGTACAATTCTTGATATGAATGGTGCAGAGCAATTGCTGGGAAGAGGAGATATGCTTTTTCTTCCAACAGGTTCACCTAAACCAATAAGAGTTCAGAATGCATTCATATCAACTGAAGAAGTTGAAAAAATCACAAACTATGTTTATTCGCAGCAGGCATATTCAAAGCCATATTTTTTGCCTTCTTTATATGATAAGAAAAAAGAAACTTCAAGCGGTGTTTCATCAGATTTAGATCCTATGTTTGAAGATGCTGCAAAAGTAATTGTGCGTCATCAGCAAGGATCGGTTTCATTACTTCAAAGAAGATTAAAGCTTGGATATTCACGCGCAGCAAGAATTGTTGATCAGCTTGAAGAGGCTGGTATTGTTGGTCCAAATGATGGAAGCAAAGCTCGTTCTGTTCTTGTTGAGAATGAAGAACAGCTTGAAACAATTCTGCGTAATCTGTAGTCTAAACGCAAAACTATTTTTTTAATATTTAGAGTTTATTATGAAAATTTCGATTAGCCTTTTTGTATTACTTCTTTCAACAGTGGGGTTTTCGCAAAGTGCCGAGTCAGTTTTAAAATCATTACAAAATAAATTTGATTCTATTACCGATCTTACATCTGATATTGCTCAGAAAAATAATGGTCAATCAAGCCTAACAGGTAAGATGTATTTCAAGAAGGAGAATAATATTCGACTCGAAGTCAGTAATCAAACTATTGTAGCTGATGGAAAAACTTCCTGGAACTATAACAAGAAGAATAAAAAAGTTATTATAAGTGATTATGATGAAGCAGGTTCAGGATTGTTATCAATTAATTATCTTGTTTATCAGTATCCATCAGAGTGTGATTTGAGTTTATCAACCGAGGGAAGCAGTCAAATATTAAATTTAAAACCAAAATCAAAATCCAAAAAAAATAATTTAGGTGAAGTTAAACTTTATATCTCAAAAGAAAATTTGATTGATAGGGCTGTAATTTCAAATCCCGGAAGTGGAACGATG
>Ga0209391_10001020_pt1 | contig 14272 bp, 13 predicted proteins | sample PPLLak3March2015_FD_187246 | JGI IMG/M metagenome (GOLD analysis project Ga0209391, IMG submission 187246) | Freshwater sediment microbial communities from Prairie Pothole Lake near Jamestown, North Dakota, USA - PPLs Lake P7 Core (1) Depth... | ecosystem: Environmental > Aquatic > Freshwater >... | reverse complement strand
GTTATTGCTTCGGTTCATTTTCATATGGATCAATGGGGGGCTTGCGATTGGGGGAGGAGAATGTACCGTGGAACGGGTCTGAAGGGCGAGATTAGCGGTGCCTTGTGACAGAGAATAGAAACCGTGAAAGCGCCACCGATAAGAGGCACAGGGCTAGGATCTTCAAGCCCGTGGGGGCATCCTTAATCAGATCAATCCAGCTCATATTCAGGAGGCTAATGCGGGTGGTTCGGCAAGTTGAAATACCTATGTGGCGTCTTGCTATAGGAACCTATCCAAGAATATAAGTTAGACCTTGGTATATTCGTATCTGTTGACCTTTTTTGTGGGGCAAATCCGGCGGCGCGGATGCCCTCAGGATGCTGCTTCGGCCAGTGAGACAATCTTGGCGAGCTCGGCGGCGTTTCCGGCGCAGAGCTTGCGCATGGCCCGGCCCCGGTGGACCTTCACCGTGACGAGGGCGATGTTGAGCATGGAGGCGATCTCCTTGTTAAGGTGCCCGGAGACCACGAGTTTCACGACTTCGCGTTCCCGAGTGGTGAGCTTGGAATAAAATGTTCGGGCGCGCTTGGCCCTTTCGCTTGAGCGAAGTTGCCCCTTGTAATGCTCCATGGCGTTGAAAACCGCCTCCAGAAGTTCATCAGGGTCGAAGGGTTTGGTGAGGTAGTTGTCAGCCCCGTTGCGTATGGCCTTGACCACGGTGCGAACGTCCCGGCAGGCGGTTAGGAACAGGATCGGGATGCGCCAACCGGCTTCAAGCAGCTGGCGATGAACCTCAAGCCCTTGAATACCGTCTCCGAGATCGTTTTCTAAAATCAGGCACGAAGGGCAGGCTGGCGGGGGATGAGACTGCAATTGATCGGGCCGATTGAAGCACCTAACCACAATTCCGAATGATTCGAGGAGAGCTGTGAGCCGTGAAGCGCTGGCAGAGTCACTATCGAGCACAAAAACCAAATGCGGATGCTCGATAGCCCGTCTGGGTTTGGGGGAATCTATTTTAGATTTACTCATTTTTCCCTCCAATTAACTTGATTTGAAAATCACTTTCCTCATGTGAGACTGAAGAAATTCAGTCATAGTTACAATATTTTTCCAGAATATTTTCAATCTGATTGATTATACTTTAGAACAACTTCCGGTTTAGTGTTCTCACAATAGCCTCTTCCGCCAGAACTATGGGTGGATCGAGAAAAGGCGAGGGAGGCGGTTTGCCACTTGCCTTCGCGCAAGTCTTCGTCGATGCATAGCTTGTGGAGCACATGATCCATGTAAGTCCGGAGAGATGATAGAAATGGGCATCACGGCTGAGAACCGGCATTTTGTGCTGGCGGGCGATGGCGGCGATCCAGAGATCGTTCATCGGAATGGGGGTGCCTGCGGATGCGAGTTGGAGACGGATTTCCGCATAGTGGCGGGTGGTGGCATCGTCAGCCACCAGGACCGTGGTGGTGGCGAGCGCGTCTTCAAGCCATGCCGTCATCATTTCCCGAAACCGGGATTTAAGGATGCCGAAGCGGAATTCCGCCAACGCGGGAACGGGAACGCAGAGGCGATCCGCGTGCTCGATGTGCCGGATGAAGGACGGTTCGTTGAGCCACCAAGCGGAAAGGCCGTTGGTATCCAGGATCATTTCCACTCCTCCACTTCGATTTGCTCGAAGTTCTCGTCCACGATTTGCTCGATGCGCTTGAGTTCTTCCACCATTTCCGGGTCATTGGCGGCGATGCCCGCGAACCTCATCCAAGGCTTCTCTGCGGAAGCAGGTCGCTTGGCCAGTTTGTCCTGAAGTGCCTCGGTGATGTAGTCCTTAAGACGCATGCCCTGCCGTGCGGCAGTGGATTTCACCTCACGAAACAAGGGATCAGGGAGCTCAATAGTGGTGCGCACAAAAGCACATTCCCGTTTTTCCACGATCCTGCAAGTCCCGATTGGATCGGAGGCCGTTGGCATGAAAGGCCTGGCGAAAGAAGCCGGCGCTTATCGTCCATCGTTCACCGTTAGGCCTGTTAAATCCGCTTCGAACAAGGCGGGCGGCAGTTTCGTGTTGATCCGCGGGTTCTGGAACACGGTGCGGATGCGGGACTTGTCCTTTAGCTCCAGTTCCATGGCACGGAGTTCGTTTTTCGCCGGATCGATATCGAGGAAAATCCATGGCACTTGCGAGCGCATCCTGTGGTCCTTGGGCTTGAGCGTGTATTGATGGATGCCGGATGCCACCCGGTGCGCGGCGATTTCGAACATCGCGTGGAAATTTTCCGGATTCTGGAAACCATCACCGGTGAGCATGCTGAACCTTGCGGCCTGCGGCGAGTCCGCGGGAATCCGGCGTGCGGTTTTCACTTTATGGTCGATCAGGGTGAGCGTGGTGCCGTCCGAGAGAACGAGGGTCGCCACGGGCTCGCCGAGTTGCCAGCGGACGCGGCCGGGATTGGCAAACGAGAGTTTACCCGGCGTGCTGACGGGTTGCTTGAGACTGGGCAGTTTGCGCTCCTGGACAAATTCGGTTTCCAGCGTTTTGACCGTCGCTTGGCGCTTGAGCCAGGCATCAAGCGCCGCATTGTCCGCCTGCAAGAGTGAACTCAAGACGGCCAGCAGGGAAAGGATCCGGAGAAGCATGGCGGCGAGCATGCACGAGCGGGCATGAATCACGCAAGCCCCGCAAGTCGGCTCCCCTGCACGATGCCGCGGCGCTGGATTTCGCGGTCGATGTGGGACTGGACGGCGGCTTTCGGCAGCTTCCATTGCGGCGCGATCAACAGGCTTGGGTCCGCCACGCCGAAGAGGCGCTGAATGACGATGTCCGGCCGCAGCAGCGGGAGGAAACCGCAGAGGAAATCCGTGTATTCCTCGAGACTGAAAACCGGAAACGGCTCCTTTTGATAGCGGGCGGCGAGGATCGATCCCTTGACGACGTGCAGGTGGTGGAGCTTGACGAAGCGGACTTGCGGGAAGCGGTTGAGCTCGCCCGCACAGGCCAGCATCATTGCGCGCGTTTCGCCGGGCAGCCCGAAGATGGTGTGGATGCAGAGGTTCAGCGGTGAGTCCGCGAGCGATTCCAGCAGCGCGACCAACTCGCCGTGCCGACAGCCGCGGTTGATGCCGTCGAGCGTCTCGTCGTGAATCGATTCCATGCCGAGTTCGAGATCCACCTCCAGGCGGTCCGCATAACTTTCCAGCAGGGCGATCTTTTCCGCATCGAGACAGTCCGGCCGGGTGCCGACGGCCAGGCCCACGACATCCTCCGGGCAAACGGACAAGGCTTTGTCATAAATCCCGCGCAGCATCTCCACGGGGGCGTGGGTGTTGGTGTTCGGCTGGAAATAGATGATGAATTTTTCCGCGCCGTAATGCTTGCGGGCGCGGGCGATGCCTTGGGAAACCTGCCCGCGGATGTCATCGATCGAGCGTGGCAAGGCCGGCGTGAAGGAATCAACGTTGCAATAGGCGCAGCCGCCGTAGCCCTTGCTGCCGTCGCGGTTGGGGCAGGAGAAACCGGCATCGACGATCACTTTGCACACGCGCTTGCCGCCGAATTTCCCGCGCAGCCAGGAACCGTAGCTGCGGTAGCCCTTGAAGCCGTGATCGAGCGGGGTGCTCATGAAGCGTCAGGCGCAAGGCGGCGGCGCTCTTTCTCCACCGCCATGGCGATGAAGCCGAACACCATGACCACGGCCATGCAGGCATAGAACGTCCAGATGGTGTTCTTGCCGGCGGTGAAACCGTAGTTATGCAATCCGACGCCGAGGAAATTGACGTGCCACCATGAGAAGGTGACGACGATGGCGGTGAAGATGGAGGCGAGGTGGATGCCCCACTCGCGGATGTGGCCGCCGAGGCGGGCGTGGAGGATGGCCAGCGTCCACAGCACGATGAGCAGCGCGCCGTTTTCCTTTGGATCCCAGCCCCAGAAGCGGCCCCACGAGTAGTTCGCCCAGATGCCGCCGAGCACCGTGCCGACCAGCGAGAGAAACAGCGTGAGGCACAGCATGCCATAAACCATGCGCGTCAGCGCGCGGCGCAGATCCTTGTCTCCGCGGTCCAACCCCAGCCCGCACAGCAGCACGAAGCCGGCTGATAGAAACGCGCTGAGCAGGCCCGCCGAGTAGCCGAGCGTGATGGTGATGACGTGGGTGGTGAGCCAGAAATTCGAATCGAGCACGGCCACCAGCGGATCCATGTGGTCCTTGGCATCGCCGAGTTCGTAGCGGCGGGCCAGCACGATGAGCGCCGTGCCAAGGATCGGCGCGATGCCCAGCGCGAAGCGGCGGCGCGTGAGCCACTCGGCGATGAGGGCGAGCAGCACCACGGTGGCGCCGATGAAGATGATGGTGTCATACAGGTTTCCCACCGGCGGCCGCTGCATGATGATGCAGCGCTTGGTGATGGCGATGATGCAGTAGGCCAGCCCGGCCACGGTGGCGGCGAGCGAGAGCCATGAGAATGCCCGGCCCGCGCGGTTGCCGCCGAGCGCCCACATGCCGAGCGCGGTCAGCGTGCCGGTCAGGAAAAACACCAGCGCATACAAAAACCAGTTTTTCTGATAGTAGGCAGCCTCCAGCGCGATGCCGCGGTCCTCGCCCCGGGCGGCGGCGCGCGCGGCGAGGCGGTCGCGCAATTGGATGAACTGCCCGCGGAATGCCTGCTCGCCCTCGCTGCCGGCGCGCGCGGTGGTTTCCAGGATCTTGATGTCATCGATGGCGGTGCGCGCATCCTTTGCCTCGCCGCCCATCACTTCCATGATGGCGTCACCGGCGCTTTGCCACGTCTTGTCCGCGGCGTCGGTGGGCGGCAGGAGGAAAAGGCCGTGCTTGGCGAAGTTCGCGGCATCGAGCACTTGCTGCAGCAGGTCCTGGAGGTGGGACTCGATGCGGCGGCCGGCGGCGCGGGTTTCATCGAGCTGCTTGCGGATCTGCGGCGCGGTGGCCATCAGGGCGCTGACATCCGCGCGCTTGTCCGGCCCGCCATTCTCGCCGGTGCCGTGCAGGACCACGCCGCTGCGGGCGAAGCTGAACCAGCCCAACAGGCTTTCATAAGTCCGGATGTTGGAAGCGAGGTCGAGCACCTGCGTCTGCAGGGGATCGCGCTGTTTCTGGTCGATGGCGGCGTAGGACTGGGCGAGCTCACCGAGCTTCTCGCGGCCGGGCGCGATGTCCGCATAACTGTAGCGGTCGCGCTTGCCGCGGGGCTTCACGCCGATGGCTTCCAGCGCGGCGGAGTTATCAATACGGAAAGTCGGCTGATGGATGGCGAACTGCGGCCGGAAGAGGACATCGAGCAGCCACGCGGTGGGCTTGATGCGGTGCTCCTTGCCGGCGGCGTCCGAGATTTTCATCGAGCGCGCGCCGTGCAGGCCGAGCATGGTGAATCCGGCATGGGTGGAAAGCGGCTTGATGCGGCCGCCATCCTGGACGGGCAGCGTTTCCGCGATATCCAGGGTTTCCTGTGACCACGGGATGTAGTCGTCGATCTTGCGGACCTCGCCCTTGGGCATGTTGTCCATGACGAGGTTGTAGAAGACGAGGGCCAGGCCGGCCATGGCGAGGGCGGCGGCGATCCAGCGTCCGGCGCGGAAGGAGGTGTCAGACATGGCGTTTTTTGCGTGAAGTGGTTGCCAGATATGCGCCGAGTTTCGTGAGGAAAGTGACCAACATGCCGAAGGACACCACATAGAGGCTGTATTCCGGCCAATGGTCCGCGGGGTTTTTCACGATCTCGAAAACCGAATACATCCTTTGGCCGGGTCCGGCACCGGGCGGGCCGTAGCTCGCTTGGAAAAACGTAAGGCCCTCATAGCGCATCGGCTCGTTCATCTGGATGGTGACCTTGGCCTCGCCGCCGTTCTCGATGCGGGTGACCTTGCTGATGAACTTCGCCGGCTTCATCGTGCCGGGGTGGAACTCCGCGGTGAATTCATCGAGCTTCACGGTGAAGGGCATGGGCCACAGGCGCTTGCGCATGTCGATGGTGAAGACGCGCTCGCCGTGTTTCACGGTGAAGGGATGGAAACTCGCGCCGGCCAGGATGAAGGGGGCGGACTTGGTGCCGTCCCGCTGCACGATGCGGGCATAACATCCGGCGGTGTTGGCCTCGGCGTTGATCTCGCCCGGCCGCTCCATCAGATAATAGTTGTCGGTGACGAGTTCGCCCGCGGCCGGGGCGCGCTCGGTGATGGCGGCGGGCAGGCAGTTTTTCAGATAGCCGCCGATTTCCAGATCGAAGGGCAGGTTTGGAAACCTGAAGACGCGGTTTTTCCCGGCGCTCAAATCATCGATATGCTTGCCACGGATCACATGGATCGCATCCGGCGCGGCGTCCTTGATTTCGGCCACTTCCACGACGTATTCGAAATAATCTTCGGCAGTGTTGCTGGACTCGCCTTCGCCGACGGCCATGTTGCCGCGCTCCGAGAAGTGGTGGGCCACGCCGCCGGCCACCAGCATGAAGATGATGCCGAGGTGCGAGATGAGGTTGCCGGCGTGCTTCCAGCCCTTGCGGATGCGGATCACGCCACCGAGCGTGAGATTGATGAGCAGCACGACGCCCACCCAGTAGCCGCCGGGCAGCGGCAGCGGCACCATCTTGCCCTTGATCTCCGGCAGCAGGAAAACCGACTTCCAGTGGAAATACTTGTTGAGCGTGGGATAGAGCCCGTGCTCCACCTGCTCAAGGGTGGCGAACCAGGTGAGCAGTCCTAACAGGAGCAGCAGGATGGTGGCCAGGCCGAAGCCGGAGAGCAAATCGAAGATCCGGCCCGCGAGCGGGCGCGGCTGGTGGCCGGGGTTGGCTTCTGGTTGGGATTCCATGATCGGGAAGGCGCGGGATCAATCGGCCATTTCGAGGCTTTTGGCAAAGTTTTCGAGTATCGGCCGCGCGGCCGCCACCTCCGCCTTGGGGCCGACCATTTTCACGGTGAGGATCTGCCCCTTGAGGGAGGTGACCACGCCGGCGAGGGCGAATCCGGGTTTCGGCGGCGCGCCCATGCCGGATGCGTATTCACCCTCCGCCTCCACCCAGGCGCCGGTGGTGTCGGCGATGGGCACGCTGCGGAGTTTTTCCATGCCGGCGGCGTCGAGCGGCTGCGCGCCGAACTGGCCGAGCCAGCGGTTCACGTTTTCCAAAACGGAGCCTGCGGAAAGCGACACCCACACCTCGCCCATGCCGCTCTCGCCGAAACGGTAGTTGAGCAGGCGGAACTGCGAGGCGGGCAGCGCCAGCCAGCCCGCGGGCGTGACACCCTTCACCGGGCTCGGCTTGGTGTCCCGGAAACGCTCGTCGCTGGTCGCGAAGAGCTTGGGCTTCTTGTCCTTGGTGGTCGCCGCACGCGTCTCCGTGACCACGACTTCCTTCTCCTCCCCGCAGGAGGAAAACAGGAGCAGACTGGCTAACAAACAGGCGGAACGACCCTTCATGCCCGCGCCGATAACCGTGCAATCCAGCCCGCGCAAGTGGAAACGGGTGCATGAAAATTGAAGATGGCACCCGGCGGACGTGCGGACGTATCTTCCCGCCGCATGCTTGCCTTTTCCACCTGCTGGAACAACAGCCGCCACTCGGATGGCGAGACGATGATCGAGGAAATCGTCGATCTCGGGTTTTCCCACATCGAGTTGTCGCACGGCATGACCATCGCCAAGCTGCCCGGCATCAAGAAGGCATTTCAACGCGGGCTCTTCACCTGCGCCGGTGTGCACAACTATTTCCCCTCGCCTGTGGAGGTGATGATCGACGCGCCGGATGCCTACGAATTCACCTCGCACCGGCCAGCCGACCGTCAGCGGGCGATGGACATGACGCTGCGCACTCTGGAAATCGCGGCGGAGTTCAATGCAACTTACCTCGTGTTGCACATGGGCTCGGTGCCGATGATGCCGGCGAAATGGACCCGGCCGCTCACCGAGATGGTCGCCGCAGGTGGCTCGCACAGCCGGGATTTCATCAAGCACAAGATCGCCTTCGTTAAAAAGCGCGAGAAAATCGCCCCGCTCTACTATCACCGGGCGATCGAGGCGCTGGAGGCCATCGCGGAAAAGGCTGCCGAGCTCGGCGTGAATCTCGCCATCGAATCGCGCTCGCACTTCGAGGACGTGCCCACCGAGCGTGAAATGATCCGCCTCCAGGCACACTTCGCCGAGAATCCATGGGTCGGCTATTGGCATGACTTCGGCCACGTCCAGCTCAAGCACAACCTCGGCCTGCTCGATCACATCGAGTGGCTGGAAACCATCTCGCCGCACCTGATGGGCGGCCACGTGCACGACGTCGAGTGGCCGGCCCGCGATCACCGCGTGCCCTTCAGCGGCACGCTGGACTATGCGGCCATTCTCCGGTTTTTCCCGCCCGGCTGCCCGCTGGTGTGGGAACTCAGCCCCACCCGCGATGCCGCGGAGATCCGCTGCGCGCTGGCCAGATGGCGCAGCGAATTTCCGGAACGGAATGCGTGATGCCGCTACCGCTTCACCAAGTGGCAAAGCGGTAGCCGAAACCAAGGCTGTTCACTCCGCCCTTGTCAAAAATCCTGCCGCCACTCTGGTGGGCGATGAACAGGTGGAACTGATGCTCCGGATGCGACGGATGGGCGAAGGTCACTTGGATAGGCCAGTTGAACTTCCATTTCGACCGATCATCGTCCGGATGCCGCTGCACATCCATGGCATAAATCTCGGCCGACCATGCAAGGCCGATGCCCATCGAAAACGAAGTGCGGACGCGGTCGTTCCATGGGAAATCGCGCCAGCGCACGTTGAACGAGGCATTGTAGCTGGTGAACGGCGAGCGGTCGTTCTCATCGATGATGCCAAGCGTGAGCGGCAGCTCGAGCGCGGGGCGATAGACGTTTCCCAACAGACACCACTCGGGTTCGGCCAGCAGCCAGGAGGCGGTGAAATAATGGATCTCACCGCCGGCCGGGCCGTCATCAAAGTCCACCTCGCCGGCAAACAGCTCTCCGATGTTCTGCGAAGTGATGAAGGCCACACCGTATTCGAAGGCCCAGCGCTTGAAGAAATCAGGATCATCAGGCATCACCACAGCGGACTTTTCCCCTGCCAGCAACATGGCGGGAAACGCCAATACAAGACCATGGACCAAAGACTTCATGTGCCGTGCGCGCTGATGTTGGTTTCTTTATGAATCTTGTCCAATACTCACTTCGGCCACAGTCCAAAAAAAACAACTGCAAAAAATCCAAACCAAGCGTAGCCTGCCAAGTCATGAATGCCACGCAGAAAGCCCAAATCCACAGCCGCCTGCTCGAAGAACGCGAACGCATCGTCGCCGAGTGGAAAAACCACGGCGGCGGCACCGGTCCCGGTGAAGGATGGGACCTGCGCGATCTGGAGGAACGTGCGGTGCAAATCACCAGCCAGGCCGTCGAGACCCAGATCGTGGAGGACGACCGCAATCTACTCTCCAAGATCGACTTCGCCCTGCAGCGGCTTGACGCGGGCACCTACGGGCAGTGTGACCATTGCGGAGCCGCCATTCCGTTGGAGCGCCTGATGGCCAAGCCCTCGGTCTCGCTGTGCCTCGCCTGCCAGCAGGCCAAGGACGCGCTGAAGGCCTGAGCCGCGCGCTCTTGCTGCGAATGTTTTCCTTGGAAAGCCCGCCGGGCGGGGGCAGCTTGCGGGTGCCGCTCCCCGGACGGTCGCAGTTTCCGCGCAAGCGGGAGGTGAGGAAAGTCCGGACACCACAGGGCAACGCGCCTCACGAAAGTGGGGGACGGGAACCGCGAGGAACCCGGACAGACAGTGCAGCAGAAAGATACCGCCGATGGCCCGCAAGGGCACAGGCAAGGGTGAAATGGTGGAGTAAGAGCCCACCGCGAATCCGGGCAACCGGACGGCACGGCAAACCTCGCGTGGTGCAAGACAGAACAGGGGAAGGGCGGCCCGCCCGTTAGAAACCCCGGGTAATAGTCGCACTCCGCGCAAGCGGGGCGCCCCGCTCCGGCGGGGTGAGAGAAATGACCGTCCAGTCCCGCGAGGGATGGACAGAATCCGGCTTACAGGGGAGCGGCACTTTTCCCCATCTGCCGCCGGGGGAAGGCTCCCGGTGCGTGGATTTCCCGCCTTTGCCGTTGCGGTGGGCATGGCTCCGCTGCAAGCTCAGCCCATGCCCGGAGGAAATTTGCGAGACGCGGTTCTCGATCACATGCGCGCCCACCCCAGCCAGCCGATGACCAAGTCCTCGCTGGCCCGCCAACTCGAAGTTCCCGTCGAGCGCCGTTCGGAACTGCGCAAGGCCATCGAGGCCCTGGTTTCCGAAGGCATCATCCAGGAAGCGAAAAAAGCCTGCTACCTCCTGCGCGCCAAGTCCGGCAACGCAGTGGTCGGAACGCTCAAATTCCACCCCAAGGGCCATGCGTTCTTCTTCCCGGAGCTCAACAACGCGGAGAACCTCGCCACCGGTATGGACCTGGTGGCGCTGGACCGCGTCCACATCCCGCGCCGCGACTGCGGCACCGCGCTGGATGGCGACCGCGTGCTCGTTTCCATCCAGAAACCCAGTCCCAAGCGGCCGTTCCGCACCCGCAGCGAAATCGTGCCGGACACCCCGGACGAGGCCCGCGGCAAGGTCGAAAAAATCCTCTCCCGCCGCTCGGGCCGTCTCGTCGGGGTTTTCCGCAGGGAAAAGGGTTTCAGCTGGATCGACTGCGAGGACAAGGCGGTCGATGGCCGCGTCGAGCTCAGCGGCGACACCACCGCCCAGCCCGGCCAGATGGTCGTGGTCGATTTGGAAAACTGGAATGATCCCTCCACCACCCCGCGCGGCCGCATCATCGAGGTGCTCGGCTGGCCCGGTGATCCGGGCGTGGACATCATCGGTGTGATCCACCGCTTCGGCCTGCGCACCTCGTTTCCCGATGAAGTGCTCGCCGCCGCCCGCGCCGTGCCGGAGGAACCGGAACCCGCGGAAATCGAACGCCGCATCGATTGGCGCGACAAACTCGTCATCACCATCGACCCCGCCGATGCCAAGGACCACGACGATGCGATCTGGGTGGAGAAAACCCGCAACGGCTGGTCGCTCGCCGTGCACATCGCCGATGTTTCGCACTACATCAAACCGGGCAGCGTGATGGACAAGGAAGCCGTCGAGCGCGGCAACTCCACTTACCTCGTGGACCGCGTGCTGCCGATGCTGCCGGTGGAGCTTTCCAACGGCATCTGCTCGCTCAAGCCGGATGTGGACCGGCTGACGAAGTGTGCTTTGTTGGAAATTTCCGCCGAAGGAAAAGTCACCACGGCCAGCTTCATCGATGCCGTCATCCACAGCCGGGCCAAGCTTTCCTACGAGCAGGCGCAGGCCATCCTCGATGGCAAACCCGCACCGAAAGACTCCGACCCTCAACTCGTCACCATGGTGCGCGAGGCATGGAAACTCGCTTCCACCATGCGCCGCCGCCGTTTCGCCAACGGCGCGCTCGACCTCGAGATGCCGGAAATCAAGATCCGCTTGGACTCGAAAGGCCGCGCCGTCGCCGCAGAACCGGTCATCCACACCGAGAGCCACCAACTCGTCGAGGAATGCATGCTCGCCGCAAACGACGCCGTCGCCAAGGTGCTGCGCGAGCGGATGAAGCCCGCCGTTTATCGCATCCACGAGGATCCCGATCCATCGCGGCTGATGGACTACACCGAGACCGCCAAACTCCACGGCTACCGCCCCGGCGATCTCACCAACCGCACGCACATCCAAAAGCTGTTAGATGAGTCGAAGGGCGCGCCCGAGGAACACATCATCAAGCTCGGTTTGCTCAAGAGTTTGAAACGCGCCGCCTATTCCGCCGAACCCATCGGCCACTACGGCCTCGCCAAAGGCGACTACTGCCACTTCACCAGCCCCATCCGCCGCTACGCCGACCTCATCGTCCACCGCGCCTTGCAGCCCTTGTTAGAGAATCCGCCGAAGCACCCGGACCGCACTTCGTCCCAAGCCGACCTGCGCGAAATTTCCCGCCACATTTCCGATACCGAGCGCACCTCCGCCGAAGCGGAAAGCGAAACGAAGATGATCAAACTCTTCGAGTATCTCCAACGCGTCGCCGAGATGCACGATCCGCATGAATTCGACGGCCTCGTCACCGACGTCCGGCCGATGGGACTGATGGTCGAGATCCCGGACATGAGCATCCGCGGCGTGGTCAAGCGCGAGGACCTGCCCGAAGGCCGCTGGCGGCTCGAAGGCCACCGCGGCGCATGGGTCTCCGCCGACGGCAAGGTCATTGCCATGGGCATGCGCATCCCGCTCCACGTCATCGGGCTCGACCGCGAGAAGCGCTTTGTTGATTTCGCAGTGGCCGGCCCACCGACCAGCGAGGGCACGAAATCCATCCACCCGCGCAAAAGCCCACCCGCCAAGCACCGCGGCAAGCCGTCACCCAAGCCCGCCGCCAAGGCCGGGCCGCCGCCGCGCGCGAAAAAACACGGCAAGCAGAAACCCAAGCGCCGCGGCCGGCGTTGAGGGCTGGATTATCCAAAACATCGCGTCTGGTGGCGCGGTGATGCGGCGCGCGGCTCAGTCCGTGATGCCGAGCCTGGCCTTCACTTTCTCGATCTCGTCGGAAAGCTCGCCCCAGCGGGTGTAGCTGTTTTCCAGCGCGGTGGTGATGTTGGAAACGGCGTTGGAGGTCTCGCGCAGCTTGTCCGGATCCGCAGCGGTTTCCTCGCTGGAAAGCGCGGCTGTTAGAGTGGCTTGGGCGGATTCGTAGCCGGCGATCTTCGCCTCAAGCGCCTCGAGTTCGTTTTCCAGCGGCTTGAGCAGCTTGTTGCGCATCTCGCGGGCCTCGGCCTCGGCGCGGCGCTGGTCCTTGCGGGAAATCGTCTGCATCGCGCTGGCCGCGGCGGGGCCGGGCGGGCGGTTGGTGCCGGGGCCGGCCGTTTCCTCGGCGGTCTTTTCCAGATAGTAGGTGATGTTTCCGGAAAACAGCCGTGGCTGCTCGCCGGGGCGGAACTCCAGAGTCTTGTCCACCAGTGGATCGAGGAACGAGCGGTTGTGCGAAACGATCAGCACGCTGCCGGGGTAATCGATGAGCGCGCGCTGCAGCACGTCCTGCGATTGCATGTCGAGGTGGTTGGTCGGCTCGTCGAGGATGAGGAAATTCGCCGGGCGCAGCAACATGCAGACCAGCGCCACGCGCGAACGCTCGCCGCCGGAAAGCACTCCGACTTTCTTGAACACGTCGTCGCCGCGGAACAGGAAACATCCTAACAGATTCCGCGCGTGCGGCGCGGACTCTCGGGAGGCGGCGGCCTCCACGGTCTCGAGCACGGTTTTCTCCGGATCCAGCTCGTCGGCGTGGTTTTGCGAGAAGAACGAGCAGGCCACCTTGTGGCCGAAGATGTGGGTTCCGGCGTCCGGCGCCTCCTGCCCGGTGATGATGCGGCAGAAGGTGGACTTGCCCGCGCCGTTGGGGCCGACGATGGCGATCTTCTCGCCCTTGTTGATTTCGAAATCAAAGCCGCTGAAGACGTTGAGCGCGCCGTAGCTTTTCGCCACGCCGTCGAGCTTGGCCACCATGTGCCCCGAGTTCGGCGGCGGCGGGAACTTGAAGTTCATCACCGCGTCTTCACGCTCGGGCTCGGGAATGCGTTCGATCTTGGCCAGCATCTTGATGCGGGACTGCACCAGCGTCGCCTTGTTGGCGGACGCGCGGAAGCGGTCGATGAAACGCTGGATCTCGGCTATCTCGCGCTGCTGGGACTCGTATTGCTTGCGCTGGGTCTCGCGGCGCAGCACGGACTCGCGTTCGAAATACGAAAAGTTTCCCGCGTATTCCTCCGCCCGGCCGTGGGCGAAGGCGATGGTGCGCGTGCACAGCTTGTCGAGCAGGCCGCGGTCGTGCGAGATGAGCAGGATCGCGCCGGGGTAGTTGACCAGATAGTTCTCCACCCACACCTGCGTGCCGATGTCGAGGTGGTTGGTTGGTTCGTCTAACAGAAGAACCTCCGGCTCCTGGAGGAAGAGCTTGGCCATGGCGATGCGCATCTGCCAGCCGCCGGAAAACTCGGAACAATCGCGCGTGAAATCCTTTTCCCGGAAGCCGAGACCCTTGAGCACGGACTCGATGCGCGGCTTCATCCGCGCGGGATCGGTGGCGTCGAGCTGGAGTTCCAGCCCGCCGATCTCTTCTAACAATTCCGCATAGGGCGAGGAGCGCGGGTCGAGCTTGGTGAGCTCGTGCGAGAGGCGGTCGATCTTCCCGCGCAGGGCGAGGGTTTCGCCGAAGGCGGATTCGGTTTCCTGCCACAGTGTGCGGCCGCGGACGTGG
>Ga0209391_10001019_pt1 | contig 14276 bp, 14 predicted proteins | sample PPLLak3March2015_FD_187246 | JGI IMG/M metagenome (GOLD analysis project Ga0209391, IMG submission 187246) | Freshwater sediment microbial communities from Prairie Pothole Lake near Jamestown, North Dakota, USA - PPLs Lake P7 Core (1) Depth... | ecosystem: Environmental > Aquatic > Freshwater >... | reverse complement strand
GTGCTCGGCAACTGCATGAACTGCCACTCGCAGGTGCACGGCTCGAACCATCCCTCCGGCTCGACGCTGACGCGCTGAGGTTCCCGCCATGACGTCGCGTCGCAGCAAGAACGTGGTGACAACCATGCAAACCCGCAGCTCGCTCCTCACGGTCGCGATTGCCTCGATCCTCTCCGCGGCCGGCGCGGCCTCGGCCGAGACGGCGCCGCCGCCCGACACCAGCGAATGGACGTGCAGCAAGTGCCCGTTCGAGAGCGGATACCGCTCCGGCGTCGAGGCCGGCGTGGCCTACGTCGACGAGGACTCCGCGAAGTTCGGCGACTTCCGGGGGCTCGACGAGAAGGGAGCCTACGCGGTCGTCGGTGCCGAGGGTCGCGCCGCCTACGAGTCGGGGTACGTGCTCGACTACGAGCTCACCGACCTCGGGCTCGATTCGCGCGAGGTGCGCCTCTCGGGCGGCCTCCCGGGCACGTTCGACTTCGAGCTCTACTACGACGCGATCCCGCACACGATCTTTGACACCACCGAGACCGTGTACCGCGGCGCGGGCAACACGAGCCTCACGCTGCCGCCTGGCTGGGTGCATGCGGGTTCGACGACGGGCATGACCTCTCTGGCGGGCAGCCTGCGCGACGTCGACATCGGCCTCGACCGCGATCGCTACGGCGCCGCCGGCCGTTACTTCCTCGGCGAGGAGTGGCGCTTCTCCCTCGACTATCGCCGTGACGAGCGCGACGGCACTCGCACCCAGTACGCCTCCTTCGGCAGCGCCGCCACCGAACTGCCGCGGCCCGTCGACGACGCGACCGACCGCGTCGACGCGAGGGTGCACTACCAGGGCCGCAGCTGGTATGCGGACGCGGGCTACTCGCTCTCGGTCTACGACACGAAGGCGGCATTCCTGCGCTGGGAAAACCCGTTCAACGCGCTTGCGTCCGACGGCCAGCTCGCGCTTGCCCCGGACAACGACTACCACGAGTTCGACATCGCGGCCGGCTGGTTCGGCCTGCCCTGGAACACGACCGTCGGGTTCTCGGCGGCCCTCGGCCAGGGCTCGCAGGACACCGGTTTCCTGCCCTACACGATCAACCCGACGCTCCCGACGGATCCGCTCCCGTTCCAGAGCCTCGACGGCGACGTGAGCAGGATGCGCGCCGACCTCACGGTCTCCTCGCGCCCGATCGACAAGCTCAAGGTGCGCGGCACGATCGCCTACGACGAGCGCGACAACGACAGTCGCCAGGGCGTCTTCACCTCCGTCGTGCACACCGATCTCTTCCCGGTGCTCGACGACCGCGTGAACCCGGCGTACGGCTACGAGCGGCTGCGCCTGTACGGCAGCGCCGACTACGACCTCTGGAAGGACCTCACGATCGGCGTCGGCGGCGAATACCGCGAGACCGACCGCACCGGCACGGACCAGGAGGTCCGCAGCGAGGACCTGCTCGACGGCTGGGGCAAGGTCCAGTACCGCCCGGTCGGCTGGCTCGGCGTCGTGCTGAAGGGTGGCGCGGAGGAGCGCGATCCCGACGGCTACGACATCGACGTCGCCACGTCCCTCGGGCAGAACCCGCTGATGCGCAAGTACAACATGGCGTATCGCTACCGCAGCTACGGCGAGCTGGTCGCGAACGTCGCGCTGCAGACGCTGCCCGTCACGGTGAGCGCGAGCGCGTTCTACGCGGACGACAGCTACAACTTCTCGCGGATCGGGCTCACCGCGGGCCTCGACCGCCGCTATGGCGTCGACGTCGCCTGGGCGATCAACGAGAAGGTCTCCGCGTACGCGAACATCGGCGAGGAGCGGATCGATTCACGGATCCACGGCAGCGACGCGTTCGCGGAGCCCGACTGGCGTTCGTTCGTCGAGGACGACTTCAATACGTACGGCGTCGGCGTGCGCGCCGACCTGAGGGACAACCTGCGCGTGGACGTCAACTACACGTACGGCGAAGGCGACTCCGAGACGACGCTGAAGGGCAAGGGCGCGGGGCGCTTCCCGACGATCACGAGCGAGCTCGACAGCCTGCGCGCCGACCTGGTCTACGGACTCAACGAGCGTACCGACCTCGCGTTCACCTGGTGGTACGAGAGCTTCGACAGCCGCGACTGGGCGATCCAGGGCATCGGCCCCGCGACCGTGCCGACGGTGCTCTCGCTCGGCGCAGACCCGTACGACTACGGCGTCAACTACGTGTCGGCGTCGGTCCGCTACTACTTCGGCCCGCGCAAGGCGGCGCTCAAGGAGGAGTAGCGCGGCGCTCGAGCTCCGACGCGCGGCGCTCGAGCGCCCGCGTCAGGCCGCGGAACAGGAACAGGTGCGCCGGCACGAGGGCGTACCAGTAGACGAGGCCCGCGACGCCGGCCGGGTGCCAGTAGGCCGTCGCGCTCACGCTCGAGCCCTTGCCGCCGGGGCCCGGCGTCACGACGAATTCGAGCACGCCCGCCCCGGGCGCCTTCATTTCCATGAGCAGAGTGAGTCGCCGCTCCGGCTCGAGGGCGATCACTCGCCACGAGTCGAGGACGTCGCCCACGCGCAGCGAGGTCGGGTGCCGCCGGCTCCGGCGGAAGCTCGGACCGCCCGCGAGCCAGTCGAGCGCGCGGCGGACCCACCACAGCGAGTCCGCGTAGAAATAGCCGTGCTCGCCGCCGACCGTGCAGACGACGGCAAAGACCGCCTGCGTCGAGGCATCCCCCGCGGCCGTGGCCCCTGCGCGCTTGGCGTAGTAGCCGTACTCGGGCCGGAAATTCCGGCAGGCGATCGCGCCTTCGACCCACCTCGCCGTGACCTCGTGGCGCCGGTCCGTCTCGATGGCGGCGCGGATCGCGGCCTCGAGTCCCATCAGCGGTCGAGGCACCAGGCGGCGCAGTTCGGCATCGTCGGCGACGAAGTCGTGCTCGAGCCCCTCGACCAGCGCGCGGGCGACGCTCGTCGGCACGGAAGTCACGAAGCGCAACCAGTACGAGGAGAGTCGCGGCGTCAGGACCGGCAGGGCCAGCACGCGCGGCCGGCGACCGACCAGCCGCCCGTAGCAGCGCATGATCTCCTCGTACGTGACCGATTCCGGGCCGCCGGCATCGAGGATCCGCCCGGACGCCTCCGGCAGGTCCGCCACTGCCCGCAGGTAGGCGATCAGGTCGGGCAGGGCGATGGGCGTCGATCGCGACCGCACCCAGGCCGGCGTCACCATCAGCGGCAGGTGGTTCACGAGGTCGCGGATCACCTCGTACGCGGCCGAGCCCGGCCCGATGATCATGCCCGCGCGCACCTCGGTGACCGGCACCGTGCCGGTGCGCAGCACGTCGCCGGTCTCTGCACGTGAGCGCAGGTGCTCCGAGCGCGGGTTCGGCGGGATGAGGCCGCCGAGGTACACGATGCGCCGCACGCCCGCGGCAGCGGCGGCGTGTGCGAAGTTCGCGGCGGCCTCGCGGTCGAGGCGGGCGAAGTCGCTGCCTGCGGCCATCGAGTGCACGAGGTAGTAGGCGACGTCGACGCCCTCGAGCGCGCCGCGGAGCGTCGCGGGATCGAGCGCATCGGCCTCGACGAGCTCCGCGCCTTCCCAGCCACGGCCTTCGAGGACCTCGGCATTGCGCGCGCTCGCGCGCACGCGCCGGCCGGCTCGCAGGAGTTCCGGGACCAGGTGGCCGCCGATGTAGCCGCTCGCCCCGAAGACGAGCGACAGCGGTGCGGCGGACGGCGGGCGGTCGCTCACGGGGTGCGCCGCCCTCGTGCGGCCGGAAGCCCGGCCGGCCTCAGGGCGCGAAGATCGCGCCGAGGATGAGCAGCACGGTGCCCATCGCCTGCAGGCCGAGCGTCATCTCGATGCTCTTCTTGAGTCCTGCGCGCTGCGGCGAGGCGTCGAGGATGCCGGCCGAGGCCTTGAGGCCGCCCGCGAGCAGCAGCGCGCTGCCCGCGCCGACCCACCAGGGCATCGAGCCCATGAGCACCAGTGCGAGTACGCAGGCGAACGCCACGACGTGCAGCGCCTGGTACAGGCGTCGTGCGCCCGCGTTGCCGAGGCGCACCACCAGCGTCCGCTTGCCGCTGGCCGCGTCGGCCTTGCGGTCGGGTACCTCGTTGATCAGCAGGATCAGCGTCACCCACAGCCCCACCGGGATCGCCACCAGCACGCTCGCAAGGTCGATCACGCCGCTCTGCAGCCAGGCCGCGCCGCAGACCGGCAGCAGCCCGAACGCGATCGCGATGCAGAACTCGCCGACTCCCCGGCCGCTCAGCTGCACCGCCGGGAGGGAGTAGAGCACCGCGATCGCCACGCCGGCGAGGCCGAGCAGCATCACGAGGGGGCCCTTCATCGCCGTGAGCGCGACGCCGAGCACGGCGGACACCGCGAGCAGCGCGAGGCCCCAGCGGTTCATGTCGCGGACCGACATGATGCCGTTCTGGATGAACCGGGAGCCGCCCGTGTAGGGATAGATGCGCTCGTCGTTCGCGCGGTCGCCGCCCGTGAGCTCGTCGCCCACGTCGTTCAGGACGTTGCTGGCCGCGTGCACGAGCGCGGTCGCGGCGAGGGCGAGCGCTGCCGCGGCGAGATCGAGCCGCTCGGCCACCGCGGCCCCCCATGCGGTGCCTGCGAGGACCGGCAGCACGGACGCGGTCAGGAACTTGGGACGCGTGGCGAGCGCAAGCCGGCGCGCGCGCCGGCCGAAGCTGTCGCCGGCCAGGTCCTCGTAGCGCGGCTCCACCGGAGCGGCGGCTGGCTTCATCGATGTGGTCTCCCGAAAAATCGTCGCGGCAAGCTAGCGAGTCCGGCCCGCGCGGGTCAAGCAATTCCGTCGACGGTGCGGTGGAACGGGTCCGGGCCGCCCGGTCCTGCTCACGGGGCTGGCGAGCGGTGTCCCGCAGCGTTCCTGACGCGGACCGCCTCCTCCTGGTCCGCCGCGTCGAGCTGCTCCTCGATGAACCGCAGGGAGTCGTCGATCTCCGGCAGCACCACGTTCTCGAGCGCTCGGGCCCGGCGTTCCGTCCGGGTATATTCGTCCGCGAGGCGGCGAAGGTTTCCCTCGCAGGCTGCGAGGGCCACCCGGGCGGTGACGAGACGACGGAAGGCGAGGGCCGAGGCGCGCGCCTCCGGCGTGGCGGCGGCGGGAGTCGTCTCCGGCGTCACCGGCACGTCGAGCTCGGCCTCGACGAGCGTCACGCCGAGGAACGTCTGCCGATGGCTGCGCACCAGGGCGTGCTCGAGCGTGGGCTTTGGTTGCACGGTGTAGTCGTCGAAACCGAGCAGCGCAATCGCACGTTCGGCGGCTCGTCTCGCCTCGTCCGTCGCGGCGGTGGTCTCGGCGGCGAGCACTGCGTACCGGCGCAGCTGTCGCAGGATCTCGCCGGCGAGCAGCATGCGCTTCTCGTCGAGCAGTTCGTAGCCTTCCCGGACGAGCCGCCGCTCGTCCTTGAGCTCGAGGAACGCCACGCGCGTGGCGAGGATCTCGCCGCTCGATTCAGGCACCGGCCGGATCCTCGAGGTGGCGGCGGATCTGGGCGTCCGAGAGTCGCGTGAGCTCGCCCGGGGGCAGGCCGCGCAGCGCAGACCAGCCTGCAGCAAGGCTCTCCTCGAGCGTGCGGGCCTCGGGCTGGTGCAGGAAATTCTCTTCGAAGCGCTTGCCGAACGCGAGGAACTGCCGGTCCGCCTCGGGCAGTCCCTGCTCGCCCATGACGCTCGCGAGCGTGCGCACCCGCACGGCGCGTGCGTAGGCGGCGAAGAGCTGGTGGGCGAGGGCCGGGTGGTCGGCGTCGGTGTAGCCCTCGCCGATGCCCGAGTCCATCAGCCGCGACAGGCTCGGCAGCACCCTGATCGGCGGATAGACGCCGCGGCGGTCGAGCTCGCGGTCGAGCACGATCTGGCCTTCCGTGATGTAGCCCGTGAGGTCCGGGATCGGGTGGCCGATGTCGTCGCCCGGCATCGTCAGGATCGGCAGCTGCGTCAGCGTGCCTGGCCGGCCCCGGATGCAGCCGGCGCGCTCGTACAGCGCGGCGAGGTCCGAGTACATGTAGCCCGGGTATCCCTTGCGGCCCGGGATCTCGCCGTGGCTCGCCGAGACCTCGCGCAGCGCTTCGCAGTAGTTCGTCATGTCGGTCAGGATCGCGAGCACATGGCGACCCTCGACGAAGGCGAGGTATTCGGCCGCCGTGAGCGCGTAGCGCGGGGTGAGCAGCCGCTGCATGCCCGGCTCGTCGGCGAGGTTCAGGAACAGCACGGTGTGGCCCAGCGCGCCGCTCGCCTCCATCGACCGGCGGAATTCCTCCGCGGTGTCGTGAGGGATTCCGAGCCCTGCGAACACGACGGCGAACTCCTCGCGCCGCTCGCCGCGCAGCCGCGCGCGCTGGGCGATCTGCGTCGCGAGCCGGTCGTGCGGCAGCCCGCCCGCGGAGAAGAGCGGCAGCTTCTGGCCGCGCACGAGGCTGTTCAGCAGGTCGATGGCCGACACCCCGGTCTCGATGAAGTCGCGCGGCAGCACGCGCCAGGACGGATTGATGGCGAGCCCCTCGATGCGCATGCGCGCGCGCGCCGCGACCGGCGGGCCGCCGTCGATGGGCCGCCCGACGCTGTCGAAGACGCGGCCGAGCAGGTTCGGGCCGACACCGAAGAGGAGCGGCTCGGCGCGCAGCCTGATCCGCGTGCCGGCAAGCGCGAGGCCCGCGGTGGACTGCAGCACTTCGATCACCATCGAGCGCTCGTCGAGCGCCGCGACGCGGCCGAGGCGCTCCACGCCGTCTTCGCCCTCGAGCTCGACCGCCGAGTTGAGCCCGACTCGCGCGGCCCGCCGGGCGAAGACGAGCGGCCCCTCGATACGGGTCACGGCGCCGTCGAGCACCAGGTCAGCGAACATGCGCGGCCTCCGGCTGCAGCGTGTCGAACTCGTAGTCCAGCTGCTTCGGCAGCTGCGCGAGCCTGCGCAGGTCGTCCTCGCCGAATTCCTCGCCGAGGCGCTGCAGCCGCCGCACGCTGGGCAGCGTGGCGATGCGTCCCGGGGCCACGCCCGCGTGCACGGCGGCCTCGGCGCGGTCCATGAACGCGAGCAGCACGCCGAGCATGGCGGCCTGCCGCGCGGGCGAGGCATAGCGGTCCACCGTCGAGAACGACGACTGGCGCAGGAAACCGTCGTTCACGAGATCCGCGCAGAGGAGCTTGATCTGCTGCTCGGCCGGCAGCGAGTCGCGGCCGACGATGCGCGCCATGCGCTCGAGGTGCGACTGCTGCTCGAGCAGCGCGAGCACGCGCTGGCGCTGCACGAGCCAGTCCGGGTTGCCCGAGAGCGCCCACCAGCCCGCGAGCGCGTCGGCATCCGCGCTGTACGACTGCAGGGGATGAATCGCGGGATAGAAGCGCGCCTGCGCACGCTGCCGGTCGAGTGCCCAGAAGCAGCGGACGTAGCGCTTGGTGTGCAGCGTGACCGGCTCCGAGAAGTCGCCGGCCGGCGGGCTCACGGCACCGATGACCGTCACCGAGCCCTCGTCCCCCGCGAGCGTGCGCACCCTCGCGGCACGCTCGTAGAATTCCGCGAGCCGCGAGCTCAGGTATGCGGGATAGCCGGCCTCCCCGGGCAGTTCGCCCAGGCGCCCCGAGACCTCGCGCAGCGCCTCGGCCCATCGGCTGGTCGAGTCCGCCATCAGCGCGACGTGCAGCCCCTGGTCGCGGAAGTACTCCGCGACGGAGATGCCGGTGTAGATGCTCGCCTCCCGCGCGGCGACGGGCATGTTGGACGCGTTGGCGATGATGACGGTGCGCTCGATCAGACGGCGGCCGCTGCGCGGGTCCTCGAGCTCGGGGAACTCGTGCAGCACCTCGGCCATCTCGTTGCCGCGCTCGCCGCAGCCCACATAGACGATCACGTCCGCGTCGCACCACTTCGCGAGCGCTTCCTGCAGTACCGTCTTGCCGGTGCCGAAGCCGCCGGGCAGGGCCGCGCGGCCGCCGCGAGCGACCGGGAACAGCGTGTCGAGGATGCGCTGGCCCGTGATCATCGGCGCCTCGGGCGGCAGTCGCGCCTGCACCGGTCGCGGCGTGCGCACCGGCCACGTCTGGCGCATGACCACCGGCCGTTCGACGCCGTCGTCGCCGACGAGCACGGCGAGCGGTGCGTCCTCGGAATACTCGCCCTCGGCCACGACGCTCGCGACGCGCCCGTGCACTCCCGGCGGCACGAGTACGCGCTGTGGGAACGTGCCGTCGAGTCTGCCGAGCACGGCGCCGGCGGCGAGCGCCGCGCCCGTCGCGACGCCGGGAACGAAATGGAATTGCCGCGCCGGCGCGCTGCCGGAGCCTGCCTGCACCTGGAAGTCGTCGCCGCCCGTGAGCGGCCTCAACAGGCCGTCGAAGATGCCTCCCAGCACGCCGGGGCCGAGCTGCACGGAGAGCGCGCGGCCGCTGCCCGTCACGACGTCGCCGGGTTCGAGGCCGGTGGTGTCCTCGTACACCTGTGCGACGATCTCGCCGTCCCGCAGGTGGATCACCTCGCCGAGCAGGTGCCGTGGCCCGACGTGCACGGCCTCGTAGACGCCGAACCGCCCTTCGGCGCGTGCCCGCAGCACCGGTCCGCCGATCCACGTGATGCGTGCGAGGCTCATGACCCGGGCTCCTGCGGGGCGGCGAGCAGCGCGTCGAGCTCGGCGAGCATCTCGGCCTCGATGCGCTCTCGCGACGCCAGCAGGCCGGGCAGCGTGGCATCCACCGTCGCGAGTCCGCGCCTCAGCCTGAGGCCCGGGCCGAGCCCCGTCACGGCGGCCGACTGCAGGTCGCGGGCGGCCAGGCACTCTCGCGCGACCTCGAGCGCAAGTTCGAGGCCTGGCGGTTCGGCCTCCACGATGTACGTGCCGTCTTCGAGCAGCGTCCGTCGCGCGACGCCGCACGCCGCCTCGCACCACGCGCGGCGTCGGGCTGGATCGTCCCAGGCCGCGACGAGCGCGGACGGCAGTGCCTGCCACGCCGTATCGAGCCATTGCCGGAGCGCCGCCTGCTCGCGCTGGCGCGCCGCCGTCTCGAGTGCCGCGTTCCGTTCCGCGACGCCGCGCTCGACGAGCTGCCGCGCCTCGTCGCGGGCGAGCCGCATGCGCGCCCGCGCCTCGACCCGGGCCCGCTCGACGATCGTGCGGGCCTGTTCGGCCGCGGCATCGAGCAGGCGGCGCGAGGCGCTTTCCTGCTCGCGCGTGAGGCGGCGCAGCAGTGCGTCCGTCTGGGCTTCGACCAGCGTGACGGGTGCGTTCATGGCTCGATCCCCAGTACGCGGCGGACTTCGCGCTCGACGTCGGGCCCGGATCCGTTGCCGTAGAGGTCGGGGACGAGCTCGACGAGCGGCCACTCGCCCGCGAGCGCCGTGTCCAGCAGCGCCTGCGGTACGCTCTTCGCGAGCGTCGCGGAGACGAGCACGAGGTCGCTGCGCCCGTCGAGCGCAAGCCGGACGGCCTCGCCCGCCTCGGCAGGCGACGGGACGCGGGTCTCGACGCCGCCGCTGCGATAGCCGGCCGCGGTCGCCTCGTCGCCGATGTAGACGATGCGTGCCACGTCAGCCGAGCCGGTTGAGTATCAGGATCGAGACGATGAGGCCGTGGATCGCGATGCCCTCCGCGAGGCCGACCATCACGAGCACCCGACCGAAGAGTTCGGGCTTCTCCGCGAGCGCGCCGAGGGCCGCGGTGCCGACCTGCGCCACCGCATACCCCGCGCCCAGTGCGGCGAGGCCCGCGGAAGCTGCGGCTGCAGCGAATCCCCAGCGGACGATGCCCGGGTCGACCGCCACTGCCGTCGCCTCCGCGGCGAGCGCGGGCGCGGCGGCGAGGAGCGCGAAGGTCGCGAGCCCCGCGGTCGCGAGCCCAAGCACGAACAACGCGATCGTCCAGTGGGTGCGGGTCATCATGTCGGGCTCCGGGTCAGGGTTGCGTCGGGAGGCGCCGGCGGCGGCAGTGGCCGGAACGGCCGGCCGCGCGCCGACAGGAAGCGGATGAAGAACTCGAACAGGATGAGGCGCGTGGTCTGGATGCCGACCACGAGACCCTCGAGCGCGATGATCGCGGCGTTGCCGATCAGGAGCGCCGGCCAGTATCCGGCACCCGTGGCCTCGGCGATGCCGACCACGGCCGAGCAAAGCCCGGCGTGCGCGAGCGCGAATGCGCCGACGCGCACGAACGAGACCGTGTTGACGCCCAGTTGCAGCAGTTTCTCCACCGCCGTGCCCGCGGCGCGTCCGGCGGCGCCGAGGCGATCTCCGGAGGCCGACCACGCGTGTCCCACGAGTATCCAGGCGTAACCTGCGGGAAGAGCCCAGAGCATCCGCGCGTCGCGTGCGACGCCCACGATGCCGAGGTACGCGAGCACCAGCCCGGCCTCGCAAACGAGCCACCGACGGAACTCGCCGCGCCAGAGGAACTGCAGGGCGTCGAGCACGAGTCCTGCCGCGATCACGAGCACACCGAAGCCGAGCGCCACTCCGAGCACGACGAGCGGCTCCTCGAGCGGGTGCAGCCAGAGCGGCGCGATCAGGTCCTCGCGCGCGAACACGCTGCCGAACGCGAAGCCGAACGCCATCGCCACGATTCCGCCCGGAACGAGCAATCCGAGCGCCGGCAGGCGCTTGCGCAGGACGAGCCCTGCGATCACGAGCACCAGCCCCTGGCCCACGTCGCCGAACATGTAGCCGAACATCAGCGGGGCGACGAAGGCGACCACGACGCTCGGGTCGGCTTCGCGTGCGGCGGGCACGCCCATGAGCCCGGCAAAGACCTCGAACGGCCGCGCCCAGCGGGGATTGCGCAGCACGGACGGCGGCACGGCGTCCTCGGGCGCGGGCATCAGGCGGAGCAGGTAGTGGAGGGAGCGAGCGTCGAGCGCCGACCGCAGGCGCGCGTCGTCCAGGTCCGCGCACCAGCCGGTCACCCAGGCGAAGTGCTCCGTGACCGGCAGCTCGGGCACGTTCGCGACCAGCCAGGCCGCGAGCCCGAGCTCGCCCAGCGCCGCAGGGAGTTCGTGCCGGCGCGCGAGCTCGTCGAGTCCTGCGCGCGCGGCCCGTTCGCGGGCGTCGAGCGCTGCGCGTCGCGCCTCGAGGTGGCGCGGCAGGTCGTCGGGATCGGCAGGCAGGTCCGGCGGCAACGCGATGGACCGTCCCCGGCGTGCGGCGACGGACTGGTCGAGCGCCGCGACCTCGTCGACCGGCCCGACTGCGACCAGCAACCGGGACTCCCCGGTCGGCACCGACTGCATCAGGACGTTGGCCGGAAGCGCCTGTGGCAGCGCGTCCTGCGGCAGCAGGTAGGCGCGACCCGCGAGCAGTGGCCCTGCCGTCGCGACCCGGTCGAGGCGGATGCGTGCCTCACCGGTGCGCGCCGCGAGGTCCGCGAGCAGTGCGACGTCCTCGCGTTCCTGCGCGAGGGCCTCGAGTTCCGCGATGAGCGGATCGGCTGCCTTCGTCCAGGCCCGGGTACGCTCGAGCGCCTCGCGCGGGGCCTCGAGGAGCGCATGCTCGGGACCCGGGCGGCTCGGCGCGGGTCGCGGCCAGTGGTGGCCGTACCGCCGCGCGAGCGCCTCGTAGTCGGTCAGCAGCAGCTTGAGGTCCGGCAGCGCGAGCTTCGATTCGGGCCGGCTGTAGGCCTGGAGCTGCACGGCCCCCGTCGAGGCGAGCGCGTCGAGCACTGCGCCGAGCTCTTCACGCGAGGTGAGCAGCTCGAACCAGCTCGCCGGCGCCGTACGCAGCGTCATTGCAGCGCCGCCGACGCGTCGCGCAATGCGGCGACCGCGAGTGCACCGCGCAGCCGCCGCACGTCGAGCGCGAGCAGCCCGAGGTAGGCCACTGCGGCCACGGGCGACAGGGGATGCCGGCGGAACGCGAGTTCGAGCTGTCGCTCGACCGAACTCAGGACCTCCGTCGAGTCGGCCTCGGGCGGCGAGTCGCGCAGGCGGCGCCAGAACGGATCGAGGGAGCGCAGCGCGCGCTCGAGCTGCGCGCGTGCCGATGACGGTCCCGGCCACAGAGTGCGCCAGTGATCCACCCACGCGCCCGCGACGTCGGGCACCGCGCCGTCTTCGAAGGCCAGGGCTGCGAGGCCACGCGTCGCGAGCGCGTTGCGCCGCTCGCGCGGTTCGTGCGCGACGACCGGGCCGAGCACCGGGTCGTCACGCATCCACGCTGGCGCGTGCCCGCCGCGCGCGAGCTTCTGCAGCGACTCGAGGTACGGCAGCCACTGCATCCAGCGCACGGCCTCGCGCCACGGCTCGGGCTGCCACCCGGCGACCTCGTCGACGGCCGCGACCCATTCCGCGCGCAGTCCACGCTCGATCTCGTGCACGCCGGCGCGCGGGGCCAGGCGCCCGGTCCAGCGCGCGAGCGGCGTGCCCCGGACGAGCTGCAGGATCGCCCCAGGATCGCGCGTCGCGGCGACCTGCTGCCAGTCGGCATTCGCCACGCGGCAGCCGTAGCGGGCCTGCAGCCGCGCCTGTGCGTACGCGAACGCGAGATCGGGGTTCATGAGGCGGCCGTGAGGCGCCGTGCGAGACGCTCGCTCGCGACCTCGGCCATCGCGAGCAGTTCGGTGCCGCCGTGCCGCGTCCCGTCGGCTTTCGCATCGAGCTCGGCGAGGCGCCGGGCGAGTCTCGATTGCGCCGCCGCGTGCGCGCGCGTAGCCCGCACTCGCGCTCGTTCGAGCAGGAGCCGGCGCTCGTCTCGAGCGCGCTCCATCAATGCCTCGGCTTCACGCCGCGCCGTTTCGATCGCGCCGGTGGTCTCGCGCTCTGCCGCGAGCACGCGGTTGATTGCCGCAGCGACGGCGGGGTCGGGATCGCGCCGGTCCATACGCACCCCCGCGTTGCAGGAGCACCATACGGCTCGTGCTGCGGGCGGTCATCCGGAGATACCGCAGCGGCAGGACGAGGTGGCGGAAGGCGGCGCGCATCACGCACCGCGCGAAGACTCAGCCGCCGTGGCCTTCCATCATGAGGCCGGTGCCGCCGCGCGAAATGTGCGCGACGACGGCGCTGCGGCGATGGATCTTGGTCACGGTGCCGAGGCAGATTGCGAAGGCGAGTTCGACCGTCTGGCCGCGGCGCAGGCCCATGTCCGCGGTCTCGACGAACACACCGCTCGCGCTAAGGTTCTTGGCCTTGCAGATGCGACGCTTGCGGCCCGGCAGCAGCACGTAGACCGTGGTGCGGGCGCGGTGACGGGTGGTGAGTCTTCTTTCCACTGGCCTAGCTCTGATGTTGTTCTGGTGACGGGCCGGCTCGCGCCAATTATGCACGCTCGCGGCACGCTGGGAAGTCCGCCTCGATCGCGGGCGCCTTATGTCGCCTCGAGCGCGGTATCCTGCGCGCCGCGGCGGTACAGGCATGCCAGGCTCATCATCCAGCACAGTCGTTCGACGAGGCGCACCGTCCGCCGCGGCGTCCGCGCCCGTCGGCGTGTTCGACTCGGGCGTCGGCGGCCTCACCGTGCTGCGAGCGCTGCTCGCGACGCTGCCGTCCGAGCACTACGTGTACCTCGGAGACACCGCGCGGCTTCCGTACGGGACGAAGAGCGCGGACTCGGTGCGTCGCTACGCGCTGCAGGCCGCGGCGGCGCTCCGCGGGCGCGGCGTGAAGTGCCTGGTCGTCGCCTGCAACACGGCGACGGCGGTCGCGCTCGACGCGCTCGCCGCCGGGTTCGATCCGTTGCCGGTCGTGGGCGTGCTCGAGCCCGGGGCCGTCGCGGCGTGCCGCGCGACACGCTCGGGCCGAGTCGCGGTGATCGCGACGGAGGGCACCGTGCGGGGCGGGGCCTACGAACGCGCGATCCGCAGGCTGCTGCCGGACGCGCGCATCGTCTCCCGGGCCTGCCCGATGTTCGTCGCGCTGGCGGAGGAAGGCTGGACGGCGGGCCCGATCGCGGAGGCCGTCGCGCACCGCTACCTCGACGACTGGTTCGGTCCCGGCGCCGGGACCGGGAAGCCGGACACCCTCGTGCTCGGCTGCACGCACTTCCCCATGCTCGAGCCGGTGCTGCAGGCTGTCGCGGGGCCGGACGCCACGATCGTCGACTCCGCACGGACCACCGCCGCTGCGGTCGCGGACGTCCTCGGGGAACGGGGGCTGCTCCGGACGGCAGGCCCGGGCGACCCCGGGCGGCTCGAACTGCTCGCCACTGACGGTCCCGAGCGCTTCGCACGGGTCGGCAGCGGATTCCTCGGCCGGCCGATCGGGACCGAGGACGTCAGGGTGGTGGACCTCTAGGGGAAGGGATAGGGGGTAGGGGGTAGGGGATGAGACCGCAGCGCAACGTTCCGGTCACTACCCCCCCTA
>Ga0209391_10001018_pt1 | contig 14278 bp, 13 predicted proteins | sample PPLLak3March2015_FD_187246 | JGI IMG/M metagenome (GOLD analysis project Ga0209391, IMG submission 187246) | Freshwater sediment microbial communities from Prairie Pothole Lake near Jamestown, North Dakota, USA - PPLs Lake P7 Core (1) Depth... | ecosystem: Environmental > Aquatic > Freshwater >... | reverse complement strand
GACTTCGGCACCGTCGGGCGAATCGACCGCCGGATGCGCGACCGGCTGACGTCGGTCGTCCTCGCCATCGTGCGCGAGCGGGCGGACCAGCTGGCGGACGCCGTGCTGGACATCGCGGAGCACAACGACGAGGTCGACATCCAGGAGCTCCGCCGGGATCTCGCCGAGATTGTCGACAGCTACGCCGGCGTCACCCTGAACGATCTGGCCGTGGGCGGGCTGTTCGCGGACTCGGTGTCGGTGATGGCCCGGCACCGCTTGAGGTTCCCGGCGGACCTGATGCTGCTGGCCAAGGCGTTCGTGACGATCACCGGCGTCGGCCGTCAGCTCGACCCGTCATTCCAGATCATCGAGCACGCGAAGCCGATGATGGAGGAGGCCGTGCGCGATCGGCTGAGCCCGTCCGGCGTGGCCGCGCGCATCGGCGAGGCGGGCCGCGACATGGCCGACGCCATCCAGGCCATCCCGCGTGACGTGCGCGAGATCCTGAGGAAAGCCCGCCGCGACCGCCTGCAGATCCAGTTCGTCCACCGGAACCTGGACTTCCTCGTTCAGGAAATGGACCGGGCGAGCAACCGCCTGTCGTTCGCCATCGTGATTGCGGCGCTCATTGTCGGGTCGTCGCTCGTCTTCCGGTCGGGAACCGGCCCGACGCTGTTCGGCTACCCGGCGCTCGGCCTGACAGGCTTCCTGACTGCCGCGGTGCTCGGCATCTGGCTCGTGATCGGCATCATGCGATCGGGACGGCTGTGACGCGCGGATGCGGCCCCGTCGCGGCGGCCGACGGGGCGAGCGTCATGGGCGACTCTCCATGGAGCAGTCCGCGGCCTTCTTCCCCGTCCACGTCCCGCTGGCCATGCCGCCCAGATCGACGGTGCCCTTGAGCGTGCCGTCGGCTTCGAGCACGCCCGTGTAGACGAAGGCGATCTCGTTGCCCTGCATGTCCACGGAGATCGTGAAGGTGATCTGCTTCTCTTTGAAGGTGCCTTTGAGGGGGTACTGACCCAACTGGCTGGTGTAGGTGCCCGTCAGCGTTTCACCGTCCTGCTGGAAGACGACCGTCGGCGTTCCCGAACCCTGGTCGAAGACCACCGAGAGGTTCCAGGTGCCCGCCACCGAGTCCTGTGCCGCGGCCGGGGACACCGGGACCGCGACCAGCATCACCGCCACCGTCATGGTCCGCCACATCTGTGTCGCCTCCGTCTTCCTGCACGCGTGGAGATCGGGATACAGCCAGGCCATGATACACCCCGCCCGCGGACGATGCCTGAACGAGGCACTCCCGATCGCGCCGGATGAGGCGATAATCAGACCGGAGTCCCTCATGGAAGCTGCCGTCGGAACAGTCGGGATCCTGGGCTTCGGCCGGTTCGGCCGCTCGCTCGGCGAACTGATGGCCGAGTCGGGCATCCGCGTGCGCGCGTTCGATCCCCACGCGACCGTGCCGGCGCAGTATGCCGCCGGGTCGCCGGGCGACCTGGTGCGTGCCTCGCACATCGTCGTCCTGGCGGTGCCCGTGCCCGCGCTCGAAGCGGTGATCACCGACGCGTCGGCGCTTCTGACCGGCGGGCAGATCGTGATCGATGTCGCCAGCGTCAAGGTGAAGCCGACGGAGATCTTCCGCCGGCACCTGGCCGGCCGCGTGCCCTGGGCCGCCACGCACCCGCTGTTCGGGCCGGCCAGCCTTGCCCGCCGTGAGCGGCCGCTCCGCGTGGTGGTGTGCCCGAACGACCGCCATCCCGCCGCCGTCGAAACCGCCGCGAGCCTCTATCGGCGCCTTGGCTGCCAGGTCCGGCTCCAGGACGCCGAGGCGCACGACCGGGAGATGGCGCGCACGCACGCGCTGGGCTTCCTGATCGCGAAAGCGTTCATCGACCTGGGCATCGGCAGCGAGCCGGAGTCCGTGCCGCCGTCGTTCCGCGGCATTGCCGCCACCATCGAATCGGTTCGGGAAGACGCGGGCCATCTGTTCACGGCGATTCTCAACGACAACCCGTTCGCCGCCGAGGCGCGGCGCGGGTTCCTCGACACCCTGACCCGCCTCGACTCGGAGCTGGCGCTCGCGCCGGCCCCGGAAGAGGCCCCGGCAGGGACCGGGTTCCCCATTCCCGATTTCGGCGAGCGTTCGCCCGACCTGGTGGAGGTCCGGGACCTCATCGACGAGGTGGATCGGCACCTGGTCGGCCTGCTCGTGCAGCGGCACGACCTGGCCAAGCGCGCGGGGCACATCAAGCGCCGCGACGGCCGGCCGGTCCGGGACCCGGTGCGCGAGGAGACGCTGCTCGCTGAGCGCGCCGGGTGGGCGCGCGACGGGGACCTCGATGTCGACGGCACCCTGAGGGTGTTCAGGGCTGTTCTCGACCAGTCTCGCGCGCTGCAGATCAAGCCCGATACCGAGGCGTCATAAGGGGAGGCTCGCACTCATGCACGACAAGCCGCTGCCGGACTGGAACACGCTGACGTTCTCCTTCACGGAGACCGACCATGTCTACCGCGCCGACGGCGATGCGCGGCGGGACCCGATCTGGGCCACCGGCCGTATCGAGCCGTTCGGCGCCGTTGCGCTGTCGCCGGCCGCCGCCGTGCTGTCGTACGGCGTGGGGATCTTCGAGGGGCTGAAAGCGTTTCGCCGCGCGGACGGCGAGGTGCAGATCTTCCGCCCCGAGGCGAACGCGGCGAGGTTCCAGCGGTCCGCCGAGCGGCTGTCGATGGCGCCGTTCCCGGTTGGCGACTTCCTGTCGGCCGTGGAGCGGCTGGTCGACGCGAACCGGCGCTTCGTGCCGCCGCATGGCCTGGGATCGCTCTACATCCGCCCCATGCAGCACGCGACCGAACCGCGGCTGGGCTTCGGCGCGTGCCGCGAGCTGGCCGTCACGATGTACGCAACCCCCGTCGGCGCGGTCGGATCGGGTGGGGACGCGATTCGGCTGCAGGCCGTCGAGCGGGCGCGGGTGGCCCCGGGCGGCACGGGCGCCGCGAAAGCGATCGGCAACTACGCCGGCAGCGTGCACGTCGCCGGCCCCGCGCGCGCCCAAGGGTTCGACGATGTGCTGTACCTGGATGCGCGCACGCTGACGTACGTGACGGAGACAAGCGGCGCCAACGTCTTCGTCGTCACGCGCGGCGGGCAACTCGTCACGCCGCCGCTCGACGACCAGATCCTCGCCGGCATCACGCGCGACTCCGTCCTCACGGTGGCCCGGGAGGAACTCGGCCTCGACGTGCAGGAGCGTCCCATCGGCATCGACGAGGTGCTCGGTGACGCCCGGGAGGCGTTCTGCACGGGCACCGCGTGGACGCTCAAGAGCGTGGGCGAGATCGCGTTCCGCGACCGATCGGTCCGGCTGGCGGATCGTGAGGTCCGGAATCGCCTGTGGGAGATCATCGGCGGCATCCAGACCGGCCGCCGCGCCGATCCGCGCGGCTGGTCGCGGCTCGTTCCCGAAGACGCGAGCGGCGTGTAGCCCCTGCCGCTCGCCGCGATCCCGCGGTCGATCAGAAGCCATACGTGACTGCGAGCATGCGGCGTAAGATACGCCACGAGGCGGTCATGAGGTGTCGAACACCGATCATCCTGGCATGCGCCATCGCCCTGGGCGCGCGGCTCCTGCCTCCGGTCGCGGCCTCTCAGTCCGGCAAGCCCCCGCGCGGTGCGCGCGTGGCCGTCGTGGCCTTCCACGACTCGCGCCTGCTGACGCTCTGCCCGGTGTTCGGCAAGCACGCCGTCGTGTCGGACATCTGGACGCCGAAGATGGCGGCGAAGGTCACGGTTTTCTATCCCCCGACCGGCCAGCAATCGATCGGCCTCCACTTCGAGCCGGCCAACAGCCGCCGGCTGATGCTGCCGATGCCGGCAGGACAATCACCCGGCGGCTCCTCGAGCCGGCCGGCGCCGGCGTTCGTCGCACTCGACCGCCTCGCGCGCGACATCGGCGTCGAACGGCGCCTCGCCGCGCAGTTTCGCGCCCGTCAGGCGTATACCGTTGTCGACTCGCCCGCCGAGGCCGATTTCGTGCTCGTGGCGGAAAGCACCTACATCGCGATGACCGCAGGCACCGCAGACCCGCCTCCGCCGCGTCAGAGGCCCGCAGACGAGGGCGGACGCAATTCGGCGGCGCGCATCTTCCACGACACCGAGGCCGAGTGGAACCGGCGGACCGAATGGCGGGAGTCCCTGCTGGGAGCCCCGGCGCCGCCCCCGCCCGCTCCACCGCCGTCGCTGCCGCCGTTCATGGGCGGCATTGGCGGCGACCGACACACCAACTGGAGGCAGTCGATCATCGCGGTTGCCGTCCCGGCCGAGGCCTACAGGCAGTACGCCGGCGACGGTGCGGCGCTCTCGGCGTCGAGCGTCTGGAGCGGGGTGGCGGCCGCCGGATGGGGCCCGCGTACGGGCGACGCGCGCACGATGAGCGCCGCGTCGCCCGAGGAGCTCGTCGACGGGTTCCACACCAAGGGGTCCGGGCTGCCCGACTACCTGCCGGTGTGCGCGGCGACGGCCGGAACGATCCGCGATCCCCATGAGGACGGCGAGGCCGCGGCCGCGCCATTGGCGCAGCCGGCTGAGGCTCCAGGGCCGCCGCGTCCGGCCGTCGAGCGGGGACCGGGCCGTCCGCGCTTCACCTCCGGCATCACGCTCGTCACGGTTCCGATCACGGTGACTGGCCCCGATGGCCAGCCCGTGCGCGACCTGCCGCTGTCGGCGTTCCGCGTCTTCGAGAACGATGTCGAGCAGCAGGCAGCAAGGCTCGAGCAGGGCACGGTGCCGACCGACGTGGTGCTGCTCGTCGATACGTCGGGGAGCATGCGGGCCGTGCGGGAGCGCATTGGAGCCACGGCGGCCGCCGTCGCCGGCGCGCTTCGCACAGCCAGCCGCGCGTTGATCGTGACGTTCGACAGCAGGATCCGCGTGACGGCGGAGTTCACGAGCGACCCGTCAGCGCTGCAGCGGGCGCTCGCCCAGGCGGCCCCGGGCGGAGGGACGCGTCTCTACGACGCGCTGGCGCTGGTGGCAGTCGAACGGCTGGGCCTGGCACGGGAGCGCAACGCCATCGTCCTGCTCTCGGACGGGCGAGACACGCAGAGCCAGTTGACCGACGATGCCGGGGCGCTGGCGGCCATCGAAACCTCGAATACGCCCGTATTCGTGATCCGCTACGAGACTGCCGAGGCCGGAGTTTACGTGCCCTCGGGGGCCTTCGGCATCCGGCACTGGATCATCCCGCCGGATGGACCGGAACAGCAGGAAGCGGCGCGCGCCGATGCGGACCGGTTCCTCGCGCGCCTCAGCGCGGACACCGGGGGCAGGCTGATCGCGGCGCGGCCAGACGCCGACGTTGCCGATATGCTGGCGCACATCGCGAACGAACTGTCGAATCAGGTGGTGCTCGGTTACTACCCGTCCAACGGCGTCCTGGACGGCAGCTACCGGCGCATCCGGGTCGAAGCCGACTGCGAGGGCTGCTCGGTCCGCGCGAGGCGCGGCTATCGTGCCGGGGCGGTGCGGTAGGAGGCGCCCCCCGGCCGTCGCTTCACGGTCTATCGCGACGCCTTGGCGGCCGCCGGCTTCAGGTACGTCGCCTGCAGCACCTTCTTCGTGGCCTCATCCTGCACGAACGCGACGACGACGAGCCCGCCCGTGATCTCGTGCTTCCTCTGGCGGAATGTGTACTGGCCCTTCCGCGTGTTCGTCTCGTAGTCCTCGAGATGGGCCACGGCGTCTTTCGCGGCCTTCGCGAGATCGAAGGTGTACTCGAAGGTCCCCCCCTTGCCGGGCTTGAGCGCGAACCCGTGGTTCGACTCCGCATCGAGCGCCATGCTGCGCACGACCATCGGGTGGAAGCGCTCGCCGTTCTCGCCGCTGTAGGTCACCATGTCTTCGGCGAGCGCGATCTGCAGCCGCAGCTTCTCGGACGAGCCCGTCACCTTCGAGACATCCGCCTTCACCTTCACCGTGGATCCCGTGGACGTCGCGCGGAGGTTGATCCGGGCGCCGGGCTGCTCCGCGAGGCGCTTCTCTATTGCGGGATCGACTTTCGACTCGAAGATCGACTTCGCGTTGTCGGCGCTGCCGCCGCCGCCGTCGCTGTCGCCGTCGAAGAAGTAGCTCGGTGAACTGCGGACGCCGTAGAACTCCTGGCGCTTGAGCGTCGCCGGGTTCACCATCGGGTCGGGCGCCGGGATGTGCACGTGGTAGTTCAGCGCGATGAAGTCCTGCCGGGTGTACCGTTCCTGCGCGGCATCGAAGGCGAGACCCGCCCCCACGCACGGCGGTCAACCCGCGCCGGGGAAGATCTCGGCGAGCACCGTCTTCCCGGTTGCCTTCGCCGGCGGCTTGCGTTCGAAGGGCGTGACGCCAAACCGCACGTGATCCCTGCGGTAGCGCTCGTCCAGCATCGCGTCCAGCCCGTCGAGCGAGCCGTTGTGGGTCTTGCGGTAGGCGGCCTCGTACTCTTTCGTCTCGTCCGCGGTGATCCGGCCCGACAATGCGAGCACGGTGAGGTACTCGAGCTGTTTGGCCTCGTTGCCGGACTTTTTCGCCGACTCGGCGAGTACCCTGGCGATGGCGGCCATCGTGGACCCGGCCGGCTTGGCCGCGTAGGCTTCGGTGAGCGCCTTCTCTCCTTCCTCGGCCTTGCCCCGCTTCATGAGGATCTGCCCCAGCGTGGCCAGCGCCGATGCGCGCTCCGACTTCAGGCTCGCGCGCAGTTCGTCATCGGTCGGCAGGCTCGGCCGGGTCGGCGGGCGCGGGGGCGTGGCCGGCCGCGGCGGCGCGGGCGGCGCCAGGCTTGCCTGCATCACGCCGTCCTTCATCGCGATTCGGTAATTCTGGCCGGGAGGTGAGGAGGGCGTGGGAGCCGCCGGCTTCGCAGCATCGGCAGGTGTCGCGGGCGCAGCCGCGACGGGCGTCGCAGGAGCGGCCGTGGAGGGTGCCGGGGCGGCGCTTGGCGGCACCGACTTCAACTTAGCGTCGGCGGCTGAGGCCGTCATCTTCTCGTAGGTGGCGAGCGACCGCTCGTACTGCTTCTTGCGCATGTCCATGTACGTGGGCTCGTCCATGGCGGCAAGGCCCTTCCTGGCGAAGTCTTCGGCCTCCTCGGAGTGGATGCCCGCACCGAGGAGCGCCGACGCCAGGCGGTTGTAGGTGGCGTAGGCCGGCATCACGTCCGTGCGCTTTGCGGCGTCGGCGATGTCTTTTTCCGCGATGGCCAGGTACTTCGCGCGGGAGTCCTTGAACGCGGCGAGCGCGCTTGACGTGATCTGGCTCCTGGCCATGCTGAGCAGCATCGGCGACGCCTTCGGGTTGTCGGCGACGAACTTCTCGAGCGCCTCGACGCGCTTCAGCGGATTCTTCTCTCCGACGGCCGCGTTGAACGCCACGGCCTCGGCGGGCAGCTCCTGGGCCGGCGCAGCGGGCTTCTGGGCGTCGCCGGCGGCCTCGGCGGCCGGCTTGGGGGCGGGCGGTTTCTGTTCGGCGCCGCCTTGCGCGCGCGGCCAGGATGTCGACGCCGCGATGAGAGCGAGCAGTACCAGCGCGAATCGGAGGCAACGTATCATGAGCATGCTCCAGGCTGGAAATTGACGGAGTGCCGCAGATCCTAGCACCGACCGGGCGCCGGCACACGCGCCGTTTCTCCATGCGGGAACAACGCTGGCGAGCGTCTCATGGGAGACCGGACGCCTACCGCGTGCGGCGGACCTTCGACGGTGTCGCCTGCCATGCGTTCCTGAAGTCGGCCTTGAATGCGCAGTTGATGACGTGGCCCGGGGCCGTCATGCCCTTCAGGACGTAGTTCAAGGCCCTGGCCGGGGTTCCGCCGGCGAGATGACGGTCGAGCGCGGGCCAGAGCCGCGCGCGCGCCAGGTCGCCCGCGATCCGGAGGCCCGTGCCGCCGAGCGGCGTCATCACCAGGTCGGTCCAGCCGCCCTCGCCGCGGCACCTGCCGCGATCGCAGGTGTAGAACTTGCCGATGTGGCCGAGCGCCGACTCGCTCATCACCGGGTTCCATTCCCAGTTCGCGCTCGCCAGCGCGGCGTAGATCGTGGCGCGGGTGAGGCAGGACCAGTAGGGGCCCTCGCCGAACACGATGTCCGAGCACCGGCGATCGTAGTCCGTGAACGTGTAGGAGTAGACCGCCCCCATGATGGGATGGCCGATGTCGTTGGTCATCACGTCGTCGCCGTCCTCCCAGCGCAGCGGGAGCGAGTAGTAGCCCTTCAGGGCGTCGCGGTACCCTTTGTAGAACACGCTGTGGTAGAGCGGGTCGTGGAACTTGGGCTGCATGAGGCGGACGGCGTGCATGAAGCCGTCCACGCGGGTCTGCTGCGTCAGCAGGCCCCACCAGTCGATCTCCGCCTCGCGCAGCCGGCGGGGCTTCAGCGCCAGCTCCCAGTACCGCGCCTCGGCCGTGAGGGTCAGCCGGGACACCGTGCCCGGGATCGGGACCGGAGGGGTGAAGTCGACTCCCAGGCTCCAGGCGTCGGCGACGGCCTCCGCACCGCGGCTGGCGGTTGTGGCGGCGAAGCGCAAACTGGCGGTCGAGGCGACCTCGACCGGTTGGGCAACGGCGGCGTCGGCGGCGAGGACCAGAACCGCGATGAGGAGTGGCGTGCGCGTCATATGGCCTCCTCGCACCCCCGGGTGCTGCCTTCACCCCGGAATGCGCGTGCGGAGGCGGAAGGGGCTCATCGGCCGGATCCGGCCGTCAGCCGGTCCCGAGACGGCGCCTGACCAACTCCCAATCGAGGCCGAAACGCGCAAGGTACTTCCGCAACCGGTCGGCGTCGTTCGCCACGCGTTTCAGTTCCCGGGAGCGGGCGAACAGCAACCGGCCCGCCGCCGACAGCGACGGCGCAACGAGACAGGCGCGAAGGACATCGTCGAGTTGGACGCGATCGAGCCGGTCGAGCGAGACGGCGCGCTCGGCGCCGAGCACCCGGTGCGCCAGCCCCTCTCCGTCGGCCGGTGCGGCGTAGGTCCACGCCGCGCGCAGGTGTCGCATCTCGGCCGGATGAAGGACATGCCGGCGCTGCTCATGGCGCGCGACGCCGCGCAGATGGAGCGGATCTTTCCGGGTGTCATCGACACGCCGCGTATGCTGCGGACCTACGTGCAGATGGTCCGTTCCGGCGTCACGCGCCGTCAGTCATTCGGGACGGTGCCCCGGCGCGCGATCCGCGGCTGGTTCGATCGCCGGTCTGACGAAGCGGTCTTCTCGGCATCGGTCGGCAACCAGCCGTCACTGGCCGATATCGTGCGGATGGTGCACCCGAAGCCGGCGGCGCCCTCGCGCGAGGCGCTCTACGGTTACCTGCTCGGCCGCGACGTGAACCGGGCCGCGCTTCCGCCGCTCGTGCGACAGTTCGAGGCGTTCAAGGCGGGTGACCGGACGACAGTGCCCGACGTGCCGTTCCAGATGCTGACGGCCCTCGACCTGGGGCCGGCCGAGTGGCGCGAGATCGCGCGGCTGGCGCTCATCGACATCCAGCCGTCGTCGACGACCCAGGCGGTCGAGCGGGACGACGTGCTCAACATCGGAGGGTTCTCCGACCACGTCTTCGAACTGCTGGCGGACTTCGCCGCAGGGCGGATGGAGCGTGGGCACTGGGTCGGCGCGATCGAGTCGGTCGCGCTCTGAAGGACCGGTTTCAGAACCTGCGTGCGGCGGATCGATCAGGCCGCGGGAACGGGTTCTGAAACCGCTGGTGACGGCCGGGCCCGAATGCCCGCGAGACTACACTCCAGATGTTCCACGTCTCGCGTATCCTTGTCGGGCCCGGCCGGAGTGGAGCAGCCGGCCGGCCTCGTGGCGGCCGCGGCGAATGCCAGGCGGGAGTACATGGTTCTTCCGGGTTCAAGTCCCGGGTCGGCCCCCGAAACAGGGGCCGTCTCTCTCGCTGCTTCTTGTCGCCGCGGCCGGCACCAGGCCGGTCGGTCCCCATGGAGGCGCCGCATGGCCACAGCGTTGCTGACAATCGACGGATCACTCGGCGAGGGCGGCGGCCAGGTGCTTCGCACGGCGCTCAGCCTGTCCCTCGTCACGGGGCGCGCGTTCCGGATCGAGCGCATCCGGGCCGGCCGCGCCAAGCCCGGAGTGCTTCGCCAGCACTTCACAGCGGTGCAGGCTGCCGCAGCCGTCGGCCAGGCGCGCGTCGCCGGCGCCTCGCGCTGCCCGAGGCGTCCTGCCGGGTCGAGCAGCTGCGCGAGAGCGCCGGGCCCGGCAACGTCCTGACGATCGAGATGCGGTCCGGGAAGGCGGTGTCGTATGAAGAACAGGGACCTGCGGAGGCTCGGTCTCCCCGACGGCGAGTGCACGGCCGTTGCCAGGCGCATCCTCGAGGCGTCGAAGGGGACCGGCCGCGACATGCGCGATGTGGGCGCCGACCTCGCCCGGGTGGCCGCGTCGCCGGCGGCGTTTGCCGACGACGCGCAGTACGGGGAACTGGCGCGTCTGCTGGCCGCCCGCGTATCGGCGCAGGCCGGCTTCGCGCCCAGGGAGGGCTCCGCCCCGTGCCGCATCTACGGCGAAGACCTCGAGCCGGGCGCGCTCCAGCAGATGAGCAACGCGTGCCGGCTTCCGGTCGCGGTTGCCGGCGCGTTGATGCCGGACGCGCACCAGGGTTACGGCCTGCCCATCGGCGGCGTGCTGGCGACCGACGCCGCCGTGATTCCCTACGCCGTCGGCGTGGACATCGCGTGCCGGATGAAGATGACGGTGCTGGATCTTCCCGTATCCGCGCTGGTGGCGTCGCAGCACGAACTGACCCGCGCGATCGAGCAGGAGACCCGCTTCGGTGTCGGAGCCGAGTTCCGCAAGCGGCGCGACCACTCCGTCATGGACCGCGACTGGAACGTGACGATGGTGACGCAGCGTTGCAGGGACAAGGCCTGGGCCCAGCTCGGCACGAGCGGCAGCGGGAACCACTTCGTCGAGTTCGGCGTGCTCGAGGTCTTCGAGGCAGCAGGCGGCCTTCCGTCCGGCGAGTACCTCGCCCTGCTCAGCCACTCGGGGAGCCGCGGCACGGGCGCGGCCGTGGCCCAGCACTACAGCAAGGTGGCCCGGGCACTCCACCCGGAGCTGCCCCAGGACCTCGGCCATCTCGCCTGGCTCGACCTCGCGTCGGAGGCCGGCGCGGAGTACTGGGCGGCCATGGAGTTGATGGGCGCCTACGCGGCGGCGAATCACGAGCTGATCCACCGGCACGTGGCCCGCGCGCTCGGGGCGGCGGTGCGCCTCGACGTCGAGAACCACCACAACTTCGCGTGGCGCGAGCGGCATGTGCTGGCGGACGGATCGGAACGCGACGTGATCGTGCACCGCAAGGGCGCCACGCCGGCGGGCCTGGGCGTGCTCGGCATCATCCCGGGCTCGATGGCCGCGCCGGGCTACCTTGTGAGGGGAAAGGGCGACGAGGCATCGCTCCGGTCGGCGTCCCACGGGGCGGGCCGGCGGATGAGCCGCACCAGGGCGAAGCAGGAGTTCACGTGGGCGGATGCCAGACGGATCCTCGACGAGCGCGGCGTCACGCTGCTGTCCGCGGGGATCGATGAGGCGCCGATGGCGTACAAGGACATCGACAGCGTCATGGCGGCGCAGAAGGCTCTCGTGGATACCATCGCCCGCTTCCAGCCCAGGCTCGTCAAAATGGCGCCCGCCGGCGAGGCGCCCGAAGACTGATCGGAAACGTCCCCGTGACGTGGAGACAGCTATGGAACCTTCCGTTCTGACCGACCCCGGGGTCTTCCCCAGCGACGAGGTGGTCTTCTCACACCTTGGCAGGGCGCGGGCGCTGTGGCAGGCGCTGTTCGCGTTCATCCACGCCGAGCATCCCGACTTCGTCGCCGAGTGGCGCTACTACAACGACGGCAAGAGCTGGCTCCTCAACGTGTCGAGGAAGAAGAAGACCGTCTTCTGGCTGTCGCTGGTCGGCAGGACGTTCAGGATCACCGCCTACTTCACGGACAAGGCGCGTGACGCCGTCCGGGCCAGCGCGCTTCCCGACGAGCTGAAGGAGCAGTTCCTCGGCCAGTCGCCGATCGGCAAGCTTCGCGCCATCACGATCACCTTCAGGACGAGGCGCGACGTGGAGGCCGCGAAGGTCCTCGTCGCGCTCAAGCAGGCCTGACACCGGTCCCACGACCCCCGCGGACGCGAACGGGCCCATAATAGGCCGCGTGAACGGGAGCCGCAGGGTCCTGCTCGTCTACCCGCGCATCACCTCCGGATGGCAGGCGCAACCCCGGGTGGAACTCCCGATGGGGCCCCTCTGTCTGGCCGCCCCGCTGCGGCGGCGGGGATACGAGGTGCGGATCCTCGACCAGCGAGTGGAGCCGGACTGGCGCGCCATCCTGCGGCAGGAACTCGAGAAGCGCCCCGTCTGCGTCGGGGTGTCCTCCATGACCGGCCCCCAGATCCGGCACGCGCTCGAGGTCTCGCGGATCGCGAAAGCACACGGGGCCGCGCCGGTCGTGTGGGGCGGGATTCATCCCACGATCCTCCCCGCCCAGACACTGGAGAACGAGTCCATCGACATTGTCGTGCAGGGTGAAGGGGAGGAGTCGTTCCCCGAACTGGTGGATGCGATCGACGAGGGGCGGTCTCTTCGCGGCGTCAGGGGCATCTGGTTCAAGGAGGACGGCAGGATTCTGCACACAGAGAAGCGGCCCCACACCGTCCTCGGCGAGCAGCCGCCTCTCGACTACGACCTGATCGACTTGAAGAAGTACCTGCGGATCATCTCGGGCGTCGGCCACCTGAACGTCCTGACCAGCCGCGGCTGCACGCGTGCCTGCACGTTCTGCTTCACGGCGGCCGCCGGCAGCAAGCGCTGGAGAGCGATGGACGCGGACCTGGCCGTGGATCGGATCGCGTCGATGGTCCGCACTTGCGGAGTCCGGGGCGTGACGTTCATCGACAACGATTTCTTCGCGGACAGGGACCGGGGGCGCAGAATCCTGCAGGGCCTGATACGGGAGGACCTGGGCCTGCGGGTGTCCAAGATCGCCATCCCGCCCGACACGCTGCTCTCGATGCACGAAGACGACCTCGCGCTGCTGGCGGAGGCGGGATGCCGGCGGCTCACAATCGCGATCGAGTCGGGCTCGCCGCGCATGCAGGACCTGCTGAACAAGCGGACGGACCTGCAGGCCATTCGCGCGCTCAACCGGCGGCTGCGGGGCTCTCCGCTCGTTCCGCACTACCTGTTCATGATCGGGCTGCCCACCGAGACACGGGAGGACCTGGCCGCCTCCGTGTCGCTCGCGCTCGAGCTGCTCGAGGACAATCCCGAGGGGAATGCGTTCTTCAACATCTACACCCCGTTTCCCGGGACCAGGCTCTTCGACGTCGCGGTGCGGCACGGCCTGCGGGTGCCGGAGCGTCTCGAAGACTGGGCGGCGTCCGATTACCGCAACCCCACACAGGGCGCGCCCTGGTTGTCGGCAGACATGCGCGGCCTCGTCGAGATGCTGGATTTCTGCGCGTTCTTTGTCGGGGAGCAGAGCGGCCTCCAGTCGAGCGACAACACGAATCCTCTCGTGCGGCTCCTGTGCCGGAGCTATGCCCCGGTGGCGAGAACACGGATGAGGCACCTCTGGGCCGGCTTCCCAGCCGAGATCAGGCTTGCGCGGCTCGCCGGGCTGTACGCCAGACAGGACTGAGACTGACGGGCCGGGGCACCCGGACCGGATACAATCGTCGGATGGCCGAAGAACTCGTGCTGACGTTTCCCCGCCGCCTCCTGGACGAGATTGGCGCGTTCCAGGGGCTGTGCACGGACATCGGCGCGTACGTGCCGCGCATTCTCGAGGCTCAGAACACGAAGTACGTGCCGCGGTCGCTGGCGGAAGACGACCCGTCGCTCAAGCAGATCATCCCGTACGTCCTGGTCCGCCGGGGAGACACGCTGCTGCACTACGTCCGCGGCAAGGGCTCGGGCGAGAAGCGCCTCGTGGCGAAAGGCTCGATCGGGATCGGCGGCCACATCAATCATCGCGACGAAGACCTGTTCGGCGCCGGCACCGACTATTACGAGCTGGCCGTCCAGCGCGAGCTGCACGAGGAGCTGCTCATCGACGCCGACCTCACCACGCGCGTCGTCGCGCTCATCAACGACGACTCCACACCGGTGGGCCAGGTGCACTTCGGCGTCGTGCACGTGTGCGAACTCGGCGGCGAGCACGTGTCGCGCGGGGAGCCGTGCATTACCGAGTTGCGCTTCCTGACGCTGGACCAGCTCGCGGAGCGCCGCGACGCGATGGAGACGTGGTCGCAGCTCG
>Ga0209391_10001017_pt1 | contig 14280 bp, 12 predicted proteins | sample PPLLak3March2015_FD_187246 | JGI IMG/M metagenome (GOLD analysis project Ga0209391, IMG submission 187246) | Freshwater sediment microbial communities from Prairie Pothole Lake near Jamestown, North Dakota, USA - PPLs Lake P7 Core (1) Depth... | ecosystem: Environmental > Aquatic > Freshwater >... | reverse complement strand
CTTACTTCAATTCAGGATATTTCGATGAGCTGGATTCAAATTATCCCATCCAGCTGTCATCCCGAACCCCGCACTCGGGGGAGGGATCTCATAACAAGAATAAAGGACAAAGGATAAAGGATAAAGGAAAAAGTAAAAGGGCTATTGATGCCCATAATTTCCCCAAAAACCACTGCACTTCGCTTTACCCATAAACCATGATTTCATTCACTATTAATGGGTATTTATTGTATTTTCTTAACAAATAATTTTGCAGGAATATCTTTGACGCTGACTATAAAGCAAATAATTTTTATAACGATTTTGTGGTCTCAGAACAAAACACCTGTATAATGCCAAGAATTTGTTTGCTTACCATTTCATATAAACTGTAGTTATATGATGAAATGTTGAGCAGGGTTGTTATAAAAAAAATAAATTACGGAGCCGGATTCGGGCATAATTGATGAATACGGTCGATCTCTTTTAGCGTTTCTTCACTAAGCTTTATTTCAATACTTGCAATATTTTCGGCCAGTTGGTTCAGGGTAGTGGCACCAATAATATTACTCGTAACAAAAGGCCTTTGGTTTACGAAGGCCAGACTTAAATGTGTAAGGCTCATTCCAAGCTGATCGGCCAGCTTTTTGTATTCCTCTGTTTGCGCTACCGCTTGAGCGTTGCTGTAACGGCCGTACTGCGGGAACAACTGCAACCGCGATCCTTCCGGTTTGGTGTTGTTCAGGTATTTGCCGGTAAGCACACCAAAACCGAGGGGCGAATAGGCGAGGAGCCCCACTTTTTCGCGCTGGCTCACTTCAGCCAGGTTGATCTCAAAAGTCCGGTTCAGCAGGGAATATGAATTTTGTATGGTCTTGCAGCGCGTTAAGCCATTTTGCTCGCTCACAGCGAGCTGCTTCATGACCCCATAGGCTGTTTCATTGGAAACACCGTAATGCCTGATCTTTCCTTCTTTGACAAAGTCATCGAGAATACCGATTACCTCTTTGAAATTTTCTTTCCAGGGCTCATTTTCATCATGCACATAATTCCGCTGTCCGAAAAAGTTTACTTTCCTTTCCGGCCAGTGTAATTGATAAAGATCCACATAATCAGTTTGCAGTCTTTTCAGACTGTTATGGAGTGCCTCCTGAAGGTTTTCTTTCGAAAAACGCAGATCGGGTCTGATATAACTAAAATAGGGTATGTTCGGACCCGCAATCTTGGTAGCTACAACCAGTTCTTCTCTTTTTTGATCTTTCAGCCAGGTACCGATATATCTTTCCGTACTTCCCTGGGTTTCTTTTTTACCCGGGATGGAATACATTTCGGCCGTATCAATAAAATTTATGCCCTGTGAAAGAGCATAATCCAATTGTTCATGGGCGTCATTTTCTGTGTTCTGCTGCCCGAAAGTCATCGTGCCCAGACAGATCTTGCTCACTTTGATGGTAGTACCAGGAAGAAAAGTATATTTCATGTTGTGTAATTAAATCTTGCAAAAGTAGGAATCGTTTTTTCTGAAAAAAGGATAAAAAAAAGTCCGGGATAAAACCGGACTTTTTTATTAGTCTAGGATTGCCTGTATGCCCGGCAGGACCTTACCTTCCAGCATCTCGAGCATGGCTCCGCCTCCGGTAGAGACATAGCTCACCTTATCTTCAAAACCGAATTTCTTTACGGCAGCTACAGAGTCACCTCCGCCAACGAGCGAAAAAGCACCTTCTTCAGTAGCATCGGCTATGGCATTGCCCAGTTCAATCGTTCCTTTGGCAAATTTGTCCATTTCAAACACACCCACAGGACCGTTCCACAAGATGGTTTTAGAATCTGCGATCACATAAGAAAATCCGACATTCGATTTTGGCCCGGAATCCAGTCCCATCCAACCATCAGGTATATCGTTGATCGCACAAACCTGGGTTTTTGCATCTTCGCTGAAAGCATTGGCAGCTACCACATCTATGGGAAAATGTAACCTGGTCTTTTTCTTTTTGGCCAGTTCAATAATTTCCAGGGCTACATCCAGCTTGTCGTTCTCTACAAGTGAATCACCGATCTTGCCCCCTTGTGCTTTTACAAAAGTAAAGGCCATACCTCCACCAATAATGATGTTATCTACCTTATCCATTATGTTCATCATGACATCGATCTTGGAAGAAACCTTTGCTCCTCCAATGATCGCTGTTACGGGTTTTTTATCGCTGTTCAGCACGATATTCAAACTTTCCACTTCTTTTCCCATCAGGTACCCGAAACATTTGGCTTTTGGAAAAAATTTGGCAATGATGGTTGTTGAGGCATGTGCCCGGTGGGCAGTTCCAAAAGCATCATTTACATACACATCACCCAAAACAGAAAGTTGTTTGGCAAAATTTTCATCTCCGGCCTCTTCTTCTTTATAAAAACGAACGTTCTCCAATAACAGGATCTCACCTTTTTTTAATTCGGCTGAAGCTTTTTCAGCAATGGGCCCTACACAATCTTCAGCAAATTTCACCCGGACACCCATTATTTCAGTGGTTTTGCTCAGGATGTGCTTTAATGAGTATTTTTCCTCTTTGCCCTTTGGCCTGCCGAGGTGTGACATCAGAATAACACTACCGCCATCTTCCAGTATTTTGATAATGGTAGGTTTGGCAGCTTCAATTCGTGTTGCATCTGTAACCTGAAAATTCTCGTCCAGCGGCACATTAAAATCAACCCGGATCAGGGCCTTTTTATCTTTAAAATTGATATCGTCTATCGTTCGCATAATTTAAAATTTTGAGAAACAAAGGTAAGAAAAATGGAGGCGTATCCATGAAAACAGCCTATAATTTTGCCCTTATATTATGATAAAATCACTTAAACGTTTACTTTTATTCCCTGAACAATTTAATAGTGATCCATCACCGGCACCCCTATCCTCCCTATCTGCCCGAAGGCCTTACCAGGCTGATAATCGGGACTATTCCGCCACCGCGCTTTTCTTTGGGAAGGCTTTTTGATGAAGATGTAGATTTTTGCTATGGCAGCAAATACGGACTTCTATGGCCGATACTGGACAGGGTCTTTGAACTGGGTCTGCATTATGAAAATTCGGCGGAAGCCATCAAACAGCGAAAGCATTTTTTATCGAAACATAAGATAGGTATCTGCGATATCGTCGAAAGTTGTGAAAGGGAGAAGCTTGATGCCTCGGATATTGGTATGCAGCAAATTGAAATGAGGGATCTTGTTAGCCTGCTTCGGGAACATAAATCAATTGTTACCCTGTTGCTTATGGGAGGTAATAGTATGAATGGCCCGGAATATTTGCTGAAAAAACAGCTGAAGCTGAAAGGAATATCATTAATCCCTGAGGATCCGGTATCTGTTAAATCGCACAGACTGGAGTTGGAAGGGCGTGAAGTAAGGGTTTATACCTTAATATCTCCTTCAAGTGCCGCAAACAGATCTGTAGGAAATCTGGCTGAGTACAAAACGATGAAATCTGAAAATGACCATTATACAGTATTTGATTACCGCCTACAGCAATATAAAAAGTTTTTTTTGTAATTTTATGAGAATAATTTTGTATTAGTTTCACATTGATTAAAACAAGTAATTATGGTTATTAAAGATTTATTGATAAATCAGGTTGGTAAATATGCCGGAAAGGAAAAACTTTTTGAAATGGAGCCATTGGCAAGTAGACTAAAAGTACTTAAAGGACTGGATTATGGGTATTTTTTAGCGCTTTGGAATACGGAAACACCCATCTCAATTGAAAATAACGTAGTACATATGAGCGGTTGTAAACAAAATGCCTGCCCTGAAAGTGCCTATGATTTTTTTATGGATCTCGATAATGACAATATCAATATCCATCATTTCAGAGGTAACACCCTGCGGATTTATACCGAGAAAGGCTGGATCGATCTGCCTCCGGGTTTCGCTAAAGAAATGGAGATAAAAAAATCGGATGCAGGCATCGGTAATCCAGATGATGTAGAATCGAAATACAGTCTTACAGCGAGGTAATCGGAACGGTTTTCATTTTTTTTTAATTCTTGAATATTCAAGTCTTATTCAAGTTTTGTAACAATGCCGTCCTTGTTGATCATGTAATTTGTTGTGCGGTTCTTATTGCGATGCATAAATAACAATTGTGTAGCCTTTTCATTCAAGTCGGTTGTGAGCAGTTTGCCTCCGTATTTTTGACTTACATTTTCCCGGGGAGTATGTGCAACAATATGCACCTCGGATTTGTACTTTTTCAACATGTTTTTAAGCTGTGTTTCCAGGGTATCTGAAACGACATAACCACGATACCAGAACGGATTTTCTTCATCGTAAAAAAAAGTCTTCATTTTTTTCCATTCCTCCTTGTTATGCGGTATGCTGTCAGTAAATTTCTGGCCTAAATCCAAAAAAACGGGACTTTGCATGTAGGTATGGACAGTATGGTTGAACTCGGGAATTGAGCTCGTTCCCAGATCGACAATTCCACCGTGTGCAAATAAATTTTTATCAATTTTTAAGACTGAAGGTTTGGAGCATAACCAGGATCCCAGTAAGGATTTTGTGGGATGAAATAACTCAGCGTATCCCTTTTTATAGGATTTGGCAATAAACGCTTCTTTCGGAGCAAGATAACTCAAATCGTTCGTCAGGGTCATGATCTCATGATTTCCCAAAACCAGATGCACTTTACCACCATTTTCTTGTGCTTCCTGTTCCAGTTTATAAATAAGCCAAAGAACTCTGGTAACATCATTTCCGCGGTCAAAAAGGTCCCCCAGAAATACCAGATGTGACTTTCCGGCCGTCCAGTTGGTTTGAGCATCTATTATCTTAGCTTTTTGCAACAGGCTGACAAGTTCATGATACCGTCCGTGCACATCACCAACCACATACAGGGAATCAACATCCTTAAAAGTATCATTTTCCCTTTTTGGAGCAGGTCTGAGTTTTACGGAATATAATGGTTCATTCTTACCACCGAACTTAAATATGACAGGTTCTTTTACTGAATAAGGAATTGAGACCTCATGCACGTTGCCCATTTCAGTTTCCCCACTCGAAATTACCTTATTGTCCGAAGAGATCAGTTCGTATCTGCCGATGTCCTTTTGGGAAGTGATCCATTTAAAATCCATTTCCTTGCTGATCCCGATATAAAGGGAATTGGTACCGGAAAAATCAGACCTGATCATACTGGTACTTTTTATATTCACAGTGGAAACAGCCTCAAAACTCAGGAGTATTAAAGAAAAAAGAATACCCATTCCAAGGATGCCTTTTAGCCGAAAAGAACTGGTTTTTAAATGGTTTCGCATGTCAAAATTTTGGAATGTTAATATAAAAATAATTTTTTATTAATTAATTTTTTATTCAGCATCGCTGTGAGCCATTGCAGGAACACAAACAAATGCAAAGACGCGAACAGAATACCCCCAGGACACCTTGATTCACAAAGCAGAAATGAGCATGGGAATTCTAAAAGAATATAGCTGCAGTGTCCTGTAAATCATGGGTATAAGGAAATAGTTTATTCGTTCATGTTTCCGGAATTAATGTATCTTTGGTTACAATGTAAGTAAAATTCTTGTAGAAAGAACCATTTTGTTCTTTTGTATTAAGTGAGCTTCTGACGGGTTTAATTTAGCCGTAACTTTTTATATTCGTCTGAATAACAAATCAATACTAATAAAAAATGATAAAATTGTTGGGATACTTTGCTGTTTAAGATACGGATTCCGGTAGGTTTCAGAGTAACCTGTCTGGTATAAACACAAAAAAGACTTTGAACGCAATAAGGGTTCTAAATTTTAATATTTCCGGAAACATTTTCATTAAAGTAACCGGCTTGACTTAGTTTTAAAAAATGTAAATGCGATTTTATGAAAAACACTTTACTTTATATAGTAATCCTGGTTTCATTGTTTACTGCCAACTTTTCTTATTCCCAAAACGCACAGGATACGGTTACCTTGGGCAAGGTTTCGAAGCTATTCAGCAACCAGGAGATACTCAAAATAAAAATGAATTTTTCCATTAATGAAATGAAGCGGAAAACCAATGACAGCACTTTGATCAATTCCCAAATTTCATATCAGGATGAAGACGGGTCATGGAAGTCTCTGGATGTAAAACTCAGAGCGCGGGGCAATTTCAGGAGGAACAATTGTTACTACCCTCCAATCAAGATGGAGATTGAGAAGTTAATTAATAAAGGAACTTTGTTTCAGGGTAATCAAAAAATAAAGATCGTATTTCCCTGCAACATGCAAAACAGCGCTAATGATTATATAATAAAAGAGTATATGGCTTATAAGCTGTATGAAGTCGTTTCTCCCTATCATTTTAAAACGAGACTTATGGATATTTCATTTACTGAAGGAAGCGGAAACAATCCGAAAACCCATGAATTAAAGGGAATTTTTATTGAGGATGACGACAAAGTAGCAAAAAGACACGGCGGTCAGGTTCTTAAAAGACGTGTAAATCCTTTAGGGCAGGGCGGACTCACTTCAGTTCAAAATGAATTTTTTCAATATATGATCGGCAATACCGATTATTCAACGGCAGTTCAGCATAATCAACAGTTGATCTTTGTAAACAAAGAATCTCTTCCCGTTCCCTATGACTTTGATATGTCCGGGTTGGTATACACAAATTATTCGGTGGTTTCTGAAATTGGCGGAGAAACTCTGCCGATAAGATCAGTCCGGGACAGAATGTACAGAGGCTTTAGAAGAGATCCTGCGATTATCGAGCAGGTAAGGCAGGAGTATATCGCCAATGAGGCACGGATGATGGAGATCACAGACAGCCTGGCGCCGGAATTTGACAACCCAAAAGAATTTGAAGGTGCCAGGAAATACCTTGCTGAATTTTTCGAAATCCTAAAAGATGAGGAAAAGTACAAAAGGGCAATAAGTGCCAAATTAAGGACTAAATAACAGGTGAAACATGTTTAGTTGGGGTAATTCGGTTCCGTGAATTGGAATTTTGGAAAGAACATCACCAGCTTCCGCCTCCGCCGCCACCGAATCCTCCGCCTGAAGAACCTCCTCCTGAACTGCCACTGGAGGACGGAGAACTAACCATGGTTGTTGACATGCCGGCAACCGCACCGGAGAAGGATTTAGAAAAATTATGGATATTATAGCTACCTGGATTTGCAGTGGCGTACCAGGCAGGTGGCGCCAGATTCAGGGCATCAAATTTTTTGGCCCACTTGTCGAATAAACCAAAAGCCAGGGCATAGGCCATCGTGGTTTCAAAATAACCCGGATCCTCTTTTAGCAGCATTTTCAGTTTATTTTCTTCAGCCACCTTGATAAACCGCCTGAATCCTTTTAATTCGGAGAGGATCGTATTGCCCCGGACATTCCTTTTAACCATAAATATATTGAAGAAGAGCAGGACAATACAGGTAAGGCCGAGACCTATCGCAGCCAGCGGACCCCAGAAGAATAAGCCGGTCATTGAGAGTAAAATTGCGAGTAAAATCAGTACCACCATCGTAATGACATGTACTTTTCGCGATGCTGCTTCGTAGTAGGTTTGTGCACTTTCCTTCAGCTCGCTGCGGGCACTGCTCATTTTTGTATAAAAGGTATTTTTCAGACTGCTCACCAGCACCTCATCACCACCAGCGTCTTTGCTATCACTAAAAAGGCCATTGAAGATGATCTTCTCATACGGACGCGCATTTTCGGGCAGGTTTTTCAGCCTGATCAGTTTGGTATCGCTATTTCCGAACAGCCCTTTTTTCTTTATTTCTTCAATTCTCAAATATCCACCTGCTCCCCAGTACGGCAAGAGTGAAATGATGTCAGAACTGTCTTCCCTGTCGTTGATCAGAAAACCGGCCATGGCAGGATCTATGTGCCTTGGAGGATAATAGCTGGTGGTGCTGACTACCTGATCATCTTTGCCGTATTTCTTCCATACTGCGTAAAATCCCGCGACCAGCAAACCGACAAAGAATGTCCAGCCATAATCATTCCAAAAAGGCCAAAGCGGTTTTACCTCTTTTACCGAACCGGGTGGCAGATTGATCAAAACCGTAACACTCTGGCCTGGATAGGAAATAAAATTCTCTTTACCGGCGCCGCTCAGTACGTTTTTTTCAAAGGCCAGGTCAATATCCCCGCTTTTGGCGGTGTTGCCGCTCTCACCGGAATACACGAAACAATTCTCTTCACTTAATGCAATACCTTCAGGTACATGGACCCTGAACCTGATCTTATTAAAATTAGCCGACCAGTCGGAGGGCTTTATGTTCCAGTAAAACCGGATTTGGGAATCTTCAAAAAGAAAGGCATTGTGCACCCTGTACCTGATCTCATAATGCTGCGGACCGGTGAGCGTGATGTCTTTATCGCCTATTTTTATCTCTAACCAGTCACTTAATTTCTGAACAAAGTCAAAAGGAGCTTCAAATTTATAATTAGGCACCTCTATGTGGCTGATCTTAATTTTCCTTTTCTCAGCTTCACCTTTTGAATTGATGAGGTCATAACTGGTTTGAATGGTTCTGTAAATACCGTGTTTTTCGATTTCGAAGTTTAGGTCGTAATTTTCGACTACATCGAAATATCCTTTCTCACTGATATAGATATCCGCAACATACCGGTTTACCGTAAAGTCCTGTGCCGAGGTTATGGGTATGATGAAAAGGGCAAATAAAACGGATAGCATTTTTCTCATCAGTAGCTTTTTTAATCCCTTTTAATACAGTGAATCAGGAGAAGTTTATTTTCACATTTTCTTTGCTCTGCTCATCCGTTTCGAAAAAGTCGAAGTGATGATAATTAAACATCCCTGCAAAAAGAACGCCCGGAAAGCTTTCGCCATAGGTATTGTTCTCTCTGACAGTACCGTTGTAATACCTGCGGCTGCGCTCCAGATTCTCTTCAATTTCGTTCAGTTTCTGCTGCAGGTCGAGATAATTTGCATTGGCCTTCAGATCCGGATACGCTTCTCCGAGTGCGAAAATACTTCTCAAACCTCTCTGCAATTCATTCTCGGCTTTGATCTGTGCATTGATATCACCCTGAGGAACCTGCATGGCTGCATTGCGGGCCTGAATGACGTTTTCCAGGGTCGACTTTTCGTGTTTTGCATAACCTTTTACAGTTTCAACCAGATTGGGTATCAGATCATACCTGCGTTTCAGGGCAACATCAATGTTGCTCCAGGCATCCTTTACAAAATTCTTGTTTTTAACAAACCGATTGAAGATTCCAACAAGCAAAAAGGCGAGGAGAACAATTAATGCGAGGGTAATAAACAAAAAAGTCATGGCGCAGTGATTTATGTATTAATTAAATAGTAGACTAATTTACACATTTTTAGACAAGTATGCACCCCTGTTAAGCCAATTATTAAAATCAGTTTTGTATACCTGATTTTGGTTTCGCAACCGACTTTGTTTTATCAGCCGTTTATTTAAAACAGATAATATAAAATCCTGATTTTACCTGGCATGGAATTCCAATTATCGGGTGTTGATAATTTTTGCATGGCTTGTTTTCAGGTTTGAAAAAATATGCTTGCGCTAAAGACCAGCGCAAGAGGGAGACAGGTAAAATGTAGGGCTTAATATGGGTACCGGAAAACAAGAGTACAAGCCTATTCTTCCTGTTTTTTGGCTTTAACAAGTATCTTATCAATTCTCTGCCCGTCTTTGTCAATGATTTCCAGCTCATAATCGTCAAGTTGAATGATATCTCCCACATTGGGCAGGGAAGCGTTCAGGTAGATGAGTAGTCCGGCAACGGTATTAAACTTGTCTGCGGGATTAAAGTTGAGTCTGATATCAAAATATTTGATAAACTCGAATACAGAATACTGTCCGTCGACCAGCCAGCTGTTCTCATCTCGTTGGGTGATCTGGTATTCATCCTGATCGAGTTCGGTCGAATCTCCTACCAGGGCATCCACCACATCGTCCATGGTAATGATCCCCTGGGTTATGCCATATTCATCTATCACGATCCCGTAATGCATTCGTTCCTTCTTAAAAAGTTCAAGAACTTTGTAGGCATAAACGCTTTCATTGAGATACAGGGGCTCTTTCACAAATTTTGTAATGTCAAAATTTGTTTCCGTATTGGGTGTAAACAGGTCTTTTAATAAGACAATTCCCAGAATATTATCGAGGTTTTTATTGGTACAAACCGGATATGCCGAATGTTTTTCCTCATTTATTTTTTGCCTCACCATTTCCCAGGTATCGCTGGTATCAAAAAAAACGATTTCACTTCGGTGTGTATAGAGAGAATCGACCCTGCGGTCGCCCAGTTCAAATACACGCTCCACGATGTCGTGCTCTATATCCTGAATCTCACCCCCTTCGGCACTTTCTTTGACGAGTGATTTTATTTCTTCTTCCGATACCTTACTGGCTGCAATTTTATTGATACCAAGTAAGCTCAGAATGAGGTTATTTGATTTTGTGAGTAGCCAAACAAAAGGTGAGGTGATTTTTGATAATAACATCATGGGTTTTGCCAGTACAATGGCTATAGGCTCCGGAAAAGTCATTCCCAGACGCTTGGGCAAAAGTTCACCCAACACAATTGACAAATAGGTAACACAAATAACGATAATGGCTACAGCTATATTATCCGCATAGGGTTTAACGGCCTCAAATTGCGATAAGAAATCTGTAACATCCTGTGTCAGTTTCTCTCCACTGTACACCCCAAGGAGAATGCCTATCAGGGTGATCCCTATTTGAACGGTGGACAAAAACCTGGTAGGATGTTCTGACAAGTCCAGGGCCGCCTCAGCACCCTTGCTGCCTTTTCTTTTTTCATTTTCAAGTTTGAACTTTCGCGAAGAAACCAATGACATTTCTGCCATTGAAAAAATACCATTTAAAAGAACAAGCCCAATGATTATAAGAATCTCCATAGAGTTGGTTAATATTCCGCAAATATACTTTTTTTAAACAATCTAAACTCATACAACAACCGATAACCTATCATTATCTGATAAAGTGTCAGTTAAAGATTGTTTTGATAAGCTCACTTATGTTTCAGCTGTGCTGCCAGGCCTTCGTCCTTATTGTAAGTCTGAAGGTATCTGATCTCATCTTTGTAGAGGAGCAAATATTTGTCTTTGTAATATTTCAGGGCCAGCAACTCTGCTTTGTTCTCAAACAGGAAAGGCATGGTCTCACCTTCCTTAACGGCAAGCGAATCCATTACCACAGGTTTATCCGTATTGCCAAAAAATACTTCAGCTTTTGACAGGTCATCGCTCAAGACTACATAAGCCACCTGTGTAGAATCGATCGCACCAGTACGTTGGTCATATGTGAAAAACGGGCTTCCTTCTTCAAAAGTGCGGATACATTTGTTTTTTGCAACAGACCAGGTATAGCCTGCAGAACCGATACAACCATGGGGGTCTCTGTCATTTCCGGTCATTTGATTCTGATTTGATTTAACTGTAGAAACTTTATTTTCACCGCAGGATAGCAGAATAGCAAAACAAAATAAACTATAAAAGATTTGATTCATCAGCCTTGTTTTTTATGGTTTTTATTGGGTTTAATTATACTTTTTGTCAGGCAAAACATTTTTTTCATATAAATTATGTATGCTAAGGATCAGAAGTCCGAAAATTACCGCAATAACTATGAGCAGTGTATTGATGAGGCCTTCCACCCCAAACGATAACCTGATCAGGATGGTTGAAATAACGAAACCTGAATTTCTGATCACTTTATGAAACTGATCCGTATAAAAAAATGAAAACAGAAGCAGAATAACATCGACGATGATCAAAATGGTAAAGAATTCATCGAAGAATATGCTGTTGATGCTTTTAAAAGTGATAATATTCTCCTCAGTGACATGAAACGCCCCTTTGAGCCAATTCACAAATGAATATACAGCTATGCCTAAAAGCAAGGGAACCAAAACTACTGCGATGATTTTTTTGAGTTCGATGAACTTATTGAGATTTATAGGCGAAGATTTATTATCGCGGTATCTTTTTTTACTCTGTACAAAAAACAGATATAAAAGATAAAAAAGCAGCAAGGACGCAATCAGATCATAAGTGAATTGAAGGTCATTTTTAATTTGAAACCAATTGGATGATAGTTCCAGTGAGGACAAATCCTTAAAAAGCCGGCGTATAATGATCAGGGTAATGATTTCATACTGCTTGCCGATATAGTTTGTAATTGATTTGGGTAAATAATAGATCAGCAGGTAAATTTCATAGATCAAAATAAAGGAGAAGGGCGTATAAATGGCCGCGATCGGGTTTTTGAACAAAGGCGATTCAGGATCAATATTAATATAGCCAAATTGGGTTAAATAAATCAGGACCAGATGAATCATAAAACTTACGATGGCAATAACCAGGATCACCCTTTCGCTTTTTCGCCTGGTTTTCGTGGAGAGAAACCTTTCAAAAAGAACCTGATTTAGGTTTATTGTTTTCATTACCCGGTTTTGTAGTTAATCGAAGGTCTTGGCCTGATTAGCAACTACTAAAGTTAAAAAATAAATCAAAGCCGGGCCTGAATTTCAGACAAATCTTCTGCTGAAATAAAAAAGGATGGGTTCATTTCAGATGTTTAAAAGATTTATTAACTCTTGCATCTGAAATATTTTTTTAAAATCTCATTAAGCTATCAAATGATTTCATTTTTGTAAACTATTCCATCCTTCATTACAAACTTTACATGTTCAAGTATGGAGATGTCATGAAGTGGATTGTTTTCAACAGCAATTATGTCGGCAAGTTTTCCTTTGGTTATCGAACCTGTTTTGTCTTTCCAGTCTAATAAATCGGCTGCATTGATGGTTGCCGATTGAATTGCCTGCATGGGAGTAAGCCCGAATTTTACCATGTAGTAAAATTGTTTGCCATTCCATCCATGTGGGTAAACTCCTGCATCTGTACCATAAGCAATTTTAACACCTGCTTTCACAGCTTTCTGAAAATTTTCGCGCTGCAAACGACCAATCAGTTTTTCTTTATCAATTATTTTTTGGGGGTATCCCTTTTTTGAAAACTCGGCAAGGATGTAATCATCGTTGTAAATATCAGCCACTAACCACACTCCTTTTTCTTTCATCATGCGAATGCCTTCGTCATCAATTAAACTGCCGTGCTCGATACTGGTAACACCTGCCTGTATTGCAAGCTTGATGCCCTCAGTACCGTGAGCATGTGCAGCGACGTTTCTGCCCCAGCGATGAGCTTCTTCAACAATCATTTTTAATTCGTCAAGAGAATATTGGGCAGATCCAGCACTTTCTTCTTCGCTTAAAACACCTGCTGTTGCGCTTACTTTTATCCAATCAGCACCCCATTTAACATTGTTGCGAACGCGCTTGCGTATTTCACTCTCACCATCGGCAACACCGGTAAAATCTTTATTTCCTTTCCATTCAATATTTGGATTAAAGCCCGTTAAATCAGCATGACCACCGGTGGCACCAAGTCCAAATGTTGACACCAACATGCGCGGCCCTTCAATATCGCCACGGTTAATTGCATTGCGCAACGAAATATCAATAAGTTGGTCGGCACCCACATCGCGCACCATTGTGAAACCTGCATGCAATGTTCGCTTTGCATAAGTGGGAGCAAGCATGGCATAATCAATAGGGGTTTTTCTAAAAATATCTTCGTAATAATTATCACCTGGCTGCGAGGTTAAATGCGTGTGACAATCTATTAATCCCGGTAGCACCGTGGCATTACTCAAGTCTATGATTTCGGCATTTTGAGGGATGGCAATACCACTTCCTATTTCAATAATCATATTGTTGTCAATCAATATTATTTGATTAGTGAGAACTGTTCCGCTTAAAACATCAATCACCTTTCCTGCTTTGATTGCTTTAATTTTTGATTGAGCAAAGCATACATTGCACGATGCAATTACTATCAGCGAAATAGAGAGAAGAAATTTTTTCATTGTTTGAATTTTTAAATTAGCATACTGTTTATTCGGAGCGTTAAAATGGCTGATAGCTTGTTAAATCCAAACAAATATATCTATTTATACGTCATTGTTCAGTTTAATTTGTTTTTGTCAGAGTCCTGCATATGCCTTACTATATTGTCCAATGGGCTGCCAACCTTCTTTTAAATCTTTGTGCATGACATGCGTATAAACCATAGTTTTCTCAGGTCTTAAATGCCACAGTAACTCCGCTGAACTAAAAAAGGATGGGTTAATTCCAGATGTTTAAAAGGTTTATTAATCAGTTTATGTATCTTAACATAACTTGAAAAGGTCAAGCGGATGATTTAAAAAATACTTCGCACCGTTTAAAGCGAGTTCTT
>Ga0209391_10001016_pt1 | contig 14287 bp, 13 predicted proteins | sample PPLLak3March2015_FD_187246 | JGI IMG/M metagenome (GOLD analysis project Ga0209391, IMG submission 187246) | Freshwater sediment microbial communities from Prairie Pothole Lake near Jamestown, North Dakota, USA - PPLs Lake P7 Core (1) Depth... | ecosystem: Environmental > Aquatic > Freshwater >... | reverse complement strand
GCTCACTGTCACCGTCGTGATCGCCCTGCTCGGCGAACCCGTCCAGCGCATTGCGGGGCTCTACGGCAGCACCTTCCAGCTGCGCGGCCTCGGGCTCGAGGGCAGCGCCGTGCTGCTGGTGGGCGGCGTGGTGCTTGGGTGGCTGGGGTCGTTCATCGCGGCGACCAAGGAGATCCGGGGGATTGAGCCGAAGTGAGGGGGTAGAGGTTAGGGGTTAGAGGTTAGAGACTAGGGATGGGTGGCCACCTCGTGCTCCGACCCTAACCTCTAACCTCTAACCTCTAACCTCTAGCCTCTAACCTCTAACCTCTTGTTTTGCTTAGCCATTCCGCCCCAGACACCCGCGGAACTCCCCCGCCGCTTAGCACTCTAACCGGGTGACTGCTAATATCGGCAGTCGTGGCTGGGGGAGTACCCGAAGACGATGACCACCGCACTGGTTCGACGCAATCCTGCTGAGCTCACGCTGCTCGGCCCGATCGGCAGTTTCGACGCGTACGTCGACGCCGTAAGCCGCATCCCGGTGCTGAGCCGCGAGGACGAACACGAGCTGGCCACCCGCTACCGTCGCGACGACGACCTCGACGCGGCCCGCCAGCTGGTGCTGTCGCACCTGCGTTTCGTGGTCCACATCGCCCGCGGTTACCACGGCTACGGCCTGCCGCTCGGCGACCTCGTGCAGGAAGGCAACGTCGGCCTGATGAAGGCCGTGAAGCGCTTCGACCCGTCGGTCGGCGTGCGCCTCGTGTCGTTCGCCGTGCACTGGATCCGCGCCGAGATCCACGAATACGTGCTGCGTAACTGGCGGCTGGTGAAGATCGCCACCACCAAGGCGCAGCGCAAGCTGTTCTTCAACCTGCGCAAGTACAAGCGCTCGCTCGGCTGGCTCAGCGCCGAGGAGACGCAGGCCGTCGCACGAGACCTGGGCGTGAGCCCGGCGGAAGTCACCGAGATGGAGCGCCGCCTGTCATCGCGCGACGTTTCCTACGACCCGGCCCCGGACGCGGACGAGGAAGACGAGTCGTATTCGCCGTCGGCCTACCTGCCGGCAGCGGATGCCGACCCGGCCATCGCGGTCGAGCGCGCCGAGTGGGACGACGACGTGACCGACAAGGTCGCGGATGCGATGTCGCAGCTCGACGCCCGCAGCCAGGCCGTGCTGCGCGCCCGCTGGATGACCGACCAGAAGGCCACGCTGCACGAACTCGCCGACCAGTACGGCGTGTCGGCCGAGCGCATCCGCCAGATCGAGGCGAACGCGATCAAGAAGCTGCGCAAGCTCGTGGTCGCCGAAGAAGCCTGACGGCCTCTTCGAACACGATCGAGTGCAGCTCAGCGGTGCGCGCGGGCGTCGCTGCATAGCCACCGGCGATCGTGATGACCACGGGCAGGCCGCGTGACTGGCACGCCTCGAGCACGCTCCGCTCGCGTTGCCGCAGTCCCTCGTCCGTGAGCGCCAGCCGACCGTAACGATCGCCGCGAACCGGATCCACACCCGCCAGGTAGAACACGATGTCCGGCACGAAGCCGGCGCAGATCCCGTCGAGATGGCCGCGCAGCATTGCGAGGTACTCGTCGTCACCCATGCCGTCGGCCAGGCCGACATCCAGCGTCGAGCGCATCTTGCGGGCCGGATAGTTGCGTTCGCCGTGCATCGAGAACGTGAACACGTCCGCGTCGTCCGCGAAGATCGACGCGGTGCCGTTGCCCTGGTGCACGTCGAGGTCGATGACCAGCGCGCGCTGCACGCGGCCGTCGCGCTGCAGCACCCGGATCGCCACCGCCACGTCGTTCAACACGCAGAATCCCTCGCCGTGACCGGGAAACGCGTGATGCGTGCCGCCGGCGAGGTTGGCAGCGAGACCGTCTTCGAGCGCGGCCCGGGCGGCCAAGAGGGTACCTTGCGCGGCGAGCCGCGAGCGGCGCCACAGGGCTGGCGACCACGGCACGCCGATCTTGCGCACGGCGGCCGCGTCGAGCGATCCGTCGGCCAGTTGCCCGAGATAGCGGCCGTCATGCACGAGGCGCAGGTCTTCCAGCGCTGCCTCGACCGGCTCGAGCAACTGCCGATCGGTCAGCAGTCCGGTTGCCCGCAGCCGCTCGAACAGCAGCGGGTATTTCGCCATCGGGAACGGGTGCGAGGGCGGCAACTGGACGTAGTAGTCGGGGTGGTAGGCGCAGCGCATGTGGGTCCCTGGTGCATCGGCATCGCCGGCACCTTGAGGGCGGCAAGCGTAGAATGTTTCGCGCCCAGGTTTCGAGTGGATCACTCTCAGCCCGCCGGCGCGTAGGGCCGCAAGGGGATGGGGTCGCGTGCGCGAGGGTGACCGGTACGGCCAGACGAAATTTAAGTTCATCAAGGAGTGACAGATGGAGGAGAAGAAGATCATCCCCGGTGTGCCCACGGACCTGCCGGCCGCACCGCCGGCCGAGAATCCGTACACACAGTGGTACGAGGTTCAACCGGGCGACACGCTCTGGAAGATCGCCAAGCAGCATTACGGGGACGGCAGCCTGTACCCCGACATCTTCAAGGCGAACCAGGATGTACTGTCGGATCCCGACAAGATCAAGGTCGGCCAGAAACTGCGGATCCCCTGATCCGCAGCCGCACTCACCCAGACATGCATTTGCCAACGAGGAGTCGTTCGATGAAGGCCCGATCCCTGTTCACCGGTTTCCTGTCCATGGTATTCGCCGCGCTGCTGCTGGCCGGCTGCGCCAACCAGATGCAGCCCGCCCAGAAAGCCATCGCGGATATCGACGCCGCGATTGCTGCTGCCGGCCCGGATGCGTCCCAGTACGTCCCGGACCAGCTCGGTGCAGTCACCCAGCAACTGGGCGACCTCAAGGTCAAGTTCGACCAGAAGGACTACAAGGGCGTGATCGCGGCCGCACCCGCGCTGCTGGCCCAGGCGCAGGGCCTCGCCGGCGCCGCTGCCTCGGCGAAGGAAGCGGCTGAAGCCGCCAAGGCCGCAGCACTGGAAGCGCTGGGCGCCGAGTGGACCACGCTGTCGGCGGGGTTGCCGGCGCAGGTCGCGGCGATCGAGAGCCGCGTCAATATCCTGTCCAAGTCGAAGAAGCTGCCGGCCACTCTCGACCAGGCGACTTTCGACTCGGTCAAGACTGGCCTCGCCGACGCCAAGACACTGTGGGACCAGGCGACGGCCGCACAGGCGTCCGGCAACGTGGAAGCTGCCGTGACGGCTGCCCGCCAGGTCAAGGAGAAGGCGGACGCAGCGATGGCTGCACTCGGCATGACCGCCGGCTGATCCCGGCCCCGTGCCGTTCGAGAACGGGCCACCCTCGGGTGGCCCGTTTTCTTTGCGGATGCGCACGCGTTTATCGAGAATACGGGTCCCGTCATGCGTCGCACCGTCAGGGAGCCCCACCGTGGCCACCGCACCCGCCGATCCCTCGAACAAGAAATCCTCCAGCCGCCGGCTTGACCCGCTTGACCTGTACGACGTGCGCGGTCTGCTCACGGAAGAGGAACAGATGGTGAAGGACTCGGTCGGCCGCATGGTCGACGAGAGGGTGCTGCCCATCATCCAGCACCACTTCGAGAACCACACGTTCCCGGGTGAGCTGGTGGATGAACTCGCGGGCCTCGGCCTGTTCGGCAGCTCGCTCCAGGGCTATGGCTGCGCCGGCATGAACGCCGTGAGCTACGGCCTGATCTGCCAGGAGCTCGAGCGCGGCGACTCGGGGTTGCGCAGCTTCGTCTCGGTGCAGTCGAGCCTGTGCATGTACCCGATCTACACCTATGGCAGCGAAGCGCAGAAGCAGAAGTACCTGCCGCGCATGGCCACGGGCGATGTGATCGGCTGCTTCGGCCTCACCGAGCCGCACGGCGGCTCCGACCCGGCGAACATGAAGACCCACGCCAAGCGCCGCGGCACGGACTGGGTGATCAACGGCGCGAAGATGTGGATCACCAACTCGCCGATCGCCGACCTGTTCGTGATCTGGGCGAAGACCGAGGAAGGGATCCGCGGGTTCCTGGTCGAAAAGGGCGCCAAGGGCCTCGTCGCGCCGGAGATCGAGAAGAAGTTCTCGCTGCGCGCCTCGATCACAGGGGCGATCTTCCTCGAGGACGTGGTCGTGCCCGAGGAGAACATGCTTCCGGGCAGCGTGGTGGGCATCAAGGCGCCGCTGTCTTGCCTCACGCAGGCGCGCTACGGCATCACCTGGGGCGTCATCGGCGCCGCGCAGGCCTGCCTGGCGCAGGCGCTCGATTACTCGCAGTCACGCGTGCTGTTCGGCCGGCCGATCGCGGCGACGCAGACGGTGCAGATCCGCCTCGCCGAGATGGCGCGGAAGATCACCACGGCGCAGCTGCTCTCGCTGCAGCTCGGCCGGCTCAAGGACGCGGGGGCGATGTCGCCGTCACACGTGTCGCTCGCCAAATGGAACAACTGCCGCATGGCGCTCGACGTGGCCCGCGACGCGCGCGACATCCTCGGTGGCGCCGGCATCAGCGCCGAGTACGTGCCGATCCGCCACGCGCTCAACCTCGAGAGCGTGATCACCTACGAAGGCACCGAGACGATCCACCAGCTCACCATCGGCCGCGAACTGACGGGCATCAACGCGTTCTAGGACCGGACGCCGCGGACCGGAGCGATCAGCCATGACCGAGAAGACTTCCCTGCCGATCCTGCAGCGCGACCACCGCACGACCCGCGGCACGATCGCCTATCTCTCGCACAAGCCCGACCGCTACCTGCAGGAGCGCGGCCGCGAGTACTTCCACATCGACGTGCACTCCGACGGCAAGCGCACCATCACCGCGCACTGCGAGATCGACGACCGGCCGAGCGTGATGCGCGACATCACCTACAGCCTCGACGAGCACTGGCTGCCGATGGACTGCTTCGTGCGCATCACGGTTGGCGACCGCTTCATGGGCTCGGGCTGGTTCAAGTTCCATCACGGGCACACCGAGTGCGAGACGTTCACGGCGCTCGAGGGGCGCGTTTCGCAGCGCATGGAGCATCGCACGCCGCCGCTGCGTACGTTCCAGAACCACGCCATCGCCTGCGATGCGTGGCACCTGCGCCTGTACGACCGTTCGAAGGGACCAGGCGTGCAGAGCATCGACGAGTTCCTGCTTTCGTCGCCCGACCATCGCGGCGCGACGGGGCCGATGCTGTTCCGCGTTGGCGTGCACGTCGAATACGTGGGCGAGGAGCGCGTGACGGTGAAAGCCGGCACGTTCGACGCACTGCACTTCCGCTACGTGTCCGCGCCCGGCCTGCCGCAGGAGCATCCGCCGTACGACGTCTGGTGCACCAACGACGGCGAGTTCCTCTTCCTCAAGGGGAACGTTGCCGGCTACATGCAGACGTATTACGAGCTGGTCGAGCTGGTGCGTTAGCTGCAAGGCGCCGGTTGCAGGACAGGAATTCGGGTGTTGCCCGGACTCGCGGGAAGAAGACACGCTCGCCCGGACAACACCCGAATTCCTGTCTCACACGAGGCGGCTGAGCGAGTGAGGAAAACGCCAATCAGGGCCCCATAACTCCAGGTCTGGGAGGGAGCGTTTTCCTCACTCGCACGCCGCACGTAGCCTGAAAGATCGTGCCGAGGTGCGTGCCTCCGTTGACGCTGGATCCCCTTAACGCTGCTTGCGCCGTGCGAGTCAAAAAGGGGACGCACCCCTTTGCCAGAGCGTCGCAAAGGGGTGCGTCCCCTTTTTGACTCGCTCAGGCGCGGCGTGTCGAGCGTGGAGTCCGGGTGTTGTCCGGGGGAGCGTGTCTTCTTGTCGCGAGCCCGGACAACACCCGGACTTCACGCCTGCCACCGTCCCGCGCTACTCGCGGGCGACGGCGTACTCCACCGTCACGACGGCCTTCACGACCTTCTCCACCGTCGCGGTGTCGTAGCTGCCGTAGTCGGCAGTCTCGGTCGAGTTCGGCCGGGTGATCTGGAACACGCCCTGCGACGCCGATCGCAGCGCGCCCACCGTCACGCCGCTGCCCGACGCGAACTGCTCGGCCCGCTGCTGCGCGTCGCGCGTCGCGGCGCCGATCAGCCGCACCTTCACCGCGTTCAGGTCGTTGTAGAAATACTGGGGTGGCCAGGAATTGATGTTCACGCCCTCGCTGATCAGCGACGAGGCCTGCGCCGCTACCTTGCCGATCAAGGCGACGTCGTTCGAACTCATTTCGAAGTTGCGGTCGAGTTCGTACCCGGCGAGCCGTCCGGTCTGCACGCCGCCGGGGCCGATCTCGTATTGCGGCCGCGCATTGATCGGCGAAGTGCTGCCACTGGCGGCATCACCGGCAACGGTCTGCAGCAACTTCAGCACGCGCGCGGTATCGTCCTCGAGCTTGCGATACCCCGACTGCAGGTCGGCGGCTCGCACGGTCACGGTCGCGCGCCACATGCCGGCATCGGAGACCACCTTCTCCTCGGCATAGCCCTTGACCGTGATCTTGTCCCCGGCGAGCTTGATCCGCTCGAGGCTGCTGCCGACGACGGCGGCCGCGACGATCAGGCCGATGGCCAGCGCGAGGCCAAGCAGCAGGAGACCGAGGGTGGTGGCGCCGGCTTGCCGGTGCGTCTCGAGTTTGCGTATGCGCATGGGGCGCATTGTGTCGGAACCCCGACGGCAAGTCAGGCAGCGGCGGTCCCGGCGGCCGTGGCGGTGTCGGGCAACTTTACGCAAGTGATCGCCTGACTGGGCAAGACGGTCAGTGATGGCCCGTAAATAACTGTTTAATCGAACATTTTTATTGATGGCACGGTCATTGCTTCCTCTTCCGCAAGCCGTCACGGTTGGTGACCGTGACGGCGGTCGAGCCAGACAACATGCGGACGAGCCGCAGGGGATGACCGGAAGAACAGCTTCGGAGCACAGGGAGCGCCGAGACGTCTGAACCCCAACTAAGGGGCACTGAGAAGCAGAAGAGCACAACAAAAAAAGCAGAGTGCCCCGGATAGGACGACGACCCCGCGCAAGCGGGGTTTTTTTTTGGGTAACCTTCCCGGGTGAGCGAACTCGTCTTCAACGCGCATGCGATCGCGGTCCTGGCCTTGACCGTGGTTGCGTTCGTCCTGTTCACGGTCGAGCGCATCCCGATCCCGGTCACCGGGCTGATCGTGATCGCGGGCCTGGCGCTCGGCTTCCACCTCTTTCCCTACGATCAGGACGGCGTCCTCCTCGGGCCGCAGCAGATCTTCTCCGGCTTCGGCCACGAGGCCCTGGTCGCGATCTGCTGCCTGATGATCCTGGGCCGCTCGCTGATGGTGACCGGCGCCCTCGAGCCACTGGCGCGCCTGCTTGCCCGCCTGTGGGCGTTCAACCGCCACGTGGCGCTGCTCGCCCTGCTCGCGAGCGCCATGTTCCTTAGCGCGTTCATCAACGACACGCCGGTCGTGGTGGTGCTGATGCCGGTGGTGATCGGCCTCGCGATGCGGGCCGGCCAGACGCCATCGCGCATGCTGATGCCGATGAATTTCGCGGTGATCATCGGCGGCATGGCCACGACGATCGGCACGTCGACCAACCTGCTGATCGTGTCGCTGGCGCTCGACCACGGCGTGCCGCCGATCGACATGTTCGAGTTCACGCCGCTGGTCGTGGGGCCGGCCGTGCTGGCACTGCTGTACCTGTGGCTGGTGGCGCCGCGACTGCTCGCCGGCCGCGCCAACCCGTTGGCCGGGATCGCGCCGCGACGCTTCGACGCCATCCTCTACATCGGGCCGCGCAGCCGGGCCCGCGGCAAGGCCCTGGCGCGCGCGCGTCGCTGGACCGGCAACAAAATGGCCGTGCAGCGCGTGCAGCGCGGCCCCGAGACGCTCACGCCGACCGATACGCTGGTGCTGCTCGAGGGCGACCGGCTGCTGGTCAACGACACCTCGTCGTACCTCAAGGAGTACGAGCAGGCGCTGGGCGCGACGCTCTACGACGCCGACACGGTGGACAACCTGCCGCCCGAGCAGCACCCGCTGCGCGGCCAGGACCAGCGCATGGTCGAGGTCGTGATCACCGAAGAATCGCCGCTGCACAAGCGCAACCTGCGCGAGACGCGTTTTGCGGAGCGCTACGGCGTGGTGATCCTCGCGATGTACCGCCCGTCGGACGAGGCGTCGCTGGCGGGCGAGATTCCCGACCGCGAACTGCGCTCGGGCGACGTGCTGCTGGTGCAGGGGTCGCCGGAGCGCACCATGGCGCTCAAGAGCGAGGCGGGCCTGCTGGTGCTCGACGGCACGCTCGACCTGCCGCGCACCCGCAAGGCACCCATCGCGGTCTTCATCATGGCGTCGGTCGTGCTGCTGGCGGCGTTCCGCGTGCTGCCGATCTCGATGGCGTCGCTGATCGGCGTGGTGGCGCTGCTGCTCACCGGCTGCCTCAAGTTTGAGGGCCTCGGCCGCGGCATCAGCGCCGAGGTGGTGCTGATCGTGGTCGCCAGCCTGTCGCTCGGCCGCGCCCTCACCGCCACCGGAGGTGCGGAGATTCTCGCGAGCGGCTTCATGGCCGTGGCGAGCGGACTCTCGACGCAGGCCGTGCTCGCCGCGGTGATGATCTTCCTCGGCATCCTGACGAACTTCGTGTCGAACAACGCCGCGGCGGCAGTCGGCACGCCGGTGGCGCTCGCCATCGCGCAGCAGCTCGGCGCGCCACCCGAGCCGTTCGTGCTCGCCGCGATCGTCGGCTGCAACCTGTCCTTCGCCACCCCGATGGGCTATCAGACCAACGTGCTGATCATGCAGCCGGGCGGCTACGTGTTCCGCGACTTCGTGCGTGTCGGCGGGCCGCTGGTGATCCTGATGATCATCGCGTTCTCGATCGAGCTGACCGCGGCCTACCCGATCTAGGAGGCGGCCGGCAGCACCGCGTCGGAGTCGATGACCAGCAAGCGGTCGCCGGGCTGCACCACCACGCCCTTGTCGTGCCAGCAGCCGATGCGCTGGCCGTTGCGTCGCACCTCCATCACCAGCACGCCCTCGATGTCGCGCGCGGCGCGGCCAAGCTCGTGGGTGCGTGGCTCGCGCTCCTGCAGCTGGTAGTCGCCGCGGAACGACAGCAGCTCGGAGACGAACTCCACGGTACTGTGGCTCTCGACCGCATCGGCCATGAGGTAGCCGCCGAAACGGGGCGGCGAGACGATGACGTCGGCCCCGCTCGATTTCACCAGCTTGATGTTCTCCTGCTCGAGCACGCGCGCGATGATACGAACGCGCCTGGCGAGCTCGCGGATCGTGAGCACCACCAGCACCGTCGTGTCGTCGCGGCCCACGCTCACGATGACGGAGTGGGCGCGCGGCACGCCGGCGACGCGCAGCAACTCCTCGCTGGAAGCGTTGCCGTGCAGGCCGATGAAGCCGTGCTCGGCCGCGCGCTGCACCTCGTCGCGGCGCGAGTCGATCACCACGATCTGCTCGGGCTCCCAGCCGCGCAGCAGCAGTTCGCCGGCCGCGATCGAGCCGCTGTCGCCGTAGCCGCACAGGACCACGTGGTCCTGCAGGTCCCGCTGCAGTCGCGTCATTCGCCACTCCTCGATGAGCCGCTGGATGATGAACTGGTACGCCGTGCCCAGGAAGATGAACCAGACGAAGATCCGCACGGGCGTGACGAAAAACGCGTCGATGAGTCGCGCCTGGTCGGAGACCGGCACGATGTCGCCGTAACCGACGGTGGTCACCGTGATCATGGTGAAGTACAGGACGTCGGTCACCGACACGTGGCCGTCGATGTTGTCCTGGAGGCCGCCGCGGTCGAGCAGGAAGACCGTGAACACCGCGGCCAGCAGGAGCAGCACCAGCGTGGCGCGGAAGACGAGCGACACTTCCGGTGATGTGACCTCGCGGCGGATCAGGATCGGGGACTGGGCGCCGCCGCGCTCGGAGCGGATCCGGCGCAGCGTGCGGCGCACGTGACCGAACACCATCGGATCCTTGTGACGGCCGTCGCCCCGCCTCGCTTGCATGCGGGGACTATACCGCAGCGATTGCGGGCGGCGCGGCTCGTCAGCGAACGGGATCGGCGAGCGGCTCGATCTCGCAGCCGATCACTTCGCGGGTCACCGGATCGACGATCGGCTTGCCCGTGTTCATGCGTCCGGCCACGCGCGCCTTCCGCAGCAGCGATGCGTCGGGTGCCACGCGGCGCAGCTGCATCAGGCCCTCGGCATCCCGCAGCAGGGCGGTCACGAACGGCACCGCGCCTCCGGAGACCGGGCCTTGCTCGGGAAACAGCAACGCGATCACTTCGGACTGCACGGCGGGCTCCACGCCTCACGCGAGGCACTGGCTGACGATGAGCAAGTGCCGTGCCAACACCTAAAACCCTACCAATCAATGACTTGCGCCAGGCGATGGCGGCGCGACCAGTGACCATTCGTGTCACCTGGTGGACTTTGTGTGATTCGAAGGTGCACCGCCGACGGCTTAAGTAATATTGCGCCCGGAGCACAAACCCACGGACGTCGCATGCAGACCGCCAACTTGCCGTCGATCATCGCGCACCGCGGCAATGCCGCCGAGTTTCCCGAGAACACGCTGCAGGGACTCGAGTCCGCCGTCAGCCTCGGCGTGCGCCACGTCGAGTTCGACGTGCAACTGACGGCCGACATGGTGCCGGTGCTGTTCCACGACGCCGACCTCGCTCGCGTGGCGGGGCATCCCGACTGCGTGCACGACCTCACGTGGTCGTCGCTGTCGGAGATACCGGTCGGCGAAATCGACCGCCTGGGACACGCGCACGCCTTCACGTACCCGCCGTCGCTCGCGCAGGCCGTGGACATGATCGCGAGCTGGGACGGCGTGACCGCATTCGTCGAGGTGAAGCGCTCGAGCCTGCGCCGGTTCGGCCGCGAGATCGTGCTGCGCCGCATGACGGAGGTGCTGCAGCCGGTGCTCGATCGCTGCGTGCTGATCTCGTTCGACCTGCCGAGCGTGAAGATCCTGCGGCTCATGACCGGGGCGCGCATCGGCTGGGTGCTGTCGCAGTACGACGCCGCCGCGCAGCAGCAGGCGGCCGAACTTGAGCCGCAGTTCCTGTTTGCCAACCTCGAGCGCCTGCCGGCGGAGCCCGAGCCGCTGTGGGCGGGCCCGTGGGACTGGGCGTTGTACGAGGTGCGCGACCTGAAGACCGCCAAGGCATGCCAGGAGCGCGGCGCGAAATTCGTCGAGACGATGGCCGTGCGCGGCCTGCAGCACGCGTTCGCCGAGGCACGCCGTCAGTGGTGATGCCCGGCGACGGCCTCGTCCTGGCACTCGACCAGGGCAGCCACGCCACCCGCGCCGTTCTCTTTGATCTCGTCGGCTCCGAACTCGCCCAGGCCCACGTACCCGTCGGCACCCGGCGCGAGGGGGACGACCGCGTCCAACAGGACCCGGATGAACTCGTACGATCACTGCGCACCGCGCTCGAGGACGTCTGCGAAGGACGCGACCCGACGCACATACTCGCTGCCGGCCTCGCGACGCAGCGCTCGACCATCGTCGCGTGGAGCAGAAGCAGCGGACGAGCCCTGACCGACGCGATCTCCTGGCAGGACCGGCGCAACGCCGCGTGGCTCGCACGTCTCGCGCCGGTCGCCGGGCAAGTACGAAGCATCACGGGACTTCCGCTGTCGCCGCATTACGGGGCCAGCAAGCTGCGGTGGTGTCTCGACCACGTGCCGGCCGTGCAACGCGCGGCAGCCGCCGGCGATCTCGCGTTCGGCCCGCTGTCGAGTTACCTGCTGGCCAGGCTCGCCGAGGAACGGCCCTGCGTGGTCGACCCGGCGAATGCCTCGCGAACGCTGCTCTTCGACGCCTCCACGCTGCAGTGGTCCCCTGAACTGCTGCGGCTGTTCGACCTCGAGTCAGCGCACTTGCCGACCTGCGTCCCGACGCGGCACCCGTTCGGCCGGGTGCCGTGCGCCGGCCGGCGCATACCGCTCACGGCGTGCACTGGCGACCAATCGGCCGCTGCGTTCGCGCTCGGACAGCCGGAAGCGGACTGCGCGCTCGTCAACGTCGGCACCGGCGCGTTCATTCAGCGGCTCACGCCAGCCGGCGCGCCGTTGCCCGATGGCATCCTGCGCAGCGTGGTCTGCGCCGATGCCGACGGCTTGCTGACGAGCCACGAAGGCACGGTCAACGGCGCAGGCAGTGCGCTCGACTGGTTGCGCGAACGCGTAGCACTCGACGTCGATCGCGGGCTCGCGGCCCTCGCCTCGCGTGATCCGCCGCCGGGCGACCTGCCCTTGTTCGTGAACGGCGTCGGCGGACTCGGCGCGCCGTTCTGGCTGGCGGATTTCCCGTGCGAGTTCGTGGGTGACGGCGACGAGGCGGCGCAACTCGCGGCCGTCGTCGAGAGCATCGCGTTCCTGCTGTGCACGAACCTCGAGCGCCTGCAACGCAGCGCGCCGCTGCGTCGAATCCGAATTTCGGGCGGCCTGGCGCGCAACGATTACCTGTGCCGCTGCATCGCCGCGCTTAGCACGCTCGAGGTCGAGCGGCCCGCCGCCGTCGAAGCGACCGCTCGCGGCGTCGCCTACCTTGCCGCCGGCAAGCCCGCGTCGTGGCGCGCCGTACGGATCGAGCAGAAGTTCAATCCTGTGCGCTCGGCGGCCCTCGAGTCTCGGTACGCACGCTGGCGCAGCGAGATGGCTGCGCGCGGCGCAGAAAAATAGGAAAAAATAGGGGACATTCTCCGGTTTTCCGGCTGGAGAGCCGGCGAAGGAAAACCGGAGAATGCCCCCTATTTTTCCCTATTTTTCACGCATAAGCGTCGCGTACACCTCGCGCTCGATCCACGTGCTGCCGCGCCCGCCCTCGTAGTAGCCGCAGTGCCCGCCGAGTCGCGTGCACGAGATCTCGAGCGGCTTCGGGCGCGCGAGCCGCGCCAGATCGGCGGCGGGAATGATCGGATCGTCCGCCGCCGAGATGATGCGCGTCGGATGCACGATGCTCGAGAGCGCGCCGTCCACGACCGCGTAGCCGTGCAGGTAGTCGGAGACCGTCGGGTAGTTGCCGAACAGCCGCACGAGGTGCTCCGTCATCCCGGTGAGGGTTTCGAGCCGCAGCGCGTCGCTCAGGTCGTACAACTGCGGCCAGGCGGCTTGTTTCTTGCGCAGCGAGCGACGCCACTTCCAGATGAAGTAACGCCGGTACAGCACCCAGCCGGTCTCGAGCCGCGCCATCGTGTGCTCCGGGTCGAGCACCGGGCAGACCGCGACGACGCCCGCGAGGTCGATGCCGGCAGCCTCGGCGCGTGCCGCGACGCGCAGGCAGAAATTGCCGCCGAGTGAAAAGCCCACGAGGTTGAGCGCCTGTTCCGGATACAGCGTCTGCAGCCGTTGCACCGCGCCCACCACCTCGGCGATGCGGCACGAGTGGAAGATCTCGGGATTCAGGTAATGGCTGTCACCGTGGTCGCGCAGGTTGAGACGCACCACGTCGAAGCCGTGCTCGAACAGGAACTGACCGAGCGACAGGATGTAGAGCGAGTTGGCGCTGCCCTCCCAGCCGTGCAGCAGCACGGCGAGGCGCTGCGCCGGTTCGCGGCCCAGCCGCGCGTGCGTCGCATGGTGCGAAAGCAGCCGGACCCCGTCGCCGCAATCGAGGATCTCGTCCACGGACGCGCTCAGCAACGCGGCGCAGCGCCGCTCCACGGCGGGCCGCCGGAACGGCAGGCTCGGGAAGATCGACTGGACGTGGGGATTGCCCAGCCAGGCCGGGGGACTGAAACCGCCGGCCCCGGTCGCGACACCGCCTTCGATCACGCGGGTTTCACCGCCGTCGTGCGTGCCGGGCTCACCCGGCCGGGACCAGGTGGAATTCGACGCGATTGTTCTGCGCAGCGACGGCGTTCCAGTCGCCGGCGGTGCTGCCCTCGCCCTGCTCAGGGTATTCGATGGGATTGCGCCGCCCGGCACTCACGGCCTCGACGGTGATCGCGCCGGCCGTGCGCTGGCCGAGCGTGGCTGCGAAGTTGGCGAACGCGACCGACTGACGCTGCGCCGGCGACAGCGCGTCGTCGAACGGGTTGCCGACCAGATCGCACTTCGGCGTGGGCAGGTCGGTCGTGGCGACCGCGAACCCTTCGCCCGCATTGCCGCTCAGGCAGAAGTCGCCGATGAAACTCTCGACCACGATGCGGCCGCGGAAATTCTGCGCCTCGAGTTGCGCGGTCAGGGCACGCAGGCGTTCGAGACGGGCGTTGGCGAGAGGCGTTTCGCCGTAGGGCACGTATTCGACCGCCACGGGTCCCTCGCCGGGAGGCCCGGACCGCGGCACTCCCAGGCTGTTGAGCGCGGCCGGGCCGTCCGTGGGCCGCGGCGCCGTT
>Ga0209391_10001015_pt1 | contig 14288 bp, 10 predicted proteins | sample PPLLak3March2015_FD_187246 | JGI IMG/M metagenome (GOLD analysis project Ga0209391, IMG submission 187246) | Freshwater sediment microbial communities from Prairie Pothole Lake near Jamestown, North Dakota, USA - PPLs Lake P7 Core (1) Depth... | ecosystem: Environmental > Aquatic > Freshwater >... | reverse complement strand
ACCTGGCCCTCGATGCCGAGCGAGCGGGCCGCGTTCGAGGTCACCCAGCGGATCGCGCGCTCGGGCGGGATGTCGAGCCCGGCGCGTTGCCCGCGCACCATGGCCTTGGCCGCTTCCTGGTTGAGGCGCTGGATGCCTTCCTCGGAGTCGGAGTGCACGATCGCGCAGCCCTTGTCGGGCGCGTCCACGAAGGCGAGGTTTTCCCAGATGGCGTCGTAGGCCTCGAGCTTGAAGCCCCACCAGTCCGCCCACAGCGCACCGCACACGCCCTCGGCGGCGAGGCGGTCGGCGATCTTGTAGGCCTCGACCCCGTGGTGGAAGGCCGCGACCTTGAAGCCGAACTCGCGCGCGAGGTCGAGCATGATGGCCATCTCGTCGGCGCGATAGCAGTGCACGTGCACCTGGATCTCGCCGGCCATCGCGGCCACGAGCGTCTCGAGTCGCAGGTCGCGCTTCGGCGGCACGGGCGGCTTGGCGTCGTCGTCGCCCTTGCGTCGGCTGCCGGACTTGCCGGAATTGCCGGCCTCGTAGTCGGCGTGTTCGCGCTGGTACTTCTCGTTCTGGCGCCGGTAGTCCTGCGCGTCGGCGAACGCCTGCCGGTAGCCCGCGACGTTGCCCATGCGGGTCGAGGGCGCGCGGCCCATGCCGCCGTACACGCGCTTCGGGTTCTCGCCGCAGGCCATCTTGAGTCCGTGCGGCGCGCCCGGGAACTTCATGGCCTGCATGGTCGTGGCAGGGCGGTTGCGCAGCGTGACGCCGCGGCCACCGATCAGGTTGGCCGAACCAGGCAGCACCTGCAGCGTGGTCACGCCCCCGGCGAGCGCGGTCTGGAAGCCCGGATCCTGCGGCCACACGCCGTGCTCGGCCCATACGCCGGAGGTCACGGGGTCGGTCATTTCGTTGCCGTCCTGGTGGGCCTCGACGCCCGGGCTCGCGTACACGCCGAGGTGCGAGTGCACGTCGATGAGGCCGGGGGTCACCCACCGGCCCTGCGCGTCCACCACCGTGGCGCCGTCGGCGGCGAGGCCCGGGCCGACCGCGACGATCTTGCCGTCGCGCATCAGCACGTCGGCGCCGTCGAAGCGCCGGCCGGCGCCGTCGAGCACGGTGGCGTTGCGGATCAGTGTCGGGGCCGCGGCGAGCGGCTGGTAGGTCGACGGGTACGGGTCCTGCGCCGCGACGGCGCCTCCGGCCCAGGCCGCGACCGCGGCCAGCCAGCATCCTGCTCTTTTCACCTTGATTTCCCCCGGAGTCCTGCGCAGCGAGCGCCGAAGCTTCCACCGCGAATCGGCGGATGTCCAGAGGGCGCACAGGCGCGCTCCGCAACGGGTCGCGTGGAATGAGCTACGATTTCGGCCTCGACCGCTGACGCTACCCCGGGGGTTCCAGAGATGCGCATCGTCCACCTGTGCTCGATCCTCGTGCCGTTCGCCGCCGCGCTGGCGCTCGCCGGCTGCGGTGAGAAGGCCCCCCCGGCTGCAACCACCCCGACCGCCCCAGCCGGCCCGCCGCCGGCGCCGACCGTCGAGCAACTGCGTGCCGCGACGGTCTCGGGCGTGTTCGCCGCGCCGGTCGCGCTCGCGGGCGGCGTGTACGAGGGCGAGCCGGCCGAGCCGGGTGCCGCCTCGCGACCGCGACTGCAGCTCTGGGAATCGACCGTGCATTTCGGCGACATGGACGGCGCGGAGGGCAGCGAGGTCGTGGCGATGCTGAGCTCGAACTCCGGCGGCAGCGGCGAGTTCGTGCACGTGGCGGTGTTCGGCGTACGCGACGGCGCGCTTGCCAACCTCGGCACCGCAGCGGTGGGCGACCGCACGAAGCTGCAGAGCCTGTGGCTCGAGCGCGGCAAGGTGCTGATGGACGTGATCGAGGTCGGTCCGAACGACGCCGCGTGCTGCCCGACGCAGGTAGCGCGCAAGACCTACGGTCTCGAGGGCGGGGAGTTCAAGCAGCTCTCGAGCGAGGTGCGCGGCGTGCTCGCGATCAGCATGCTGGCGGCCAACGAGTGGCAGCTCGTCGAGATCGACGGGCAGCCGGTGCCAGCCGGCGTCGATCCGCCGCTGATCCATTTCGAGCGCGAGTCGGTGCGCGGCTTCGCCGGCTGCAATCGCTTCAACGCCCCGGTGACGGAGACGAAGCCGGGCGAGATCACGATCGGTCCGGCGGCCGGGACCAAGATGGCCTGCCCGCCCGAGAAGATGGATGTCGAGCAGCGCTTCCTTGCGCAGCTCGCGCTCGTGAATCGCTACTCCTACCAGGCCGAGCAACTGGCACTCAGCTGGCAGGACAAGGAGCGCACCGGGACGCTGCTGTTCCGCAAATAGCCCGTACGCATCGCGGCCATGAAGCCCCTGGCAGTCATCGCAGGCATCGGCGGCATCAACGCGGCGGGCCGGAGCTCGGCCCACCACGGCTACCGGCGCACGGTGATCGATGTCCTGGACGCGAACCTCGCGACCGGGACGATGCAGAGCCTGGCGGGCCTGATGGGTGTCGCGGGGACGATCGACGCGGACCAGCGTCGCTACATACTCGATCACACCCTCGTGCGCGGCCTCGAGCCCGCCTTCCTCGACCCGGGTGACGTCCCCTGGAACTGCCGGGCTCGGCTCGTGCCGGGCCATGGGCCGGTTTCGTTCGTGGTGTCACGGCGGGACCTGCCCGCTCGCCTGCCGGAGGGCTGGCGTGCCACCGAGGGGGATGACGGACGCGTTCGCATCGAGGTGTCCGGAGACGCGGAGATTCTCTTGCCCGTGACGCGGGCACTGGAGGTCAGTGCCGCCGGCCAGCTTCCGACCGGTTTCGATCCGAAGGCGCTGTATGCTGCCCGCGGTCACCCGAGGGCCGTGCAGATCGCTCTCTTCGCCGCGAACGACGCGCTCGGGTCGCTGGGCATCCGCTGGGACACGTTGATGCAGCACGTGGCCCCGGAACGCGTGAGCGTGTACGCGGGCAGCGCCATGGGCCAGCTCGACCAGGAAGGCAACGGCGGGCTGCTCGCATCCCGCTACCGTGGACTGCGACCCACCTCGCGGCAGGTGCCCATGGGCCTCGCCGAGATGCCGGCGGATTTCGTCAATGCCTACGTGCTCGGCAGCGTCGGGCAGACCGGCCACAACATGGGCGCGTGCGCGACCTTCCTCTACAACCTGCGGCACGGGATGTTCGACATCGAGTCGGGCCGGTCGCGCATCGCGCTGGTCGGCGGCGCGGAGGCCCCGCTGTGCCCGGACGTGATCGAAGGCCTGGCGACGATGGGGGCCCTGGGCACGGACAAGGCCCTGCTCGAGCTGGGCCGGCACCGCAACGCGACCGAGCCCGACCTGCGCCGCGCCTGCCGTCCGTTCGGCGACAACTGCGGCTTCACCATCGCGGAGGGCGGCCAGTTCGCCGTGCTGATCGACGATGCACTCGCCGTCGAATTGGGCGCGAACGTGCTGGGTGCGGTCACCGACGTGCAGGTGCACGCCGACGGCTACAAGAAGTCGATCTCCTCGCCCGGCGTCGGCAACTACATCTCCTTCGCGAGGGCGGTGGCCCGTGCGGTGCGCGACGTGGGCGAGGAGTCGATCCGGCGTCGCAGTTTCGTGCAGGCGCACGGCACCGGCACGCCGCAGAACCGGACCACCGAGTCGCAGATCCTCAGTGGCGTCGCGAAGGCGTTCGGGATCGAGGACTGGCCGGTGGCGGCGATCAAGTGCTTCGTCGGCCACACGATGGCCGCGGCCGGCGGCGACCAGCTCGCATCGACCCTCGGCGTATTCGCACACGGCATCCTGCCGGGCATCACGACCATCGACGCGGTGGCGGCCGACGTCGAGCAGCAACACCTGAGGTTTTCACCGCATCCGCTGCAGCGGTCTCCGGCGGACTGGGATGCGAGCTTCCTGAACGCCAAGGGGTTTGGCGGCAACAACGCGACGGCAACTGTCGTCTCGCCACGCATCGTGTCGCAGTGGCTCGAGCAGCGACATGGCGGCGCTGCGCTCTCGGCCTGGCGCCAGCGCAACGAAGCCGTCGGCGAGGCGGCCGCGGAATGGGACCGTGCGATGACCGGGGGAACGGCGAGCATCGTTTACCGGTTCGATCATGAGGTCCGGTCCGAGGAGCACGTCCGGATCGCGGACGGCAAGCTCTACATCGAGGGCCTGCCGCCAATTTCCCTGCTGGAGTGAAGATGAAATCCGGACCACGACTCCTGGTGCTGGCTGCCGTCGCGGCCGCGCTCCTCGCGCGCGGCGCCTTGGCGCAGACTGAAATCCCGAAGGACTTCTCGCCCGTCACGGCCGCGTTCGACCACGAGCGGCGCGAAGTGATGATCCCGATGCGCGACGGCGTGAAGCTACGCGCCGTGGTGGTCATCCCGAAGGGCGCGGCCGCGGCGCCGATCATCCTCACCCGAACGCCCTACGGGGCGAAGAAGCCCACGACGCAGTCGAGCAGTCCGTACGCCGCGATGGTGCTGCCGGTGGCCGACGAGCTGCTGCTCGAGGCCGGTTACATCCGCGTCTACCAGGACGTGCGCGGCCGGTTCGACAGCCAGGGCGACTACGTGATGACGCTGCCGCTGCGCGGCGAGCTCAATCGTCGCAAGGTCGATCACGCGACCGACACCTGGGACACCATCGAGTGGCTGCTGAAGAACATCGAGGGCCACAACGGCCGCGTCGGCCTCGCCGGCGTCTCGTACGGCGGCTGGCTCACGCTGATGGGCCTCGTCGAGCCGCACCCCGCGCTCAAGGCGGCGGTGCCGATGTACCCGATGGTGGACGGCTGGATCGGCGACGACTTCTATCACAACGGCGCGTTCCGCCAGACCATGCTCGAGTGGATCTACGGCATGGGGACGCACAAAAGCGGCGACCATAAGGTGCCGTACGGCTACCGCGACCTGTACGAGGCTTTCCTGTCGGCCGGATCTGCCGAGGCAATGGCTCGTCGCTACAAGGCCGACCAGCTCCCGACCTGGCGGAAGGTCGTCGACAACCCGGCCTACAACGCGTTCTGGCGCGGGCAGGCGGTGCAGGACATCCTCGCCACGCGGCCGCTGCGGGTACCGGTGCTGGTCGTGCACGGGCTCTTCGACCAGGAAGACAATTTCGGCGGGATCGCGGCCTACCGGTCGCTCGAGGCGAGGGATGCCGACAACACGCGGGTGCACCTGGTGGTCGGTCCCTGGAGCCACGGGCAGTCACAGGGCGAGGGCTCGGGGCTGGGCGCGCTGAAGTGGAACGCCGACACCAGCCTGTGGTTCCGGGAGAACGTCCTGCTGCCTTTCTGGAACCTGCACTTGAAGGACGAAGCGCCCGCGAGCCCGATTCCGCCGGTGCTCGCCTTCGACACGGGCTCGAGGAAGTGGCAAGCGTTCCAGAGTTGGCCGGCGGACGGCGCGGTGTCGGCCACCCGATTGCACCTGCAGCCGGACGGCGGCCTGCGCTTTGCGGAGCCGGATGCGGCTGCGCGGCCCTATGCCGAGTACGTGTCCGATCCCGCGAAGCCGGTGCCTTACCGCGTGCGACCGGTGCTGCCGATGTACCACGCCGATTCGAGCTGGGACCGTTGGCTGGTCGACGACCAGCGGCCGTTCGCCGACCGGACGGACGTGCTCGTGTTCGTCACCGAGCCGTTGACCGAAGCCCTCAGCATCAGTGGTGAATTGTCGGCGTCGCTGTTCGCATCCACCACCGGCACCGATGCCGACTGGGTGGTCAAGCTGATCGACGTGTTCCCGCCGGAGGTGCGCTCGAACCCCGAGCTGGGCGGCTACCAGCTCATGGTGTCGGCCGACATCCTGCGCGGTCGCTATCGGGCAAGTCTCGAGCACCCGAAACCCAGCGAGCCCGGAGTGGTCACGCCGTACCGGGTGCGCATGCCCGCGGCAAACCACACCTTCCTGCCGGGGCATCGAATCATGGTCCAGGTGCAGTCGAGCTGGTTCCCGCTCTACGACCGCAACCCCCAGACCTTCGTCGAGAACATCGCCAAGGCCGATCCCAAGGATTACCGCAGCGCGACGCACCGCATCTGGCTTGCGCCCGGGCAGGCGAGTTACGTCGAGTTGCCGGTCAGGCTTCGTCCGAATCCCCTGTCCGCAGTCGGTAACCGATACCTGCCTCGGTGACCAGGAATCGCGGGCGATGCGGGTCAGGCTCGAGCTTGTCGCGAAGCCCCTTGATGCACACTCGCAGCGTGCCGGAGTCGCCGGTCCGCTCGGGACCCCACGCCTCGCGCAGCAGCTGTCGCGACGTGACGATCATGCCGGCCTGCCTTGCAAGGCACTCGAGGACACGGAATTCCAGCGGCGTCAGGTGGACGGCTCCGGTCGGGCCACTAGCGGTGCGGCGGGTCAGGTCGATCCGTATCCCGGCCAGTGTCAGTTCAGGCAGCGCCTGCGCGCTTCGGGTCGATCTGCGCAACCCGGCGCGAACCCGGGCCAGCAGCTCCGGCGCGCCGAAGGGCTTCGTGACATAGTCGTCCGCACCCGCATCGAGCGCCGCCACTTTCTGGGATTCCATCGTTCGCGCCGACAGGACGACGATCGGCATGGGCGACCACTCCCGCAACCGTCGGATCACGGCCACGCCGTCTTCGTCCGGTAGCCCGAGGTCGATGAGCACCAGATCGGGTTTGTGCGAGCGCGCCTCGATCTCGCCCCGTTCCGCGCTGCCGGCCTCGATGACCCGATACTTCTCCGCCTCCAGCAGGACGCGGAGCACCGCGCGGATGCCGGGCTCGTCTTCGATGACGAGGATCTGGTGCATCGCCTGGGTCACGAGGCCGCCTCGACACCCGGGAGCGTGAACTCGAACCGGGCGCCGCCGTGCGTGCCGGATCCTGCCGAGATCTCGCCGCCGTGGGCCGCCACGATGGCCCGGCAGATGGCCAGCCCCAGGCCGGCGCCGACGATCGCGTTCTCCTCGCGCCCACGCTGGAACTTTTCGAACAGCAATCGCGGATCGCCCAGCGGCAGTCCCGGACCCTCGTCCTCGACGACGACACGAACCATGGGAGCATCCGCCACGGCGGTAATTCGAATGCGAGTGCCGGCCGGCGTGTACTTCGCCGCATTCTCGAGCAGGTTGGCGAGCACCTGTGACGCCAGAACCGGATCCACGTTCACGTCGGGCAGGTCATCGGGCAGGTCGATCGCCACCGGGTGGTTGCGGAGGCGTGGCTCGAGGCGATGCAGCGCGGTTCCCACCAGGTCCCCGACGGAATGCGTGTCGCACCGCAACTCGATCCGACCGGACTCGAGGCGCATCAAGTCCAGGACATTGGAGATCAGGTTGGACATCTCGTGCGCCTGCTCTTCGATCGACTGGGCGAGGGATTCCCGGATCGATGGATCCATTGTGGCGCCGTGGCGGGTCAGCGCGCTGGCGGCTCCGGTGATGACCGCGAGCGGGGTGCGCAGGTCGTGCGAAATCGAGGCCAGCAGCGTATTGCGCAGGCTCTCGGTCTCAGCCGCGATGCGCGCGGTCGCCGCCTCCTCGCCGAGAGCGGCCCGTTCCAGTGCGAGCGCAATCTGTCCGGCGAACGTCTCCAGCAGCCGCCGCTGCTCGGGCAACAGGATGCGCCGCCGATTGGTCGGCAGCACGCCGAGCACGCCCAGCGTGCGCTGGGAACCCCGCAGCGGCAGATAGACGGCCGGCGCAGCCGGCAGTGTGTCCGTCCCGAGCCCGGCTCGCTCGCCATGGTCGAAGACCCACTGTGCCACCGAGAGATCGGCGCCACGCAGGGAGCGGTCGAGCGGGCTGCCCGCCGGATACCGCAAGCGACCTGTTGCGTCGGGCGCCAGCACGACTGCCGCCGAGTCGAAGACCTCGGCAACGTTCGTCACGGCAACGCGCGCCATGTTCTCGACGCCCCGAGTCCCGGCGAGTTCACGGCTCATTGCGTAAAGAAGTGCACTGCGCCGCTCACGAGCACCCGCGACACGCGTCTGCTGCCGCACGTTCGCCATCAGGTTGCCGATGGTGAGCGTGACGGCCAGCATGACGACGAACGTGATCAGGTACTGTGCGTCTCCGACCTGCAGGGTGAAGCGCGGCGGAACGAAGGCGAAGTCGAATGCGGCGACGCACGCGATCGCCGTCAGGGTGCCTGGCCCCCGGCCCAGCCTCAGCCCTGCAATCGTCGCCCCCAGCACGTAGATCATCGCGACATTCGTCTCGGAGATGATCGGGTCGAGCAGGAATGCGATCACCGTGCAGGCCGCCGTGATCGCCAAAGCCCAGCCGTAGCGCGCCCACGGCACTTCGCGTGACAGCTCGAGCTGCGGTTTCGGTCGCACGGACGGCTCGCCATCCTGTCGCGCAACCACCAGCACGTCGAAGCCCTGGGCACTCCTGATCAGTTCCGTGGCGGTGGAGGGTCGGATCAGCGCCCGCCAGCCGCGTCGCCTCGGTTCGCCCACCAGCACCCTCGTTGCACCGAGGGTCCGCGCGTACTCGGTCAAGGCCCTGGCTGCGGTCGGACCGTCCAGCGTGACCGTGCCGGCCCCAAGGGACTCCGCCAGGCGCAGGATGTCGATGCGGCGGTCCCGGTCAGCGGCCGAGAGTCGCTGCAATGCGGGCGTCTCGACGTAGACGGCGGTCCACTCGGCATCCATGGCATCGGCGAGCCGCTTGCCGGTCCGCACGAGTTGCGCCGCCTGCGCGTCGGGCCCGACCGCCACCAGCAGGCGATCGCGCGCGAGATAGGCCCGCGACTGCAGGCCACCCGGCAGTCCTTGCGCGCGTGCGGCGGCGTCGACGCGGTCCGCCGTTCGCCGCAGGGCGAGCTCGCGCAGGGCGATCAGGTTGGGCTTGCGGAAGAAACGCTCGACCGCCGTGGCGACCTGGTCGGACACGTACACCTTGCCCTGCCTCAGGCGCTGCAGCAGGTCGTCAGGCGGCAGGTCGATGAGTTCGATCTCGTCGGCCTCGTCGAGCACCCGGTCCGGAATCGTCTCGCGCTGGCGTGAGCCGGTGATCTGTGCGACGAGATCGTTGAGACTTTCGAGATGCTGGATGTTGAGCGTCGTCCAGACGTTGATGCCCGCATCGCAGAGTTCGTTGATGTCCTGCCAGCGCTTGGCGTGCCGCGGCGGCGGATCGCCGTCGATCAGGTTCGAGTGCGCCAGCTCGTCGACCAGCAGGATCTCGGGCCGACGCCGCAACGCTGCGTCCAGGTCGAATTCCTGGCGCACCACGCTGCGGTAGCGGACGGGCTGCGTCGGCAGGCACTCGAGCGTTTCGAGCAGGCGCTCGGTCTCGTGGCGACCGTGCGGCTCGACGTAGCCGACGACGACGTCGGTGCCCGCCGCGCGGGCCGCGTGCGCTGCCTCGAGCATGGCGTAGGTCTTGCCGACTCCCGCCGAGGCACCGAAGAAGACGCGCAGGCGTCCCCGGTGCGCCCGCGCTTCCTCGGCCTGCACCTGCGCCAGGAGCTGGTCGGGATCGGGGCGTTCGTCGGTCATGGACGGATTATGGTGCGGCGTCGAGCGCCAGGTTCAACTGCAGCACGTTCACGCGGGGTTCACCGAGCACGCCCAGCGTGCGCCCTTGCGTGGCATCGCGCACCCGCTGCCTGACCGTTGTCTCCGGCAAGCCCCGCTCGCGTGCGACACGCGGCACCTGGTACTCGGCGGCAGCCACCGAAATGTGCGGATCGAGACCACTGGCAGAGGCCGTCACGAGGTCCACCGGCACGAGCGCCGCATTCGCCGGATCCGCCGCTCGCAGCGCCGCGGATCGACGCTCGATCGCCGCGGTCAACTCGGGGTTCGTGGGGCCGAGGTTCGAGCCCGACGACAAGGCACCGTTGTTGGGCATCGGACCGGTCGCCGAAGGGCGGCCCCAGAAGTACCGCGGCGACGAGAACGACTGCCCGATCAGGCGTGAGCCGACCAGCGTGCCGTCGATGCGGACGGGGCTGCCAGACGCCGGGTCCCGAAACGCAGTCTGCGCGACCAGGGTCACGAACGCCGGGTAGGCGACGCCCGTCACGAGGGTCAGGAGCAGGAACACCACCGTCGCCATGCGCAGTTCATAAATCATCGTGCATCCCTCATGCCCAGCCGGCGACGGCCAGCAGCGTGTCGATCAGCTTGATGCCGATGAACGGCACCACCAACCCGCCGAGCCCGTACACGAGCAGGTTGCGCCGCAGCAGGTGTGCAGCCGACGCCGCCCGGGTCTTCACCCCGCGCAAGGCGAGCGGCACGAGCACGACGATGATCAGCGCATTGAAGATCACCGCGGCGAGGATGGCGCTCTCCGGGCTCGCCAGGCGCATCAAATTGAGCGCGTCGAGCTGCGGGTAGGTCGTTGCGAATGCCGCCGGGATGATGGCGAAGTACTTGGCAACGTCGTTCGCGATCGAGAACGTCGTGAGTGCACCGCGGGTGACGAGCATCTGCTTGCCGACGTCCACCACCTCGATCAACTTGGTGGGATTGGAGTCGAGGTCCACCATGTTGCCGGCTTCCTTCGCCGCCTGCGTGCCGGAGTTCATGGCCACCGCCACGTCCGCCTGCGCGAGTGCCGGGGCATCGTTCGTGCCGTCGCCGCACATCGCCACCAGGTGCCCCTCGGCCTGGTAGCGCCGGATCAGTGCCAGCTTGTTCTCGGGCGTGGCTTCGGCGAGGAAATCGTCGACGCCGGCTTCTGCGGCAATGGCCGCCGCCGTCAGCCGGTTGTCCCCGGTGACCATGACGGTCTTGATGCCCATCTGGCGCAGCTCCGCGAACCGCTCGCGGATGCCGCCCTTGACGATGTCCCGCAGCTCGATCACGCCGAGCACGCGCCGGCCGTCGGCCACCACGAGCGGGGTCGCTCCGGCGCGTGCCACCGTCTCCACCTGCTGCGAGACTGCGACCGGCCAGGCGCCGCCCTCCATCTCGACGAACCTGCGCACCGCGTCGGCGGCGCCCTTGCGAAGCCGACGTCCTTCGAGGTCGACGCCGCTCATGCGGCTCTGCGCCGAGAACTTGTGGAACTCGTGCGCCGTGCCGGCGAGATCTCGGCCGCGGAGCTGGAAGCGCTGTTTCGCCAGCACGACGACCGAGCGACCCTCCGGCGTCTCGTCCGCGAGCGACGCCAGCTGCGCGCCGTCGGCGAGGTCCTGCTCCTTCACCCCGGGTGCCGGGAGGAATGCGGACGCCTGGCGGTCGCCGAGCGTGATGGTGCCCGTCTTGTCGAGCAGCAGCACGTCGACGTCGCCGGCGGCTTCGACCGCACGGCCCGAGGTGGCGATCACGTTCGACCGCACCATGCGATCCATGCCGGCGATGCCGATGGCGGAGAGCAGGCCGCCGATCGTGGTCGGGATGAGGCAGACGAGCAGTGCGACCAGCACCACCGCGGTCACGGCGGTGCCGGCCCCCGCCGTCGCCACCGCATGCGCGGAGAAGGGCGCAAGCGTGATCGTGGAGAGCAGGAAGACCAGCGTCAGGAACGACAGCAGGATCGACAGCGCGATCTCATTCGGCGTCTTGCCCCGCCGGGCACCCTCGACCATGGCGATCATGCGGTCGAGGAACGCTTCGCCCGGGTTGCTGGTCACGCGCACCACGAGCCAGTCCGACAGCACCCGCGTTCCGCCGGTGACCGAGCAGAAATCGCCTCCGGACTCGCGCAGCACTGGAGCGGATTCCCCGGTAATTGCGCTTTCGTCCACCGAGGCGACCCCGTCGATGACCTCGCCGTCCGCCGGAACGATCTCACGCGCCTCGACCAGGACGATGTCGTCGCGTCGCAGCGAGGACGCCGGGACGAGGCTGTGGCCGTCCTCCGGGCGTGGACCCTTGAGCTTCCGGGCCTGCACCTCGCGGCGCGTGGAGCGAAGCGCTGCGGCCTGTGCCTTGCCGCGGCCTTCGGCGAGTGCCTCGGCGAAGTTCGCGAACAGGACCGTCAGCCACAGCCACGCCGAGACCATCAGCACGAACCCGGGACGGCCCGCATCCGGCGCGAGGCCGAGCGCCGCGGCGACGCCCAGTGCCGTCGTAAATAGGCTGCCGATGAAGACCACGAACATCACCGGGTTGCGGACCTGCACGCGCGGATCGAGCTTCGCGAAGGCGTCGCGGATTCCTTTCAGGACGATGGCGCGCCTGAGCCCAGGACCACCGACCGGTGTGGCGGTCATCTCACGGACCCCCGTGCAGCTGCAGGTGTTCCACGATCGGTCCCAGGGCGAGCGCGGGCACGAACGTCAACGCGCCGACCAGCAGCACGGTCGTCACCAGCAGCATCACGAACAAGGGCGTGTGCGTGGGCAACGTGCCCGCAGTGACCGCCGTGGCCCGCTTGCCGGCCAGGCTGCCCGCAATGGCCATCACCGGGATGACCAGCCAGTAGCGCGACACCCACATCGCGATGCCGAGCGCGAAGTTGTAGAAGGGGGTGTTGGCGGAGAGCCCAGCGAATGCGCTGCCGTTGTTGTTGCCGGCGGACGAAAACGCGTACAGGATCTCCGAGAACCCGTGCGCGCCGGGGTTGGCGACGCTTGCGGTGGCCGCCGGCAGCGCGACTGCCGCGGCGGTGCCGAGCAGCACCGCTACGCACGGCACGAGCAGCACGATCGCCGCCATCTTGACCTCGTACGCCTCGATCTTCTTGCCGAGGTATTCGGGGGTGCGCCCGACCATCAGCCCGGCGATGAACACCGCGATCACGGCGAACATCAGCATGCCGTAGAGTCCGCTGCCGACGCCTCCGAACACGACTTCGCCGAGCTGCATCAGCCACATGGGCACCAGCCCGCCGAGCGGCGTGAACGAATCGTGCATCGAATTGACGGAGCCGTTCGAGGCCGCCGTGGTGGCCGTCGCCCAGAGCGCGGAGCTGGTGATGCCGAAGCGGGTCTCCTTGCCCTCCATGTTGCCGCCGGGCTGCGTGGCGGAGGCCGCTTGGTCCACGCCGAGGGCCTCGAAGCGCGGGTTGCCCGCCTGCTCGGCCGAGATCGCACCGACCAGCAAGGGCACGAAGATCACCAGCATCGCGGCGAGCAACGCCCAGCCCTGGCGTCTGTCGTTGACCAGGCAGCCAAACGTGTAACAGAGCGCCGCCGGGATCAGCAGGATCGCCAGCATCTCCAGGAAATTCGTCACCGGCGTCGGGTTCTCGTACGGGTGTGCCGAGTTGACGTTGAAGAACCCGCCGCCGTTCGTGCCCAGTTGCTTGATGGCCACCTGGCTCGCCGCCGGGCCGAGCGGCAGCGTCTGCTCGGTGACCGTCACCTCCTGCGTGACCGGTGCCCCGCTCGCATCCCGTTGCGGCGATCCGTCATCGTTGAGTGCAGGCACCCGGATCACCACGGGCTCGACGAGGCTCGCCGTCTGGTAAGGGGCGAAGCTCTGCACGACGCCCTGCGACGCGAGACCGACCGCAAGCACGACGGACAAAGGCAGCAGCACGTAGAGCGTGCTGCGCGTCAAATCGACCCAGAAGTTGCCGATCTCACCGGCTTGATGTCGCACGAAGCCGCGGATCAACGCGATCAGCACCGCCATCCCGGAGGCTGCCGAGAGGAAGTTCTGCACGGCGAGCCCGAGCGTCTGCGTCAGGTAACTCAGGGTCGCTTCGCCCGCGTAGCCTTGCCAGTTCGTGTTGGTGGCGAAGCTGACCGCGGTGTTGAACGATGAATCGGGTGAGACGGCGCCGAATCCCTGCGGATTGAGCGGCAACACCGCCTGCAGCCGCTGCAATGCGTACACCGCGACCAGGCCGAGCAGGTTCGCCAGCAGGACGCCGAGCGCGTAGCGCTTCCAGTCCGATTCACGGGCAGGGTCGACGCCGGCCGCACGGTAGATGAGCCGCTCGACGGGCGCGAGGAGCGGCGACAGGAACGTGCGCTCGCCCCGGAAGACGGCCGCCATGTAGGCGCCGAGCGGCTTCACGAGCAGCAGCAGCGCGGACAGGAACAGCCCCACCTGCAGCAGTCCCTGGCCGGTCACTGGAATTTCTCCGGATACAGGAGCGCGACCACGAGGTAGACGAGGAGTCCGACGGCCAGCAGCAGGCCGATCACGTCCACGGGGGTCATGACGGTCCTCGCAGCCGCACACACAGCCGGAACAGGCCCCAGGTCGCGCCGCACAGGACCGCGGTCACCAACAGAACAAGAATTTCCATGCACCCGCCTCCCGAGACGCCTCAAAGCGTAGTCGGTGGGTTGTTAGGCCGGCGTTAGAAAAATCGGGAGCTGTTCAGTCGCGACGGCGGGTCGTCCTGCGTGCCGAGCCGGCCCGCTTCGCCGACGCCCGCTGCAGCGCCTCGAGCGCCTCCGCCGTGTAGCGCGCCATG
>Ga0209391_10001014_pt1 | contig 14290 bp, 9 predicted proteins | sample PPLLak3March2015_FD_187246 | JGI IMG/M metagenome (GOLD analysis project Ga0209391, IMG submission 187246) | Freshwater sediment microbial communities from Prairie Pothole Lake near Jamestown, North Dakota, USA - PPLs Lake P7 Core (1) Depth... | ecosystem: Environmental > Aquatic > Freshwater >... | reverse complement strand
GATCGATGCCGAACGGCGCCGTGGCGCGGCGGAAACGCGCCGTCAGCGCGAACTGAACGCCGAGCATCGCCAGCGCCGCATAGCCGAGGGCCATCGCGAAGTCCCAGACGAAGCCCGCGCCTGGCGCCGTCATGTCGGGCAGCAGCGCGAACAGCGGCACCACCACCAGCGCCAGATACACGGCAAGCCAGAGCGCGGCGCGCGCCGGCACGGACAGCCGCCGGTACCCGGCGGCGGGGGCGGGGCCGGCGGACATCGGTTCGATCGGATTCACGGTGGATTCGCCAACTGGCCGGCGGGATCATCCCCGACGGTCCGCCACATGTCCGAGTGTTCCGATGCGCCGGGACCTGCCGATTGACACCGGTCAACGGCCGGGAAGGCGGCACTCGTCGTTTACCCGTGCATTCGACGGCGACGGCGATCGGCTCGATCGTCCGAGCCGATCACGGCCCTCGATCGGCGTTGATCCGCAAAGGCGACACCGATGCTCTGGAGTGGACTCTCGCCTCGATCGGAGGCTGAGCATCGAGGCGGTCATCGCAAGCTGCCACAATCGGCGCGTCCAGATTGCCGCGAAAGTGCCGGACGACCCGCCACTGATGAACGATCGCCGTCGATGCCCAAGCGGACGCAACGCCTCGCACCGCCGCGTCGGGCGATGCGTCGGCGAACGCCACCGGGCGCAGCGCCGGCTCCCGACTGAGCGATGAGCACACGCAACCTCGAACTGATGCTGGCGCCGCGCTCGGTGGCGGTCGTCGGCGCCACGGACCGGCCGGCGAGTGTCGGCAGCATAGTGATGCGCAACCTGCTCGGCGGCGGCTTCGCCGGACCGATCTGGCCGGTGAATCCGAAGCACGACGAGGTCGCCGGGCGCGAGTGCCATGCCAACGTGCGCGCGCTGCCCGAGGCGCCGGATCTCGCGGTGCTGTGCACGCCGCCGAGGACGCTGCCGGGGCTGATCGACGAACTCGGCAAGCGCGGCACCCGCGCCGCGGTCGTGCTGACGGCGGGAGTCGCGGGCGCCAAGGACCGGCGCGGCCGGCTGCTGCGCGAACTGATGCTCGATGCCGCGCGGCCGCACCTGCTGCGTATCCTCGGCCCGAACTGTGTCGGCCTGCTGGTGCCGGGCCTGGGCCTGAACGCCAGCTTCGCCCACACCGGCGCCACCGCCGGGCCACTCGCCTTCGTGTCGCAATCCGGCGCCCTGGTCACCGCGGTGCTCGACTGGGCCAACTCGCGCGGCATCGGCTTCTCGCACTTCATTCCGGTCGGCGACCGGTTCGACGTCGACTTCGGCGACCTGATCGACTACCTCGGCAGCGATCCGGCGACGCGGGCGATCCTGCTGTACGTCGAATCGGTGAAGACGCCGCGCAAGTTCCTGTCGGCGGCGCGCGCCGCCTCGCGCAACAAGCCGGTGATCGTCGTCAAGAGCGGGCGGGCGCCCGAAGGCGCGCGGGCGGCGGCCTCCCACAGCGGCGTGCTGGCCGGCGCCGACGACGTGTTCGACGCCGCCATCCGCCGCGCCGGCATGCTGCGGGTCGAGAACCTGCTCGATCTGTTCGTCGCCGTCGAGACCCTGGGGCGCGGGCCGCGCTTCGCCGGCGACCGGCTGCTGATCGTCTCCAACGGCGGCGGCGCCGGCGTGCTGGCGGCCGATGCCGCCGCGCTCGGCGGCGCGCGGCTGGCCGAGCTTTCCGACGACACCATCAAGGCGCTCGACGCCATCCTGCCGCCGAACTGGTCGCGGGCGAACCCGGTCGACATCGTCGGCGACGCGCCGATCGAGCGCTACGTCGCGGCGCTGAAGCTGCTCGGCAACGCGCCCGAGGCCGACGCCGTGCTGTTCATCCACGCGCCGAGCGCGATCGTGGCGGCGGATGCGATCGCCGAGGCCTGCGTGCCGGTGGTGAAGAGCGCCTCGAAGCCGGTGCTGTCGTGCTGGCTCGGCGCCGCCGCCGTCGAGGACGCATGGCGCCGCTTCGCGCAGGCGGGCATCGCCAGCTACCGAACGCCCGAGGAGGCGGTGCGCGCCTTCGCGCACTCGGTCACCTACCGGCGCAACCAGGAACAGTTGATGCAGGCGCCGCCCTCGACCGGCGAGGAACTGCCGCCCGACCGCGCCCGCGCCCGCGGCCTGATGCGCACCGCGCTCGTCGCCGGCCAGCAATGGCTGACCGATGCGCAGACGCGCGACCTGCTCACCGCGTACGGCATCCCAGTCGTGCCGACGCGCAGCGCCGCCTCGGTCGACGAGGCGCACAAGGCGGCGGAGACGATCGGCTTTCCGGTGGCGCTGAAGCTGGTGTCGCCGGACATCAGCCACAAGTCCGACGTGCGCGGCGTCGCGCTCGACATCGACGATGCCAACGAACTGCGGGCGATCGCTCTTGCGATCCTGCGCCGCGCCCGCGAACAGCGCCCGGAAGCGCGGCTGCAGGGCTTCGTCGTGCAGCCGATGGTGCGCAGGCCGCGCGCCTTCGAGCTGATCGTCGGCGTCGCCGCCGATTCCCAGTTCGGTCCGGTGATCGTCTTCGGCCACGGCGGCACCGAAGTCGAGATCGTCGGCGACCGCGCCATCGCGCTGCCACCGCTGAACACCACGCTTGCGCGCGAACTCGTCTCGCGCACACGCATCGACAGGCTGCTGGCCGGCTACCGCAATCGTCCGCCGGCCGATGTCGATGCCGTGCTGCGCGTGCTAGTGGCAGTGTCGCAGATGGTGATCGACCTGCCCGAACTCGCCGAACTCGACATCAACCCGCTGCTTGCCGACGAGGCTGGCGTCATCGCCATCGACGCCCGCGTGCGCATTGCCGCCGCCGCGCCGGGCGAGGCGCGGCTGGCGATCCGCCCCTACCCGCGCGAGCTCGAGGAAGTCTACGCATGGGGCGACGGCGAGGCGCTGCTGCGGCCGATCCGCCCCGATGACGAGGCGCGGCACCTCGCCTTCCTGCAGCGGCTCGACCCGGAAGACATCCGCATGCGCGTGTTCAGCAGCCGGCGCGAGATCGCCCGCTCGGAGCTGGCGCGGCTGACGCAGATCGACTACGAGCGCGAGATGGCCTTTATCGCCACGATTTCTGGCGCCGACGGCCAGCCGGAGACGATCGGCACCGTGCGCGCGGTGACCGATGCCGACAACGAGCGGGCCGAGTTCGGCATCATCGTCCGCTCGGATCTCAAGGGACGCGGCCTCGGCCTGCTGCTGCTGAAGAAGATGATCCGCTACTGCCACGACCGCGGCACGGCGGAAATGGCCGGCGACGTGCTGCACGAGAACACGCCGATGCTCAAGGTGGCGCGGGCGCTTGGTTTTGAGGTCACGCCCAGCGGCGATCCTGGCTTCGCGCACATTCGCCTGCCGCTGCAGGCGCAGCCCTCCGACCGGCATTGATCGCCCCCGTCACGAGGGCTTGCCCTTCGCGGCCGATTCTTCTAGCGGAAAACCGGCCTCGGTCCAGGCATCGATGCCGCCGCGCAGCGGGCGCACCCGCGTATAGCCGAGGTGCAGCAGCTACCGTCGAAACACGAGGCGCTGCCGGGCCTTGACGGTGATGAACAGTGCACGATGCCGGCCATCGCGGTGGCGATCGCGGCAAAGCCGGGGATGAACTTCGCCACCAGCAGCGACGGCGGGCCGAAGCGCTCGTAGATCGATTCGCTGCGCCGGAATCGAGTCGCGCGGATCGCCCATAGCCCCGCCGGCGCCGCCGTAGGCACTCGCGGCTACGGGAAAGCCCGCGTACCGGATCGCGGACCCGTCCGACCAGAATCGCGGCGCCGGAGCTCGCCGGGCCGCCCCAAGGGCGAAGCCTTCGAGCGCGGTGAGAAGGAAGTCCGGAGAGCCGGCACGGGCAGGCGAGGCAGCCGCGGCGCGGGGCAAGAACAAGACCGAAGGAGACGACGATGGACCGGCCGGCCCCGATCTACGACCTGAAGCCGTGGACGACGCACTACGGCGGCGCCGCCAGCCTGCCGCCGCTGCGTCACCGGCACCTCGCCGAACTGCTGCGCGAGACCGCCGCCCGTTACGCGGCGCAGACGGCATTCACCACCTGCATGCCGAACGGCATGCACGGTTCGCTGACCTACCGCCAGGTCGACGAGTACTCGGACGCCTTCGCGGTCTATCTGCGCGAGGTGGCGGGGCTGAAAGCCGGCGCGCGGGTGGCGCTGCAGACGCCGAACTGCCTCGCCTATCCGGTGGTCGCCTTCGGCGTGCTGAAGGCCGGCTGCGTGCTGGTCAACACCAACCCCCTTTACACGCCGGCGGAGATGCAGCATCAGTTCGTCGACTCCGGCGCCGAGGCGCTGGTGATCGTCGACCTGTTCGCCGACAAGCTCGATTCCATCCTGGCGAAGACCGCCATCCGCAGGGTGATCGTCGCCGAGGTGCCGCAATTCTTCTCGCGCGTGCCACGGGCGGTGATCCGCGGCGTGATGCGCTGGTGGAACCGCGTGCTGCCGCCGATCGCGGTCGAGCACGTGCGGCTGCAATGGGCGCTGGCCGAAGGCTCGGTGGCGAAGGACCGCGGGAAGATCGACGTGGCCCACTACACGGCTGGGCTCGGACTCGAGACGCTGGCGCTGCTGCAGTACACCGGCGGCACCACCGGCGTGGCCAAGGGCGCGATGCTCACCCACGGCAACCTGCTCGCCAACCTGGAGCAGTCCTTCGCCGTCGGACGCAGCCACATCGACGAGGGCCGCGAGGTCGTGCTCACCGCCCTGCCGCTTTATCACATCTTCGCTTTCACCTTCAATCTGCTCGCCTTCTTCGCCATGGGCGCGCGCAACGTGCTGGTGCCGAGCCCGCGGCCGATCGGCAACCTGCAGCGCGCCTTCGACAACTATCCGATCACCTGGGCCAGCGGGGTCAACACGCTGTTCAACGCGCTGTTGAACGAGGAGTGGTTCACCGCCTTCCCGCCGAAGCACCTGAAGGCCTCCGTGGCCGGCGGCGCGGCGCTGCAGCACCCGGTGGCCGAGCGCTGGCGGCGCGTCACCGGCACCGTGATCGCCGAGGGCTACGGGCTGACAGAGAGTTCGCCGGTGGTCGCCTTCAATCCGCTCACCGGCAAGCAGAAGCCGGATTCGATCGGCATTCCGGTGCCGGGTACCGATGTGCGCCTGGTCGACGACGAGGGCAGCCCGGTGCCCGCCGGGGCGCCGGGCGAACTGATCGTCCGCGGGCCGCAGGTGATGCAGGGCTACTGGCAGCGGCCCGAGGAGACCACGGCGGCGATCCGCGACGGCTGGCTGCACACTGGCGACGTGGCGGTGATGGACGGCGACGGCTACTTCCGCATCGTCGACCGCAAGAAGGACATGGTCCTGGTGTCCGGCTTCAACGTGTATCCAAACGAGGTCGAGGACGCGATCGCGCAGATGGACGAAGTGCTGGAGGTGGCGGCGATCGGCGTGCCCGATGCCCGCTCCGGCGAGGCGGTGCGCGCCTACGTGGTGCCGCTGGCCGACGGGCTGACCGAGGAGCAGGTGCGGACGCACTGCCGCCGCCTGCTCGCCGACTACAAGGTGCCGAAGACGGTCGAGTTCCGCCGCGAGCTGCCGAAGACGCCGATCGGCAAGATCCTGCGCAAGGAACTGCGCGCCGAGTACCGGGCCAAGAGCGGAGCCTGAGCCATGCTCACCGAACTCGAAACGAAACTGCTCGGCATCATGATGATGGTCATCATGCTCGGCATGGGCGCGTCGCTGACCTTCAAGGACTTCCGCATCGCCTTCCGCAAGCCGCAGGGCATCATGATCGGCCTGCTTGCTCAGTACGGGATCATGCCGGCGCTCGGCTATGCCCTGGCGGTGACGCTGGGCATGCCGCCGCCGCTGGCCATCGGCCTGATCCTGATGGGCTGCATGCCCGGCGGCACGACCTCGAACATCTTCACCTACTTCAGCAAGGGCGTGCTGGCCCTGTCGATCATGATGACCATCTGCTCGACGCTGGTCGCCGTTGTCATGGTGCCGCTGCTGCTCGAGTTCTACTCGCAGCTGAAGGGGCTGCCGGCCGAGTACAAGGTGCCGGCCGGCAACGTCGCCCAGGTGCTGGTGGTGCTGATCGTGCCGACGCTGATCGGCATCGGGCTGCGCAAATGGAACCCCAACGTCGGCGCCACCATCGAGCTGATCGGCGGCCTGCTCGGCATCTTCGTGATCCTGTTCCTGATCGCGACCTGGGTGCCGCGCAACCACTTGCTGCTGGCGACCACGCACTGGACGGTGTACTTCGCGGTGATCGGCCTCGGCCTCATCGGCATGGCCCTCGGCTACGTCCTCGCCCGCGGGCTGCGCCAGGACCCGCGCCGCGCTCGCACCATCGCACTGGAGACCGGCATTCAGAACGGCCCGCTGGCGGTGCTGATCGTGCTGCTGACCTTCCGCGACGAGATGCAGCAGCAGGTGCTGCTTGCGCCGGTGCTGTACTCGCTGTTCATCGTGCTGACCTCGAGCGCGGTGACGGTGTGGTTCCGCGGCAAGACCAACCGCGAGGAACTGGCCCGCGACCAGGCCAAGGTGCCGACGTCGGCTCCGGCGGCCGCCACCGCCAGGGCCGCAGCCGCAGGTCAGGCTCCGTGAGAGGCGTCCGCGCGCCGGCCGCCTCGGTGACGGCGGCATCAGGCGGCCTCAGCCGCGGTGCCGGAACTGCAGCCAGGCGTTGACGAAGTAGACCAGCGCAATCAGCACGCTGGTCCAGCTGACGGCATTGAGCAGCCGCGCCTGCGGCCGCGCCACCAGGGCAATGATCAGCGCGCCGGCCATGATCGCAGCCGCGACCGCCGACAGCGCGTGCGCCGGCGAGACTGCCGCCAGCAGCGGCCCTTGCACGTAAAGCAGATCGTCGATGCCGAGGAGGGCGAGATTGAACAGGTTGCTGCCGACCAGGTTGCCGATGGCCATGTCGAGGGCGCCGATGCGGACCGCGGCGAGGGTGACCGTCAGCTCGGGCAGCGTGGTGGCCACGGCCACCAGCAGCGTGCCGACGAAGCTTTGGCTCCAGCCCATCGTCGTCGCCACGCCCTCGGCGGCGAACGGCAACCAGAGGCCGGCGGCGATCACCACCGCGGCGGCGGCCGCGTAGCGCCAGACGGCATCGCGCAGTGTCCATGCGGGCGGCGATTCCGCCGCCGCGCCGGCGCCACGACTCTCGCGTTCGTAGCGGTACACGGTGCGGATCGCCACCGCATACAGCATCAGCAGCGCGACGCTCACGGCGCCGACATGGCCGATGCGAAGGTCGAGCTGCCCGGCCGACAGCAGGCCGAAAGCGACGACGCCAAGCATGACGATGCCGAACGCGGCGCCGAGTGCGTGGCCCTGGCCGGCCACAGAGTAGATCGACCCCTTGCGATGCAGGACATCGAGCACGACCAGCATCGCCAGGTTGAGCACGCAGGCACCGAGCACGTTGCCCACCGCGATGTCAGGCAGGTCGGCCAGGGTCACCGACGAGACGCCGGTCATCAGTTCCGGCAGCGACGTGACGGTGGCCATCAGCACCAGGCCGATCCAGTTGCCGCCGAGGCCCGTGTGCCAGCCGATCGCATCGCCATAGCGCGCCAGCCGGGAGCCGGCAACCAGAATGGCCAGCGCGCACGCCGCCAGTTGCAGCCAGTACACCCCCTCTACGGTCATTTGCCGCCTCCGGCGTCATTGTGCCCGCCGCAGCATCGGCGCTGATACGGCGTACCGGCCCCGGCCCACGGGTCGGCCGGCGGTTCATCGGCGGCGCCGATGCTCGACCTGCCGATCGCCCCTAACGGCGAAGGCGTTCAGCTGCGGGTTATTCCTCTCGCCGGATCGCGGCTTGCGGCCTTTGACGGTACTCAATGGCAAGAACCCGGCGGGGCCCAAGAATGCAATCGGAAGGGGGTTGCGTTGACACCGCCTTCGCAGCGCAGGGAACGGATGTGGCAGGGTCCGGTTCAGCGCGAAGCAAAGGCAGCGCTGCCCGCCGGTTCACGGCATCGACAGCAGGGCGCTGTCCACCGTGACCGGGAGCACGGACGCCGGCGCCGTGCAGATTCGAGCCGCCGGCCGCGACGAGGAGTACGGACCATGACGGCAACGACGCAATCAGGGCGCAGGACGCTGGCGGCCGTGGACCCGGCAAAGGCCGCAGGCAGCGGCGCGGCCGCGAGCGGGTGCAACGCCGAACAACGACAGACGATGATCGCGGAGGCGGCCTACTTCCACGCTGAGAAACGCGGCTTCGCGCCCGGCGACGAGTTGCTGGATTGGCTGGCGGCCGAGGCCGAAGTCAGTGCGCAACTCGACCCGGCCCCCTCTCCGCAGCGATTGCCGCAGCCACCCGCCGAGGCTGTCGCATGAGACATGCGACCTGGGCCTGCGACAGGCCCGGCTCGCATCGCATGATGCGAATCGACGCCGGGCCGCCGTGAGCGCGAACCCCTCTCGCGCAGGCGATAAGGCAACCCCGTGAGGCACAGGCGGCCCGCGCAGCGGCAAGTCCGCCCGCCGGCGCACCGCAAGCGCGGCCGGGCGCCGGCGGCAGATCCGGCGCAACGCGCTTCGCTCGGGTGCGAGGCGGACGATGAACCCCAGTGGACGATGAGACGATGAAGATCCTGCTCCCGGTCGATGGCAGTCCGTACAGCGACGCTGCCTTGGAATTCATCGCGGCGCGACCCTTCAGGGAAGAAGCCGCGCCGCAGATCGACCTGCTCAACGTGCAGTTGCCGGTGCCGCCGCGCGCCGGCCGGGCCGTCGGTGCCGAGATGGTGCGCGCCTGGCACGAGGCCGAATCGTCGAAGATCCTGAAGCCGGCGATCGGCACGCTGCGGCGAGCGCACCTGGACCCGGCCTGGTACTACTGCGTCGGCAACCCGGGCGTGGAGATCGCCGAGTGGGCCGAGCGGCACCTGGTCGATCTGGTCGTGATGGGCTCGCACGGCTACTCCGCAGTGAAAGGGCTGGTTTTTGGCTCGGTCACCCAGCGCGTGCTCGCCAGCACGTCGGTGCCGGTGCTGGCGCTGCGCACGGCCAGGGCGCCGCGGCGCGCCTCGCTGCGGGTCGGCATCGCGCTGGACGGCAGCGGCTACGGTGAGGCGGCGGCCCGCTATGTAATCGAGCACCGGCAACTGTTCGGACCGCGCCCGGCCTTCGCGCTGATCCATGTCCACGCGCCGTCGCTGATCGGGTCGTCGGCCCCGGCTTCCTCGGCCTCGGTGCCGACCACGGCGGAGCTGGCGCAGTTCGAGGCCGCAGCCTTCGAGCAGGCCATCGTGCCGGTGCAGCAGCAGTTCGCGGCGGCGGGCCTTACGGCGACCGAGCATCGGCTGGTCGGCAACCCCGGCGAGGAAATCGCCGGCCTCGCGCGCCGAGCCCGGCTGGACCTGCTGGTCATGGGCTCGCACGGGCGCGGTGCGCTGACGGCGGCGCTGCTCGGTTCCGTAGCCTGCCGGGTGGCGGCCACCTGCGCCACGCCGCTGCTGCTGATCCGCCGGCCTCAGTCAAGGCAGGCGGCAAGCGGTTGAGCGACGCCTCAGGTGCCGCAGCAGATTGCGCGTTGATGATGGAGCCCCGAGCCGCAGCGCCGGACAGAGCAAGCGACTGCAATCACGGGCCACTGCGGAACACTGCGGCGGTGTGAACGAATGAGCCTTCGCATCGCCAGCGCGCGGACAGTCGCCGGCAATGGCCGCAGCGCAGGCATCCCCTCAACGCCGGCCGGGCGCGGCCGACTGATTCCCTCGGGCGAGCACAAGCCGAGGCGCAGCGACCGTGCCGGCCGGCACCAGAACATGGCCGGACCGGGCGTCGGGCATCAGATGGCGGGCGCCGTTCGCGCGAGCAGTAGCAACTGCACCGCCGGCCCGACACACCGCGAAGAGACCGACGATGACGAGGATCGCAGCAGGTCCTGCAGGAGCCTCAGCGGGCGCACCTGCAATGCCCGCTGATTCGCGACTCGATGGCCATCGTGCTGGCCGGCGGCCGCGGCGCGCGGCTGGCGCAGCTCACCGACCGGCGCGCCAGGCCGGCGGTGTCCTTCGACGGTACCTTCCGCATCATCGACTTCGTGCTGTCGAACTGCGGCAACTCCGGCCTGCGCCGCATCGGCGTGTGCACCCAGTACAAGGCGCAGAGCCTGATCAACCACCTGCAGCGCGGCTAGAGCTTTCTCGACGGCCGCTTCGACGAGTTCATCGAACTGCCGCCGGCGCAGCAGCCGCTGGAGCCGGCCTGGTACCGAGGCGCCGCGGATGCGGTCCACCAGAACCTCGACTTGCCGATGCGCCGCGAACAGGCCTGTGTGCGGGTGCTCGGCGGTTGGAGCCGATGCGCATCGCGCCAGGCGACCCGGACCGCCGCCAGAGCGACTGCGCGGGGCGTACGTTGGCCCGCTGTTTCGCGCTGCAGACTGTCCTTGCGCTCGCCGGCACCAGCTGCGTTGTCTCGGCGGCGCTGCCGGCGCCGCTCGCGCGATGCGATCGCGGACCAGCTGCTCACCCGCTGGAGACTTCATGAGCCCGACGGGCCGCCCCAAGGGCGAATCCCCGAGCGCGCAGCGCGAGGGTAGTCCAGTGAGCGCAGCCTTGCCTGTGCTGATCGCCTTCGACAGTTCCGACAACGCGCTGGCCGCGGATCGGCGAACGCCAGCTCGAGGCGGCGCGCGCAGACTGACGCCGCTGCGCGGCCTGCTGCTCGGTTCGGTGGCGCTGCGCGTGGCGCAGACGAGTCCTGTGCCGGTCTGGCTGATGCCGCCGGAGGCGCCCTGCCCGCAAGCGCTGGGGCGAAGGCTGCGGCTGCGGGTCGCCGTCGACGGCTCGGACGCCGCCAATGTCGCCGCCGCCTGGGCGGCACGCGCCGCGGCGCGTTTCGGCGACGTGCGCATCCAGCTGCTCAGCGTGCAGCCGCCGTTTTCGCCGCTCGATGGGATGGTCGATGCCGCCGCCGGCCGCTTCGATCACTGGAGCCAGCGCATCGGCCAAGCCGCAATCGACGCCGCACGCGGCGCGATGGGCGAGACGATGGCGCGGATCGACGCGCAAGTGCGAACCGGGCCGACGGTCGAGACGATCGCCGCCAGTTAGAGTGCGGCCGCAGACCGCGTGCGGCGCATCCAGCCCTTCAAGGGGGACTTGCCCTCATCGCGGCGCCCCGGCTGACCCATGTCAACTGCGCCGCCGATCGCGCCGCCGGTGCTTCGCCTGCCTCCTAGACTTCTCGTGACGCGGCCAGCCGCTGCGCCCGCCCGCAGATCGATGGCCCGCGCTGCCAACGGCGGAGGACCCGATGAAGATCCTGATTCCCTACGACGGCAGCCGCCACGCGCGGCGGGCGGTGGAATTCGTCGCCGCCCGGACGCCGCTGGCCGGCCGCGAACCGGCGGTCTGGCTGCTGAATGTTCAGCCGCCGATGTTCACCGAGTTCCCGACGGCGACGACGCGCAAGCGGCTGGCCGAGACCTACGCCAGGCGGGCCGACGACGTGCTGCGGCCGGCACGCGCCTCGCTGAAGCGTGCCGGCATCGACGTTCGCGACCTTCACCTGGTCGGCGTGCCCGGCCTGCGCATCGCGCGCGTGGCGCGCAGCAAGAGCGTCGATCTGATCGTGATGGGGTCGCACGGCCGCAGCGCCGCCGCCAACATGCTGATGGGGTCGGTCGCCAGCACGGTGCTGGCCCACTGCGACAACCCCGTATTGCTGCTGCGCGATGCCGAGTCGCGGGGAGCCGAGTCGCTGCGGGTCGGCATCGCCGTCGACGGCAGCGAATACGGCGACGCGGCGGCGCGCTGGGCGCTGGCTCACCGCGGCCTGTTCGGACCGCAGCCGCGGTTCGAGTTGCTCCACGTCGCCCGCGACCTGCCGTTGCACAGCCGCACGCTGCTCGCCAACCTCGCCGACATGAGTTTCACGCAGGAGAAGGTGCGGGCGCTGCGCCGGCAGGAGTACGACCGCGCCGTGCGTTCCGTGCTGCCGCTGTTCACCGGGGTAGGCGTGCCGGTGAGGCAGGTCGACCTCGCCGGCGAGGCCGGAGAACAACTGGCGGCGTACTCGCAGCGCCGCCTCGACGTGCTGGTGATGGGTTCGCACGGCCAGGGTCTGTTCAAGGCCGCCGTGCTCGGCTCGGTCGCCACCCGGGTGGCGGCGAAGTGCGGCACGCCGCTGCTGCTGATCCGCAAGGCCTGACGCGACTTCAACGATGAACGCGCCCGAGTCGATGCGCCAGCCGAAGGCCGACGCCACGACATGGCATGCGCTCGACACCCCGCGGGCGCTGGCGGCGCTCGACTCGTCGCCGCAGGGACTGTCGGCGGAGGAGGCGGCGGCGCGGCTGGCGAAGTTCGGCCGCAACGAACTGCCGCTTCCACCGAAGCGCTCGCCGCTGGTGCGCCTGCTGCTTCAGTTCCACAACGTGCTGATTTACGTGCTGATCGGCGCCGGCGTGGTGACGGCGCTGCTCGGCCACCTGGTCGACTCCGGCGTCATCTTCGGCGTGGTGGTAATCAACGCCGTCATCGGCTTCATTCAGGAAGGCAAGGCCGAGCGGGCGCTGGAAGCGGTGCAGGCGATGCTGGCGAGCCAGGCGGTAGTGCTGCGCGGTGGCCAGCGGCACGAGATCGCGGCAGCGGAACTGGTGCCCGGCGACATCGTGCTGCTCGCCTCCGGCGACCGCGTGCCGGCCGACCTGCGGCTGCTCAGGGTGAAGAACCTGCGCGTCAACGAGGCGGGGCTGACAGGCGAATCGGCACCGGTGGAGAAATCGGCGGCGGCGGCGGAAGCGAAGGCGGTGCTCGCCGAACGCGCGTCGATGTGCTACTCGGGTACCGGCGTGACGTTCGGCCAGGCGACCAGCGTCGTGGTCGCCACCGGGTCGCAGACCGAACTCGGCCGCATCGGCAAGCTGGTTGCCGGCGTGGCGCACCTGGCAACGCCGCTGACGCGCAAGATCGACCAGTTCGCCCGCCGGATCACCTTCTTCATCATCGCCGCGAGCGCCGCCACCTTCGCCTTCGGGTACTACGTGCACGGCTTCGGCGCCGTGGAGATGTTCCTCGCCGTGATCGGGCTGGCGGTGGCGGCGATCCCGGAAGGACTGCCGGCCATCGTCACCATCACGCTAGCGATCGGCACGCAGGCGATGGCCCGCCGCAACGCCATCGTGCGGCGGCTGCCGGCGGTGGAGACGCTGGGCAGCGTCACCGTGATCTGCTCCGACAAGACCGGCACGCTGACGAAGAACGAGATGACCGCGGTGCGGGCGATCCTGCCGGCGCGCACGGTCGAAGTCAGCGGCGCCGGCTACGCCCCCGACGGCGGCTTCACCGTCGACGGCGAGACCATCGACCCCGCCGAGGCCTCCGACCTGCTGCACTTTGCCCGCTGCGGCCTGCTGTGCAACGACGCCGAGGTTCGGCACGTCGAAGGCGAGTGGGGACTGGTGGGCGATCCGACCGAAGGCGCTCTGGTCACGCTGGCCCTGAAGTGCGGGCTCGACCGCGGCGAGGAGATTGGCAACCTGCCGCGCGTCGACGAGGTCCCGTTCGAGTCCGAGCATCGCTACATGGCCACGCTGCACCACGACCACGCCGGCCACGCGCGCGTCTACCTGAAGGGCGCGCCGGAACGGGTGCTCGACCTGTGCCGCACGCAGGCCGACGGCGGCCAGCTCGACCGCGCGCATTGGGACGAAAAGCTGCACCAGGCCGCGAGGGACGGCCAGCGCGTGCTGGCGCTCGCGTCCTGCGAGCTGCCGCAGGGCGGCACCGCGCTGTCGATGGACGACATCACCGACCGCTTCACGCTGCTCGGGCTGGCGGGCATGATCGACCCGCCGCGGCCGGAGGCGATCGAGGCGGTGGCGCAGTGCCAGCGTGCCGGCATCCGCGTCAAGATGATCACCGGCGATCACACGGTGACCGCGGCGGCGATCGGCGCGCAACTTGGCCTGAAATCGGAACACGCACTCGCCGGGCAGGAGATCGAAGGACTCGACGAGCGACAGCTCGCCGAGCGCATCGGCGGCACCGATGTCGTCGCCCGCGCCAGCCCCGAGCACAAGCTGCGGCTAGTCGCTGCGCTGCAGGCGCGCGGCGACATCGTCGCCATGACCGGAGACGGGGTGAACGACGCGCCGGCGCTGAAGAGCGCCGATATCGGCGTAGCGATGGGTGGCAAGGGCACCGACGCGGCGCGCGAAGCCTCCGACATCGTGCTCACCGACGACAACTTCGCCTCGATCGGCGCCGCCGTGCACGAGGGGCGGACGATCTTCGACAACATCAAGAAGGCGCTGCTG
>Ga0209391_10001011_pt1 | contig 14318 bp, 12 predicted proteins | sample PPLLak3March2015_FD_187246 | JGI IMG/M metagenome (GOLD analysis project Ga0209391, IMG submission 187246) | Freshwater sediment microbial communities from Prairie Pothole Lake near Jamestown, North Dakota, USA - PPLs Lake P7 Core (1) Depth... | ecosystem: Environmental > Aquatic > Freshwater >... | reverse complement strand
TCCTCAGCAAAACCGTTTGCCTTTAACCAGGCTGTCTGCGCGTCATCCATTGTCTTCGAGTAGGCATTGGCTTTCGCGGTCAGGAATGACGAACCCCAGTTGATCTGGATGACGCCACCACCCCTGGCCAGCGCAACGATCATTTCATCACTCATGTTGCGTTCAAAACCGGGGGTGAAGTGACGCGCCGAAGAATGGGACGCGATCACCGGCACCCTGGTGACGTCCAGTGTCTGCCAGAAGGCGTCATCTGAGACATGCGAGATATCCACCATGATGCCGACGCGGTTCATCTCGCTGATCACCTCTTTGCCGAACGGACTCAGGCCGCCCCACGGATGGTTTTCGTCATAGGATGAATCGGATATCTGGTTGCTCAAGCCATGCGTGAGGGTAATGTAACGGATGCCGCGGTCGGCGAAGTGCCGGATATTTTCAATTTTGTTACCGATGGGCGAACCGTTCTCCATACCCATGGCCAGACCGATGCGTTGGCTGGCAAAGGCCTTTTTGGCGTCGGCTACCGAGTCGACCAGCATGAACTTGTCGGGCGCACGTGCGGCGATGGCTTCGACCGCATCGATCAGTTGATTGGCCAGTTCGAAACTGTCACCGTCCTGCTCCATTTCCGCCGGTGTGTAAATCGACATGAAGGGCAAACTAAGGCCACCCTGCAGGGCCCGCGGATAATCAAACTGGCCGTCAGGCGCCGCGACCGTGACATCGACCCAGCCGTTGTGCAAGCGATAGGGCACGTCGATATGCGTGTCGGCCAGCAGGTACTTGCGGGTGATCTGTGCGGCCTGTTCCTGCAGCGCCGTCTGGTCCGCAAACCCATTGCCCGGCAGCATTATCATCATCGTCATAATCATCATGATTGGCATTGTCATTGACAGTCCCAGGGTTGTACCTGTGCGGCACAGCTGCTTCAGTCTTGTTGTCATTATCCTTGATTCCCCTGAAAATTCATTGCGGCCAATAGCCCCGGCGGTAAAACTCAGGTATCCGTCACCAACTCGTGATCGAGCATCCTGTCGCCATCAAACAACCAGCGACCCTGGAACCGCTCACCACGCAACAGCAGGGGCAGCCATAAACCATCATCCTGCCACATCCGTTCGTAAGGAATGCTGTCCACTGGAAACCACAACGGTTTGGCCTCGGCGGTTTCGGTCGGCACACCTTCAAATTCCGTGCTGCTGTAAACCCACACGAGCAGTGAATACCCGTCGACAAACTGAAAACGGTGCTGGCCGCAATAGCGCAGATTGGCAACCCTGATCCGCAGTTCCTCGTAACATTCCCGCACCGCGCAGTCCGCCGGGCTTTCCCCCGGTTCGACCTTGCCACCCGGTCCATTGACCTTGCCTTTGCCAAACCCGGTTTTCTTGTCGATCAGCAGTATTTTTTCATCCCTGATCACAAACACCAGCGTCGCCGGATCCCGGGCCTGCCAGTTATGCCAATCCACATCCGCAAGCCGTTTCAAGACTGGCCGTTACCGGTGGTAATGTCATCACCCGCCAACCGTTGTTTCGCGGCGGTCATGAGATTTGTGAAAACCGTTTCATCCGCGCGCGTAACCGCTGTCACCAGTTCATCCAGCACGCTTCTGAACTGGCCGCTCACGTCCGGGGTATTGACGTTGCCCTGCTGGATTTCGTAATACAGATGAGGGTTCTCGGATACGACCTGCGTTGCCACCTTCAACTGCGCATTGAAGGTGGAACTGGAAATCCGTTTCAACAACGGCACCTTTTCGCCGCTGCGGGCCAGCGCACCCGCAAATGCGATATTGACCAGGTGTGAAAGACCCAGCACCCAGGCCATCACCTCGTCGTGTTCCTGCAGGCTCAGTTCGACACACTCGGCCGCGGTATGCGCGAACAAGGCGCGGGCTTCGGCAATCGCCTGCTGGTTGCCCACGTCGACAAACAGGATGTGCCGCCCGGAAAGACCGATCTCGTTGGGGCCGAACATCGGGTGTACGGAACACACGCGGCAACCGCTGCGGTGCAGCGCGTCCAGACCTTCACGCATCGGGCTTTTCAACGAGCCGATGTCGAACACCAGGCCCCGGGGTTTTAATTCCGCGAGGCTCAACAGTATGTCGTTGCTTGGTCTGAGAGGCACGGCCACCACGATCAGGTCATAGTCCTGCACCCGGGCCTGCCAGTCATGCACCCGGCAAAATGCGCTTTCCCGCTCGACCCGGTCAGCCACATCCACGGCGTAGCCGACCATATCCAGGTAGCGCGACATCCACTCACCCATGCGGCCAAGACCGCCGATCACCAGCGCACGCAGCCCGTGGCCGTGCCCGGAACTCACCAGTTTGTGGGTTTCCTGGTTGCCGAGCGAGTGGTGGATCAGGGTTTGCAGTATGTCGCGCGCGAGGGAACCGGCAAGACCAAGCGATTCGGCACGGGCCACACCGCGTTCGATGACCTCGCGCTCGCGTTCATAATGACGCAACGGCAGACCGGTTCTCAGCTTGTGCTCGGCGATCGTTGTCACCACCGCCTGGCGTTCGGCGATCAGGTCGACGATACCGCTGTCTATGTCATCCAGGCGGTGACGCAGTTCGAGCAGTTCGGCGGGTGTCAACGGCGCGTTATTCGACATGGGCTTTGCAAAACTTGAGTTTGCCCACCTGCAGAATGCCCTTGAAGCCGGTTTGCAGTTGCAGCGAACGGTCGCTGACCTTCTCTCCGTCTATGCGCACGCCACCCTGCTGAATCATGCGGAAGGCCTCGGAATTGCTGGAAGTCAACCCACACCGTGTCAGCGCGGTGGCAATCCCGATACCCTGCCCGCCGCTGTCGAGTGTTTGCTCGGGAATTTCAGCGGGCAGCGCACCACCACTGAAACGGGCAATAAAATTCTCACGCGCCGTGACGGCCGCCTGGCGGTCGTGGAACCGTTCGATGATCTCCTCGCACAGCAGGAACTTGATGTCCCTGGGATTTGCGCCGTCTGCAACGCGTTGCTTAAGCGCCGCCAACTCGTCATTGCCCCTGAAGCTCAACAGGTCAAAATATCGCCACATCATATCGTCGGAGATCGACATCAGCTTGCCGAACATGTCATCCGGCGCCTCGGTGATACCCACGTAGTTGTGCAGCGACTTGGACATTTTCTGCACGCCGTCGAGACCCTCGAGCAGCGGCAGCGTGATGATGACCTGTGATTCCTGGCCGTAGTGCTGTTGCAGGTGCCGCCCGACCAGCAAATTGAATTTCTGGTCCGTGCCGCCCATTTCCACATCGGTTTTCAGCACCACGGAGTCGTAGCCCTGCGCCAGCGGGTACAGCAACTCGTGCATGCTGATCGGCTGGCCGCTGCGGTAACGGTTCTCGAAATCGTCCCGTTCCAGCATGCGTGCCAGGGTGTATTTCGCCGCAAGCCGGATCATGCCCTCCGACCCAAGTGCATTCATCCATTCAGAATTGAAACGGATACGGGTTTTGTCGCGGTCGAGGATCTTGAATACCTGGGTCGCGTAGGTTTCCGCGTTTGCCATGACCTCTTCCCTGGTGAGCGGTTTGCGGGTGACATTTTTACCCGTCGGGTCGCCGATCATGCCGGTGAAATCGCCGATCAGGAAGGTCACCTCGTGTCCGAGGTCCTGGAACTGGCGCATTTTATTGATGATCACGGTATGACCAAGATGCAGGTCCGGCGCGGTCGGGTCGAAGCCCACCTTGATACGCAGCGTTTTACCCGATTCCAGTTTTTTTTGCAGGTCTTCGATCTTGATGATTTCTTCCGTTCCCCTCGCGATCAACTCGAGGGCCTGTTGCACGTCTGTCATATATAGCGGTCCGTGTTCTGTCTGTTTTTTGTGGTGAAATTAAAGAAGTGGCATTGTATTGCCTTGTTCAGTCCGCCACTACCCAAAAATTTCAAAATGAGCCATGAAAAATTAAAATCACACTCTGCAGTTTTCGTTCCTTGTGGTATCTTTAGCACTTCCCGAAAACCAACCCCCGCAAAAAGTGATTTAAAAGCAGCATGCAAAATAAGAAAATCCTTGCTGCCCTGACCGGGCTACTGCCGCAGTTTACATTGAAGATCACCCGTACCTGGGTGCGCCTGTTTACCCTGACACTGATCGCCTTCGGTTTCGCCCTCTTCAGTCTCGCAAGGCCCTCAGGTAATGCCGGCGCCGCCAGCATGGTGATCGACCTGGACCTGCCTGACCGGCTGGCGGTCGCGGCAGCCGCGCCTGATGAACCGGCGGCGGACATCCACAGCGCACCCGAGCAATGGGAAACCGTCACGGTAACGCCGGACCAATCACTCGATGGCATCTTTCGCCAACAGGGTTTCAGTATCGGCACGCTGCACGACATCATGGCCATCAATGCCGAAACCAAGCGCTTGAAGGACATTCGCCCGGGAGATCTGTTCGAGTTCCAGCGTTATGAAGATGGTTCACTCCAACGCATGCGTTACGCCGCCGATGAAGGCAACTACCTGATCGTCGATTACGCTGGAAAACAGGCGGTGGCGAGTCTGGTCGCACGTAACCTCAGCACGGAAATAACCGAAACCAGCGGCACCATCACCTCGTCCCTGTTTCTCGCCGGCAAGGAGGCGGGTCTCGCCGACGCCATGGTCCTGAAACTGGCCGAGCTGTTCGGGTGGGATATCGATTTTGTCCTGGATCTCCGTGAAGGTGACCACTTTCACCTGCTCTATGAAAAGGTCTACAGGGACGGCAGCTTCCTGCGCGACGGCGAAATTATCGGCGCCACGTTCATCAACCAGGGGGAAAAGTTCCAGGCATTACGCTATGACGTTGACGGACAGGCCCAGTATTTCGCACCGGACGGGCGCAACATGCGCAAGGAATTCCTGCGCGTGCCGCTGAATTTTTCCTATATCAGCTCCAACTTCAATCCGAAGCGTTTTCACCCGATACTGAAACGCATCAAGGCCCACAATGGCATCGATTACAGGGCGCCCAAGGGCACGCCGGTTTACGCGGCGGGTGACGGCAAGGTAACAAAGTCGGATTACACCCAGTTCAACGGCCACCACGTGTTTATCCAGCACGCCAACGACATCGTGACGAAATACCTGCATTTCACCAAGCGCACGGTTAAACAGGGGCAGCGGGTCAGGCAGGGGCAGGTCATCGGCTACGTGGGCGCCACGGGGATGGCGCAGGCGCCTCACCTGCATTATGAATTCCTGGTCAATGGCGTCCACCGCAATCCACGCACGGAGCCCCTGCCAAAAGCGGAACCGCTCGGCACCACGCAACTGGCCGACTTCAGGCTCGCGACGGCACCGATCCTGTCGCTATTGATCCGGCTCGAATCTGCATCGATGTACGCGACCGCCGCGGCCAGCCCGTGACGGACGAACTGATCATCGGCATGCTATCGGGCACCAGCCGTGACGGGGTGGATGCCGTGCTGGTCAATTTCAACCGTGACTCGATGGACATTCTGCACGCCCTGTGCGCGCCCTACCCGCCGGCGCTCAGGCAGACACTGGACCAGCTGCTCGCAACCGGTGCGCCGCCGGCCCCGGGTGTCGCCCAGGTCCTGGACGAAAACCTCGCCTATTTCTTTGCCCGCGTCGCGCAAAACCTGGTGCGCGAGGCCGGTCTGGAAATGCGTGATATAAGGGCTCTTGGCTCGCACGGGCAAAATGTCTGGCATCAGCCCCGGGGTGAACACCCTGTGACCATCCAGCTTGGCAGAGGCGACCTGATCGCCCGCAATACAGCTACGACAGTGGTCAACAATTTTCGCGATGCGGATGTGCAGGCGGGCGGATATGGTGCGCCGCTGGCGCCGTTGCTGCACCGGGTTCTGTTCCACAGTGACACGGAAAACCGCGTGATAGCGAACCTCGGCGGGATAGCCAACCTGACCCTGTTGCCCGCCGCCGGCGGCGTGTCCGGCTTCGATTGCGGCCCCGGCAATTGCCTGCTGGACGGGTGGATCAAACGGCATTTGCAGAAAGACTACGACGATCATGGCCGTTGGGCGGCACAGGGTGAAGCGGATAATGCCCTGTTGGAACGCATGCTGGCGGATCCTTTCTTCAGCCAGTTGCCGCCGAAGAGCACCGGGCTCGAGCACTTCAGCATGGCCTGGCTGGACCGGATGCTGGGCCAGACGCCGCGCGCCGCGATCAATGTCCAGGCCACGCTGGCGGAATTGAGCGTCGCGGGCATTACCCGCAGCCTGGTCCAGGCCGGTCTGCCGGACCGGTTGCTGGTGTGCGGTGGCGGTATACACAATGACCACCTGATGCACAGGCTGGCGGCGGCATTACCCGGCGTGGCGGTGGGATCGACAGCCGGCCACGGCGCCGATCCGGACTGGGCAGAGGGCATGTTGTTTGCCTGGCTGGCGCGGGAAAGGTTGTACCAACGCATGCAGGACACCACACCCATCACCGGCGCGCGGCACGCCGTGCTGCTGGGGCAGATACACGAGCCGCCAGCCAGCCGTATATAATCGGGCGATGTCGCTGGTTCTCAACATTCTGTGGTTTGTCCCCGGCGGTTTCCTGGTTGCATTTGCCTATGTCTTTGGCGGACTGCTGCTGTGCATCACCATTATCGGCCAGTGCTGTTTTTTGATGTATCTAATATATACTTTTCAATTACATAAGAAACTTTAAAAAAACAACATCGAGCGGCTGTTTCTGTGAAATTTCTTCCTGTTATTAGCTGACTTAGATCAGTAAAGCCCTGGCCCGCGCGGCGTATGATTCAGGCCAACATTTTAATTTGTCTGCCGCGAGGGCAACTTGCTGGCAAGATGAGGTGATTGCCTTGATCATTGAGGGAATTCTTCTTTCAGTACCCTGGGCCGGGGCTAACGCCATCCCCCAGGCAACCGCTCTCGTGCTTTCTCTTCTACCTCCATTACCACACCATCAACGTCGAACGCCAGGCTGGTTTGCCCTGCCGGGTACCGCCGTTTTTGTCATGTCAGAGGATCAATAAGATGCTTTTTGTCGCCTTAATCGTCATTACCACGATCATTGCGTTTGTCGTGGTCGATCTCGTACTTCGCGTGCTACTGACAAGGGTGAGGGAAGCGCGCCTGATAAAAGAGCGAGAACAAGCCCTGAGTGTCGGACTGCAACTTGATGTCAGCGAAGAGGCGCCGTCGCTGAAACGGGTAGAACTGAACAATCCAAAAGCCCGGATACTGGCCGTGGATGATGAAGAAACCATCCTCAGCAGTTTTCGTAAAATTCTGGTTCTGGCCGGTTACAGCATCGACACGGTGGAACGGGGTTCCGAGGCGCTGGGACTCATTCGAAAGAATGACTACGATTTCGTTTTCACGGATCTGAAAATGCCGGAGATGGATGGGGTCGAATTGACCAAGGCGGTCAAGCACCTGCGCCCGGATATCGACGTTATCGTCATCACCGGCTATGCCTCGATCGAGACCGCGGTGGAAACCGTGAAGCACGGCGCGATGGCATATGTTGAAAAACCATTCACCGAAGACGAATTGCTTAAATTCCTGAGGACGGCATTAATCAAGCGGCAGGATACTCTGGAAAAGCAAATGCGCCACAAAGTCCGCTTGATCAAGCCGGGTACCAGGGAATCAAAATCCAAATTCGATTTGAATGTTCCGGCAGGTGTGTTCGTATCAGAACAACATGCATGGGCAAAGATCGAGATGAACGGCACCGTCCGGATCGGGCCTGATGATCTCATCAGAAAGATCTTTGAGAAAATTGATCACGTTGATCTGCCTGAAAGCGGGCACACTGTCGCCAAAGGGGAACCATTATTTGCGATTCAATACGCTGACCACAATTTGCAGATCCCCTCTCCCTTAAGCGGAAAAATCATCTCTGTTAATTCCGAACAAGCCGAACATCCCGAATGGTTGGCGATCAAGCCATTTGAGCTGAGCTGGATGTGCGGAATTGAGCCGTCAAACCTCGCAAGAGAGTTACCAGATCTCCGGATCGGGCATGATTCGGTCGATTGGTATCAAAGTGAAATAAACAGATATCAAGAGCTTGCGGACGTGTTCATTAAAAATACCGCTCAATTTGAAACAAGTGAATCGGAACAAAACAAGCAAAGTATAGATGCGGAATATACAAAATTGCTGGTGGAGTTTTCAAAACCATTTTTGCCAAGCAGATAGATTTTGTAACTGCCCGATTCTGTCCTTATTGAAAATCTGCTGAGACATTTTATGTTCAAATTTTACGTACCTGCAGGATGTTTGGTTTTTTTCACTTTTGCGCTTTCATGTCATCCGCAGGATGCGCTTGCCGGGCATGAAATCATCGGGGCCCCCAAGTGCAAGACCTGTCACATGGCCAAGACCGGAGATCAGTGGAAAATCTGGACCGAATCCGCTCACGCCGGAGCCTTCGAGACCCTCGGCACGGAGGAAGCCAGGAAAATCGCTACCGCAGAGGGGCTTGCCGATCCCCAACAGGAGTATGCCTGCCTGAAATGCCATGCGACCAGGGCAAGCCTGGGTGCCGGCGCGGTTGTCAGCGAGAAGGGCGGCTACACCGACAACGAGGGCGTCGGCTGCGAAGCCTGTCATGGCCCAGGCTCCGGATATAAATCCAATAAGATCATGAAAGATGCGCAGGCTGCGAGGGCAGCCGGACTGGTGATGGACAAAACCGCGGATGGCTGCAGACGCTGTCACAATGAGGAAAGCCCCACCTTCCAGGGTTTCGATTTCGAGGCGCGCTGGGCTGAAATCGCCCATCCGGTCCCGTCTGCGGATGAATCTTCCGACCCGCTCGCGACTTCTCCTGAATTGCCAAATGCAGTCACTTTCGAATCATCGGTAGGTGCGGTGCATTTTCCGCACAAATTACACGTTGAAGACCTCGACCTGGAATGCATGCAATGCCACCACCAGGTCCATGCCAAGGAGCTCATTACCCCGCATCCGGGCTACCTGACGTCATCCTGGATCAGTTGCCAGTCTTGCCACAATACAAATTCAGCTGACAGCAATAAATACTACAAGTGCTCCGACTGTCACCATTCAGACCTGGAGAATATTGCAGATGAAACGCTCAGCTCTAAAGTGGTCATGCACAAAAGCTGTTGGAAATGCCATGAGACCGGTACCGGGGAAGATGCCAGCAAAGGCTGTACCGAGTGTCATGTAAAGGAAGATAAATAGCATGGGTCTTTTGGAATTTTAAAGCCCTGGCAAGTTTTAAAACACTGGCAGGGTCAAGGAGACAGGTAATGGATAGACGAGGTTTTCTAAAAACGTCAGTTGTCATCGGCGGTACCACGCTGGCGGGCAAAAAACTCAATGCCCAGGAACAACATGACCCGGAGGAGTTTGTCGGAATATTGGTCGACACTACCCGCTGTATCGGTTGCAGGGCATGCGAAGTGGCCTGTGGTGAAGAACATGACATGCTGGTTCCGGATGTGGCTGACGACAAGGCGCTGGAAACACGCCGGACAACGGATGACAAGCAATGGACCGTCGTCAATAAATACGCAACCGAGAAGGGCGATGTGTTTGTCAAAACACAATGCATGCATTGTTACCAGGCTGCCTGCACCGCCGCCTGCCCGACGGTGGCGATGGAGCAAACCAGGGGTGGCCCGGTCAAATGGAACTCGGGCCGGTGTATCGGTTGCCGTTTCTGCATGGTTTCCTGTCCGTTTAACATGGCAAAGTTTGAATACCATGAATGGAATCCGAAAATCCAGAAATGCAATATGTGTTTTCAACGCGTCGAAGCAGGACAGAAGCCGGCCTGTGTCAAGGCATGCCCGACAGATGCACTCATGTTTGGTACCCGTGTAAAAAATCTTGAAATTGCCAGGCATCGCATTTACAGCTACCCGGATAAATATGTACACCATATTTACGGCGAGAATGAAGTCGGCGGAACAGGCTATATCTATCTGTCTGCCGTCCCGTTTGACCAGATCGGGTTCAGGACCGACCTTGGTAAAACACCCTACCCGGAATACACGAAAGAATTCCTCTACGCCGTTCCAATGATACTTTTTGGCGTACCGGCCTTTTTGCTGGGAGTCAACGCACTGGCAGCCGACAGTAAGCCGGATATAGAGGGGGAGGCCACGTCCGCTCCTGGCTATGAGGTGACACGTGATGAATAACAATGTCGCGACAATCAATTCATTCGGCCCGTTTCTGCGCTTTTTTATCCAGGAACTGAAACCACGCGGACCATGGCTGACCCCGTTCAATGTCATCTCGATTCCGATCATTCTTACCGGAGTGGTCATTTTGTATCTCCGCTTTGTCTACGGCCTGGGTGCCGTGACCAACCTTACGCAGGAAACTGCCTGGGGTCTGTGGAAGGGTTTCAACGTGGTTACCGGCGTTGCGCTTGCCGGTGGGGCCTATGTCATCACGTTCGTCGTTTATGTCATGCGAGTGGATAAATTTCACTCCATCGTGCGCATCACCGTGCTGAACGGATTGCTGGCCTACACCTTTTATGCCGGCGCCCTGCTGCTTGAACTCGGGCGACCGTGGTTTGCCTTGAATCCCTATATCGGCAATGCGTTCGGGTTCAGTTCCGTTCTGTTTCTGATCTGCTGGCATTTTTTGCTTTACATGGTTGCTGAATTCATCGAATTCTCACCGGCTATCGCGGAATGGTTGCATTGGGAGAAAGCGCGCAAGGTACTCAAGGCCCTTACCCTCGGCACGGTCATATTTGGCATTACATTGTCGATACTGCACCAGTCGGGTCTCGGCGCATTATTCCTGATGGCCAAACCCAAAATTCATCCACTGTGGTGGTCGCAGTTCATCCCGATCCTGTTTTTTGTCTCCAGCATTTATGCCGGTCTGTCCATGATCATCCTCGAAGGAACCATAAGCCACCGGGTTTTTAAAAAACTCATTAGCCCCGGGCACCAGCGTTCTTTTGAAGACATGGTTTTCAGCCTCGCGAAAGGCGCCGCCATTACCATGTTTGTCTATTACTTTTTCAAGGCACTGCTTTTTATCCATGACAAGCAATGGGAATTGCTCAACGATGGCTGGGGTTACTGGTTTCTGCTGGAAGTGATTGGTTTCGTGTTGGTGCCAGCGCTGATGTATGCCTTTGGCTTTAAACACAGGAGCCTCAGGATCATTAAGACTGCCTCCTTGATGGCTTTAATCGGCATCTTGCTCAATCGGCTCAATGTTTCTGTCATCGCTTTCAATTGGTATGTGGTACCGCATTATTTTCCAACCTGGCAGGAATTCGTAGTGGCACTGACGGTAATTCTTGCTGAAATCTGGGTATTGCGCTGGTTTATCACGCGTATGCCGGTTTTTGATTCGAATCATTAGCATAGAGAATTCAAGGAATTGAAATGGATTCATTCACTTATGTAAATATTTTTGAAACAAAAGGCCTCGAGTACCTGCTCTTGCTAAGCTTTTGGGTACTGGGTTTCTATTTATTTCGCTATCTTTCCACGCCGGCGAAAAAACGCAAAGATTCACATAGATAAGCAAGCTTAGAGATGACCTGTGCTCAATAGCAAAATCAGCCTTAAACTGACCTTTGGAGTGGTATTGACGATCCTGCTGGTGATCGGAATATTCGCCTACTTCAATATCCAGTCCGAAAACAGGAGCCTGCTTACTGAAGTCGTGCGGCATGCCAACCAGCTCAGTGATCACCTCAAGGCAGACATGGGCTATGACATGCTGCACCACGATCGTGGGCGAATCCGTGATGGCATCATGCGTATGGGCGGTCAGGAGGCTCTTGACGGCATCCGTGTATTCAACAAGTCAGGCGAGGTCATCTACTCTTCGGAGCCAGCCGAGGTCGGAAAGATGGTCGACATGAATGCCGAGACCTGTTTCCGTTGCCATTCGGCTAGTGACCCCCTGGTGCACCTTGACATGGAGCAGCGCACGCGGATTTACCGCCCCACCCCGGATTCAGCGCGGTTACTGGATATCATCAACCCGATCTACAATGAACCATCGTGCTGGACCGCGGACTGCCATGCCCACCCTGAAAAACAGAACGTGCTGGGGGTGCTGGATATCACCATGCCCCTCAGTGAGGTCGACCGGAATATACGTCGCAGCCAGATAGCCGTAGTGGTTCTCGCCATCAGTGCGATCGTTATTCTGAGCCTGATCGTCGGCTTCCTGGTCCGGTGGTGGATTGGCCGGCCGGTCCAGGACCTCCTCAGAGCAACACAACAGGTAGCGGGCGGGAACCTTGCGCACCGGGTCGAGGTGAAGAGAGAAGACGAACTGGGAATGCTTGCCATGTCCTTTAATAGCATGACCGATAAGCTGGCAGAAGCACGGCTGCAGTTATTCCAGTCGGACAAGCTCGCATCCCTGGGAAGGTTGGCTGCCGGGGTGGCGCATGAGATCAACAACCCGTTAACGGCCGTACTTACCAACAGCAGCTATCTGCTGAAACGTTCACAGGGACAGCCCGAGACACGTGATGACCTGCAGGTGATTGTTTCCGAAACCATCCGCTGTCGCGAAATCGTCAAGAGCCTGTTGGATTTTGCCCGGCAAACCGTCCCCAAAAAGCGCAAAGCCGATATTAACCAGATCATCGGCCTCGCCGCAAAAGTGGTCGAGAACCAGCTCTCCATGAGAGCGGTGGAGTTGCTTATGGAGCTCGACCCCACGCTGCCCATGGTGACGGTGGATGCCAACCAGATGCAGCAGGTTTTCATCAACCTGATGGTCAACGCTGCGGATGCCATCAGCGACAACAAGGGCATCATAAAAGTCACTAGCAAGCCGATAAGCCTGAGTCCTGCAGGGGTCCTGCAAATCAAGCGTGCGTTGTGCCGGAAGCGGCATGACCTCGTCGACAGGAAGGTCCAGATCGATGGCAAACCCGCCATCAGTATGCGCTACCGAAAGAAGAAGCAAACCGGACTCATTCATCTCAACCCCATGTACGGGTCAAACGAGCACCAGTTGAATGGTATGCCCGACATCGATGCAGAGATCGAATTCATGTGTCCGGATTGTTCGGCTTCGCTGATGGCGGAAGGCGAGCTCTGCCCGGTTTGCGGTTCTCCGATCTACGCTTTTGAAGTCCCCTTAAAGGGCCTGGTTCAAGGCTGCCTGAAAAAAGGCTGCGGTTGGCACCGCTGGGAACAGGTTGATTCCGCCTGGAACGACGAGTACGTGGAAATCAACGTGATAGACAACGGCTGTGGTATCCCCAGCTCACAGCTTGCGACGCTTTTTGAACCGTTCACAACGACCAAAGGCCAAAAGGGAGTAGGTCTGGGTCTCGCCGTCACCTGGGGCATTGTGGACAATCACAATGGAACAATTTCGGTAGAAAGCGAAGTGGGTGTTGGCACAACTTTCATCATTCGAATTCCAGTGGGGCCATGAAGCAAATACGGGACATACTGGTCATCGACGACGAACCAATGGTGACCCAGGTCGTGGTGAAGGTGTGCAGCGCGGAAGGCATGACCATCAGCTCTGCAAATCACGCTTTTGATGCACTTCGATGTCTGGAGGAAGGTGAGTTCCGGCTGATACTCTGCGATATCATGATGCCCGAACTCAGCGGTTTCCAGTTCCTCGGAGAACTTTCCAAAAGAGGCATCCATACACCCGTGATCATGATGACGGGCTACTCCACCGTGGAGAATGCGGTTAAAAGCCTGACCTCGACAGGTGCTGTCGACTATATTCCGAAACCGTTCACCGCCGATGAATTACTCACCGTCATCCAGCGCAGCCTCCGTTGCGGTGCGCTCCTTGAGAAGGCCGAGTCGGCCAGTCTGCCCAGGAGCGGTGCCATGAGCTACGTTCCCTGCCCCACAGATTACCGCAGGCTCGGTTATGTCAGTTGGGCGTTGATGGATGACAAGGGGACCGCAAAAATCGGGGTTAGCGACTTATTCGTGAGGGCCGCGGGCGGTGTCAGCAGATTTGAATTGTCGCTACCCGGTGAAGATCTCTTGCAGGGAATCCCCTGTGCAGAAATGACCTCACCGGACGGATCAAAGCACAATATCATGTGCCCGTTGAGTGGCAGGATTCTCGAGGTCAACACCGAGGCGCAACAGACCCCTGCGCTGGTCGAGAAGGACCCCTACTTCAGGGGCTGGTTGTATCGGATTCTGCCGTCAAACCCGGCCAGCGATTTGCAATGGCTGAGTTTATAAAAAACCTCTGAAATCAGAGCTTCCATAAATTACCCGGTGGTGGTTTCAGCCACCCCTGTCACGACTTGCGCCCGTTCCATGGCGCTACCTTGAACAGCAGCAGTAAGCCCGGGATCGCAACCAGCGTGCAGAATACAAAAAACAGCGTGTAGCCGACCGCCTCGAT
>Ga0209391_10001009_pt1 | contig 14329 bp, 13 predicted proteins | sample PPLLak3March2015_FD_187246 | JGI IMG/M metagenome (GOLD analysis project Ga0209391, IMG submission 187246) | Freshwater sediment microbial communities from Prairie Pothole Lake near Jamestown, North Dakota, USA - PPLs Lake P7 Core (1) Depth... | ecosystem: Environmental > Aquatic > Freshwater >... | reverse complement strand
AACCAAAGGCTACGACATACAAGGGTTGGGGTGAGGGCGGCCCGCGCGAGGGGGGCCGTCCGGCCTTCTGGCGCGCCATCCGCGCGCTCAGTCGCCGTGATCATCCGCCATGTTCAGTCGCCATATTCGGCGAGGATCGCCTCGACCTTCCGCGGGTCGGCGAGGAAGGCGTCGATGCAGCGCGGGTCGAAGTGCCGGCCGCGCTGCGACTTCAGGAACTCGATGCCCTCGGCCAGCGGCCAGGCGTGCTTGTAGGGGCGCTTGCTCACCAGCGCGTCGAACACGTCGGCCACCGCGACCACGCGCGCGACCAGCGGGATGTCCTCGCCGTGCAGCCCGTTCGGGTAGCCCGAGCCGTCGAATTTCTCGTGGTGGCCGAGCGCGATGATGGCGCCCATCGACAGGTACTTCGACGGACTGCCCTTCAGGATGTCGTAGCCGATACGCGGGTGCGTCTTCATGACGTCGATCTCCGCGGGCGACAGCGGGCCGTCCTTCAGCAGCACCGAGTCCGGGATGCCGATCTTGCCGATGTCGTGCATCGGGGCGGCCACCTGCAGCACGTGGACGGTCTCGTGGCCGAGCCCGAGGTGCTGGCCGATCAGCGCCGAGTACTTGGCCATGCGCATCAGGTGGTTGCCGGTCGTGCGGTCGCGGAATTCGCCGGCCTTGGCGAGCTTGGACAGCGTCTCCAGCTCGCGTTCGTGGATTTCGGCCACCGACTTGTCGACCTGGTACTGCAGCACGCGCGCCTGGTCGGAGAGCACGATCTTGTGCCGGCGCAGCTCGAGCAGGTTGGCGCAGCGCGCGCGCGTCTCGTGCTCGTCGAGCGGCTTGATCAGGAAGTCTGTGGCGCCTGCCTCCAGCGCCTGGTAGCGCACGCGGCGGTCGTCGACGACGGTGATCACCACGATCGGCACGTCGACGCAATGGGGGAGGGCGCGCAGCTGCTTGACCAGCTCGATGCCGTCGAATTCGGGCAGCTTGTAGTCGGTGAGGACGATGTCGACGCGGTTGCTGCGCGCGTACTCGAGCGCGCGGCTCGGCGTGTCGAACAGCTCCAGCGCGAGCTTGCCGTCGATCTGGCGGACGATCTCGGCGAGCAGCAGCCGGCTGCTGAACAAGTCGTCGATGATGAGGACCGTATTGCGCTGCGCGCGGGCAAACGCGATCTCGGAGATCACGCCGTTGCCCTGCTGCGTCGTGTTGCGTACCGGTGCCGTCATCGTCGGTCCAGGAAAGGGTGGGCGCGAAGGCGCCGGGACCCTACAAGCAACTTCCGGACCGTTGTTGCCTACCGGCTGACCGCTCCCGGAGGGATGCCGCCGGTGGCGCATCCGACGACGGTCCTCCGGTCCGGGTCGAAACCCATAAAAGGTCTTTTTATCAGCAAGTTGCGATGTGTTCTTCGCGTCGGACGAATGAGACGGCTGGCACCCCGTGCCGCATTGTCGCGACCAGCGTCCGCGCCTCACGGAGGCTCCATCGACCCAGCCCGGGCGCGGAGGGGGGAGCGGCCGACTGCCGCGGGAGGTCAAGAGTCCGCATGTCCGGGTGCTTGCCGTTACCCTCGTCGACACGAAAAAAAACCGGCCTCGAGAAGGCCGGCGTGGTGGCGACGGGAGCGCCCCCGTCGCGTCTTGGTTGGATGGTCGGGGCGAAGTGATTCGAACACTCGACCCCCTGCACCCCATGCAGGTGCGCTACCAGGCTGCGCTACGCCCCGACCGAACCGCGGATTATACGCCGGCCTCGGGCGGCGGCTCGAGCAGTTCGCGGATGCCGATCAGCTCGTCGCGCAGCGCGCTCGCGGGTGGCACTGCCGCTACCGGCACGCTGGTGGCCGAGGGCATCGGCCGCGCGGCCGCGCGCGGCTCCTCGACCTCGCTGTCGAGGCGGTGGCGCGCGCCGTTGATCGTGAAGCCCTGCTCGTAGAGGAGGTCGCGGATGCGCCGGATCAGCAGCACCTCGTGGTGCTGGTAGTAGCGCCGGTTGCCACGGCGCTTGACCGGCTTGAGCTGTGCGAACTCCTGCTCCCAGTAACGGAGCACGTGCGGCTTGACCGCACACAGGTCGCTGACCTCGCCGATGGTGAAGTAACGCTTGGCGGGGATCGGCGGAAGTTCGATCCTAGCCCGGTTGTGGTCCGGCATGGTTCGCGGCTTCGACCATGGCCTTCAGTTTCTGGGACGCGTGAAACGTCACGACGCGGCGGGCAGTGATCGGGATTTCCTCGCCGGTCTTCGGGTTGCGGCCCGGGCGCTGCGGTTTCTCGCGCAATTGGAAGTTGCCGAAGCCGGAGAGCTTCACGCTGTCGCCCGCTTCGAGCGAGATGCGAATCTCCTCGAAGAAGCGCTCGACCATGTCCTTCGCTTCGCGCTTGTTGAGTCCAAGCTGCTCGAAGAGCAGATCGGCCAGCTCGGCCTTGGTCAGCGTCATGTCGCGTCCTGCGTGCGCAACGTTGCCCCGAATCGCTGCGCGAGCAGCGACAGCATGTCGCGGAGCGTCGAGTCGATCTCGGCGTCCGTCAAAGTACGTGCAGTATCCTGCATAAGCACAAGAATCGCAAGGCTTTTTCGACCGTTCGGCAGCCCGCTGCCGCGATAGACGTCGAATAGACGGACGGCGAGCACGTGCGCCGGCTTCGCCGCGTTGAGCGCGTCGGTCACCTCCTGCGCGGGCAACGCGTCGTCGACGACGACGGCGAGGTCGCGCCTGACCACCGGCAGGCGGCTGATGGCGAGCGCCGCGGGCACCGACCGGTGGCCGATGACGTCGAGCGCAAGCTCGAAGACGACCGGGGCCTTCGGCAGGTCGAACGCCCGCGCCAGCCGCGGGTGCAACTCGCCGATCCAGCCGGCAACCGCGCCGTCGACGAGCACCTCGGCGCTGCGCCCGGGGTGCAGGGCGGGGTGCGCCGCGCGCCGGGTGGCCAGCGCCGCGGGCGCCACCAGGGCGGCGAGATCGCCCTTGACGTCGAACAGGTCGACGCCGCGCGGCGGTGCGTCCCACTGCTCGGGCAGCGCGTCGCCGTAGGCGAGGCCGCCAAGCCGCTGCGGCTGCGCGGCGGGGTCCGCCCGCGCGGCGAGGAACACGCGGCCCGCTTCGAACACCCGCACCCGGGGCGCCTTGCGCGCGAGGTTCGTGCGCAGCGTTTCGATCAGCCCGGGCAACAGGCTGCGGCGCATCACGTCGAGCTGTGCCGCGATCGGGTTCAGCACCCCCACCGGCGCGCCTGCCGGGTCCAGCGCGGCCTCGACGCGGCTGTCGACGAATCCGAACGTGACGATCTCCTGCCAGTCGCGGGCGACCAGGCGTGCCTTGAGCGAAGCCAGCGGATTCCGCGACTCGGGCACCGGCAGCATCGTGGCGAGGTGGGCCGAGGGCACCGCCGGGATGTTGTCGTAGCCGTGCGTGCGCGCGATCTCCTCGACGAAGTCTTCCTCGATGACGAGGTCGAAGCGGTGCGCGGGCGGCGTCACGACGAAGTCCTCGCCGTCGCGCCGGAAGGCGAACGCCAGGCGAGTGAAGATCGCGGCCATCGCGTCGGCGTCGAGCACGATGCCGAGCAGCTTGCGCACGCGCGCGGGGCGCACGCGGACCGGATCGCGGGCCGGAAGCGCTCCCTTCACGTCGGACAGCGGCCCGGCCGCGCCGCCGCAGATCGCGAGCAACAGCTCGGTGGCGCGCTCGACGCCGCGCGGCGGCAGCTCGAAGTCGACGCCGCGCTCGAAGCGGTAGCCGGCGTCGCTGGCGAATCCCAGGCGGCGCATCTTGCCCTGCAGCACCGCGGGATTCCAGAACGCGCCCTCGAGGAACACCGACGACGTGGTCGCGGCGATGCCCGAGTACTCTCCGCCCATGATGCCGGCGAGCCCCAGCGGCTTCACCTCGTCGCACACCATCAGGTAGTCCGGCTCGAGGTCGAGCGTGGCCTCGTTCAGCAGCAGGAGCTTCTCGCCGGTGCGCGCGAAGCGCACGACGACGTCGCCTTCGAGCAGGGCGCGGTCGTAGGCATGCAGCGGCTGGCCTAGCTCGAGCATCACGTAGTTGGTGATGTCGACGATCGCCGAGATCGAGCGGATGCCGCTGCGCGCCAGGCGCTGCTTCATCCACTCGGGCGTGGGCGCGTTGGCGTCCACGCCTTCGATGACACGGCTGGCGAAGCGCTGGCAGGCGGCGCGGTCCTCGACGCGCACGGCATGCGTCGCCTGGCTCGTCACGGGCGCCGCGGCGGACGCGGGGGCCGTCAGCGGAGCGCCGGTCTGCGCCGACACTTCGCGCGCGATGCCCAGGATCGACAGGCAGTCGGCGCGATTGGGGGTGAGCTTCAGCGTGATCAGCGCGTCGTCGAGTGCGAGCGCTGCGCGCAGGTCGGTGCCCGGTGCGAGGTCGCCGGGCAGCGCCATCAGGCCCGACGCGTCCTCGGCTAGCCCCAGCTCCTTCGCCGAGCAGAGCATGCCCTCCGACTCGACGCCGCGCACCTTCGCCCGGCGGATGGCGAGCCCGCCGGGCAACTCGGCGCCGACCAGCGCGCAGGGCACGGTCATGCCGGCCGCGGCATTGGGCGCGCCGCAGACGATGGACAGCTTGCGCCCCGCACCGGCGTCGACCGTGCACAGCCTCAACCGGTCGGCGTCGGGATGCGGCGCGACGGCCACGATGCGCGCGACGACCACCCCGCTGAATGCCGGGGCCGCACGCTCGCAGGCCTCGACCTCGAGGCCCGCCATGGTCAGCACGTCGCACAGCGCCGCCGTGGGCAGCGGCGGGTTCGCCATCGTGCGCAGCCAGGTTTCGGAGAACTTCATGGCGCTCGGAGACGATGCCCGGCCTGCGTGAGCAAGCCGGGCAGTCGGTCAGGTGAACTGGCGGAGGAAGTTGAGCTCGTTCTCGTAGAACAAGCGCAGGTCGTTGACGCCGTAGCGCAGCATCGCGAGGCGGTCCGGCCCCATGCCGAACGCGAAACCCTGCCAGCGCTGCGGGTCGATGCCCACGGCCTTGAGCACGTTCGGGTGCACCTGGCCCGCGCCGGCGATCTCGAGCCAGCCGTCGCCGAAGCTCATGTCGATCTCGGCGGAGGGCTCGGTGAACGGGAAGAATGACGGGCGGAAGCGCACCTTGAGGCCGTCGCGCTCGAAGAAGCGGCGCAGGAACTCGGTGAACACCGCCTTCAGGTCGGCGAAGGAGACGTCGTCGCCGATCCACAGCCCCTCGAGCTGGTGGAACATCGGCGAGTGCGTCGCGTCGCTGTCGACGCGGTAGACGCGCCCCGGCGCGATGATCTTGATCGGCGGCGCGTGCTGCTCCATCCAGCGCACCTGCACCGGCGAGGTGTGCGTGCGCAGCACCAGGCCGCCGTCGACGTAGAACGTGTCGTGCATCGAACGCGCCGGGTGGTTCTCCGGCGTGTTGAGCGCGGTGAAGTTGTGGAAGTCGTCCTCGATCTCGGGGCCGTCGGCGACTTCGAAGCCCAGCGAGCGGAACAAGGCCTCCATCCGGTGCAGCGTGAGCGTGATCGGGTGCAGGCCGCCGCTGCCGGCCCCGCGCCCCGGCAGCGAGACGTCGAGCGCCTGCGCGGCCAGGTCACCGGCGAGCTTCTCCTCCGCGAGCGCGTCGCGCCGGCGCGCGAGCGCCGCCTCCAGCGCCGCTTTCGCCTCGTTGATGCGCGCGCCCGTGGCGGGACGCTCGGCGGGAGGCAACTGCCCGAGCGCCTTCAACTGGGCGGTGAGCACGCCGGTCTTGCCGAGCCAGGCCGCCTTCGCGTTCTCCAGCGCGGCCGGGTCGCCGCATGCCGCGAATGCGGCGATCGCATCGCGCACGATCGCGTCGAGGCTGCCGGAGGCGGGGGGGGAATTCATCGCGACGGTTGCCGTTGGCGCATGAAAAAAAGGGAGGCTTGCCGCCTCCCTTTCTTCGCGTCGTCCGCGTCAGGCCAGGGAAGCCTTGGCCTGTTCGGCGATCTTGGCAAATGCCGCCTTGTCGTACACGGCGAGGTCGGCGAGGACCTTGCGGTCGATGTCGATCGCGGCCTTGGTCAGCCCGTTGATGAACGTGCTGTACGTCATGCCCAGCTCGCGCGCGGCCGCGTTGATGCGTGCGATCCACAGCGCGCGGAACACGCGCTTCTTGGTCCGCCGGTCGCGATACGCGTACTGGCCGGCCTTCATCACCGCTTCCTTGGCGATGCGGTAGACGTTCTTGCGGCGGCCGCGGAATCCCTTGGCCTGCGCCAGGACCTTCTTGTGCCGCGCGCGCGCGGTCACGCCACGTTTGACTCTTGGCATGGCCCGCTCCTTACGCGTAGGGCAGCATGGCCTTGACCGAGTCCGCGTTGGTCGCGTGGACGCCGGTCATGCCGCGCAGCTGCCGCTTGTTCTTGGTGGAGCGCTTGGTGAGGATGTGCCGCTTGCCGGCCTGGCCGCGCTTGACGCTGCCCGATCCCCGCACCCGCAGGCGCTTCTTCGCGCCCGACTTCGTCTTCATCTTCGGCATGGCGCCGTTTCCTTATTTGCTGCCCACCGTGGTGCTCTCCTTCGGCCTGGCCGCCGGAGAGGCTTTGCCGTCGCCTTGCGGCGCGGAACCAGCTTCGGGCTTGTTCGGGTGATGCTTCTGCACCTGCACCTTCTTCGGGGCCAGCAGCATCACCATTTGCCGGCCCTCCAACCTCGGGAACGACTCGACGACCGCATGCGTCTCGAGATCGGCCTTGATGCGTTCCAGCAGGCGCACCCCGAACTCCTGGTGCGCCATCTCGCGCCCGCGAAAGCGCAGCGTGATCTTCGCCTTGTCGCCCTCGCCCAGGAAGCGGATCAGGTTGCGCAGCTTGATCTGGTAGTCGCCTTCGTCCGTGCCCGGACGGAACTTGACCTCCTTGACCTGGATCTGCTTCAGCTTGAGCTTGGCCTCGTGCTGCTTCTTCGCCTCCCGGTACTTGAACTTGCCGAAATCCATGATCCGGCAAACGGGAGGCTGGGCCATCGGGGCGATCTCGACCAGGTCGAGCTCCTTCTCCTCGGCTTTCGCCAGGGCGACCGCGATGGGGACGATCCCCAGTTGCTCGCCGTCGTCTGCGACCAGGCGGACTTCGGGAGAGTTGATCTCGCCGTTGAGGCGCTGCGGTTTTTCGAGTGCGATGTGTCGAACTCCTTATGGACGACAAAAAACGGCCCTGCAACCCGGAGAGGGCGCTGCGCCAATGCCAAGGATTTATCCTTTGGAATCAGACGCTAGCGCCGCGCCACGGCCTCCTCGCGGAGGCGCGCCGCCAAGTCCTCGAGGGCGATCGCCCCGAGATCCTCGCCGCCGCGGGTTCGCACGGCCACCGTTCCGGCCTGCATCTCCTTGTCCCCGACCACCAGCTGGTAGGGCAGTTTTTGCAGGCTATGTTCGCGAATTTTATAGGTAATTTTCTCGTTCCGCAAATCGGCCGCCACGCGCAGCCCCGCGGCCTTCAGCCGCGCCTCGACCTCGCGCGCGTAGCCGTTCTGGCGCTCGGTGATCGTCAGCACGACCGCCTGCACGGGCGCCAGCCACAGGGGCAGGGCGCCGGCGTGGTGCTCGATGAGGATGCCGATGAACCGCTCGAGCGAACCTACGATCGCGCGGTGCAGCATGACCGGCACCTTGCGGGAATTGTCCTCGGCCACGTATTCCGCGCCGAGCCGGTCCGGCAGCTGGAAGTCCACCTGCATCGTGCCCACCTGCCACGGGCGCCCGATCGAGTCGGACAGGTGGTACTCGATCTTCGGGCCGTAGAACGCGCCTTCGCCCGGCAGTTCGGTCCACTGCGCGCCGCACGCGCGCAGCGCTTCGCGCAGCGCCTCCTCCGCCCGGTCCCACTGCTCGTCGGTGCCGATGCGCGGTGTGGGCCGCAGCGCGAGCTTGACGACCACGTCCGTGAAGCCAAAATCGCGGTAGACGTCGAGTGCCAGCCCGTGGAACGCCACGCACTCGGGCTGGATCTGCGCCGGCTCGCAGAAGATGTGGCCGTCGTCCTGCGTGAACGCGCGCACGCGCATGATGCCGTGCAGCGCGCCGGAGGGCTCGTTGCGGTGGCAGGCGCCGAACTCGCCGTAGCGCAGCGGCAGCTCGCGGTAGCTGCGCAGGTCCGAGTTGAAGATCTGCACGTGCCCCGGGCAGTTCATCGGCTTGATCGCGAAGTCGTGCTTCTCCGACTCCGTCGTGAACATGTTGTCCTTGTAGTTCTGCCAGTGGCCCGACTTCTCCCACAGCGAGCGGTCGAGCACCTGCGGCGTGCGCACCTCGAGGTAGCCGTTGTCGCGGTAGACGCGGCGCATGTGCTGCTCGACTTCCTGCCAGATCGACCAGCCCTTCGGATGCCAGAACACCATGCCCGGCGCCTCGTCCTGCAGGTGGAAGAGGTCGAGCGCGCGCCCGAGCTTGCGGTGGTCGCGCTTTTCCGCCTCCTCGATGCGGTGAAGGTAGGCCTCGAGGTCCTCCTTCTTTGCCCACGCGGTGCCGTAGATGCGCTGGAGCATCTCGTTGCGCGAGTCGCCGCGCCAGTACGCGCCGGCGAGCTTGGTGAGCTTGAACACCTTGAGCCGGCCGGTGGACGGCACGTGCGGGCCGCGGCACAGGTCGACGAAGCGGCCTTCCGCGTAGAGCGAGATGTCCTCGTTCGCGGGAATCGAGGCGATGATCTCGGCCTTGTAGTGCTCGCCCAAGTCGCGGAAGAACTTCACCGCATCGTCGCGCGGCATGAGCCTGCGCTCGACCGGTTCGTCTTTCCTCGCGAGTTCCGCCATGCGCTTTTCGATCGCTGCGAGGTCCTCGGGCGTGAATGGGCGCCGGTAGCTGAAATCGTAGTAGAAGCCGTCCTCGATCACCGGGCCGATCGTCACCTGCGCGTCGGGGAACAGCTCTTTCACCGCATAGGCGAGGAGGTGCGCCGTCGAGTGGCGGATGACTTCGAGCCCTTCGGGGTCGCGCTCGGTGACGATGGCGACGTCGGCGTCGCGGGCGACGACGTGCGAGGTGTCGACGAGCTGGCCGTCGACCTTTCCGGCCAGCGCGGCCTTCGCGAGGCCGGGACCGATGGCGGCGGCGATCTGGGCGACGGAAACGGGCGCTTCGAACTGGCGGACCGCGCCGTCGGGCAGTCGTATGGCGGGCATGGGAGGAACTCCTGGTCGCAGAAACGAAAAAGTGCGGTCGGGCCGCACTTTTCCTTTCGCGAGGACGAGCGACGACCGCAGCCTGTCAGGGAATCTCCCGGCACGTTCGCGGTGTCATAACCTGGCCCTTCCTGGCGTTGCGCGTTGCGCTCTGGAACTGTTCGCGGAGGCCGCCTGCGGCCGCGGGAACCGCAGATGGTACCAGCATCGGCCGGGAGGGCCCGGTGATCGCTACCCCGCGGCTGCGAGCGCCTGCACGCCCGCGCGCTCGCCGTGGCGCACGCACGCGGCCTCGACGGCGGCAAGCGCTGCGTCGTGGAAGCCGATGTCGAGGCCGGACGCAGCCGCTTCGTCGCGCGCGAGCCCGAGGTCCTTGCGCAGCATGCCCAGCGTGAACGTGACCGGGCCGCCGCCGTCGATCATCCGCGCGACGTAGGAGTCGAACAGGAAGCCGGCGGCGGTTCCGCCCGAGAGCGCGTCCTTCAGCGCCGGGGCCGCGAAGCCGCAGGCCCGCGCGAGCCGCGCGCCTCCGGCGAGCCCGAGCAGCGTGCCGGCGATCATCGTCTGGTTGACGAGCTTCATCCGGTAGCCCGCCCCCGGGGGCCCCGCGTGCACGACGCGCGCGCAGAACGCGGCGAACAGCGGCCGCGCGCGCTCCAGCGCATCCTTGTCGCCGCCGACGAACGCCGTGAGCGCGCCGCGCTGCGCGCCGCCCACGCCGCCGGTGACGGGGGCGTCGAGCACGCTCGCGCCGACGGTTGCGGCCAGCGCACGCGCCTCGTCGGCATTGGCCGCCGCCGCGGTGGTCATGTCGACGAACAGCGTGCCGCGTCGCGCCGCCGGGATCATGCGGCGGTGGAGTTCGCGCACATCCTGCGGCCCGCCGACGATCGTCGCGACGAGGTCGCATCGCTGCGCGAGCGATTCCGGGTCGGCTGCGAGCGTGGCGCCGGCCGCGGCCAGCGGCGCGGCCTGCTCCGGGCGACGCGCCCACGCCTCAAGCGGGAAGCCGGCTGCAGCCACGCGCAGCGCCATCGGCGCTCCGATGTTGCCGAGCCCGATCCAGCCGACACGCGGCAGCGCCTCCGGCATCCCTGCCTCGTGCGCTGCTGCTGCCGGCGTCGTGGTCACTGGATCTCGATCTTCGCCTCGCGCACGACGTTGCCCCACTTGACCGTCTCGGCAGCGAGGTGGTCGGCGAGCTGCTTCGGCGTGCCGCCGAGCGGCGTGGCGCCCATGTCGGACAGGCGCTTGCGCACGGCCTCGTCCTTGAGGATCGTGTTCACCTCCGCGTTGAGGCGGTCGACGACCGTTGCCGGCGTGCCCCTGGGCGCGAGCAGCGCGAACCACGTCGATGACTGCAGCTTCGGCGCTCCGAGCTCGACGGTGGTCGGGACGTCGGGCAAGGCGGCCGAGCGCGTGGGCGCCATGACGGCGATGGCGCGCACACGATTCGCCTTGACCTGGCCTGCGATCCCGGGGATCAGCTGGAACATGAGCTGGATGTCGCCGGCCATCAGGTTCGTCGTGGCAGTGCCCGGTGCGTTGTACGGAACGTGCACCATTTGCGCGCCGGTCTCGCGCGAGAACAGCTCGGCCGCGAGATGCATCGAGCTGCCCTGACCGGTCGAGCCGTAGTTGAGCTTGCCCGGGTTGGCCTTCGCATAGCGGGTGAACTCGGCGAGGTCCTTCGCCGGAAAGTCGTTGTTGACCACGAGGATGTTGGGAACATCGGCGATCAGCACGATCGGCACGAAGTCCTTCTGCGGGTCGAACGTGAGGCTCTTGTACAGGCTCGGGTTGACCGCGAGCGTGCCCGCCCACGAAAACAGCAGCCGGAAACCGTCGGGCGCTGCGCTGGCCGCTGCCGCCGCGCCGATGTTGCCGTTCGCGCCCGGCTTGTTGTCGATCACGACCGGGGTCTTGAGGCGCTTGGCCAGTTCCTCGGCGATCACGCGGGCAATCGAGTCGCCGGTGCCGCCGCCGCCGGGCGCGGGCACGACGACCGTGACGGTCTTGCCGCCTGGCCAGTCCTGCGCTTGCACCGGCAGCGCGAGGGCGGGAAGGAGCGCGGCGGCAGCCGCGAGGTGCAGAAGCGTTCGACGCATGGCAGACCTCATCGAGGGTGGTGGAAGGTGCGAAGCGGGTGAGTTCATCGGGATGCGGCATTGCGGGGGGACGCGGCGTGCGCAGCACGCACCGCCGCTGCGATCGAAGCGTCGGTGACCGCGACCGGCACGACGCATCCGGGGCCGATCATCAGTCGCCGGCCGCCGGTCTGGCGGGCGGCGTCGTCCACTTCGGCCACGATCGCGGCCGCGTCGCCGGCGCACAGTGCGCCGTTTTCGTTCAGCCCGCCGACGACGAGCCCCGGAAAGCGCGCGGCTGCCTCGGCGAGCGACGGCTCGGCGATGCGGTCGTGCCAGTTGAGCATCGCGACCGGATAGTCGGCGACAAGGTCGAACATGATGTCGTCCCCGTGCACGTGGAGCATCGACAGCTTCGCCTTGCCGGCGATGGCGGCGAGGACTTCGAGATCGTACGCCTTGCCGAACTCCGCGTACTCGCCGGCATTGAGCACGCGGTGGCTCGCGAGCTGTGTGGCGAGGAACACGCCGTGCGCGCCGGCGTCGAGCGCATCGAGCGCGAAGCGGATCGTGACGTCCGTGATGCGGCGCAGCGCCCGGTGCAGCGTCTGCGGCGCGCAGCGCAGGTCCGCGAAGAGCCGCTCGGTGGCGAGCTTGCGCGCCGTGGTGAGCGGCGAGAACACCGTCTGCAGGATCGGCACGCTGCCCGCGAGCGCCTGCGCCGCGGCGCGCAGCGCCTCGTTCTGCCTGCCGTAGACGCCCTGGCGCACGTCGAGGTCGCGCAAGCTCAGCCAGTCCTGCGTGCGCACGACGGCGGGCTTCACCACCGCGCGCGCGCCGTTCGCCTGTCCGCCGTAGGCGCTCACCGCGCCCCAGTCCTCGACGCCGTAGGTGCCGGAAGGCATGAACTTGACGAGGTCGAAGTCCCAGCGGCGCTGCCAGGCTAGCGTGTGCTCGACCAGCTTGCGCGGGTCCTGGTCGTCGACGGGGAAGTGGCGCCACAGCGCAATCGGCACGCGGTCGACGTCCGCGCCGGCGACGGCGGCTTCGACGCGCTGCCAGTGGTTCATCGGTTCCAGGTCGTGCTCCCCGCTGCTCGCTTGTCGGGGATTATGCCCGATGGCAGACTGCAGTCCGTCATGCCCGACACCAGCGCCGACTTGCCCGCCCGCGCCGCCGCAGCCTCGCGCGGCTGGGTGCGCGATGCCGTACGCTGCCTCGAGCGCGACGTGCAGCGCTCGGCGGACACGCACCTCATCGCAGTCGACCTGCCCGCGCTGCCGGGGGTGGCGATCTATCTCAAGGACGAGTCGACGCACCCGACCGGCAGCCTCAAGCACCGGCTCGCGCGCTCGCTGTTCCTGTTCGGCCTGTGCAACGGGTGGATCCGCGAAGGCTCGACGATCGTCGAGGCCTCGTCGGGCAGCACGGCCGTGTCGGAGGCGTACTTCGCGCGCATGCTCGGCCTGCCTTTCGTCGCGGTGATGCCGCGCGGCACCTCGCCCGCGAAAATCGCGCAGATCGAGTTTTACGGCGGCCGCTGCCACTTCGTCGAGCGCGCCGGCGACGTCTACGCCGAGGCCGAGCGCCTCGCCCGCGAGCGCGACGGCCACTACATGGACCAGTTCACCTACGCCGAGCGGGCGACGGACTGGCGCGGCAACAACAACATCGCCGAGTCGATCTTCGCGCAGATGAGCGCGGAGCCGCGGCCAGAGCCGGCGTGGATCGTCGTCGGCGCGGGCACCGGGGGGACGTCGGCGACGATCGGCCGCTACCTGCGCTTTCGCGGCGCGGCCACGCAGCTCGCCGTCGTCGATCCGGAGCACTCGGTGTTCGCCGACTACTACGCGACGCGGGATGCGTCGCTGACCGCCGATCGCGGCTCGGACGTCGAGGGCATCGGACGCCCCCGTGTCGAGCCGTCGTTCGAGCCGGACGTCATCGATCGCATGATCCGCGTGCCGAACGCCGCCTCCTATGCGGCGATGCGCGTGCTCGAGCGACTGGTGGGGCGCCGCTACGGCGGGTCCAGCGGCACGGACTTCTGCGGGGCGCTGGAAATCGCCTGCGAGATGACGGCGCGCGGCGAGTCGGGCTCGATCGTCACGCTCGCCTGCGACGCGGGGGATCGCTACCTCGACACCTACTACGACGACGCCTGGCTGGCGGCGAACGGTTACGACATCGCGCCGCAGGTGGCGCGGCTCGAGCGTGCCTGCGCGACCGGAGTCTGGAAGAGCGCCTGAAGCGCCACCAGGGGCGAGGGGCGGCGCCCGCCCGGACGGTGGGCCCCGGAACCGGGGCGCCTGCAGAATCTGGTAGGCGCGATTGGACTCGAACCAACGACCCCCACCATGTCAAGGTGGTGCTCTAACCAGCTGAGCTACGCGCCTAGCGTAGCCGCACATTATAGCGTGATTTGCCGGGCGTCAGCGCGCCAGCCGCAGCGCCAGCCAGATCGCGCCCATCAGCACCGGCTGGTGGACCATGTAGATCGCGAGACTGTGGCGGCCGGCCCAACGCAGCCACCGGGGCGCACGCGCCAGCGCGGCGATCGGCGCGAACGCGCGCGCGGCGAGCGCGTGCCCCGCGGCGATGCCGAGCAGCACCACGCCGATCCACGGGAACAGCGGAACGTGGTCCTGCGTGGCCGGCTTGCGCGTCGTGAAGCCGAGCCACGAGGTTGCACGGGCGTCGAAGAACGGGTGCGACAGGGCGAGCCCGGCGGCCAGCGCGGCGAGGCCGAGGAGGAGCGCGAGGCGCGGCCGCGACGCCAGCGGCCGCGCGAGAACCGATGCCAACGCGATGAAGTGCAGGATGCCGAACGTGATGAAGGTCGCCGGGAAGATCGCATAGCTCGCGATCGTGGCGGCGAGCGCGCAGGCGGCGATGATCGCGATGCGCTTCGCGAACGCGGCCAGCGGCACCTGCGCGCGCTCGGCAAGGACGAGCGATACGCCGACCAGCAGCAGGAACGAGGCCACGATCGCGGCGCGCGCGTTCAGCCAGAACGGGTCGTTCTCGAAGTCGGCGCGGATCAGGCGGAAGAAGCGCAGGTCGAAAGCGAAGTGGTACGCGATCATGGCGAGGATCGCGATGCCG
>Ga0209391_10001008_pt1 | contig 14329 bp, 10 predicted proteins | sample PPLLak3March2015_FD_187246 | JGI IMG/M metagenome (GOLD analysis project Ga0209391, IMG submission 187246) | Freshwater sediment microbial communities from Prairie Pothole Lake near Jamestown, North Dakota, USA - PPLs Lake P7 Core (1) Depth... | ecosystem: Environmental > Aquatic > Freshwater >... | reverse complement strand
AAGACGGTCTGCGGTTTGCGATCCGTGAAGGCGGGCGCACCGTGGGTGCGGGCGTCGTAGCCAAGATCTTCGAGTAGGAGCGGCTGTAGCCGCGATTGTGGGAATCGGCCCCAAGGGGCCTCCCACACAAAATTTAGGCCAGTAGCTCAATTGGCAGAGCGGCGGTCTCCAAAACCGCAGGTTGGGGGTTCGATTCCCTCCTGGCCTGCCACCAACACGTGTGCAGGGTACTGAAGTCTGAAAAATGAAGAGTAAAGTGGAAACGGGCAAGCCCTCGATCGTCAATACGCTGCTGTTGAGCGTGGCGACGGCATTGCTGGTCGCGGGTGTCGGAGCCTACTACTGGTTCCAGGATTTGGCCATCACCCCGGTGCGGGTGGTGGGCCTGATCGTCGTCGCCATGGCCGCTTCCTTCATCGCGGCACAGTCGGACTCCGGCGCCGCGTTTTTCCGCTTCCTCAAGGAATCGGATATCGAACGGCGCAAGGTCGTCTGGCCGACGCACCAGGAGACTCTGCAGACGGCGTTGATGGTCCTGATTGTGACGATCCTGATCTCGCTGTTCCTGGCCGGCATCGACTGGCTGCTCGGCGCCGCGGTGCGCGCGCTGGTCGGGGGCTGACGCATGGCCAAGCGCTGGTTCGTGGTGCATGCCTACTCGGGCTTTGAAAAGCAGGTCATGCGTTCCTTGCAGGACCGGATCGAGCGGGCTGGAATGCAGGAAATGTTTGGACAGATCCTGGTCCCCACGGAGGAAGTGGTGGAGATGAAAGGCGGCCAGAAGCGCCGCTCCGACCGCAAGTTCTTCCCTGGCTATGTCCTGGTGGAGATGGAGATGACCGACGAAACCTGGCACCTCGTCAAGGATGTGCCGAAAGTGATGGGTTTCATCGGCGGCACGGCGGATCGGCCCGCTCCGATCACCCAGAAGGAGGCGGATGCGATTCTGAACCGGGTGCAGGAGGGCGTGGACAAGCCGCGTCCCAAAGTGCTCTTCGAGCCGGGCGAAATGGTCCGTGTCGTGGACGGGCCCTTCAATGACTTCAACGGCGTCGTCGAAGAAGTCGATTACGACAAGAGTCGCCTGAAGGTGGCGGTGCTGATTTTTGGACGTTCCACTCCGGTGGAACTGGAGTTCCATCAGGTCGAGAAGGCTTGATCGAACGAGCTGCGTGAGTTCTTCTTTCATCGCTGCGCGATGAAAACCGCCCTCACGCCGCGGCGTAAAGGAGTTCGCTGCTGGCACTGCGTGCCATGAGCGAACATAGTGCGTTCAATTTGAACGTTGGTTCTTGCGGGGAGCTTTGCCGCTCGTCGGCGGGCGTTTGAACCCGGGGAGATAAAACATGGCCAAGAAAGTCGCAGCCTATATCAAGCTGCAGGTGCCTGCTGGCGCCGCAAATCCGAGCCCCCCAGTAGGCCCGGCGCTGGGTCAGCACGGTGTCAACATCATGGAGTTCTGCAAGGCGTTCAATGCCAAGACGCAGAGCCTTGAAAACGGCATGCCGATTCCCGTGGTGATCACGGTTTACTCGGATCGCAGCTTTACGTTTATTACCAAGACCCCTCCGGCCGCCGTGCTGTTGCGCAAGGCCGTCGGCATCCCCAAGGGCAGCAGCGAGCCGAACACCAAGAAGGTGGGTACTGTGACGCGCGCCCAGTTGGAGGACATCGCTCGCACCAAGGAGCCTGACCTGACCGCCGCCAGTCTGGACGCAGCCGTCAGGACCATTGCCGGTTCGGCCCGCAGCATGGGCCTCATCGTGGAAGGAGTCGAGTGATGGCGCAGGGTAAGAGAATGAAAGCCATTCGGGAACAGCTGGAACCCGGCAAGGCATACGCGATCGACGAGGCGCTGGCCCTGCTCAAGAGCGCCAGCAAGGTCAAGTTCAAGGAGTCGGTCGACGTTGCGATCCGCCTCGGCGTGGATTCGCGCAAATCCGATCAGAACGTGCGCGGCTCCACGGTACTGCCGCACGGCACGGGCAAGTCGGTACGGGTCGCGGTTTTCGCGCAGAGCGAAAACGCTGACAAGGCCCGGGCGGCCGGCGCGGACGTGGTCGGCATGGACGACCTGCACGACCTGATCAAGGGCGGCGACCTGGCTTTCGACGTGGTCATCGCCACTCCGGACGCCATGCGGGTCGTCGGCAAGCTCGGCCAGGTGCTGGGCCCCCGCGGCCTGATGCCCAACCCGAAGGTGGGCACGGTCACCACCGATGTCGAGACTGCGGTGAAGAATGCCAAGGCGGGCCAGGTGCGCTATCGCACCGACAAGGCCGGCATCGTGCACAGCACGATCGGCAAGGTCGACTTCGAACTGGACGCCCTGAAAAGCAATCTCCACGCCCTGATCCACGACCTGATCAAGTTGAAGCCGCCGGCGTCCAAGGGCACCTATGTGCAGAAGGTTGCCGTGTCCACGACGATGGGTCCGGGCATCCAGGTAGACAAGGCTTCGCTGGATCTCTGATAACACCGAATTCTTCACCCGGCCGACAGGGCGGGTAGAGAAAGGAGCCTGGTGAGTTCTTCTTTCATCGCGATGCGATGAAAACCGTCCTCACCAGGCAGCAGCAAGGAGTTCGCTACAGGCACTTCGTGCCTTAGGCGAACATGAAAGGGCGGGCTGCCCTGGTCGGTAATCGGCCAGGTAGACCGTCGAAGACCGCAGGCGCGGTGCTTCTTCCTGCAATGCAGGGGAGAAAACCCGCTTAAGGGCTGGCCGGGCGACCGGCCGCAGCCTGCGCAGATGGTGGGCCGCCTGACCACTTGAGCGCTCATGCCGGCTTTGGAAACGGAGCAGGCGAGAGTGCTCAGGTGGTCAGGACCCCACTGGAATCGAGTCGACTGCCCGGGAAACCGGTCAAGAGGCTCCAGGAGGTAACCAATGGCGCTCAATCTTGAGCAAAAGAAAGCAGTTGTCGCCGAAGTGGCCGAAGTGGCCGCCAAGGCGCTGGCCGCCGTAGCAGCGGAGTATCGAGGCCTCACCGTCGAGGAAATGACCGATTTGCGCGTCAAGGCGCGCAAGACCGGCGTTTACGTCAAGGTGGCCAAGAATACGCTGGTGCGCAAAGCTGTTGCAGGGACCGAATACGAATGCATGCAGGAAGCGCTGACAGGACCCATCCTGTTGGCTTTCAGCATGGACGATCCCGGTGCCGCCGCACGCCTGGTCAAGGATTATTCCAAGGACCATTCCAAACTGATCGCACGGCTGGTTGCCGTGGGCGGTCGACTGTACGACGCTTCCGAACTGGAACGTTTGTCCAAGTTGCCCACCTACGAGCAGGCCATTGCGATGCTGATGGGCGTGATGAAGGCCCCGATCGCCAAATTCGTGCGTACCCTCGCCGAACCGCATGCCAAGCTGGTGCGGACCTTGGCCGCTGTGCGCGATGCGAAGCAGGCTGCTTGAGTTCTTAACCGAGTGGGTTTTTGACCCAAACACTTAACGATTACGGAGACGACAATGGCCGTTTCAAAAGAAGACATCCTGGAAACCATTTCCAACATGAGCGTGATGGAAGTCGTGGATCTCATCAGCGCGATGGAACAGAAGTTCGGCGTATCTGCCGCTGCCGCCGTGGCGGTAGCAGCTGGCCCCGCAGCCGGTGCTGAAGCCGCCGCCGCCGTTGAGCAGACTGAGTTCAACGTGGTGCTGGCCTCTTTCGGGTCGCAGAAGGTACCGGTGATCAAGGCGATTCGCGAGATCACGGGCCTGGGCCTGAAGGAAGCCAAGGATCTGGTCGAAGGCGCGCCTTCCACCGTCAAGGAAGGGGTTTCCAAGACCGAAGCCGCGGACATCAAGAAGAAACTCGAAGAAGCAGGCGCTACTGTCGAGGTCAAGTAAATCTTCTTCCCGGTTTCGGGACTGAAGAAATGGGCTGGGGACGCAGGTCCCCGGCCTGTTCCTGTTTGCATTTTGAATGACTTGAACGCACGGGCGGAATCAACATGAGTTACTCATTCACGGAAAAAAAGCGTATCCGCAAGGATTTCGGCAAGCGCAGGTCCATCCTCGAGGTGCCCTACCTGCTGGAAACGCAAATCCGCTCCTACGCGGAGTTTCTGCAGCTTGACGTTCCGGCGGAAGAGCGCCGTGACCGTGGTTTGCACGGAGCGCTGAAGTCGATATTCCCGATCGTGGCCTATTCAGGCAATGCCGCTCTGGAATACGTCAGCTACAAGCTGGGCGATGCGGTGTTCGACGTGAAAGAGTGCAAGCTGCGCGGCATGTCTTACGGCGCGCCGCTGCGGGTCAAGGTGCGCCTGGTTATCTATGACAAGGAAAGTTCCGCCAAGGTCAAACCGGTCAAGTTCGTCAAGGAGCAGGAAGTCTACATGGGCGACCTGCCCCTGATGACGGAGACCGGCACATTCATCGTCAACGGCACCGAGCGGGTGATCGTGTCACAGTTGCACCGCTCGCCCGGGGTGTTTTACGACCACGATCGCGGCAAGACGCATTCCAGCGGCAAGCTGCTGTTCTCGGCCCGTGTCATTCCCTACCGCGGCTCCTGGCTCGACTTCGAGTTCGACCCCAAGGACTGCATTTTCACGCGCATCGACCGCCGCCGCAAACTGCCCGTAACGATATTGTTGCGCGCGCTCGGTATGGAAGACGAGGAAATCCTCGAGACGTTCTTCGAGACCAGCTCGGCCACGCTGAAGAAAGATGGCGCCAAGCTCGAACTCGTGCCCGAGCGCCTGCGCGGCGAAACAGCCTACTTCGATATCCGCAGCAAGACCGGCAAGGTGCTGGTGCCGAAAGGCAAGCGCATCACGGCCCGCCACGTCAAGCTGATCGAGGAGGCCGGTGTGACCGCCCTCGAGGTACCCGATGAGTACCTGGTGGGGCGCATCATTGCGCGCACGGTCGTCGACAAAGAATCCGGCGAAGTGCTGGCCAAGGCAAATGCCGAACTGACCGAAGAGTTGCTGGAAAGCCTGCGTGAAGCTGGCGTCAAGAAAATCGACGTCCTGTACGTCAACGACCTTGACCAGGGTCCGTACATCTCCAGTACGCTGAACATCGACCCGACCAGTAACGAACTCGAGGCGCTCGTTGAGATTTACCGGATGATGCGTCCAGGCGAGCCGCCGACCAAGGACGCGGCCCAGAATCTGTTCAAAAACCTGTTCTTCACCGAAGAGCGTTACGACCTCTCGGCCGTGGGCCGCATGAAGTTCAACCGGCGCGTGGGCCGCAAGACGGTCGAAGGCTCCGGCGTGCTCGACCGCCAGGATATTCTGGATGTGCTCCGCGTGCTGATCGACATCCGCAATGGCAAAGGTACCGTGGACGACATCGACCACCTCGGCAACCGCCGGGTCCGGAGTGTCGGCGAAATGGCGGAGAACGTTTTCCGCGTGGGCCTCGTGCGCGTGGAACGCGCCGTACGGGAGCGCCTGTCCGTGGCCGAAAGCGAAGGGCTTTCGCCGCAGGAGCTGATCAACGCCAAACCGGTCGCGGCCGCCGTAAAGGAATTTTTTGGTTCCTCCCAGCTCAGCCAGTTCATGGACCAGAATAACCCGCTGTCCGAGGTCACGCACAAGCGCCGCGTTTCGGCGCTCGGCCCGGGCGGCCTGACCCGTGAGCGTGCAGGCTTCGAGGTTCGCGACGTGCACCCGACGCACTACGGCCGTGTGTGCCCGATCGAAACCCCTGAAGGCCCGAACATCGGCCTGATCAACTCGCTGGCCGTGTATGCACGCACCAACGACTACGGTTTCCTGGAGACCCCGTACCGCAAGGTCGTGAACGGCAGGGTGACGGAACAAGTGGAATACCTGTCCGCGATCGAGGAGGGCGAGTTCGTCATCGCCCAGGCCAACGCGGAGCTGGATCGCTACGGCAAGTTCACCGACGAGTTCATCCCGTGCCGCCACCTCGGCGAATTCACGCTGATGGAACCCGAAGCGATCAGCTACATGGACGTGTCGCCGAAACAGATCGTGTCGGTAGCCGCGTCCCTCGTGCCGTTCCTGGAGCACGATGACGCCAACCGCGCCCTGATGGGCTCCAACATGCAGCGCCAGGCGGTGCCTACGCTGAAGGCCGAGAAGCCCCTGGTGGGTACCGGCATGGAGCGGTCCGTGGCGACCGATTCGGGCGTGACGGCCGTCGCCAAGCGCGGCGGCGTCGTCGACCAGGTGGATGCGGGCCGCATCGTGGTGCGCGCGTTCGAGGAAGAAGTGCCGGTCGGCGATCCGGGCGTGGACATCTACAACCTGACCAAGTACCAGCGTTCGAACCAGAACACCTGCATGAACCAGCGGCCGCTGGTGCGCGTGGGCGATCGCGTGGCCAAGGGCGACGTGCTCGCCGATGGGCCGTCGACGGACCTTGGCGAACTGGCGCTGGGCCAGAACATGCTGGTCGCGTTCATGCCGTGGAACGGCTACAACTACGAGGACTCCATCCTCGTCTCCGAACGCGTGGTGCAGGAAGACCGCTACACGACGATCCATATCGAGGAACTGACCTGCGTGGCCCGCGACACCAAGCTGGGCTCCGAGGAAATCACCGCCGACATTCCCAACGTCGGCGAGCACAACCTCAACAAGCTCGACCAGTCCGGTATCGTTTATATCGGCGCCGAGGTTCGTGCCGGCGATATCCTCGTCGGCAAGGTAACGCCCAAGGGCGAGACCCAGCTGACTCCGGAGGAAAAGCTGCTGCGCGCGATTTTCGGCGAGAAGGCCTCCGACGTGAAGGACACCTCGCTGCGCGTGCCGAGCGGCATGGACGGCACCGTCATCGATGTGCAGGTGTTCACCCGCGACGGCGTCGACAAGGACGAGCGCGCGATGTCCATCGAAAAGGACGCCTTGCGGCAGGTGCGCAAGGACCTCGACGACCAGCTACACATCGTCGAGGACGCCATCTACCAGCGCCTGGAAACCGCGTTGGTAGGCAAGGTGGCCGACAAGGGCCCCAAGCTCAAGAAGGGCGACAAGATCAAGGCCACTTACCTGGCGGATCTCGACCGCGAGGATTGGTTCAAGCTGCGCATGCGCAACGATGACGCCAATGACCTGCTCGAGCAGCTGCAGGACCAACTGCTGCAACAGCGCAAGAGCTTCGATGCCCGCTTCGAGGAGAAGAAGGGCAAGATCACCCAGGGCGATGACCTCGCTCCGGGCGTGCTCAAGATGGTCAAGGTCTATCTCGCCGTCAAGCGCCGTGTCCAGCCTGGCGACAAGATGGCCGGCCGCCACGGCAACAAGGGCGTGATCTCGATGATCGTGCCCACCGAGGACATGCCTTACATGGAGGACGGCACGCCGGTCGACATCGTGCTCAATCCGCTGGGCGTGCCCTCGCGCATGAACATCGGGCAGGTGCTGGAGACGCACCTCGGCTGGGCCGCCAAGGGCCTCGGCCAGCGCATCGGCGAAATGCTCGAGCAGAATGCCAAGGTGGCTAACCTGCGCAAGTTCCTTGGCGAAATCTACAACAGCGATCGCAAGGACCGCGTCGACATGTCCAGCTTCACCGACGAAGAAGTGCTGATCATGGCCGAGAACCTGCGCGAGGGCGTGCCGATGGCGACCCCGGTCTTCGACGGTGCCGACGAGTCGGAGATCAAGCACCTGCTCAAGCTGGCCGGTCTTCCGGAAAGCGGGCAGACGACGCTGTACGACGGTCGTAGCGGTGATGCGTTCGAGCGCCCGGTCACGGTGGGCTACATGTACATGTTGAAGCTCAACCACCTCGTGGACGACAAGATGCACGCGCGTTCGACCGGGCCCTACAGCCTCGTCACCCAGCAGCCGCTCGGCGGCAAGGCCCAGTTTGGCGGTCAGCGCTTCGGCGAAATGGAAGTCTGGGCGCTGGAAGCCTACGGCGCGGCCTACACGCTGCAGGAAATGCTCACCGTCAAATCGGATGACGTCAGCGGCCGCAACCAGATGTACAAGAACATCGTCGATGGCAACCACCAGATGGCGGCGGGAATGCCCGAATCCTTCAATGTGCTCGTGAAGGAAATCCGGTCACTGGGTATCAACATCGAACTTGAAGAAGTTTGATTGGGAGAAGATCAGCAATGAGAGACTTACTCAATCTTTATGGAAGGCAGCGCCAGCCGCTGGATTTCGAAGCAATCAAGATAGGCCTGGCGCCGCCCGACCTGATCCGCTCCTGGTCCTACGGGGAAGTCAAGAAGCCGGAGACCATCAACTACCGCACCTTCAAGCCGGAGCGGGACGGTCTGTTTTGCGCCGCCATTTTCGGTCCGGTCAAGGACTACGAGTGCCTGTGCGGCAAGTACAAGCGCATGAAGCACCGCGGGGTCGTGTGTGAAAAGTGCGGCACCGAGGTCACCCTGACGAAGGTACGCCGCGAGCGCATGGCGCACATCGAACTGGCCAGCCCGGTCGCGCACATCTGGTTCCTGAAGTCGCTGCCATCCCGCATCGGCCTGATGTTGGACATGACGCTGCGCGACATCGAGCGCATCCTGTACTTCGAGTCCTACGTCGTGCTCGATGCGGGCATGACCGACCTCGAGCGCGGTCAGCTCCTGACGGACGAGCAGTACCTGGACACGATGGAGCAGTGGGGCGACGAGTTCGTGGCGAAGATGGGCGCCGAGGCTATATACGAACTGCTGCGCGGCATCGAACTCAACCAGGAAGTGACCAAGCTGCGCGAGGAAATCGGTGCGACGCGCTCGGTGACCAAGCTCAAGCGACTATCCAAACGTGTCAAGCTGGTCGAGGCCTTCATCGACTCGGGGAATCGCCCCGAGTACATGATCATGACGGTGCTGCCGGTGCTGCCGCCGGATCTGCGCCCGCTGGTTCCGCTCGACGGCGGCCGCTTCGCGACCTCGGACCTGAACGACCTGTACCGCCGGACGATCAACCGCAATAACCGCCTCAAGCGACTGCTGGAGCTGAACGCCCCGGACATCATCGTGCGCAACGAGAAGCGCATGCTGCAGGAAGCGGTCGACGCGCTGTTGGACAACGGGCGCCGCGGCCGGGCCATCACCGGCACCAACAAGCGCCCGCTGAAATCGCTGGCGGACATGATCAAGGGCAAGCAGGGCCGCTTCCGGCAGAACCTGCTGGGCAAGCGCGTGGACTATTCCGGCCGCTCGGTGATCGTGGTCGGCCCCAAACTGAAGCTGCACGAGTGCGGACTGCCGAAGAAAATGGCGCTTGAGCTGTTCAAGCCTTTCATCTTCAGCAAGCTGCAGCGACGCGGCATGGCCGCGACCATCAAGGCCGCCAAGAAACTGGTGGAAGCCGAACGCGCCGAGGTCTGGGACATCCTCTCCGAGGTGATTCGCGAACATCCGGTGCTGCTGAACCGCGCGCCGACGCTGCACCGCCTGGGTATCCAGGCTTTCGAGCCCGTGCTGATCGAAGGCAAAGCCATTCAACTGCACCCGCTGGTATGCACCGCGTTCAACGCTGACTTCGACGGCGACCAGATGGCCGTTCACGTTCCGCTGTCGGTAGAGGCGCAGCTCGAAGCGCGGGCCCTGATGATGTCGTCCAACAACATCCTGTCCCCCGCGAACGGCGAGCCGATCATCGTGCCGACCCAGGACGTGGTGCTGGGCCTGTACTACATGACGCGCGAGCTGGAAGGCGCGCGCGGGCAGGGAATGATCTTCAGCGACACCGATGAAGTGCACCGTGCATACGAGAACAAGATGGTCGATCTGCACGCCCGGATCCGCGTGCGCATCCAGGAGACCATCATCTCCGAGGCTGGCGAGCGGCGCCATGAAACCAACCTGGTGCAGACCACGGTGGGACGGGCGCTGCTGGCAGAGATCCGGCCGTCCGGCATGCCGTTCCGGCTGCTGAACGAGACGCTGAAGAAGCGGCAGATCTCCAACCTGATCAACTCCTGCTATCGCCGGCTCGGCCTGAAGGAAACCGTGGTGTTCGCCGACAAGCTGATGTACACCGGCTTCCATTACGCCACCATGGCCGGCGTGTCGATCGGCATCGACGACCTGATGGTGCCGGACGAAAAGAAGAAGATCCTGGCCTCCGCCGAGGCCGAAGTCGTGGAAATCCAGAACCAGTACATCTCTGGTTTGGTGACCTCCGGTGAACGCTACAACAAGGTGGTGGACATCTGGTCGCGCACCAATGAACTGGTCGCGCGCGCGATGATGCAACGGATGGGCAAGCGGGTCGTCAAGAACGCAGCCGGCAAAGATGTGGAGGAGGATTCGATGAATTCCATCTTCATCATGGCCGACTCCGGCGCGAGGGGCTCAGCGGCGCAGATCCGCCAGTTGGCCGGCATGCGCGGCCTGATGGCCAAGCCCGATGGCTCCATCATCGAAACGCCGATCACGGCCAACTTCCGCGAAGGCCTGGACGTCCTGCAGTACTTCATCTCGACGCACGGCGCGCGCAAGGGTCTGGCCGACACGGCGCTGAAGACGGCCAACTCCGGTTATCTGACCCGACGCCTGGTCGACGTCGCGCAGGACCTGGTGATTACCGAAGTCGACTGCCGAACCGAGAACGGCGTGACACTGCAGCCAATCGTCGAGGGCGGCGACGTGGTCGAACCCCTCAGCGAACGCGTTTTGGGCCGTGTAGTTGCGCAGGATGTCTTGCGGCCGGGCACCGACGAGGTGATCTGTGCCCGCAACACCGTACTGGACGAGCAGTTGGTCGCCGAGCTGGAAAAGGTCGGTATCGACCGCATACTGGTCCGCTCGACCATTACCTGCGAAACCCGTCACGGCGTCTGCGCCTCCTGCTACGGCAGGGATTTGGCCCGTGGCCACGTGGTCAACATCGGCGAGGCCGTAGGCGTGATCGCGGCCCAGTCGATCGGCGAGCCCGGCACCCAGCTGACCATGCGCACCTTCCACATTGGCGGCGCAGCGTCCAGGGCGGCGGCCGTCGACCACATCCAGGTGAAGTCCTCCGGCACCATTCGATTGCACAATATGAAGACGGTCGAGAACGCCGACGGCAAGCTGGTGGCCGTCTCGCGTTCGGGTGAACTTTCCGTGATCGACGACCATGGGCGTGAGCGCGAGCGCTACAAGGTGCCTTACGGCGCCATCATCTCGGCGCGCGACGAAGCGCGGATTACTGCCGGTGACGTGACCGCGACCTGGGATCCGCACACGCATCCGATCGTCACGGAAGTGGCGGGCAAGGTGAAATTCCACGAGTTCATCGACGGCGTTACCGTCAACGAGCACGTGGACGACATCACCGGTCTTACCAGCCTGATCGTGACGGAACCGAAGCAGCGCGGCAGCGCGGGCAAGGACCTGCGGCCGATGATCAGCCTGGCCGACGCCAAGGGCAAGGAACTGTGCCTGGCCGGCACTCAGATACCGGCGCACTACTTCCTTCAGGCGGGCTCGATCGTGCAGATGCTGGACGGCCAGGAAGTGAACGTCGGCGACGTGCTGGCCCGCATTCCGCAGGAGTCTTCAAAGACGCGTGACATCACCGGCGGTCTGCCCCGCGTGGCCGATTTGTTCGAGGCGCGCAAGCCGAAGGAGCCAGCCGTGCTGGCCGAGGTCTCAGGCATCATCAGCTTCGGCAAGGATACGAAGGGCAAGCAGCGGCTGGTCATCACCCAGGACAACGGCGAAACCTACGAGGAACTGATTCCGAAGTGGCGTCACGTCATTGTCTTCGAAGGCGAGCGCGTGGAGAAAGGCGAGACCATCGTCGATGGCGAACCCAACCCGCACGACATTCTGCGCCTGCTCGGCGTGGAGGCGCTGGACGACTATCTCGTGAAGGAGATCCAGGACGTTTACCGACTGCAGGGCGTGAAAATCAACGACAAGCACATCGAAGTCATTGTGCGGCAGATGCTGCGTAAGGCGGAAATCATCGACGGGGGAGACACGCGTTTCCTGCGCGGCGAGCAGGTCGATTTTGCCCGCGTCGTCGAGGAAAACGCGGCAGCGCTCAAGAAAGACGGCCGACCGGCCGAATACCAGCGCGTGCTGCTTGGCATCACCAAGGCGTCCCTGGCCACCGAGTCCTTCATCTCGGCTGCTTCGTTCCAGGAGACCACCCGGGTGCTGACGGAGGCTGCCGTATGCGGCACTACCGATCACCTGCGCGGCCTCAAGGAAAACGTGATCGTCGGGCGCCTGATCCCCGCCGGAACAGGCATGGCCTATCACAATTCGCGCCGGCGGCAGACGATAGAAGAGCCGGAAATCGACCTCGAAGCGCTGCGGGCAGCGATTGCCGCCGAGGAACTGGCGAACCTGGAAACAGTCGACAAGGATCTCTGATCGGCGGCCCCGTCGTTTACGGCGCAGCGGAGGCCCGGTTTCGGGACGGTTTTCAGCGCAGCTGAAAGAAGAACCGGAACCGGGCCTCCGCGGGTTTCCATGGCGGCGCCAAGTTTCTCTCTTGCGCTTTTCCAGGTCTCCTGCCATAATCGGTCGGCTAACATATTTGAAACCCTCACCAATGAGGGCCGCGCGGTAACAAGACCGTTGCGGAGAGCCGATGTCGCCGGCGCGTGGGCCGGATTCAACGGCGCCCAATCCCGGGCAGAACGGTTACGGGGTTGGGCGTTTGGCATTGTGTAAGGCAGGTTATTTTTTCGGGCTAGTCGGCGGGCCGGGACGAACCGGACTGCCCTTGTGATTTGTCAAGACAACAGGAAATTTTGGGAAAACTATGGCGACGATCAACCAACTCGTACGCAAGCCGCGCAAGGACAAGGTAACCAAGAGCACCGTGCCGGCGCTGGAAGGGTGCCCACAGAAGCGCGGCGTGTGCACTCGTGTGTATACCACGACTCCGAAGAAGCCGAATTCGGCACTCCGCAAAGTGGCCCGCGTGCGCTTGACCAATGGCTACGAAGTGACCTCATATATCGGCGGCGAAGGCCATAACCTGCAGGAACACAGCGTGGTGTTGATCAGAGGCGGCCGTGTCAAAGACCTGCCGGGTGTGCGTTATCACACCGTACGCGGCAGTCTCGATACCGCGGGTGTGAGCGACCGCCGCCAGGGCCGCTCCAAATACGGCGCCAAGCGGCCGAAGAGCTGAACTGAATCACAGAACTGATAATCACCGCCGAAGCTAATACGGAAATCGACATGTCCAGAAAGCAGTCAAATTTTACCAGGGATATCCTGCCCGACCCCAAGTTCGGCAGCGAAATGATTACCCGTTTCATCAACATGGTCATGGTCAGCGGCAAGAAGTCGGTGGCCGAGAAGATCGTGTACGGCGCCATCCAGACCATCAGCGAAAAGAACAAGAGCGCAAATGCGGTGGACCTGGTTGAAAAGGCCCTGGACAACGTCAGCCCGATGGTTGAGGTCAAATCCCGCCGGGTCGGTGGCGCAACTTACCAGGTTCCGGTGGAAGTGCGTCCCAAGCGCCGCCAGACCCTGGCCATGCGCTGGATCATCGAGGCGGCGCGCAAGCGCGGCGAGAAGAGCATGCCGAGCCGCCTCGCTGGCGAGTTGCTGGACGCCGTCGAACAGCGCGGAACGGCCGTGAAGAAGCGGGAAGACACCCACCGGATGGCCGAAGCCAACAAGGCTTTCGCGCACTACCGCTGGTAAGCCGCGGCGCAACCAACAGAATTCAACGAGGACAAGAGAGTGCCCCGTATTACGCCAATCGAACGTTATCGCAATATCGGCATCATGGCTCACATCGATGCCGGCAAGACGACGACGACCGAACGAGTCCTGTTCTACACCGGTGTTTCGCACAAAATCGGTGAGGTCCACGACGGCACGGCCGTGATGGACTGGATGGAGCAGGAGCAGGAGCGTGGCATTACGATTACTTCGGCCGCGACCACCTGCTTCTGGTCAGGCATGGACAAGCAGTTCCCGGAACACCGCATCAACATTATCGATACCCCGGGCCACGTGGACTTCACGATCGAGGTTGAACGCTCCCTGCGTGTGCTGGACGGCGCCGTCGCGGTGTTTTGCGCGGTCGGTGGAGTTCAGCCGCAGTCGGAAACCGTGTGGCGGCAGGCAACCCGCTACAAGGTTCCACGTGTGGCGTTCGTCAACAAGATGGACCGCACGGGAGCCAACTTCGAGCGCGTCGTCAGCCAGATCCGCGAGCGCCTCGGGGCCCGCGCGGTTCCGGTGCAGCTGCCGATCGGCGCCGAAGAGAAGTTCGAGGGCGTGGTCGACCTGCTGCGTATGAAGGCGATCTACTGGGACGTGGAGAACATGGGCACGACCTACGAGGCCCGCGAAATCCCCGCCGAGCTGGCTGATGCCGCTGCGGCCGCGCGCGACTATCTGATCGAGGCTGCTGCCGAAACGTCGGAAGAGCTGATGGAGATCTACCTCGAAGGCGGCGAGCTGACCGA
>Ga0209391_10001007_pt1 | contig 14334 bp, 9 predicted proteins | sample PPLLak3March2015_FD_187246 | JGI IMG/M metagenome (GOLD analysis project Ga0209391, IMG submission 187246) | Freshwater sediment microbial communities from Prairie Pothole Lake near Jamestown, North Dakota, USA - PPLs Lake P7 Core (1) Depth... | ecosystem: Environmental > Aquatic > Freshwater >... | reverse complement strand
CATGCCTACCTGCAGCAGGTGGCGGCCACGTCGCGCGCCCGCTTCGAGGCGGCGCTGGAACACGTGGCCCTGCACGAAGGGCTGATCCTGCCGTCGTGACCGTCGCGATGTCCGACAACCGACTGCAGTCAACCACATCACCAGCGCTGTCGAACCCTCTGAATGAAATGCGACCTGTCTGCCACCATGCTGCGCCTCCTGCTGCTGTTCACTCTCGCCACCATGCCCCTGTGGAGCCAAGCCATCGAAGAGCCCGACTACGAAGTCGTCCGCAAGCTCGACAACGTGGAGTTGCGCCAGTACGCGCCCTATGTCGTGGCGGAGGTGGTTCTGAATGCCACGGCCGATGAGGCGGGCAGCCAGGCCTTCCCGATCCTGGCCGGATACATCTTCGGCAAGAACAAGGGCGAGAAGAAGTTCGCGATGACCGCGCCGGTGACCCAGTCCGCCACGCCCGTGAAGATGGAGATGACCGCACCGGTGACGCAGGCCGCCGTGCCGGAGGGTGTGCGTGTGCAGTTCGTCCTCCCCAAGGGCGTGACGCTGGCATCCGCCCCGGAGCCGCTGGACCCCCGTGTGCAACTGCGCCTCGTCCCGGCCGGCCAGTGGGCGGCCATCCGGTACTCGGGCACCTGGTCGCAGTCCAACTACGAAGAGCACCTCGCGCTGTTGAAGGCCGCGCTCGACGAGGCCGGTGTGGCCACGCAGGGCGAGCCCGTGCTGGCGCGCTACAACCCGCCGTTCACGCCATGGTTCCTGCGGCGCAACGAGATCTGGCTGGCGGTGCGCTGACGACGAGCGGCTGACAGGGCGACAGGCCCATGGACACCACAACATGCGCATCCTGATCACCGGCGCCACGGGTCTGATCGGTCGTGAACTGGACAAGGCGCTCGCGGCGCGCGGCGACACACTCGTCTGCCTCTTGCGCACGGGCATCGTGTTGGCGCGCCAGGGCGGAGCGCTGGCCGCGATGCTGCCGATGTTCAGGCTCGCGGCCCAGTGCCTTCGTTGGCGATCCAGGCCCTGTTCGGCGAGCGGGCCGCCATCGTTCTCGCTAGCGCGCGTCTGTCGGCCGGAACGCGCGTCAGGATGGTCGTTCGCGCACGGTGCCCTGCACCCCCGGCGGCCAGGCCCGTCAGGGCCGGCACAACTGCGTGAGCAGCTGCGTTGCAACCTGACTGGCCTGCGCTTGCAGCAGTTCTGCGACGACCGTGCCGACATCGCCGCCCGCATATGACTCCGCGCGGACGATGCTGTTCGCGACCTGTCGACCCTGCGCTGAATTGAGGACCACGGCGGCGCTCACCGCCACTTCGTTGACCATCAACAACCGGTGATGCTGGGCCTGCACGCTGATCGTGCCCTGCGCCACGTAATCGCCGCCGACCCCCACCTTCATGCCGGCCTGCTGCAGCCGCTGCCCCAGCGACGCGGCAAAGGCACCGTCGCGCGGCTCGTCGAGCGCCAGCCTGACACTTGCATTGCGGCGCGCGGGCGGGCAGTTGAGCGCGGTCAGCGCCTGCTGGAAGGCGAGATCTCGGCCAGCGGGCGTGGCCCGGTCCATCTTGGCCTCCTCGGCCGAGAAGCTGAAGCCGCTGGGCGCCGGCGTGCCGTCGCGCGGCGGCTGGGCCGGGCTGGCCCGGCTCGTCGAGGCCGCGAGCGGCGACTGGGCCGCCAGCGTGCGGGCCTGGGCGGCGTATTTCCCGTCCGGAAACTTCTCCAGATACGCCCGATAGGCCGAGGGGTGGCCGGCTCCGCCCACCAGCTGCCACAACTCGTCGTCGAGGTTCACCGTGGCCGGGCTTGCCGCGGCACCGCTGCCTTGGGCAAAGTAGAAGTCGCCCTCGAGCGAGGTGCTCTCCCAGGGGATCTGGCGCCCTCCCGAGGCCTGCTTGACGGCCACGCGGGTGCGCTTGAAAACGTCCTCCACCTTGAGGCCGGGCGTATTCATGTAGCGCAGCAGTTGGCCGGTGTACAGGCCGTTGGCGGTGGATCCGTCGGCGGCCTCGGCGCCTGGGGCGGTGGCGAAGGCGATGATCGAGCCCGTGGGTGCATCCATCTGAGCCAGGCCACTGCCCCCGCCGCCGCGCGATTCGCGCACGAACGGGTTGTTGCGGCAGGCGTCGAGGATGACGATGTTGAGCGGGTTCTTCGCCGACTCCAGCTTGTCCAATACCTGGCCTATGTCGAAGGCCTTGTACGGCACCTCGTCCTCGCGCGTGATGTCCGCATCCACCGGCACGAGGTAATTGCGGCCCTTGACCTGCACGCCGTGTCCGGCGTAGTAGAACAGGCCCACGCCGCCCTTGAGCGAATCGCCGAACTGGCGCACCCCGTCGTGCATCTGCTTCTGCGATGCATTCTCCAGTGCGATGACCGTGAAGCCGAGCTGCCGCAAGCTGGCGCTCATCGCCCGCGCATCGTTGATCGGGTTCGCCAGGGGATCCTTGCGATAGCCGGCGTTGCCGATCACCAACGCCACGCGCGGGCCGTCGAGCGTGGCCGCCGCCGCCGGAGCGGCTCCGATGGATGCCGGCAGCGCAGCGAGGAATGCGAAACACAGGAACCAAGCGCGCACGGTGCGTCTCCAGCAGGCGGCGGGCTACTTGTAGCGTGCGTCGATCTCGGCCACGCTCGTCTGCACCAGGCGGTGCACCAGCGTGTCGAGTGTGAGCTGGCCGGTAGCGCGAAGGTTGACCCCCAGCACCGAGGTCGAAGCGGCGCCGAGTTCCATCTTCTCCTCGAAGTAGCCGTTGGCCACCTGCTCGGCGGTGTTGCCGTCGAGGATCTTGTAGCGCATGCCGATGTTCCAGACCCTGGCCTCCTCGTCCGTGCGCACCGATGCGGCGGCCGTGGAGCCTGCGGCGGCAGCCTTGCTGCCACCGCCGAAGATGCTGATGAGCCGACTCGCGGCGGCGCCGTCGAGGCCGCCGCCCGAGGTGGCCACAGGCTCGGCCTTGAGGATATCGAACTTGACGATCCAGCGCGTGACCGACGTCCGGCCCTTCTGGAACGCGCGCATCGCCTGCTGCGCATCACCCATGTTGTACGCGAGTTCGACTTCGCTCAGCACCGCGCCGAGTTGGCTGCGTTCGAGCACCGTGAAGTTGGCGCGCGTGAGTTCGAGCTCGGCGTAGTCGGCAATGTTGTTGACGGTCACGCGCTGCGTGAAGGTGGCGTTGTTGCTCTTGATCTCACCGGGCAGCACGATGATGCGCGGGCCCTTCTTGGCCGCGTTGGCATACTCCGGCGGTCGGTTCTGCGCCGTGTCGGCGCGCCGGTTGGCATCGTTGGACGCGGCCGAGCCGGCGATCGGCGAGGGATTGCCGTCGCTGCGCACGCCACCCCCCAGCGTCCCGCCCACGCAACCGGCCAACGCCAAGGTCATGACTGCGGCGCACATACCCAGGACCGCCCTGGCCCGCCGCGGCATCGTTCGATCGTTCATCGCTGCGCCTCTTTGCATCCCTCGACAGTGTAGGTCGGCCGGCATCGAGCGCGGTTGCCGCTTCCGTCACGGTTACTCCGTCGCCGGACGGTCACTGCGCTCGAGGACGTCGCGACTGCCGCAGCGGAACTCTTGCCGGGGGCGAGTGAGCCCGTCTATAGGCCAGATCAACAGAAAACATCGAATCGATCGCCGCCCTGGAGCCAGAATTTGACTCTGGCATCAATTCCATCAAGCACGCAGGCCATCAACCAACCAGACAGGAGCGAATCGTGACCTCTGAAGCGAAGTGCCCGTTTTCCGCAATGCACGGTGCCCGAACCACCGCCGGCGCGCAGTCGAACAGCGACTGGTGGCCGAACCGGCTGAATCTGCAGATCCTGCACCAGCGCCCGGCGAAGTCCGATCCGATGGGCGAGCGGTTCGACTATGCGGACGAATTCAGGAAGCTCGACCTTGCGGCGCTGAAGAAGGACCTCGTCGACCTGATGACGGACTCGCAGGACTGGTGGCCTGCCGACTGGGGCCATTACGGCGGGTTGTTCGTCCGCATGGCCTGGCACAGCGCGGGCACCTATCGGATTGCCGACGGGCGCGGCGGCGGCGGCACCGGCAACCAGCGTTTTGCGCCTTTGAACAGTTGGCCGGACAACGGCAACCTCGACAAGGCGCGACGCCTGCTGTGGCCGATCAAGAAGAAGTACGGCAACCGGATCTCCTGGGCCGATCTCATGATCCTGGCCGGCAACTGCGCCCTCGAGTCGATGGGCTTCAAGACCTTCGGCTTCGGCGGCGGGCGCGAGGATATCTGGGAGCCCGAGGACGAGATCTACTGGGGCAGCGAGAGGACCTGGCTGGGCGACGATCGCTACACCGGGGAGCGGCAGCTCGAGGACCCGCTGGGCGCCGTGCAGATGGGCCTGATCTACGTCAACCCCGAGGGCCCGAACGGCACCCCCGACCCGGTGGCCTCCGGCCGCGACGTGCGCGAGACCTTCGCCCGCATGGCGATGAACGACGAGGAGACCGTCGCCCTGGTGGCTGGCGGCCACACCTTCGGCAAGGCGCATGGCGCCGGCGATCCGACGCTGGTCGGCCGTGAGCCCGAGGGTGCCCCGATCGAGGAGATGGGCCTGGGCTGGAAGAATGCCCTCGGCACCGGCAAGGGCGTGCACACGACGACCAGCGGCATCGAAGGGGCCTGGAAGCCGAACCCGACGACCTGGGACACGGGCTACTTCGACATGCTCTTCGGCTACGAGTGGGAGTTGGTGAAAAGCCCCGCCGGTGCCTGGCAATGGCTGGCCCGGGACGTCAAGCCGGAACACATGATCCCCGATGCCCACGATCCGTCGAAGAAGCACAGGCCGATGATGACGACGGCCGATCTGTCGCTGCGCTTCGACCTGGCCTACGAGAAGATCTCGCGCCACTTCCACAAGAACCCGGCCGAGTTCGCCGATGCCTTCGCCCGCGCCTGGTTCAAGCTGACCCACCGCGACATGGGCCCGCGCATCCGCTACCTCGGGCCCGAGGTGCCGGCCGAAGAACTGATCTGGCAGGACCCGGTGCCGGCGCTGGACCATGAACTGGTGGGCGAGCAGGACATCGCTGCGCTGAAGGCCCAAGTCCTCGCGTCTGGCTTGTCGCTCTCCCAGCTGGTGAGCACGGCCTGGGCGTCGGCAGCGACATTCCGCGGCTCGGACAAGCGCGGCGGTGCGAACGGGGCGCGCATCCGCCTGGCGCCGCAGAAGGACTGGGAGGCGAACCAGCCGGCTGAACTGGCCCAGGTGCTGCAGAAGCTCGAGGCCATCCGCAGGGAGTTCAACGGCGACCCATCCGGCAAGAGATGGATCTCGCTGGCCGACCTCATCGTGCTCGCCGGCTGCGCCGCGGTCGAAGCGGCGGCGATGAAGGCGGGTCACGACCTCAAGGTGCCTTTCTCGCCCGGGCGGACGGATGCTTCGCAGGAGCAGACCGACGTGGAGTCCTTTGCCGCTCTCGAGCCGGTGGCGGACGGTTTCCGCAACTACCTGCGTGCCGGCCTGAAGACGCCGGCCGAAGAGCTGTTGCTGGATCGGGCCCAGTTGATGAGGCTGACCGGGCCCGAAATGACGGCATTGGTCGGTGGCATGCGTGCGCTGGATGCCAACGCCGGGTCCTCCAGGCACGGCGTGTTGACGAGCACGCCAGGGATGTTGACGAACGACTTCTTCGTCCACCTGCTCGACATGAATATCGAGTGGCGACCTGCTTCAGCCGAGGGGTTCTACGAAGGACGCGATCGTTCGTCCGGCCAGGTCAGATGGACGGGCACCCGGGTCGATCTCGTCTTCGGTTCCAACTCCGAGCTGCGGGCGCTGGCCGAGTTCTATGCCTGCGACGACAACAGGCAGAAATTCGTCAGTGACTTCGTCGCGGCCTGGAACAAGGTGATGAACCTGGATCGTTTCGATCTGGCCTGATCCGGGCAGGAAGCTCGCGGCGGGACTTTCGAACGCCGCCGCGTCCCTGCGGCTTGCTGCATGCGGCGAGGGATTGACAACGAGGGCCTGCCCTGTACGCTCGCAGCGCTTCCGCCCGGGTCATTCCGGGCACGTCGTTCATGCGCGACGCGTCCAGCCCCTGGCCCGGGTTTCGTCACATCGGCAGGAGCTCCGTCATGACCTCACACGACTCGCGCACGACCGACGGTCGCGGACGACTCTACGACAGCGTCGTCGACACCATCGGCAACACCCCCTGCATCCGCGTCAATCGCATTGCGCCGAAGCATGTGCGCTTGTACGTCAAGGCCGAGTTCTTCAATCCGGCCGCATCCGTCAAGGATCGTCTTGCGATCAGCATCATCGAGGAGGCCGAGCGCCGCGGCGACCTCAAGCCGGGGCAGACGGTGGTGGAGGCGACGAGCGGCAATACCGGAATCGGGCTGGCGATGGTGTGTGCCGCCAAGGGCTATCCGCTGGTGGTGACGATGGCCGACTCGTTTTCCGTCGAGCGCCGCCGCCTGATGCGGTTCATGGGTGTCAAGGTCGTGCTGACACCGCGCGCAGCGAAGGGCTTCGGGATGTATCAGAAGGCGAAGGAACTCGCCGAGGCCAACGGCTGGTTCCTGGCGCGGCAGTTCGAGACCGCCGACAACGCCAGGATTCACGAGAATACGACGGCGCGCGAATTGCTCGCCGATTTCAGCGGCGAGCGCCTCGACTACTGGGTCACCGGCTACGGGACGGGCGGGACGATCACAGGCGTCGCCCGCGTATTGCGCCGGGAGCGCCCGAATACGAAGATCATCCTCAGCGAGCCGTCGATCGCCCAGTTGCTGGGCAGCGGCGCCGCGCAGAAACGCGGCTCCGATCACTCTCCCGCCGCCAGCCACCCGGCCTTCACGCCGCACCCGATCCAGGGCTGGACGCCCGACTTCATCCCTTACGTTCTGCAGGAGTCGGTCGACAGTCACTTCTACGACGAATTGATCCCGGTCAGCGGCCCCGATGCGATCGCGTGGTCACGCCGGCTCGCCACGGAAGAGGGGATCTTCACCGGAATCTCCGGCGGAGCGTCGTTCGCGGTCGCCGTGCAGGTGGCCGAGCGCGCGCCGGAAGGTTCGGTCATCTGCTGCATGCTTCCCGACACCGGGGAGCGCTATCTCTCGACGCCGCTGTTCGAGGGCGTGGCGACCGAGATGACCCCGGAAGAGGAAGCGCTCTCGCGCTCCACGCCCGGCTACCAGATGGGCGCTGCCTGAGGGCAGGCCTTCAGCGCCCTTCCTGAGCGTGCGCGCCTGCCCGGCCGGCGCGCGGTGCCTGGCTCAGCGCATGGCCGTGTCCGCCGTCTCGGCGAGCACGACGCGGTCGGTGCAGGATGCGCCGCGCTGGCCGCCGTCAGCGACGCAGGCGGCCGCTTGGCGGGCGTGGTGCGCATCCAGGCCAGCCCACAGCACGCCGGCGCGGTGGTCGAACAGCATCGCCACGGCGGCCACCAGCGACAGGCTGGCGATGCAGGCGGAGGCGGCCAGCGCCAGGCGGCGGAGGCGGGGCAGCGAGGGGTAGGTATTCATCGCGAGGCTCCAGGGGTGTCGGGTGGGCGGACCCGCCGGCGGCCGTGCCGGCCACCGGCGGCTCCCAGGTCACAGCGCGAGCGCCGCGATCGGCAGGGCGCGGGCGCGGCGGGCAGCCAGCGCGTCGTCCGTGGCCGGATGCCGGGCCAGTCGGAATGAACCGCTGTCCTCGCCGGTCAACGCCAGCATCTCGCCACTGTGCCGTGCGGCCAGCATCGCGGCCACCACCTCGGCGCGCGTCAGCACGCTTTCGTGGCGCTGCTGCGAGAGGTGGAACGAGCCGCTGTCCTCGGCGATGCCGCTGACGCCGGCATGGCGGGCAGCCGCCGCGGCGGCCAGCACCTCGGCCCGCGTCAGCGTCGATGCCGCCGGCTGCGCGCCGAAGTGGAAGGAACCGCTGTCCTCGCCGTGCAGCACGGCGGGCGTGGCGTCCGCCGCGGCGGCCAGACCGGCGGCAAACAGGGTGGCGGCCATCATCGTGATCCTGATCGTCTTCATGAGCTTCTCCTGAGACCTGACTTGGCACCTGGCGGGATCGGAGGGTCCGGTCGGCGATGCCTGGCGACCGGGTCCGTTGCGGAATGCGCTTCCGCATGCCTTGCAGTCTGGTCGGCGTACTGCGCTGGCGCCATTGCGCGCCGGGCCTGGCCGCGGCACTAGGACCGCGGTTGAGAGCAGCACCGCCGACCTCACGGCTACCCATGTCCTACCCCCACGGTTTATGGCCGCGGAGGGGGCACGCCGCCAGGGCTTCGTGCTACGGTCGCCGCGAGGGTGGACGCGGGAGGCGGCAATGCGGGTGCTCTACTTCGAAGATCACAAACCGATCTGCATCGGCAGGCGCAAAGACGCCGTGTCCCCAGTCGGCCTGGAGCCGCGGTGAGTCGCGTGCGGCGTGCCCGCCTGGCGGTGGGTGCCGAGGTGCTGGCGGCCCGGCTGCGGGCGCGGCCCGAGTTGGACGCTGTGCACTGCGACCTGCTCGTCGTCGGCAGCGGCTACGGCGGCGCCGTCGCGGCGGCACGGCTGGCCGGGGCCAAGGTGCGGGACGAACAGGACCGTGATCACACTGTCTGGGTGCTCGAGCGCGGGCTCGAGCGCCGGCCGGGGTCGTTTCCGGCCCGCTTCGGCGAACTGCCCGGCGAGGTGCGCTTCAACAGCCAGGACGGCAAGGCGCCGCGCGGCAATGTCGAGGGCCTGTACGACCTGCGGCTGGGCGACGATGTCAACGTGCTGGTCGGCAACGGCCTGGGCGGCGGCTCGCTCATCAACGCGGGCGTCATGGAGCGGCCGCTGCCTGCGGTCTTCACCCACGGCTGGCCGGACCGCGTCAACCTGGACGAAGAATCGCTGCGCGCCGGCTACGAACGCGCGGCGAGGATGCTGCAGCCGCAGCGCCTGCCGGAGTCGGCGGCGCAGCCGCCGCCGCGCAAGCTGTCGGTGCTGCGCGGCCTGGCCTGGGGATCGTTCGGGGCGGCCGCCGAGGCGCAGGATCTGCGCTGCGCCGCCACCGTCAATCACGACGGCAAGCCGTCGGCGGCGGGCGTCGAGATGGCCGCCTGCACACGCTGCGGCGACTGCGTCAGCGGCTGCAACCATGGCGCCAAGGGTTCGCTCGACACCAGCTACCTGGCCTGGGCGAAGCGCGCCGGCGCCGAACTGTTCTGCGGCGGCTGGGTCGAGCGCCTCGAGCGCGGCAAGGGCTTCTGGATCGTGCACTGGCGCCATACGGCCGGCACGCTGCCGCCGCCGCTGCCGCTGCACGCGCGGCGTGTCGTGCTGGCCGCCGGCAGCCTGGGATCGACCGAGATCCTGCTGCGCTCGCGCAGCGACGCACTGCAGTTCTCGAAGCGCCTGGGCGAACGCTTCTCGACCAACGGTGACCAGATCGCCGCCATCTTCCGCCACGATGCGCCGGCCCACGCTTCGCGCGACGAGGACGACGACCCGGCGCCGGCGCCCGGCAGCGCGGCGCAGCGCCAGCTCAATATCGGCCCGACGATCTGCGGCCTCGTGCGCGCGAAGACGCCGGCCGGTGCCATCGCAGTCGAGGAATTTGCGGTGCCGGCGCCGCTCAAGCGTGTGCTTGGCGAGGTCGTGACGACCTTCGGGCTGCTGCACCAGGCCGTCGCCCCCGGCGGAGCCCTGCGGCGGCACGCCGCCGACGAGGCCAGGGGCCACGACCGGCTGGCGGTCAGCCACGCATCGCTGGAGCACAGCTCGATCATCGGCCTGGTGGGGAACGACGGCGCCGGCGGCGTGATCGCGCTGAAGCTGGACGACGTTGCCGCGCCCTGGGACGGCGGCGTCGCCATCACCTGGCCAGACAAGGAAGGCACGCTGGGCCGCCTTTTCGACGCCCAGATCGACTGGCTCACGCAGGCCGCCGCCGCAACGGGCGGCACGGTCGTGCCGGTGCCGAGCTGGCAGATGCTCCCTGCGGAACTGCCGCTGGCGGTGGCCGACGCGGTGGCCACCACCGTGCACCCGCTGGGCGGCTGCGCGATGGCCGACGCGCCCGAGGGCGGCGTCGTCGACAGCTGCGGCCGTGTTTTCGATGCCGCGGGTGACGTGCACGACGGGCTGGCGGTGCTGGATGGCGCGATCGTGCCGAGTGCGCTGGTCATCAACCCGGCGCTGACGATCGCCGCGCTGGCCGAGCGTGCGATGCCGGCGCTGGCCGAATGCTGGCGGCTGACGCTCGCCGATTTCGACCGAATGCCGGAAGGCGAATGCGGTCCCATCACCGCCGCGACGCCGCGCTGGCAGAAGCAGGCCGCGCGCACCGACTTTCGCATCCGCGAGCAGATGCAAGGCTGGATCGAGCTCGCTGGCCGCCGCTGGTGGGCGCAGCTCGAGGTGCCGGCGATGGACCTCAAGGACCTCGGCGCGCTGCTGCCGCGGGCCGGACGCGATATCGACCTCGTCGCCCGCATCGGCGACGGGTGGCGCCGCGTGCTGCTGAGGCTGTACGACAAGCCGGGCAACCAGCCCGAGGATGCGAACGAAAGACAGCCCTCCCGCAAGTTGCTGGCCCAGGTCGAGCTCGACGGCAGCCTGCAGCTGTTCGCACCGCATCATCCCGGCTGCCTGGCGGCGCTGCGCGCCTACCTGCGCGGTGCCGGCCTCGTGTGGGCGCGGTACCGTGCCGACGCCGGCAGGGCGCCAGCCCCCGCCGCGCTGAAGCGGCCGCTGCTGAGCCGGCTGCTTGCAGTGGCGCGCGCGCTGCGCACGCTGACGTTATGGCGGCAACTCGTCTACACGCTGCGTGTGCACGAGGTCCGCACCGACCAGCCGGAGCTGGCGCGGGCCGGGCTGCGCCGAGGCGCTGAACTGCACGGCGTGAAGACGCTGGCGCTGCTGGCCCAGGGCAACCCCTGGCGCCAACTCAGCGAGCTGGCGCTGCAGCTGTGCACCGCAGACGGCGCGCGGGTGCAAGTGCTGGGCACGCTGGCCAGCGACCTCGACTACTTCGCGCGCTGGCGCGAACTGCTGGGCAGCCTGACCGCTCAGCGCGACCAACCCAGCGCGCTGGCCGACCTCGGCGCGATGGGCCTGCTGACGCTGCGCATTCTCCTGTATACGCAATGGCCGCTGTTCATGCCGCCGGGCGACATGCCGCAGCGCATTCGCGAGCGCCTGCCCCACGCGCGCGAGCCCGACGCGCCCGGCGCCGCACCGCCGGTGCCGCAGCCCCTGAACGACGAAGGCGCCAAGCTGTTCCGCTATGCGGCTGAAACGCCGGCTGCCGGTGCCCGGCCGGTGCTGCTGATCCACGGCCTGAGTGCTTCCGGCTCGACCTTCGTGCACCCGTCGATCCCCGGCAATCTGGTGCGCTTCCTGAACGGCAGGGGCCGCGACGCCTGGGTGCTGGAGTTGCGCACCAGTTCCGCGCTGGACCCGCCGCGCTGCGGTCCCCACCGCTTCGAGGACGTGGCCACCGGCGACATTCCGCGGGCCGTCCGCAAGGTCATCGCGTTGACGGCCGCGGCGACCGGTCGCGACGCGTCCACCGTCCAGGTCGACGTCTTCGCGCACTGCATCGGCGCGGCGATGTTCTGCCTCGCGGTACTGCACCGCGAACTGCCGGACCTGCACCAGCGCATCGGCCGCGTCGTGCTGTCGCAGGTCGGCCCCTACACGACGATGAGCCCGTTCAACCGCTTGCGCGGCCTCGTCGCCGCTTTTCTCGAGGACTACCTGGGACTCCAGGAGCTCGACACGCGCCCGGACCACATCTTCGACGCGAAGGTCGGCCAAGCAGGCGACTGGGTGAGGCGTCCGCGGCCAAGCGGCGCGCTGGCGATGGTCGACGCCCTGCTCGCGACCTTTCCCTACCCGCCGGACGACGACGAGGCCGCGCGCGCCAAGGCACTGGCCCGCCGTGCCGGCCGCGGCCACGATTTCAGGCGCGTGCGCCACCGCGCCGACGGCATCGTCGGCCACGCGATGCAGCTCGGCAACGTCGGCGACGAGACGCTGCTGGCGCTGGACGCGATCTTCGGCTGGGTCAAGACCGGCACGCTGGCACAGACCATCCACATGGCGCGCGAAGGCGTGCTGACCCACGCCGACGGCGACAACGAATCGGTGTCGGGCGCGCGACTGGCGGCGCGCTTCGACTTCCCGGTGCTGCTGCTGCACGGCCGGCGCAACCAGATCTTCGACTGGCAGGGCAGCCTGAAGAGCTACCGAGTGCTGCGCGACGCCTTCGAGCACGAACCCGGCGACGAAGCGGACGCCGGGCCCGAGCCACGGACGCTGCCCAACGGCGACCGCCAGTGGGGGGCCGGCCGGCGGCAGCAGTTCGTGCTGCTCGAGCGTTACGGTCACCAGGACACGGTGATCGGTCGCAACGTGCACAACGACGTCTTTCCCCACATCGAGGCGTTTCTCGCCGCAGCCGAATTGCGCGGGGCGGTATCGCCGGCGAGGTCGAAGTTCGTCTGCGACGTGCCGTGGATGGGACCGATGCTGGGTCACCCGCGCGGCGATCGCGCCGAGTTCAAGGTGAACCTGCTCGTGCATCCGGGTGCCCGGCAGGCCGAGACCTGCTGCATCGTTTTCGTTCCCAGGCGGCACGAGGGCGGTGAGGGCCCGGACGTGCAGAGTGGTGGCTGGACCGGCGACCTGGCGCGCGCGCGCGGCATGCGCATCCCGCCCACCCGCCCACCGCCTGGTTTCCCGGGCGGCGCAGCGGACGCCCGACCGGTGCCCGAACGCAAGCTGCTGCGCGACCACGCGCATGTGCTGCGCTTCGCACTCGATCCGCAACTGCCGTTGTCGTGGCCGCTGCAGTATGCGGTGCTCGTGCTGTATCGCGAACTGCAGGGCGCCGAAGACCCGGCTGACGACTTCTTCGCGGCGGAGCCGCCCGCACCCGACGCCCTGCAGGGCGGCAAGAGGCTGTCCATCGAGGCCGAGCGGGCGGTCCAAAGACTGCTGGACAAGGCGGCCGAGGGTCGCTACGGCATCGACAACGCCGTGTTGACGATCGCCGAGCCGCTCTGGCAGGGTCGCGACCTCGGCACGCCGGTGCCGGGCGGCGAGTTGCGGTTCGCCGTCGGCAGCTGCCAGTTTCCGCCGGCGATGTTCGACAAGGTGGTGGCCGGCTACGCCTGGTCCCGGCTCCGCGGCTGGCTCGAGCCGCCGAAGGCGGGCCAGCCCGACCGGCGGCCGCAGTTCCTGCTTCTGCTGGGCGACCAGGTCTACCTCGATGCGCTGGGCAATGTCTTCGAGGCACCCGGGCGCCGGCCCGAGGACCGGGCGCGCCGCGCCTACGAGGCCAACTGGCGCCTGGCGCCGCAACGCGCCGTGACGCGCCAGTTGCCGATCTACCCGATGCTCGACGACCACGAGATCGTCAACGACTGGCAACCGCCGCTGGCTGGGGAAGGGCCAGCGCCCGAAGCCGATGCGGCGCTCAGGGCCTACCACCAGCACCAGGCCAAGCTGGCGCCGCCGCGGCTGGGCTGGCGGTCGTACAGCTACCGCTTCGCACCGGCCGGCGTGCCCTTCTTCGTGCTGGACTCGCGCACGTGCCGCCAGCCGCGAGATGTCGCGCAGCCCGCCGCGGCGCACATCGTCGACGCCCAGGACCTTGGCGCGGTGCTGCGCTGGCTCGAGGTCAACGAAGCGGCGCCGATCAAGTTCATCGCCATGCCCGCCTTTCTGCTGCCACTGGAGCGGCCCGAACTGCAGGGCGCCGAGAAGCTGCGGCTGGACGGCGCCTCGGGTTACCCGGCGACGCAGCATGCGATCCTGTCGCACATCCGCGACCGGAACATCCGCGGCGTCGTGCTGCTCGGCGGCGACGCCCACCTGTCGGCGCTGACGACATTTGCCATCGACGGCGGCCCGACCGTGGTGGCCCTCGTCAGCTCGGGCCTGTACGCGCCCTGGCCCTTCATCAATGCCCGGCCCTGCGAACTGCTGCTGGATGGTGACGTGAGGATCGAGCGCCACGGGCATCCGCCGCTGACCGGCCGCTCGACGAAACGCCTGCTGTCCACCGAGCCGGGCTGCGCGCTCGTCGATGTGCGGACACGGCCTGACGGCACCACCGCGCTGCGGGTCAGGCTGCTCGGCCAGCCTTCGCCTGGGGACGAGGACGAGATCCTGCTGTGACCGTCGGCAGGTCGAGGCGTCAACGACGCCAGAACTGGGGCGTCAGGAGCACAAGCACCGAAAGCAATTCCAGGCGCCCGACCATCATCGCGAAGCTGCAGACCCAGGTCTGGAAGTCGTTGAACCCCTGGAAGTTCCCGGCAGGCCCAATGAGCCAGGGGACGAACGCCGGCCACAAGGCACAGTCGGTGCTTGCTTG
>Ga0209391_10001005_pt1 | contig 14348 bp, 11 predicted proteins | sample PPLLak3March2015_FD_187246 | JGI IMG/M metagenome (GOLD analysis project Ga0209391, IMG submission 187246) | Freshwater sediment microbial communities from Prairie Pothole Lake near Jamestown, North Dakota, USA - PPLs Lake P7 Core (1) Depth... | ecosystem: Environmental > Aquatic > Freshwater >... | reverse complement strand
AAATGGCGGTACCTCTTTCATCAGCCTTAATGGTGGTCTTCAAACCGCTCAGATCTATCCAAATGTTAGTGCGGGCAGGACGGATCCTAACTATATGTTATTGGGCTTACAAGATAATGGAACATTTGTTTACCGGGGGCAACCCGGTTCAGCCAGGGTAATTGGAGCTGATGGATTTTACACAGCCATTGATCCCTCAAATGATAATATTGGATTTGCCGGTTTCTATTTCCTGAACCTGAAAAAATCAACAGACAAGGGATACACTTTCCCAACAACCAGCTTTACCAACAATTATAATTCGGCCACCATTCCAAATGAAATGGCCTGCTTTAATTCTCCGGTCGTTTTCGCCAATAACAATACCAATATAATGTATGCCGGAACCATTTACCTTAAGAAGTCTGTCAACAAAGGAAGTTCCTGGACAAACGGCAATGGCGGTGCAGTAATTAGCGGTTCAAACAGTCCTATCCTAACTTTAGCGGCCGCACCATCAGATGATAATGTGGTTTACATTTCAACAACTCCCGGAAGCGGTATCAGGAGCAGAATGTACATTACAACTAACGGAGGTACTTCAGTAACTAATATTACAGGCAATTTACCAGACAGGTATTATTCAAAAATAGCTGTTGATCCGGCAGATAAAAACAGGGCGGCAATAACTTTATCAGGCTTTGGAACTTCGCATGTATTTATTACTTACGATGCCGGTGCCAACTGGACAGATATAGGTGCCGGGTTACCAGATGTACCGCATAATACGTTAACATTTGATCCAAATAATACGTCTATTCTTTATGTTGGAAACGACCTTGGCGTTTATTATGCAACCGATATTCCGGTTACTTCTCCCGGAGCAACAGCAACATTGAACTGGACATCCTATAACGAAGGATTTACCGATGCCACCCTTGTTTCTGATCTCTTGTTTACAACCAACAATAAACTTCGCTTAGCCACACATGGAAGAGGCTTATGGGAAAGAGACCTGGCTATCGCACCAGCTATGGCCGTACAATTGAGCGAACTGCAGGCCGAGGCGGCAAATGGCCAGAACCAGATAAGCTTCAAAGCAAGACATGAATCAAAAGTGGATTACTATGAACTTGAATACAGTAATGAAGGAACCAGGTTTTCCGCCGCGAGAAAAATCACACCCGTTACCCGGACGCAGGGAACACCAAATCTTTACAAGGTTGCACATTCAAACGGTGCGCCGGAAGCGGGATATTACAGGATAAAAATTGTTTTACAAAACGGACAGTCGTATTACTCCGGCATATTGAAAGTTGACAATATAATTAATGGCAAGTTGAAAATATACCCGAACCCGGTTAGAGAGACCATGCAATTTACTATTAACAGTAAATCAGCCGGCAAAGTACAACTCATTGTAATTGATATGGCAGGAAGGATGGTACAACAAAATACCGCTGATGTTTCTGAGGGTCAAAATAAACTTATGCTAAATGTAAGCAAGTTGAAACCTGGATCATACAGGTTAGTTACCCAGGGGGAAGTACAATCCAATACAAGCTTCTTAAGAATTCAGTAGAACATAAAAACACTATTAGAAAAGCGAAACGCATACACGTTTCGCTTTTCTGTTATTGCTTCATGGTAGCCAATAATTTATTCAGATATGCGCGGATATCCTGCCTGAGTATTTTTATTGCAAGGTCTTTAGTGACAGGGTATGCGCTGCCTTTCTCATCAAATTGAAACCAATAACAACGTTCCTTCAACAGGAAAACATTTTTAGGTAATGGTTTGATACGGTTATATTTTACCGGCCCGTTCAGGGGATGTTCAGTTTGTGTAAAGTCATCCCTTGACTCATCTTTTAAATAATCCCTGTCACTCAACAAAACCGGGATACCGTGACCACTTTCATATATAAATCCAAAATTAATTTCATTATTATGATAAGAAACCTGTAAAACGAGTGAAGTTGTTTTATCAATTTTAATGAGCCTGCCAACCTCAATAAATGCATAAGAAAATCCAGTATTTATTATTTCCTCTATGATTACAGGAACGGCATCTGAATTCCGAAGCCAATTAATAGAACCACCTTCCCGAACATAATTGTAATAATTGCCCGTATCAATTCTTTGACCCGACTGACAGAAGCTGGCTACTGTGGCAAGTGAAAGGAAGCAGGCAAGTAAATGTTTTTTTTTCATGTTTCAAAGATTATGGTTCCAAAGATTTCGAATAGTAATCTAATCATTTTTGATTTAACGAGCTCGCCATTGCACGGTGTATCCTATAAATCAGGCGCAGATAATCAATAAACACCGGTTAATTTACATTTTTATAACAGAATATTTATTTTCATTTTTTATCTCTCCTTAATTGCCGGTAACTTTGTAAACTATGAGCATCCAAACACAATTCGTTCATCACCTGGAAGAAAGATTCAATGATTTCTTCAAGGAACAGACTAAGATAGATTCATATATTCCCGTCCATGGTGGGGATATCAATCAATGCTTTCTGCTGGAAACAAGTCGCGGTAAATATTTCATGAAAGTTAATGCCAGCCTGTTTGGCCTTGACTTTTTTGAAAAAGAGGCACGGAGTTTAGTTATACTGGCAAATGCAGGTGCAATCCGTGTACCCCGGCCGCTATTTGATGGAAAATATCACCAACAGGTTTATCTCGTTATGGAATACCTTGAAAAAGGTAATCCGGCGCCGAATTTCTGGCAGAACTTCGGGGAATCCATTGCGGAATTACACAAACACACCCAGGAAAATTTCGGCCTTTCTTTTCAGAATTATATAGGGCGTTTACACCAACAAAATAATGCACACGCTAAATGGTCTGATTTCTATAAAACCGAACGCATAACTTTTTTGGTGGAAAAAGCCAGGAAACGAAATCTGCTTTCACCGGAAGAAATAATCCTTGCGGAAAAAATTTATGAAAAAATTGACCAGTTAATTCCTGAAGAAAAACCCGCTTTACTGCATGGTGACCTTTGGAAAAGAAATTTCATTGTCCAGGAAAATGGATTGGCAGCCGTTTTTGACCCTGCAGTATATTATGGTCACCGTGAAATGGACCTCGCAATGGCCCAACTATTTGGCGGATTTGAAAGTCAATTTTTTGACGCCTATCATGCCAATTTTCCGCTTCAGCCTGGCTGGATGGACAGAATGGATATCTTCCAGCTCTATCCTTTGATGGTACATCTATTGCTCTTTGGCGGCCCTTACCATGCCCAGGTTGTTTCCATTTTAAAAAAATATGCATAATTTTACCAATCCCCCACCCTTTATTAAAAATAAATGAGGAATTCAATATGAGAAATCTTTTAGGAACGGGCCTTATTATGGCTTTCATATTCACAACTATTTTGTTTTCCTGCAGCAAAAGTGATGGTACGGTTGCACCGCCTGATCCTTGTAATGGTGTTAATATAACCATAACAGGCACTACCACAAATTCATCGGCATGCTTAAACGACGGCGGCATAACGGTAACGGCTAGTGGAAGTGCAGCGCTTGAATATAGTATTGATGGAAATAATTTCCAGACATCAAACGTATTCACCAAACTCGCAAAAGGAACATATACCGTTACTGCCAGAAATGCAAACAATTGCCGGCAGACAGCCCAGTTTACCATTAATGAAGGCAGCGCAACACCAGGTCCGCAGTTTACCGCAGTTAAACAACTCATACAAGCCAATTGTGTATCCTGCCATGCCCCAGGCGGCTCGCAACCAAACCCCAATCTTACGGTTGATTGTAATATTGTTCAATTCGCCACACTCATCAATACAAGGGTTGTAGTGCAGGGAAATATGCCTCCAAGCGGCCCACTGTCTCAAACAGATAAAAATAAAATCACTGCATGGATCAATGGCGGTGCAAAGATTACTAACTAATTAAATCAGATCAAACCAAACCGGCGAAGGGTCATTCCAGTTGCCATTATAATTGATAAAAAGTTCCTCCCCTGCCGGGATATCCCTCATCGCTTTAATGGTAATTGATGATGTGGAATAATCCATTTCGTATTCACAATTTGACAAAGAAGAATGATTATAAACCGACACATAACCGAGAGCCATGCAACATTGGTTGAGCTCTGCACCCCACACAAAAATATAATCATGCAGGCTGGTCTGGTCAAGTAATAACCTTTCTTCCGCATTCATTACTATCACCGGAGATATTTCAATGATAGTACCGGCTTTAATTTTTTCGCTGGAAAACACTCCTCGCCCCATTTTGGGGGTATCAACTATGGTCAGATACGGCTGAATCATCTGTTTTAGTTTTAAGATGGAAGCAAAACAATATTTAATTTAGCACAAATTCAGGAAAATGAATATTGATACACAGGACCTCAGCCTGCAGGAACAGTTTGAAGAGGTGATCCGCGAGGATCATAAACTGCGTATACAGGATTTCCTGAATAGTCAGAACATAAGCGATGTGGCCGACCTTGTCCGGGACAATGAAGATTATGCCGCGCAGATTATTTCCAGCCTGGCTGTTCATCGTGCTGCCGGTACCTTTAAAATTCTCGACCTCTCGTCCCAAAAAGATATTATTCAGAACCTGCCGCCGCTTAAAACGGCTGAACTCCTAAACGAATTACCATCAGATGACCGAACCGCATTTTTGGAGGAGCTTCCTAATGAAGTGGTACGTGAACTGATCAAACTTTTAAACCCGGACGAAAGAAAAATCACCCTGGCGCTTCTTGGTTATCCGGAAGGAAGTGTAGGCCGACTGATGACAACGGATTACCTATCCGTTGAAGAGGACTGGTCAACACAGGATGTGTTTGATCATATCCGGCAGTTTGGAAAAGACAGTGAGACAATCGATGTGATTTATGTGATCAATAAACAAGGCCAATTGATAGACGACGTGAGGATACGGGAATTCCTGCTGGCGCCGCCGGAGAAGATGGTGCATGAACTGGTAGACGGAAGGTATATTGCCCTCAACGTAAATGACGACCAGGAATCGGCCAACCAGGTATTTAAGATGAATAACAGGGTAGCCCTTCCCGTTATTGACGACCATAATATCATGCTGGGCATTGTAACTATAGACGACGTTCTCTGGGTAGCTAATGAAGAATTCAGTGAAGACATGCAGAAAATGGGCGGTACCGAGGCATTGGATGAACCCTATCTTGAAATACCTATCCTGAAACTATTTAAGAAAAGAGTGGTATGGCTGATTGTACTTTTTGTAGGAGAGATGCTCACGGCAACGGCTATGGGCTATTATGAAAACGAGATCCAAAGGGCTGTGATCCTCGCATTATTTATACCCCTGATTATTTCCAGCGGAGGTAACAGTGGGGCACAGGCCTCAACCCTGATCATACAGGCTATGGCGGTAGGGGAAATAAAGCTGGCCGACTGGTGGCGGGTGATGAGAAGAGAAATTGTTTCAGGTCTTCTGCTCGGCTCTGTACTGGGGATTATTGGATTCTCGAGGATCGTAGTTTGGTCGAATTTTTTCCCGGATATGTATGGACCACATTACATCTTCATTGGCCTGGCAGTGGGTTTTTCTTTACTCGGTGTGGTATTATTAGGCACGCTTACCGGTTCCATGTTGCCGATCCTTTTAAAAAAGATCGGGGCTGATCCGGCAGTATCCTCTGCGCCTTTTGTGGCAACACTTGTTGATGTTACCGGCCTGGTAATTTATTTTTCCTGTGCGTATATTTTTCTGAAGGGAACTTTGCTCTAAAATCATTGATAATCAGATAATAATGTCTATAATCACTCGTTTACTACAGGCATCACGATAATTCAATAATATTGCCTTTTGTTTTTAACCAATTAACCTTAAAACATCTTTTATGTGCGGAATTGTAGCATATGTAGGGCCAAAAGAAGCTTATCCGATAATACTAAAAGGCCTTAAACGGTTGGAATACAGGGGATATGATAGTTCGGGTGTTGCTTTATTGGACAAAGAACTTAAAGTGTGGAAAAAGAAGGGGATGGTAGCTGAACTCGAGGAAAGCCTTATTGGAAAAGATTTGCATGCACATATTGGCATTGGCCATACCCGTTGGGCAACACATGGTGAACCAAGTGACAGGAATGCGCATCCACATCTTTCAGCCAGCGGAAAAATTGCCATGATTCATAATGGCATCATTGAGAATTATGGTCAACTAAAAAAGGAACTCGAAAATAAAGGATATACTTTTTCAAGCGATACAGACACGGAAGTATTACTTCATTTCATTGATGATATACGTGAAAATAATCATTGCAGCCTTGAGGAAGCCATTCGCATCGCCTTAAAAAGGGTTGTAGGCGCCTATGTAATTGTATTGATCGATACAGAAAGCCCCGACACACTTATCGCGGCCAGAAAAGGCAGCCCATTGGTAATAGGAATTGGAAAAGGTGAACACTACCTCGCTTCAGACGCATCCCCCATCATTGAATACACTAAGGAAGTAGTATATGTGAATGATTATGAACTGGCGATTATTAAACCAGACGAACTGATTTTAAAAAACCTGGGAAATGAAAAATTGACCCCATTTGTCCAAAAATTGGATATGGAATTAGCTGCCATCGAAAAAGGCGGATATGAACATTTCATGTTAAAGGAAATTTTTGAACAACCACATACCATTTACGACTGCCTTCGCGGCAGGCTTGATATCACCACTGGCAAAATTCTAATGAGTGGTGTGGAGCAAAATATTGAACAGCTTAAAAACGCCAACCGCATCATTATGGTGGCCTGTGGCACCAGCTGGCATGCAGGGTTAGTAGCTGAATACATTTTTGAAGAACTCTGCCGGATTCCGGTAGAAGTTGAATATGCGTCCGAATTCAGGTACAGAAACCCGGTTATCCATAAGGGTGACGTTATCTTCGCCATTTCACAAAGCGGTGAAACTGCGGACACGCTCGTGGCTATTGAGAAAGCAAAAGAGCAGGGAGCATTGATATTTGGTGTATTAAACGTGGTAGGCTCTTCCATCGCCCGCACTTCTCACGCGGGTGCATACACGCATGCAGGCCCTGAAATTGGCGTTGCCAGTACAAAAGCTTTTACAGCGCAATTGGCTGTGCTCACCATGATCGCGCTGAAACTCGCTAAAGAAAAAGGCACCATCGATGAAAAACGATACCTGCACCTGATGACCGAACTGCATGATATCCCTGAAAAAGTACAGGTGATCCTGGAACAGACAGACAATATAAAAAGGATCGCAGAGAAATATGCTGATGCGCAGGATTTCCTTTACCTCGGCAGGGGTTATAATTTTCCGGTTGCATTGGAAGGCGCCCTTAAACTAAAAGAGATTTCTTATATACATGCCGAAGGATATCCTGCTGCTGAAATGAAACACGGGCCAATAGCACTGGTTGATCATACATTACCCGTTGTATTTGTAGCTACACGTGATGCATATCACGAAAAGATCATCAGCAATATGCAGGAAATAAAAGCGCGAAAAGGAATGGTTGTTGCGGTGATTTCAGAAGGCGATGAAGCCATTCCCAAAATGGCTGATGACGTAATGGTGGTGCCCGTTTGCGATGAAATTGTGGCCCCCATGCTAAATGTCATCCCCCTGCAATTACTGGCTTATTACATAGGTGTGCATAAAGGCCTTAATGTAGATAAGCCCCGAAATCTTGCAAAGAGTGTAACAGTTGAATAAGCAAAAATTGTACAGCCTGTAAGTATTTATCGGTGTATACTAAACCGGAGAGAATATGAACCTCATTCAAAAAAGACCCATTCATTCCATAGGATATAATTTTATTGCACCTGAGTTTTTACCAAAAGGCAAAACCGAATATCACCTCAGGAATAGTCAGAACAGGACGGATACGCAATACAGGCAGCTAACGGCTTTTGAAATCGAATCACTGGTAAGAAATAATAATACATCAGATGATTGGAATAAACTCCTTGTCTCCAATGCATTTAATGCTGAGCTGGTTAAGAACTGTAAATTTTTTGGTCTCGTCAGGATCGGTAAACTGGAGCCCTGGTACCTGGAGTTCCACAACCTGCGCATGCCGGTTGGACTATATAACAGCACCATCATCAGCAGCGATCTGGGAGATAATGTAGTAATTGACAATGTTAATTATCTGTCACATTACGTTATTGGCAATGATGTGATGATTGTAAACGTAAATGAGCTGGCTACAACCAGTACGGCAAAATTTGGAAATGGTATTTTAAAAGAAGGTGAAAAAGAAAGTACAAGGATATGGCTTGAAGTATGCAATGAAAATGCAGGCCGCAGTATTCTTCCTTTCAATGGAATGCTCCCGGGTGATGCATTTATGTGGGCCAAATACCGGGATGATGAGAAAATGCTAACCAGGTTTAAAGAATTTACCGACAAAAATTTTAATACGCAAAGGGGATATTACGGGAAAATCGGCGACAGGACAGTTATAAAAAACTGTAAAATCATAAAAGATGTTTGGATTGGAACAGACGCCTATCTTAAGGGAGCAAATAAAATTAAAAATGTTACCATTCATAGTTTTCATGATGCAAATACTCAGGTGGGTGAAGGCTGTGAACTTGTAAATGGTATTATCAGTGAAGGCTGTCGCGTATTTTATGGTGTAAAAGCGGTGAGATTTTTCATGGCATCCCATTCACAACTAAAATATGGCGCCCGTTTGATCAATTCATACCTGGGCAACAATTCCACCATTTCCTGTTGTGAGGTATTGAATTCTCTGATCTATCCTTTTCATGAGCAGCACCATAATAATTCTTTTCTATGTGCATCTACACTAATGGGTCAATCAAATGTGGCCGCCGGAGCCACCATTGGCTCCAACCATAATTCCAGGGGTGCCGATGGCGAACTTATTGCGGGACGAGGTTTCTGGCCCGGCCTTTGCGTGAGCCTGAAACATAATTCTCAATTCGCCAGTTTTATAATGATCTCGAAAGGTGATTACCCGGCCGAATTAAACATACCCCTGCCCTTTTCCCTCGTTAGCCAGGACCTGGCAAAAAACCAATTACAGGTGATGCCTGCATACTGGTTCATGTATAACTTCTTTGCACTATGCAGGAACGAATGGAAATATGAGCACAGGGACCTTCGAAATGAAAAGATACAATACCTTGAAATGAATGCTTTTGCGCCTGACAGCATTAATGAAATGTTTGACGCACTGGATATACTAACTTATGTTACCGGTAAAGCATACCTGCATAAATGGAATAAAAAAATTCCTGTAAACAAGGAATTGGTCAGGCAGAAAGGCAAAGAATTGCTGGAATCAAAAAGTGCGGAACTTAACGACCTCGAGATCCTGGCCGATGATTTTGAAAACAGTACCCGTAAAGTTGTTATTTTAAAAGCCCCGCAAGCATATCATCTGTATATAAAAATAATACGGTTCTATTGCATTGAAAAACTAATCGGGCATATATTAACATCCGGGACAAAAAACGTTTCTACCATAAAAAAATCAATTCCGGCGACTGCCAACCGCACACAATGGATCAGTCTTGGCGGGCAACTGGTACCCACCAATGTATTTGAAAAGCTCAGGGAAAATATAAAAGGCGGAAAAGTAAAAAGCTGGGATGATATGCATCATTTTTATGAATTGCAGTCATTACAATATGCTGATCAGAAATTAAAACACGCTATTGCATGCCTCCTGGAACTGGGTGTATTTTCAAAAAAGAATTTTAATAAACCCATTTTAAAAGAACTGATTACGGAACTGCTGCAAACAAAAGAATGGATACTCGAAGGCATCACTTCTTCCCGCAGGAAAGATTATACAAATCCATTCCGGAAAATGGTTTTCGAAAATGATGCGGAAATGGATAAGGTAGTTGGTAAGTTTGCCGAGAACAGTTTTATAAAGCTGAAGCAGGAAGAAATGCTTGACTACAAAAAGAAACTCTCCTCTTTATCAAGAATGATCAGGGATTGACATTTCAGCATACAATTATTTCTTCCTGAAGAATATCCGTATTGGAACACCGCGGTAATTGAAATTCTCCCTCAACTTGTTTTCCAGATAGTTCCGGTAAGGTGCTTTTATGTCGTCCGGGTAATTGCAGAAAAAAGCGAAACTGGGAACTGCAGTAGGAAGCTGGGTAATGTATTTTACTTTGATGGAATTACCCCTTACAACCGGAGGATGATAGGCTTCAATGGCTTTCAGCATCACATCGTTCAACCTGGAAGTGGGCACTTTGCGTTGCCGGTTTTCATATACTTCAAGGGCTGATTCAATGACTTTAAATATCCTGGTCTTTTCTTTTACAGAAATAAAAATGATTGGAATGTCATTGAAAGGCGCCAGTCGTGACCTCAATTCTTTTTCATAATCCCTTGCCGTATTGGTTTCACGTTCTACCAGGTCCCATTTATTAACCAGCAACACAATACCTTTTCCTTTTTTGGAAGCGAGAGAAAATATATTCAGGTCCTGCTGGGCGATGCCTTTTTCAGCATCAATAAGCAGCAAACAAACATCCGCTTCGTCTACGGCTTTGATGGCCCTGATTACGGAGAAAAACTCCAGGTCTTCCTGCACTTTTGCCTTGCGACGGATTCCGGCAGTATCAATTAAAATGAAATCCTTCTGGAATAAATTGTAATGCGTGTGTATGGTATCACGGGTGGTACCTGCAATATCACTCACAATCGTTCTTTCTGAGCCTACGAGGGCATTCAGAAGGGATGATTTACCTACGTTAGGCTGTCCTATAATGGCAAATTTTGGCTGCTCGCCAGGTACTTCTTCCGGTTCAGGTGGAATAAGTTCTGCAATTTCATCCAAAATTTCCCCTGTTCCGCTGCCTGAGATTGAAGAAAGAAAAAATATCTTATCGAATCCAAGACTGTAAAATTCTGCCGCTTCAAGCAATCTCTTGCTATTATCAACTTTATTTACTGTCAGAAAAACCGGTTTGGTCGATTTCCGCAGGATATCCGCCATGGTATTATCGAAATCAGTAATCCCGGTAGCAGCATCTACCATAAAAACAATGGCATTGGCCTCTTCAACGGCAATCATTACCTGCTGCCTGATCTCTTTTTCAAAGGCCTCTGTACCGCCCGGAACGAAACCGCCGGTGTCAATAACGTTGAAAAATTTGCCGTTCCATTCACTTACACCATACTGCCTGTCGCGGGTAACCCCCGGCATATCTTCTACAATTGCCTTCCTTTCTTCCAGCAAACGGTTGAAAAATGTACTTTTTCCCACATTGGGCCTTCCTACGATCGCTACTGTGAATCCGGGCATATACTACTTTCTTTTACGGGTGCAAAGGTATGTCAAAAAAAGGAGGGTGAGAATAAAGGTATGCCCCGGGCTCTTTGTGGTTACCCAACTAAGATTAATTTCATTATTGGGCGGATTGTTTAGATACTTGTTGTTGCTGATTGTAGTGATTGAAAAAACGTATAATATCCTCTTCTTTTTTAAAATTGATCTTATTTTCTGATATCCATTTATCATAAGAGTAGGAAGAAGGAACAAAGCTCAGCACGCTTTCCCGACTGAGTTTTTTCACCTGGTGTATACTTTTGTTATATCCCACAAAATAATATTCATCCGTAGTGAAGAAATAGCGTTTTTTTGTTCCAAAGAGTGAATCTGCAGAAGATACTTTGCGCCTGGTTAGTTTCATCAGTTTCAAATTTCCGTCATTTAGCTCCTGCACAAAGTCTTCCACCGGTTTTTCATTTACATAAAACTCCGATGGGCTTCTCCTGAATACGGTAAGCCTTTTTGATGTATCACCTGGTGGATGAATAATCAATTTGCTTACGAAATCAATGGGTATAACTAATTCTATTTCTTGTTTATCCAGGTAATAAATTTCATTAGTAAGAAAATTCATTTTCACCCGGGCCTTCCCTAACATCAGGTTATCATAGGTATACAATGAAGCAATAGAATACTCCTCTTTCCAGAATGGACTGCCTTTAATTTGATCATAATTCAGCCTTTGGGCGCCTGCACCCATACCTTCAAAATTGATTTCATGTACGGCTAAAGTAAATTTTGCACCAGTAAGATCGGGCAAATACCCTCCTGTGGCAGGGTTGGTCTGGGCATGTATTTGAAGGGAATAAAAAATAAACCCGGAAAGCATGATCAGGGCTTTCTTATTCATTTTCATAAACCAGGAATTTGATTAAAAGTTACCGAAAAATGTTGAACCTGGAAAATGTGCGTGCCTGTTTTATGTATAGCCAAACTCTTTTAAGTGAAGATCACTATCCCGCCATCCGGGCCTCACTTTAACAAAGAGTTCAAGGAATACTTTTGATCCAAGGAAGGCTTCCATATCTTTTCTGGCATCCGTGCCCAGTCGTTTGATCATTTTGCCTCCTTCACCCAGTATAATGGCTTTTTGGGATTCCCGCTGAACAATGATATCAGCCGTTATTTTAATCAGCGTCTGCTTTTCAACAAATTCCCTGATTTGCACAGTGGTTTGATAAGGTAATTCCTGTTCGTACAATTCAAATATTTTCTCCCGGACGATCTCGCCTGCAAAAAATCGTGTAGGCATGTCCGTTAAATCATCCTGATCAAAGAAAGGCTCACCTTCCGGAAGATATCGCAGGATAATTTCCATCAATACATCGAGGTTATCTTTTTTCAGTGCGGAAATAACCACCAGTTCTTTGCAATATTTTTTTTCGCTGAAAAATGCCATGGACTTCTCAACTGCAGCAGGTTTAACAAGGTCGATTTTATTGATAACCACAATGGATGGCACTTTTAACCTCAACTGTGAAAAAACAGCATCCGCCTCTTCCGGGGCCTGCCTGGCATCAAATAATAGTATCGCCAGATCAGCATCTTCAAGGCTGCTTCTAACTGCCTGCATCATTCTTTCGTGGAGTTTGTATTCAGGTTGTATAATCCCGGGGGTATCAGAAAAAATGATCTGGTAATCCGGCCCGTTAAGGAAAGCGCGTATGCGGTGCCGGGTTGTCTGGGATTTATGGGATACAATGGCCAGTTTCTCCCCTACAAGGGCGTTCACCAGGGTGCTTTTGCCCGCATTGGGCTTACCGAAAATATTTACAAATCCAGACTTCATAATGTAAGTTGCAAAGGTAAAGGAGTAAAAATAGTTTGGATGTTTATTTTAGAAAAGCTACCTTTGCGCCCACATCGCGAAGTAGAGCAGCGGTAGCTCGTCGGGCTCATAACCCGAAGGTCGGGAGTTCGATCCTCCCCTTCGCAACAAAGAAAAGGCCCCATATCAGGGCCTTTTATCATTTCGATGCTATTCCTGGCGGAGAATCTATCCTTTTCTGGATACCGAACTCGCCCCGCTCGACTTTACCTCTTTAATTATCCCGCTGCCCATATAATTTATATCACTCGCCCCACTGGCCCTGGCACTCAATTCTTTATTGACTGTAATCTGTATATCAGATGCCCCGGAAGCCTCCACATCACCATAATTCACTGCCATTTCATAGGCCTTAACGTTGCTTGAGCCACTAACGTCTATCGTTACCCGATCCGCTGTTCCGCTGATCCTGGAATCAGAACTGCCACTCTGGCTTAAAACAAATTCATCCACTTTAATAGCCCCTTTAAAATCACTGGAACCAGAAAGCCTGATTTCCAGTTTCTCCGACTTTATTACTCCATTTACATAAACATCAGAAGAACCGGATGCTTTTAACTTTTGCAGCGTTCTAAATGATACATACGCTTTTAATTTCATATTGTCAGGCCACCGAATATTCCCTTTATTTTCATAAAAAATTTCCAGCCTGTTATCGACCACACGGGTTATTATCCTGTCGCGATACCGGTTGTCATTTGCGCTTACTACCACTGTTTCCTTTTCATCGGGCGACAAATAGAGATCAATGCCACCCGAAACGGAAATTTCATTGAATGATGAAACCTGTCGAAGTTGAGCATTGGGATCATTTACAACCACTTTATCCTGTGCCTTTATTTGAATGGCAACAAAAAAAATCATGCAAAAACCAAATATCTTTTTCATAAAGCTTATTTTCTATTACGTTTAAATCGGATTTAAAGACCCATGCTTAAGGAGTATCTACTTTTCTGATTTTTCCTACACCGGAAATACTCTTTTCCGTGATTTCCGCATTTCCTTTATAACGGATATTTCCTGATCCACTCATGGATGCGGACAATTCTTTTTCCACCGTCAAATCAGCATTTCCGGAACCACTGATGTTTACCTCGCAATAATCAATCATCAGATCGGGTGATTGTAAATTTCCAGATCCGCTGCATTCAAATTCGGCCTTAGTTGCTTTTCCCGTTAACCGAATATTTGAAGACCCACTTTGTACCAGTTCC
>Ga0209391_10001004_pt1 | contig 14350 bp, 15 predicted proteins | sample PPLLak3March2015_FD_187246 | JGI IMG/M metagenome (GOLD analysis project Ga0209391, IMG submission 187246) | Freshwater sediment microbial communities from Prairie Pothole Lake near Jamestown, North Dakota, USA - PPLs Lake P7 Core (1) Depth... | ecosystem: Environmental > Aquatic > Freshwater >... | reverse complement strand
CTCCTTCGTGTAGACGAGGTCGCCGCGCTTCTCGCCGTGGTACTCGAGGACGCGCGTCTCGACGATCGAGTCGACCGGACAGCTCTCCTCGCAGAAGCCGCAGAAGATGCACTTGGTGAGGTCGATGTCGTAGCGCGTCGTGCGCCGCGAGCCGTCGGCGCGCTGCTCGGACTCGATGGTGATGGCGAGCGCCGGGCACACCGCCTCGCACAGCTTGCACGCGATGCAGCGCTCCTCGCCGTTCGGATAGCGGCGCAGCGCGTGCAGGCCGCGGAAGCGCGGCGAGTACGGCGTCTTCTCCTCCGGGAACATGATCGTGACCTTGCGCGCGAACAGGTGCCGCCCGGTCAGTGCGAGCCCGCGCCCGAGCTCGAGGAGCAGGAACGTGGAGAAGAGCTGGCGGACGCGCGCGAGCACGGTTGTCGTCGTCAGTGGAAGAGAGGCGCGTAGCGCGTCTGCATCATCGCGCCAAGGAACACGATCCACACCAGCGTGATCGGAATGAACACCTTCCAGCCCAGCCGCATGATCTGGTCGTAGCGATAGCGGGGGAACGTCGCGCGGATCCAAAGGAACACGAACAGCACCGCGGCGACCTTGCCCGCGAGCCAGAAGAAGCCGTCGCCGAACGGCGCCGTCCCGCCCAGCAGCGGCACCCCGTCCCACACGCGCGCGTCGTTCAGCGCCGGCCACGGCGCGAGCCAGCCGCCGAGGAACATGATCGCCGTCAGTACCGCGATCAGGATCATGTTCATGTACTCGGCGAGGAAGAACAGCGCGAACGTGATGCCCGAGTACTCGACGTGGAAGCCGGCGACGATCTCCGACTCGCCCTCGGCGACGTCGAACGGGTGGCGGTTGGTCTCCGCGATGCCCGAGATCAGGTAGACGGCGGCGAGCGGGAACAGCGGCCAGACGTACCAGTAGGCCGCCCCACCCTCCTGCCCCGCGACGATGCCGGAGAGGTTCAGGGTGTTCGCCGCCATCAGCACGCCGACCAGCGCGAAACCCATCGCGATCTCGTAGGAGACGATCTGCGCCGCCGAGCGCAGGCAGCCGAGGAATGCGTACTTGGAGTTCGACGCCCAGCCGGCGAGGATGATGCCGTAGACACCCACCGAGGTCATCGCGAGGATGTAGAGCAGCCCCGCGTCGATGTCGGCAAGCACCAGCGTGCCGGTGAACGGAATCACCGCCCACGCCGCCAGCGCCGGGGCGAGCGCCAGCATCGGCGCGATGAAGAACAGCCACCGGTTCGCGCCCGACGGGACCACGATCTCCTTGAAGAGCATCTTGATCACGTCGGCGAACGGCTGCAGCAGGCCCCACGGCCCCACGCGGTTGGGACCGATGCGCACCTGCATGTAGCCGATGATCTTGCGCTCGGCGTAGGTGAGGTAGGCCACGCACAGGATCACCGGGACGGCGATCGCCACGATCTTGGCTAGCGTCCACAGCGGCAGCCACGCGGGACCGAGGAACGCCTGCACCGGTGCGAGCAGGGCTTCCATCACGCCCTCTCCACGCTGACCGGGCCACTCAGGCCGTCGAGCCCGCAGGTCGACGGATGCGCGGCGCCCAGCCGCACCACGCCCGGCGGCACCGACGGATCGACGGCCGCCTTGACGACCGCTTCGCCGCGGCCCTGGCGCACGCGCACCTGCGCGCCTTCGGCGATGCCCAGCCGCTCGAGCTCGGTCGCGTTCATGCGCGCCTTCGGCGGCCGCGCATCGCGCGTCTGCTGCAGCGCGGGCGCACGACGCACGAGCGGGTCGCTGAAGTACAGCGGCACGTCGGCGGCGCGCTCGACGCCGCCTGCCTGCGCAGCGGGCGCGACGATCGCAGCATCGCTGCGGTTGTCGAGTTTCGTGGCGACGTCGGCGGGCAGCGCCGCGTCGCGCACGGCCTCGGAGCTGTCGGCGTCGAAACCGGGCAGCCCCAGCAGGTTGCCCAGCACGCGCAGTACCTTCCATGCGGGACGCGCCTCGCCGAGCGGCGAGACGACGGCGCGGAAGCTCTGCACGCGGCCTTCGCCGTTGACAAACGTGCCCGACGTCTCCGTGAACGGCGCGACGGGCAGCAGCACGTCGGCGTAGGCAGCGCCGGTCTTCCACGCGCTCAGCACCGCGACGAAGTCGGCACGCTCGAACGCGCTGCGCGCCGCGACCGGGCTCGCGAAATCGAACTCCGCCTCGGCGTGCACGACGAGGTAGGCGCGGCGCGGTTCGACGAGCATGGCGTGCGCGGCGAGGCCCCCTGCCCCCGGCCGCGCGCCGACCAGGTCGGCGCCGACCGCGTTGGCGCCTTCGCGCAGGAAGCCGAGCGCAGCGCCGGTGAGGTCAGCGAGCGCCTGGGCGAGCGCGTGGAGCTGCGACGCCTGCGGGTGCTGCTCGGCGAACGCGCCCAGCAGGATCAGCTGCCGGCTGCCCGTCACGAACTCGGCGGCGATCGCTTGCGCGGCCGCGCCCGGCACGATGCCGGCGAGCGCGGGCGCAATCGCCTTGCCCATGGCTGCGGCGGCCGCCACGACGATCTCGGCCAGCGCCCAGGGCAGCTGCGACGGCGGCACGATGGCCTTGGCTGCGACCGGCATCAGCCAGTCGTCGTCGACCGCGGCGACCTTGAGGACGCGCGCGCGCTTCTTCGCGGCCTGGCGGATGCGGTGCGCGAGCAGCGGCTGGTCGTTGCGCAGGAAACTGCCGACGACGAGGATGCGGTCGTGCTCGCCGATCGACGCCACGCTCGTGCCGAGCCAGCGCGCCCCGTCGCGCTGCCCGGCCCTGTCGACCTGGCGCAGCCGGTAGTCGACATTCTGGGAGCCGAGCGAGCGCGTCAGCCGCGCGGCCAGGGCCAGCTCCTCGACGGTCGCCATCGGCGCGACCAGCGTCCCGAGCGCCGCGCCGCCGTGTTGCGCGACGACTCCCTTGAGGCCCGCGGCCACGCGCTCCAGCGCGGTGGGCCAGTCGACCTCGCGCCACGTGCCGCCGTCGTTGACCATCGGCACGGTCAGGCGATCGTCGCTGTTCAGGCCCTCGTAGCTGAAGCGGTCACGGTCGGACAGCCAGCACTCGTTGACCGCCTCGTTCTCCAGCGGGAGCACGCGCATCACCTGCCGGTCCTTGACCTGCACGACGAGGTTGCTGCCCAGCGAGTCGTGCGGCGCCACCGACTTGCGGCGCGCGAGCTCCCAGCTGCGCGCGCGGTAGCGGAACGGCTTGCTGGTGAGCGCCCCGACCGGACAGAGGTCGATCATGTTGCCCGACAGCTCCGAGTCGACCGAGCGGCCGACGAACGACATGATCTCCGAGTGCTCGCCGCGCCCGCCCATGCCGAGCTCCATGACGCCGGCGATCTCCTGGCCGAAGCGCACGCAGCGCGTGCAGTGAATGCAGCGCGCCATCTCCTCGGCCGAGACCAGCGGCCCCAGGCTCTTGTGCAGCACCACTCGCTTGGGCTCGTCGTAGCGCGACTGCGAAGCGCCGTAGCCGACCGCGAGGTCCTGCAGCTGGCACTCGCCGCCCTGGTCGCAGATCGGGCAGTCGAGCGGATGGTTGATCAGCAGGAACTCCATCACGCCCTTCTGCGCGGCAATCGCCTGCTCGGAGTGCGTCCAGACCTTCATGCCCTCGCTGACCGGCGTCGCGCAGGCGGGCAGCGGCTTGGGCGCCTTCTCGATCTGAACCAGGCACATGCGGCAGTTCGCGGCGATCGAGAGCTTGCGGTGGTAGCAGAAGTGCGGCACGTAGACACCGAGCTTCGTCGCGGCGTCCATGACCGTGCTGCCGAACGGCACCTGCACGGGCTTGCCGTCCACCTCGATGCTGAGAAGAGCGTCGGGCATGCTATTCGTAGGGCGCGACGACGCAGCGCTGGTGGTCGATGTGGTGCTGGAATTCGTCGCGGAAGTGCTTGATGAACGCGCGCACCGGCATCGCGGCGGCGTCGCCCAGCGCGCAAATCGTGCGGCCCTGGATGTTGTCGGCCACCGAGTTGAGGAGGTCGAGGTCGCCCTGGCGGCCACGCCCGTGCTCGATGCGGTCGACCACGCGCCACAGCCAGCCCGTGCCTTCGCGGCAGGGCGTGCACTGGCCGCACGACTCCTCGTAGTAGAAGTACGAGAGGCGCAGCAGCGAGCGCACCATGCAGCGCGTCTCGTCCATGACGATCACCGCGCCCGAGCCCAGCATCGAGCCCGCCTTGGCGATCGAGTCGTAGTCCATGTCGGTGGCGAGCATCACCTCGCCGGGCAGCACGGGCATCGACGAGCCGCCGGGAATCACCGCCTTGAGCTTGCGCCCGCCACGCACGCCGCCGGCCAGCTCGAGCAGCGTGGCGAACGGCGTGCCGAGGCGGATCTCGTAGTTGCCGGGGCGCTCGACGTCGCCGGACACCGAGAAGATCTTCGTCCCGCCGTTGTTCGGCCGGCCGAGGTTCGCGAACCAGTCGCCGCCATGGCGCATGATCCACGGCACGGAGGCAAACGTCTCCGTGTTGTTGATCGTCGTCGGCCTGCCGTAGAGCCCGAAGCTCGCCGGGAACGGCGGCTTGAAGCGCGGCTGGCCCTTCTTCCCTTCCAGGCTCTCCAGCAGCGCCGTCTCCTCGCCGCAGATGTAGGCGCCGTAGCCGTGGTGGTTGCAGAGCTCGAACGAGAACCCGCTGCCGAGGATGTTGCTACCGAGCAGGCCGGCGGCGCGAGCTTCGGCCACGGCCTCTTCGCAACGCTCGTAGACGTCCCAGATTTCGCCATGAACGTAGTTGTAGCCGCGCGCGCAGCCCATCGCGTAGCCGCCGATGATCATGCCTTCGATCAGTGCGTGCGGGTTGTAGCGCAGGATGTCGCGGTCCTTGAACGTCCCCGGCTCGCCCTCGTCGGAATTGCAGACGACGTACTTCTCGCCCGCGTAGTTGCGCGGCATGAAGCTCCACTTGAGCCCGGTGGGAAAGCCGGCGCCGCCGCGGCCCCGCAGCGAGCTCCGCTTCACCTCGGCGATCACCTGGTCTGGCGGGATCTTCTCGGCGAGGATCTTGCGCAGCGCCTCGTAGCCGCCGCGCTGCACGTAGTCGGCGAGCCGCCAGTTGCGGCCGTTCAACCCCGCCATCAGGACGGCATCCGGACCGTAGTCGAGGGACGGCCCTGCGGCGCTCATGATTCCTCCGCCACGCGCTTCGCGTCGAACCCCGGTGCGCCCTCGCCGCGCGCCGCGGCCGCCTGCAGCTCGCCGACCAGGCCGTCGAGCGCCGCCGGCGCCATCTTCACGCACATGCGCTTGTTGTTGACGAGCACCACCGGGGCGTCGCCGCAGGCGCCCATGCACTCGCCTTCCTTCAGCGTGAACGCGCCGTCCGCGGTCGTTTCGCCGAACCCCACGCCGAGCTTCGCCTTGAGGTGCGCTGCGGCGTGCGTCGCGCCCTGCAGCGCGCAGGGGAGGTTCGTGCAGACCGTCAGCTTGAAGCGGCCGGTCGGCTTCAGGTTGTACATCGCGTAGAACGACGCGACCTCGAAGACGGCGATCGGCGTCATGCCGAGGTGGCGCGCCACCGCGTCCATCAGCGGCTCGGACAGCCAGCCGTGCTCGTCCTGCGCGATGGCGAGCGCCGCCATCACCGCCGACTGCTTCTGGTCGGCCGGGTACTTGGCGACCTCGCGGTCGATCCTGGCGCGGGATTCTGCGGAGAGCATCAGCGGTCGATGCTGCCGAAGACGACGTCCTGCGTCCCGATGATCGCCACGACGTCGGCGATCATGTGCCCGCGCGACATCTCGTCGAGCGCGGCCAGGTGGACGTAGTCGGGCGAGCGCAGCTTCACGCGGTACGGCTTGTTCGCGCCGTCGGAGAGGATGTAGACGCCGAACTCGCCCTTCGGGTGCTCGATGCCGGCGTAGACCTCGCCGGGCGGCACGTACATGCCCTCGGTGAAGAGCTTGAAGTGGTGGATCAGCTCCTCCATGCTCGACTTCATCGTCTCGCGCTGCGGCGGCGCAACCTTGTGGTTGTCGGCGATCACCGGGCCCGGGTTCGCGCGCAGCCAGTCGACGCACTGGCGCACGATCCGGTTGCTTTGCCGCATCTCCTCCATGCGCACGAGGTAGCGGTCGTAGCAGTCGCCGTTGACGCCGACCGGGATGTCGAAGGCCATGCGGTCGTAGACCTCGTAGGGCTGCTTGCGCCGCAGGTCCCAGGGCACGCCCGAGCCGCGCAGCATCGCGCCGGTGAACCCGAGCGCGATGGCGCGCTCCGGCGCGACGACGCCGATGCCCACCGTGCGCTGCTTCCAGATGCGGTTGTCGGTGAGCAGCGTCTCGTAGTCGTCGACGTAGCCCGGGAAGCGGCGCGCGAAGTCGTCGATGAAGTCGAGCAGCGACCCCTGCCGGTTCTCGTTGAGCTTCGCGAGCTCCCGGTTGCTGCGCAGGCTCGAGGCGGCGTACTGAGGCATGCGCTCCGGCAGGTCGCGGTAGACGCCGCCCGGGCGGTAGTAGGCGGCGTGCATGCGCGCGCCCGACACCGCCTCGTACATGTCGAACAGGTCCTCGCGCTCGCGAAACGCGTAGAGGAACGTTGTCATCCCGCCGACGTCGAGCGAGTGGCACCCGAGCCACAGCAGGTGGTTGAGCAGCCGGGTCAGCTCGTCGAACATCACGCGGATGTACTGCGCGCGGATCGGCACCTCGACCCCCAGCAGCTTTTCGATGGCCAGGCAGTACGCGTGCTCGTTGCACATCATCGAGACGTAGTCCAGCCGGTCCATGTACGGCAGCGACTGGAGGTAGGTCTTGCTCTCGGCGAGCTTCTCGGTGGCGCGGTGCAGCAGCCCGATGTGCGGGTCGGCGCGCTCGATCACCTCGCCGTCGAGCTCGAGCACGAGGCGCAGCACACCGTGGGCCGCGGGGTGCTGCGGCCCGAAGTTCATCGTGTAGTTTCGAATCTCCGCCATGGCGCTACGCGACAAGCGGGGCGAGGAGCGAGGGGCGGGCGTTGACGGTGCCCGTGGCCTCGAGCAGACGATACCTGGCCATGACGAACCCAACAGGCGCGCTGCCGCGCCTGGGCATGCCCGCCCCTCGCCCCTCGCCCCTCGCCCCGCTTCTCATTGCGTCCCCGCGTACCCGTCCTCGCGCACGATGCGCGGCACGATCTCGCGCGGCTCGATGGTCACGGGCTGGTAGATCACGCGCCCCTGCTCGGGGTCGTAGCGCATCTCGACGTGCCCGGAGAGCGGGAAGTCCTTGCGGAACGGGTGCCCGACGAATCCGTAGTCGGTCAGCAGGCGCCGCAGGTCCGGGTGGCCGTCGAACACGATGCCGTAGAGGTCGAAGGCCTCGCGCTCGAACCAGTTGATCGCCGGCCACAGCTCGACGAGGCTGGGCACGACCGGGAAGTCGTCGTCCGCGGCGAACGTGCGCACGCGCACGCGGTGGTTGTTCGCCACCGACAGCAGGTGGTAGACGACGGCGAAGCGCTGTCCCTCCCACGCGCGGTTCTCCCACGTCGAGTAGTCGACGCCGCACGCGTCGACCAGCATGTCGAAGCGCAGCGCGGGAGCGTCGCGCAGCACGCGCATCGCCGCGACGAGGTCCGCAGGCTCGATGACTATCGTGCACTCGCCGAGCGCCACGTCGACGCTCCGCGCACGCTCGCCCAGCGCCGCACGCACCGCGGCCTCCAGAGTTTCGACGCGGCTCATCGTTCAGCGAGCAATCGTGTTCGTGCGCCAGATCTTGTTCTGGAGCTGCAGGATGCCGTAGAGCAGCGCTTCGGCCGCCGGCGGGCAGCCCGGCACGTAGACGTCGACGGGAACGATGCGGTCACAGCCGCGCACGACCGAATACGAGTAGTGGTAGTAGCCGCCGCCATTGGCGCAGGTGCCCATCGAGATGACCCAGCGCGGCTCAGCCATCTGGTCGTAGACCTTGCGCAGCGCGGGCGCCATCTTGTTGCACAGCGTGCCGGCCACGATCATCACGTCCGACTGGCGCGGGCTCGGGCGGAACACGATGCCGAAGCGGTCGAGGTCGTAGCGGGCCGCGCCGGCGTGCATCATCTCGACGGCGCAGCAGGCCAGCCCGAACGTCATCGGCCACATCGAGCCGCTGCGCGCCCAGTTGATGACGCTGTCCAGCGTCGTCGTGACGAAGCCCTTTTCGAGGACGCCTTCGATGGCCATGGTCAGTTCATTCCCACTCGAGGGCGCCCTTCTTCCACTCGTAGACGAAGCCGACCACGAGGATCGCGAGGAACACCATCATCGCGGCGAAGCCGGCAAAGCCGATCTCCGGCAGGACGACCGCCCAGGGGAAGAGGAAGGCAATCTCGAGGTCGAACAGGATGAACAGGATCGCGACGAGGTAGTAGCGGACGTCGAACTTCATGCGCGCGTCCTCGAACGCCTCGAAGCCGCACTCGTAGGGAGAGAGCTTGTCGGGATCGGGGCGGTTCGGCGCGACCAGCGTGCCGAGGCCGAGGAGCACTCCGCCGATCGCCACACCGACGAGAATGAACAGCAGGATCGGGAAGTACGCTTCGAGCATCGCTGCCGCGGCGCGCCGGGGCGCCGGGTCCGGTGGATCCGCCTTGACCTGTCCGCGGCCGTGGGGCCGCGGAACGCTTCGCCTGCTGCTGCACTCGACCTTGGTGCCGACGGGGAGACTCGAACTCCCACGGCTTTCGCCACTGCCCCCTCAAGACAGCGTGTCTACCAATTTCACCACGTCGGCTTGTCAGGAATCAGGTAACAGGTAACAGGTAACAGAGGCGCGAATCCGCCACCACTGCGTGCCGGCCACTGCTGTCAACTAGCTGTTACCTGTTACCTGTTACCTGACAGCTACTTCGGTATGTCTCCCGCCTTGCCGCCCGGGGCTGCCGGCTGTGCCGGCGCTCCGCTCGGCACGCCCGGCGCGGGCGGCACGTCGCCGGACTTGGGCGCCTGCTGGTCCATGATGCTCCGCTCCACACCGACCGGCACGCTGCGCTGCGCGCCGAGGTAGGTGAGGCCGAGGCTCGTAAGGAAGAAGACGGTCGCCAGCGCCGCGGTCGAGCGCGACAGGAAGTTCGCCGAGCCGACCGCTCCGAACAGGCTGCCCGACGAGCCGCTGCCGAACGCCGCTCCCATGTCCGCGCCCTTGCCGTGCTGCAGCAGCACCAGCACGCAGATGCCCACGGCGACCGCCACGTGCACAGCCAGCAGTATCGGTTCCAGGAATTCCATCGCTCTTCCAGCTCCGCCTCGTCGCCCGCCCTGATCGCTGTCAGGCAGCGCCGATGGCCATGAGTTCATCCGTGTCCAGCGACGCCCCGCCGACCAGCCCTCCGTCGACGTCCGCCATGCCGAACAACGCCGCGGCATTCGCCGCCTTCACGCTGCCCCCGTAGAGCAGCGCCACCTCGCCCGCACCCGCCTTGCCCAGCCGAGCGCGCAGCAGCGCGTGAACTTCCTGCGCCTGCTCCGGCGAGGCCGTCCTGCCGGTGCCAATCGCCCACACCGGCTCATAGGCGACCACGCAGCGCGCCATCGCCGCCCCCAGTCCCGCGATCACGGCGCCGATCTGCCGTTCCACGACCGCGCCTGTCGTACCCGCTTCGCGCTCGGCAAGCGTCTCGCCGACACACACGATCGGCACGAGCCCCGCGCCCAGCGCCGCGCGGGCCTTCGCCGCGACCAGCGCGTCGGACTCGGCGTGCGACTGCCTGCGCTCCGAGTGCCCGACGATCGCGTAGCGGCTGCCGAACTCCGCCACCATAGACGCCGACACCTCGCCGGTGTGCGCCCCGGAAGCGTGCTCGCTCACGTCCTGCGCGCCCCACGTCACGGCGCTGCCCTCGAGCCGCTCACTCGCCTGGGCGAGGTACGGAAACGGAACGCAGACGGCGATCGCCCTTCCCGGCCTCGCCCGCCAACCGGCCGCGAGCGCGTCGAACCGCCGGGCGTTCGATGCGCGATCGCCGTTCATCTTCCAGTTGCCGACGACCAGCCTGTCGCGCATCGCCTTGGTGGAACGTTGTGAAACCTTTGAATTATACCGTCCCGGTGCGCGCCCCGGCAAACCGAGGCAACGGGCGCCGGCGGGGTGTCAGGCGACGGCGGCGCGCCGCACCCGGCGGATCAGCGGCGGGAGGAACCAGGCCGCAATCGCCAGCACCCCGAGTGTCGCCGCGACGGGCCGATGGAAGAAGGCGAGCAGGTTGCCGTCGGCCTTGATCATCGACGTGACGAAGGTCTGCTCGAGCATCGTGCCGAGCACGACACCGAGGATTGCCGGCGCCACGGGAAACCCGTTCTCCTCGAGCACGTAGGCGGCGACACCGGCGACGAGCATGACGCCCACGTCGAAGCCGGAGTTGTTGATCGCGAACGAGCCGACGATGCAGAACAGCAGGATGATCGGCATCAGCACGTTGCGCGGCACGCGCAGCAGGTTCTTGGCGATCTTGATGCACCACCACCCCAGCGGGATCATGATGATGTTCGCCAGGATGAACAGCAGGTAGACCGCATAGATGTTCTCGGGATTCTGCGTGAACATCGTCGGCCCCGGGTTCATGTTCTTCATGTAGAGGACGCCGATCACGATCGCCGTGATCGAATCCCCCGGGATGCCGAACACCAGCGCGGGGATCCAGGCGCCCGCCAGCGCGCTGTTGTTCGCCGCGCCGCTCTCGATGATGCCCTCGACGTGGCCGGTGCCGAACTTCTCCGGCTCCTTCGACATCTTCTTGCTGATCGCGTAGCTCATCCACGCGGCGATGTCCGCCCCCGCGCCCGGCAACGCGCCGACCAGCGTCCCCAGCACGCTGCCGCGCAGGATCTGCATCGGATACTTCCTGGTCAGCCGCCACATGCCCTTGAAGACGTTGTGGATCGGCTGCTCGACGATCACGGCGCGCGGATTGGTGTCCACCGCGAAGCGGATGATCTCGGAGACGGCAAACATACCGATCATCATCGGGATCATGTTGATGCCGGCCATGAGGTCGATGACGCCCCAGGTGAAGCGCGGATGACCCGCCGGATTGTCGAGGCCGACGGCGGAGACCATCAGGCCGATCAGCAGCGCCACGAGACCCTTGAGCGGGCGCTCGGCCGTGATGACGATCGCACAGGTGAGGCCGAGCAGCACGAGCCAGAAGTACTCGAAGGAACTGAAGCCGAGGGCGAAGTCGGCGAGCGCCGGCGCCGCAACGATCAGGACCGCCGTGCCGAACAATCCCCCGATGGCCGAGAAGACGAGCCCCGCCCCGAGCGCCAGTTCGGCCTGGCCCTTGTGGGTCATCGCGTACGCCTCGTCGGTGTACGCGGCGGAGGCCGGCGTGCCCGGCATACGCAGCAGGCAGCCGGGAATGTCACCCGAGAAGATCGCCATCGCCGTCGCGCTCACGATCGCCGCGACGGCGGGGATCGGCGGCATGAAGAATGTCACTGGCACGAGCAGCGCCGTGGCCATCGTCGCGGTGAGGCCGGGGACCGCCCCCACGAACAGGCCGTACAACGAGGCCCCGGCGATGGCGAGCATCGTCTGCACGTTGAATACGAGGCCGAAGGCAAGCGCGATGGCGTCCATGGCCTGGCCCTAGAACGCGAAAGGCGTCAGCACGCCCCACGGCAGCGGGACGCGCAGCAGCTTGTAGAACGCGTACCACATGAGGAGGGTCGTCACCGCCGCACCGACGAGCGCCACAGGCCAGCGGACGCCGAGCACCCGGAACCACGCCAGCAGCAGTGCGGGCGCCACGATCAGGAACCCCACGCGCTCGGCAAGAACCAGGTAGACCGCGACACCGAGGACGATCACCGTCACGGCGACGACCTGGCGGGGCAGGCGCAGCCAAGGGCCGGCGGCGAACCAGGGCTGCTCGGAGCGCGCGCGTACGCCGCTCACCACCAGCAGCACGCCGCAAACGACGAAACCGGCCGCCACGAGACCCGGAAAGATCGCAGCACCGTACTGCTGCCCCGGGATATTCGGGAAGTTCTGGACGTGGGCGAGCACGGCCACGCCCAGCAGCACGAAGATCGCACCGAAGATCGCGTCGTTGATTCTCATATCGGTGCGCAGAACGCGACGACCCGACAGCGAGTCGGGTCGTCTTTCAGAGTCGGCGCCCCGCGGGTACGGGGCGGATCGCGAGCAGGCGCAGCGCGCCTATTTGGCGAGACCGGCCGCCTTCATGACGACTCCCATGTCGGCGTCGCCCTTGGCCATGAACGTGGCGAAGTCGGCCTGCGCCGCCCACGCGGTGCCGTAGCCCTTGCTCTCGGCGAAGTCCTTGAACTCCTTGCTGTCCCAGATCTTCTTGATCGCGGTCACGAGCCTGGTCTCGACGTCCTTCGGCAATCCCTTCGGTGCGGCGATACCGCGCCAGGCGGACACCGTCCAGCCACTGCCCGACGCTTCCTTCATCGTCGGCACCTTCGGAAACAGCGGTGTCGCCTTGGTGTCCATCACTGCCAGCGGCTTCGCCTTGCCCGCCTCGATCAGCGCGCGCGCTTCCGGCAGCGAACAGGTGACGATGTCGACGCCACCGGCGACCAGGTCCTGCATGGCCGGCGCGGCGCCGTTGGAGGGCACCCAGGGAATCGCCGTTTGCGGGATCTTGGCGTCGTTGAGGAGCCCGGCGAGTGCAAGGTGCCAGATCCCGCCCTGTGCCGTGCCAGAAGCCTTCAGCTTGCCCGGGTTGGCGCGGGCGAAGTCGAGCGCCTCCTTGACCGACTTGAACGGCGAGTCCGCCTTCACGGTGAAGCCGGCCGGGTCGGCATTGACCAGCGCGAGCGGCGTGTACGACGTCGGATTGAGGTCGGTCAGCCCCTGCCAGTGCATCATCGAGATTTCGACCGTGATCATGCCGACCGTGTAGCCGTCGGCCGGCGCCTGTGCGATCGCGCTGTGACCGACCACGCCGCCGCCGCCGGTGCGGTTGACGACGTTGACCGGCTGGCCGAGCTCCTTCTCGAGCTGTGCGGCGAAGTAGCGCGCGGTCGTGTCGGTGCCGCCACCGGCGCCCCAGGGCACGACGAACGTGATCGGACGGCTTGGATAGCTCTGTGCCGATGCGCCGAACGGCAGCGCGGCGACAAGTGCGACAACGGCAATGCGCGCCAGGGCGCGCGAGACTTGGGACATGACCTCTCCTTCGCTTGGTGTCCGACGGGGCGATCGCGCGGCTTTCCGGCGCGATAATCCAGTCTACGTTAGCAGCCGCCTCGTCCGGCGGTCAAGTGGTCAGGCCAGTTGCCCCGCGTCCGGGCGGCGGGTCTCGCCGCGCACGTACGCGGCCAGCACAGCCACGAGGCGATCGAGGTCGCCCGCCAGCCGGGCATAGCCGCCGTGCGGCTCGAGCGTGGCCTCGTCCATGTACAGCGTGCGCTTGACCTCGATCTGCAGGCTGTGGCGTCCTTCGCCCGGCCGGCCATGCCTGCGCACCAACTCCACGCCCTTGTAGGGATCGTTGATCGCCACCGAGTAGCCGAACCCGCGCAGCGTCGCGGCGACGAGCCCGGTGAACTGCGACGCGCAGGTCGTGCCGTCGCGGTCGCCGAGCACGAAGTCGGCGCGCTCGCGCCCCGGGTCGTCGGCGTTGGCGTCGCCGATCGCGGGCATCGAGTGGCAGTTCAAGTGCCACGCGGCGCCGAACGCCGCCACGGTCTCGTCCATCAGCGCGTCGAGCGCGGCGTGATAGGGCCGCCAGCAGCGCTCGATGCGCGCCTCGACCTCGCGGCGCGCGAGCTTGCGCGCGTACATCGGCGAGCCGTCGCGTGCGACGCGCCACACGAGCCCGATCCCCTTGGCAGTCTTGCCCGACGGCGCGAGCGGCCTCTCCCAGCCATCGGCCAGGAGTTCCGGGTCGATGTCCTCGAGGGAGCGATTCGCGTCGAGGTAGGCGCGCGGGAACGTCGCCTCGAGCAGCGCAGCGCCGTGCGACGGCGCGCTCGCGTAAAGGCGGCCGACGTGGGTGTCCTCGGCCTGCCGCACCACCGCGCGCGGCGGCGCATGGTCGAAGTCGTCGGGGTAATGCTCGCCCGAGTGCGGCGAGTCGAGCACCAGCGGCACGACGGTCGCCCGCGGCACGTGCACGCGCAGGGGCGCCGATCGGAATGGGGCCGCGCTCACGTGACGACCCCCACGCTTGTGGCTGACGCGCAGATCCCTGTAGGCCTCAACCGTTCAAGGGGGCCGGCGCAATGAGCGGCCTCCTTGCACGGTGCTGCCATGCGTTCGGATGGCGCGTCGGCCGCCGCCAGCGCGAGCGGACGCGCGCGTCGCGCCTGGCGACCGCCCCGCTCGCGCAGGCGTCCTTGGGACGGCCCGGCGGCGCTCACGTGACGACCCCCACGCTTGCGGCTGACGCGCAGATCC
>Ga0209391_10001002_pt1 | contig 14355 bp, 12 predicted proteins | sample PPLLak3March2015_FD_187246 | JGI IMG/M metagenome (GOLD analysis project Ga0209391, IMG submission 187246) | Freshwater sediment microbial communities from Prairie Pothole Lake near Jamestown, North Dakota, USA - PPLs Lake P7 Core (1) Depth... | ecosystem: Environmental > Aquatic > Freshwater >... | reverse complement strand
CGAGATGGAGATGGACTCCCCCGAGATGACGGAATACACCCAGGTGATCATCCGCGAGGCCGACCGCCTGCAGTCGCTGGTGGATCGGCTGCTGGCCCCGCACCGCCGCCCGCACGTGGTGGGCGACGTCAACATCCACGAAGTGTGCGAACGGGTGCGCTCGCTGATCCTGGCCGAGTTTCCCAAGGGTCTGCGCGTGGTGCGCGACTACGACACCTCGATTCCCGAGTTCCGCGGCGACCGCGAGCAACTCATTCAGGCGGTGCTCAACATCACGCACAACGCGGCGCTGGTGCTGGCCGAGCGCATCAACGAGGGCGACGCGCAGATCGTCTTCCGCACGCGCGCTGTGCGCCAGGTGACTTTTGGCAAGCAGCGTTATCGCCTGGCACTGGAATTGCATGTCATTGACAACGGGCCTGGCGTGCCAGACTCGATCAAGGACCGCATTTTCTTCCCGTTGATCTCGGGGCGCGAAGGGGGTTCCGGCCTGGGGCTGACGCTGGCGCAGACGTTTGTGCAGCAACACCATGGCCTGATCGAGTGTGACAGTGTGCCGGGCCGGACGGATTTCAAGATCCTGATTCCGTTGCCATGACAGCCAGAACCTAGGGACACCCGAACATGAAGCCGATCTGGATAGTTGATGATGACCAATCGATCCGCTTCGTACTGGAGAAGGCCCTCCTGCGTGAGAACCTTCCGACCCGCAGCTTCGTCAATCCGCGTGAGGTGCTGCACGCGCTGGATGCCGCGGGCGAAGATGGCGGCCCGCAGGTGCTGGTCAGCGACATCCGCATGCCTGGCGGTTCCGGACTGGATCTGCTGACCAAGGTCAAGGAAAAACTGCCGGGCCTGCCGGTCATCATCATGACCGCGTTTTCCGACCTCGACAGCGCCGTGTCGGCGTTCCAGGGCGGCGCTTTCGAATACCTGCCCAAACCCTTCGACCTGCCCAAGGCGGTGGAGCTGATCCGGCGCGCGGTCGAGGAAAGCCAGCGCGAGGAGGTCGCCGAGGAGCGCATGGCGGCGGCCCCTGAAATGCTCGGCCAGGCCCCGGCCATGCAGGACGTCTTCCGTGCCATCGGCCGCCTGTCGCAAAGCAACGTCACGGTGCTGATCACCGGTGAATCCGGCTCGGGCAAGGAACTGGTGGCGCGTGCCCTGCACAAGCACTCATTGCGGGCCAACGGCCCCTTCGTGGCCATCAATACCGCCGCCATCCCGAAGGACCTGCTCGAGTCCGAACTATTTGGCCACGAGCGCGGCGCCTTTACCGGCGCGCAGACCATGCGCCGCGGGCGCTTCGAGCAGGCCGATGGCGGCACGCTGTTCCTCGACGAAATCGGCGACATGCCCTTTGATTTGCAGACCCGCTTGCTGCGCGTGCTGTCGGACGGCAGCTTCTACCGCGTCGGTGGCCACAGCGCCGTCAAGGCCAACGTGCGCGTGATTGCCGCCACCCACCAGGACCTGGAGCAGCGCGTCAAGGAAGGTGGCTTCCGTGAGGACTTGTTCCACCGCCTCAACGTGATCCGCCTGCGCCTGCCTCGTTTGACCGATCGCCGTGAAGACATTCCCATGCTGACGCGTCACTTCCTGCAGCAGAGCGCCAAGCAGCTCGGTGTGGACCCCAAACGCATCTCGGATGCGGCGGTGGCGAGGCTCGGACAGTTCAACTACCCCGGCAATGTGCGCCAGCTGGAAAACATCTGCCACTGGCTGACCGTGATGGCGCCGGCCCAGATGATCGAGGAAAAGGACTTGCCGCCCGAAGTGCTGGCCAGTGCGGTATCGGTGGCCCAGCCGGTCGCCGTGGCGACGGGCGGCGGCGCGGGGGGGGAGGTTTCGCGCGGACCACAGCCCCTGGCGGGCGGTTCAACCGACCGGCTGCCTGATCAGGCGATCGTTGTGCCCGGCCTGCCTTCTGCTTCGGCTGGCGGGGGCGGCGTGGGCGTTGACGACGCCTGGGAGCATGGCCTGGAAGTCGAGGCGCAGGAATTGCTGGCCTCCGGTCGCCATGACGTATGGGATGCGCTCACCCGGCGGTTCGAATCGAAACTGATCCTGGCCGCGCTGGCCAGCACGCGTGGCCGGCGCATCGAGGCGGCGCAGAGGCTCGGCATCGGCCGCAATACCATCACGCGCAAGATCCAGGAGCTCGGACTGGAGTGATTTCAGGCTTTTCTGGCCATCCCCTAGCGTGGACGGGTCATTTACAGCTATTAAATCAGGAGTTATCCCGGCAAGTCCAGCGTCACGATGACCGGCGCGTGGTCGCTCGGCTGTTGGTTCTTTCGCGGCACCCGGTCGATGGTGCAAGCGCGGGCCAGCGGTTTCAGGGCCTCGCTGATCAGGATGTGATCGATGCGCATGCCGCGGTTCTTCTGGAAACCCAGCATGCGGTAGTCCCACCAGCTGTAGCTTTTTTCGGGCTGGGAAAACAGGCGGAATGAATCGGTCAGTCCCAGCCCGATCAAGGCCTGCAGGTGCGCGCGCTCTTCGTCGGTGCAGTGGATGGTGCCCGCCAGGCCCACTGGGTCCCACACGTCGAGGTCGTCGAAGGTGATGTTGTAGTCGCCCAGCAGCACCAATCGGGGATGCACCGCCAGTTCGTCGCGCACCCAGTCGCGCAAGGCCTCGAGCCAGCGCATCTTGTAGGCAAACTTGTCCGAGCCCGGTTCCTGGCCGTTGGGAAAGTAGGCGCCGATCACGCGCACGCCGGCCACGGTGGCGCTGATCACGCGCGCCATGTCGTCCGCAAAGCCCGGGATATTCTTCACCACGTCCGTCACCGGCGCGCGGGTGATCAGGGCCACGCCGTTGTAAGTTTTCTGTCCGAACCACTGCGCTTGGTAGCCGGCCTCCTGGAACGCGGCGGCCGGAAACTTGTCGTCGGTGAGCTTGAGTTCCTGTAGCGCCAGCACGTCCACCGGTGCGTCCGCCGGCTGGGCGGCCAGCCAGTCGAGCACCTGCGGCAGGCGCACGTTCAGGGAGTTGACGTTCCAGGTGGCGATTTTCATGAGCGGCCAAAGTAGGGAATTCTAAGTCGCCGTGATTCCTTTACGATGTCGGAAATTCACAAGAATCCGGTCCATGTTTTCATCGCGATATTTCCCTGCAACCTGGATGAGCGCGCTCGCACTCGTGTTGGCGCTGGCGGGATGTGCAGCCCCGCCCATCGGCCCGAAGCCGCCACCGGAACAGGCGATGCCGGCGCAGAGCACAGGCCGCTTCGCTGCTGTGGAGCAGGCCGTCAGCACGGCACATGGCCCCGACGCATCGGGCTTTCGGCTGGTCGAGAGCAATGCCGACGGGTTGAAATGGCGCCTGGTGCTGATCGACAGCGCCAGCCACTCGCTGGACCTCCAGTACTACGTCTGGTTTGGTGATGCCACGGGCCAGTTGCTGATGGCGCGGTTGATTGCGGCGGCCGAACGCGGTGTCAAGGTCCGATTGCTGTTCGACGACCTCAACACCATGCTGCACGACATGACCAGTCCCGAGCTGCGCGATGCCCTGCTGGCGCGCATCGACAGCCATCCGAACATCCAGATTCGCGTCTTCAATGCCTGGCGCCAGCGCGACTGGTTCGGGCGCGTGGCCGAAGGCGCAACCGAGTTCGAACGCCTGAACCGGCGAATGCACAACAAGCAGATGATTGCCGACAACCGGGCGGCGCTCCTGGGCGGGCGCAATGTCGGCGACGAGTACATGGGCCTGAAGACGGAGTTCAACTTTCACGACCTCGACGTGCTGGGCGTCGGGCCGGTCGCGCGCCAGGCCAGCGCGGTGTTCGACCGCTACTGGAACAGCGAATGGGTGCGCCAGATACCGCCGTCGGCGTTGCCAAATGCCACGCAGGTGACGCCGGCGGAGATCGAGCTGCCGCCCGAGGCGGCGGCCCACCCCGCGATGCAGGCTGTCCTGACCGGTGCGCGCAGCTGGGCCGGCGATCTTGACGCGCTGCCGCCCTCGCTGGCCATCGGCCAGAGTACCGTTCACACCGACCCGCCCTCCCGCGCGCCGGGCGTGCGCAACCACATGCCCGAGGCCTTCCGCGCCCTGATGCGCTCGGCACGCCGCGAGGTGCTGATCACGAACGCCTACATCATTCCGGACGAGTTGTTCATTGCCGACCTGCGCGAACTGGCTGGACGAGGCGTGACGGTTCGCATCCTGACCAACTCGCTCGCCTCTCATGACGTGCCGGCGGTCAATTCGCATTACGAGGGCTGGCGCCGCACAATTTTGCAGACCGGTGCCTCGCTGCATGAGCTGCGATCGGACGCAGCGATCCAGGCGGAACTCGTCGACACACCGCCGGTGCGCAGCGGATTTGTCGGGCTGCATGTCAAGGCCATGGTCGTCGATCGGGAGCGCAGCTTCATCGGATCGATGAACCTCGATCCGCGCTCGGAAGTCTTCAATTCCGAGATGGGCGTGATCATCGACAGTCGCGCCCTGGGCGAGGCACTGGCCGGGAGCATGGAGCGCGACATGCGCGGCGCCAACAGCTGGGCTGTCAGCATCGCCGACGACGGCACGCTGCGCTGGAAGAGCGATGCAGGCGAGCGCAGTTTGCAGCCCGCGCGCGGCTTCATGCAGCGGGTTGAAAACCTGTTCTTCAAGCTCGTGCCGGCGAGCTACTACTGATCACCATGGCAAAACCGACAGCCCGGCCCTGCGCCCATGGTGCCACTGGAGCCCGTGTCCTGGGCTGCGGCGCGGCCCTGATCTTCGCGCTGGCCCTTGCCGGATGTGCCGGGTTCGTGCCGCAGGAAGGGCCGCCGCCCGAACCCACGTCGTTGCGTGGACACTACTTGACGCTGACCACGCCCTTCGTCGCCGTGGGGGACACGCAGGAGCACCTGTCCACCGGCCATCCGCTACATGACAACGACAGCGCGGTCGATGCCTACGTCGAAGTGACCCAGCGGCCGCCCGAGGTGGCGCTTTTCGGCCGCCGCATGCTCGAATGGGCGCTGCAGCGCCACCCGGACGAGCCCTACATTCACCTTGGGGATGTGTTGGATCTGTCGTGCCGCATCGAAGCGGACCGCATGACGCAGATCTTTCGCGCCGCCGGGCGCACCGGCGCCGTCCTGCCCGGCAACCACGACGGGCTGATGTTCGGCATCTACGGCTACAACATCCTGGAGGCGGTGGCCGATCCCGAGGGCAAGCGGTGGCACGAGGCCTGCAAGCGCGGCGCGGGCCTGGACGATGGCAGCCGAAAGACCGGCAACGAAGCCTTCAGCAAGCGCGAATTCATCAACCTTTACCTCAGTGAATATGCCAAGGTTCAGGCCGCGGTGCCCGGGCTGCAGGCGCCGCCCGCGTCGGGCAAGGTGCGCCTGAGCTGGCGCAATTCCAACCCGGATGCCTTCCTTTCGGCCATCGAAGCGAACCTGCTGGACGGCCAGCAATACGCCGACTCTTTTATCGCCCAGCGCCTGAAACTCCCGCGCGCGCCCGGCGCGGACCGCAACGTCATCGTCATAGGGCTGGACACCAACCAGGCCGGAGCCCTGGTCGGTACGCTGGACGTGATCATGGGGCACAGTCCGGGCAGCGTCGGACATATCCATCCCGACCAGATCCAGGCCGTCACCGAGTGGGTGGATGAAGCAATCATCGACGGCGACATCGTGATCTTTGCGGGCCACCACAACTGGAGGGGCCTGGGCCTGCCGTCGCGCGTGTTCCTGCGCAGCCTGATGGGCAAGCTGAACCAGCCCCTGGTGTACCTGTCGGCGCACACCCACAGCGGGTTCTGGGCGATGCACCACTCGATCGTGCGCCAGCCGCTGCTGGAGCTCAATGTGAGCTCGCTCTCCGACTGGCCGATTGCCTACCGGCGCATCAGCTTTGCCTGGAACGAGGCCGACAAGCGCCTGCTGGTGCGCGGCGATCTGATGCCCCATGGCGACAAGCCGAGCACCAGCTATGCCGACCTGCTGGCCGCCTGGGAGGCCGAGACCTGCCAGCGCGCCGGCATCCCGATCGAGGACATTCGCCAGCATGACCTGGCCGTGGTCAAGCAGCAGCGCGAATCGCGCGGCAGCCTGATGGAGTGGTTGCTCTCTGCCATTCCCGGCTGCGAAACCTGCCAGCAACCGCTCTACGAACATGCCCAGGCCTACCAGGACGCCATGCTCCAGACGCTGCTGCAAGGCGCGCCCTACGCGAGGGAGTTGGGTGACCGCATGCCCAAAATCACGCTGCCGGCGGCGTGCGGAGAGCAAAATTTCGTCACCTGTGCCAACGCACTCATGGCGGAGAAGGCGACTGATTTTCAGGGGCATGTGAACCTGTTTCGGCGTAAGGCCGCACTGGTGGCCACGGTCAATGACTATCTCGACCTCCTGGAGGGCCCTCGGGCCAAGGCCTACATGACGTGCCGAGCGGTGCAGGCAGCCAAGTTCGACTTCGATGCGACCGAAGACGAGCGCAACGAGAACCGCAGCGAGGACAAGCGGCGCGCCGAGCAGTTCTTCCGCATCGAAGCCAGCGTGGGACTGGATTGAACTGAGCTCAACAGTCAATTCAGCATTGACCGAGAAGCAACGGACATGAGGACCTGGATGACCAGCCCATGATCGCACCGGAAGATGGCCTGGCCACTGGTTGTTGCGCCATCTGTGCACCGTTCCGGTCGCACCGTCAAGGTATGCATTTCGAAGCGAATGGTCTCCCGAGAGAACTCGGACCCTTGCAGCGGTTCACGGCATGCGAATGTCTTGCGCGGCGTGCGGGGGTCAATGGGTACACTCCAGCCTGGAATTAACAACCACTTTGAATGAAAAGGAACGACATGGCCACGCGCAAGACAACCAAGCAAACGGAACTCCAGCAAGCCGGCAAACAACTGAGCAGCGCTGCCAAAGCGGTGGGTACGGCTGTGTCACACAAGTTCGAGGCCATGGGCGACGCCGTGTCCGCCGGCATGGCCAAGGCGAAGAAGCAGGTTGTGGCCAAGAAGGATGAGGCCAAGCGAGACTGGGGCAGCTTGGTGAAGGCGGCCGAGGCGAAGCTCAAGAAGTCGCAAGCGCAGCTCAAGAAGGCGGGCGAAGATGCCCGCAAGTCGGTGCTGGCCGCCGAGAAGAAGCTCGAGGCGACCAAGCGCAGCACGAGCAAGAAGCTCGCCGCGTTGCAGAGCAGCGCAGAGCGCCATGCCAAGGCGCATCTGAAGGCCGTCGAGAAAGAAGCTGCGGCACTGAAGAAAGCCGTCACCGGCAAGATCGCGTCGGTGAAGAAGGCTGCACCCGCGAAGGTCGCTGCCAGGAAAGCGCCGGTGAAGAAGGCCGCACCCGTGAAAGTTGCTGCCAAGACGGCAACTGCGAAGAAAGCAGCGCCAGCGAAAGTCGCCGCCAAGCGGCCTGCCGCGCGCTGACCCGGCAGACAACGGGCACGCGACGCTGAGGACGGCGTCTACCCGTGCCCGGGACCTGCCCAGACCCCGGCTTCGCCTGCCGCTGAACCGGTCTCCACTCTGCGACGCCTGCGTTTACAGTAGCGCTGTTGGCGCGGAAAGGTCCGCGACCCTTTCATGAAAGCGTTGGCAACCATGTCCTCTACCCGTTTGAACCCGCTGGACGCCGCCTGGCTGTTCACCGAGACGCGCGCCACGCCCAACCACGTGGGCGGTCTGCTGCAGTTCAGGCTACCGCCCGATGCGCCCAAAGACTTCATGCGGCAGCTCATGACCGAGTTCCGCAACCATCGCAAGTTCACCGCGCCGTGGAACCGCAAGCTCAAATACGCGTTCAACATGAATCCGGTGGCCGAGTGGGTGGAGGATCGAAACATCGACCTCGAATACCACGTGCGCCATGCCGCGCTGCCCTGGCCGGGCGGCGAGCGTGAACTGGGCGAGCTGGTGGGGCGGCTGCAAAGCACGCCGATCGACCTGACGCGCCCGCCCTGGGAATGCACCATCATCGAAGGGCTAGAAGGCAACCGCTTTGCGCTGTTCATCAAGATGCACCACTCGCTGATCGATGGTGTCTCGGGCGTGAAGCTGTTGCAGCGCGCCATGGCTTCGACGGCCGCCGCCAGCCTGGAGCTGCCGCCGTTCTGGGCTTCCGGCGCCGCGCCGCGCGCCAGCCAGGCCGCCCGGCACCCTGAGGCGCTGATGCCGACCGTGACCCATGCGGTGGCCGGCGCCATGCAGGAAATCACGATGCAGGCGAAGACCGTGCCGCAGCTCGTCGCGGCCTTTGGCAAGATGGCCAAGAGCGCGATGGCACCGGGGGGCGATGGCATGGTGGTGCCGTTCAGCGCGCCGATATCGGTGCTGAACGGCCGAGTGCGCGAAAAGCGCCGCTTTGCCACCCAGCGCTTTTCCATGGAACGGCTTCGTGCCGTGGCCACTGCGGCGGGCTGCACGCTCAACGATGTGGTGCTGGCGATCTGCGGCGGGGCGCTACGTCGCTTCCTCGACGAGCGCAAGGCGCTACCGGGCAAGTCGCTGACGGCCGGCATTCCGGTGTCGGTGCGCCCCAAGGACGACGACGGCGCGGGCAACGCCATCAGCTTCATCATCTCCACGCTGGGGACCGACATTGCCGACCCGGTCGCGCGGCTCGATGCCATTCGCGCGTCGGTCAAGCATGCCAAGGAGCATGTGCAAAGCCTGCCGCGCCAGGCCATGATGCAGTACACCGTGCTGCTGATGGCGCCCACCATCCTCACGCTGCTCACCGGCGTCGGCGGGCGCACGCGGCCGATGTTCAACATCACCATCTCCAACGTGCCGGGGCCGGAGAAGCCGCTGTATTTCCGCGGTGCCGAGCTGCTGGCCACTTACCCGGCCTCCATCGTCACGCACGGCCAGGCGGTCAACATCACCTGCCAGAGCTACGCCGGCTTCATGAACTTCGGCTATACCGGCTGCCATTCGTCGGTCCCCAGCATGCAGCGTCTGGCGGTGTACACCGGCGAGGCCCTGCAGGAGCTTGAAGACGCCGTGCTGCCCAAGGCCATCACCGCCGGCAAGGCGACGCGCAAGAAGCCCGCCCAGGCTGCTGCTGCGCCGGCGAGCAAGCCGGCAGCGCGCAAACGGGCAGCATCCAAGCCGGCTGCTCGCAAGGTGGCGCCGCCGGCCCAGCCCGAAACCGCACCGAAGCCGGCGGCCCGGCGCACGGCCAAAACTGCGGGCGCGCCTGCCAAGACGGCTGCAGCCTGAGTTTCAGGGCGCAGACAAGTGGCAATCCTCAGCACGATCGTCCGGACCGAAGCCGTCGTCGAACTGTCAAGACATCACGGGAGAGATTCCAATGGCTCAGCCTGCCGCATTCTTCCGTGAAGCAGGCGCCGGACCCGGCGTCGTGTGCCTGCATTCGAACGCCAGCAGTTCAAGCCAGTGGCGTGGCCTGCTCGATATCCTTTCGCCAAGCTATCGCGTGTTTTCACCGGATTCCTATGGGGCCGGCAAGAGCGCCGATTGGGCTTCTGATCGGGTCATTGCCCTGAAAGACGAGGCGGACTTCATCGAACCGGTGCTTGCTGCGGCGGGAGACCCTTGTTGCCTCGTCGGGCATTCCTACGGCGCAGCGGTTGCGCTTGTGGCCGCATTGGCCCATCCCGGGCGTGTGCGGGCCATGGCCTTGTTTGAGCCCACCTTGTTTTCCCTGGTCGACGCGCAATCACCTTCTCCGAATGCGGCCGATGGCATCCGGCAGGCCGTGCAAGCCGCCAGCAACGCCCTGGATGAACAAAATCCGAACGACGCCGCAAGGCACTTCATTGATTTCTGGATGGGGCCATCGACCTGGGACAACACGCCGGAATCACGAAGGCTGCCCATCACGGCATCGATCATCAACGTTCGGCGTTGGGGCCATGCGCTGTTTACCGAACCGGCTCCGCTGGAGGCGTTTCGGAACCTGCAGATTCCTGTGCTCTACATGGTGGGAAAGGAATCGCCACCATCAGCGCTGGGCGTGGCGCGACTCCTGACGGGTGCACTGCCGCGCGTCGAGGTGGTGGAGTTCGAAGGTCTGGGGCACATGGGCCCCATCACCCATCCGCAACCCGTCAATGAAGTCATTGCCGGCTTTCTCGCACGCGAGTTCCCCGCCTAAGGCCGCCAAAGCCCCCGTTCAAGGCCGACGGGTCACGCTGGCAGTTTCCCCGTATCGGCGGCATCGGACGGAAAGACATTGAACCGGGTCGTGACGGGCGGCGGCCGGTGCAGCGTTTGCTGCACCACGCAGCACCGCTGGGCCGCAAACCGCAGGCCGTCCAGCAGTTTGGGCGGCGTCCCCTCTTTCACGTTCAGCTCGATATCACAGGTCATGGACTGAAAGCCGACCGGCACATCGGCTTCCATGCCCAGCGCACCCCGCACATCGACCTGCGCCGTCACACGAACCTCCAGCGCGATGATTTCAACGCCCAGCCGGTTGGCCACCATCCTGACCGCGGAATCCTGGCACGCCGCCAGCGCGGCGCACAGCATGTCGCCGGGCGTCGGGGCGTCATGCAGGCCGCCTACGGCACGGTGCACACCGACGGGAACGGAAACGCCACATCCGTCCATGGGTTCCACCAGCGAGTGGAACGGATCGGACGGGTCGGTGCCACAGGTGCGCGCATGGTCGGTGACCATGGCCAATCCCGGTGTTTCCTTGTACTTTCTGCGCAGCGGTGCCTGGGCGTCCTGAACAGCGGTATTCATGATTGGCCCCGGATGATCACAATTTCCAAGTATTCACTGGGGACGACCAAGGTACCGTCGCCACCGCGATTCATGTGATTGAGAAGCTGAGTCAGATCCTTCTCCAGCGCCGCAGCGCCATCGACCGGCAGGGCGGCAAATGCCTTGTGGACCGGCCCGTACCAGGTGCGGAACACGTCGATAAAATGCGCCGCCGAACGGTAGCGAAAGTTGAACATCATCGGCGTCGCCCGGATGGACGCGGCTGACCCACCGAACAGGGTTTCCAGGTGCGAAACCACCCCCCAGCGCGAGGGCGGCATCACGCCGGGTGGTGGCGGCAGGTGCCGCCCCAAGGTCTTGAAAACCTGGCCGATGAAGCCCTCGGGTGTCCAGTTCGCCATGCCGATCCGCCCGCCGGGCCGGCACACACGCAGCATCTCGGCAGCAGCTTTGGGCTGGTCGGGTGTGAACATCACGCCAAAGGTGGACAGCACCACGTCGAAGCTTGCATCGGCATAGGGCAGACTTTCGGCATCCACGGTCTGGAAGTCCATCTCCAGATGGTCGGCCCGGGCGCGTTCGGCACCGCGCTCCAACAGTGCGCCGACATAGTCGGTCGAAGTGACTTTGCAGCCGCGTCGCGCCGCAGCCAGGCTGGCGTTGCCGTTGCCGGCCGCAACGTCGAGCACGCTCTCGTCCCAGCGCAGGTCGCAGGCCTCTGCCAGCGATTCGCCGACGATCTGCAGCGTGGTGCCGATCACGGCGTAGTCACCGCTGGCCCATGCAGCCTGTTGTTTGCTCTTGACGGCAGTGAAATCAATCGAAGTTTCCATGGTGAGATCTCCTGAGTGGTGGAATCTGCACTGTGCTTCGGCGGGCGCGCAATCGTCCTGCTCCAGCGTCGCGATGGATTGACGAATCGTCCGGATCTGGTGATAGGGGCGGTGAAGGGTTACCCGAGCGTCCGGATTTACTGCTGAATCATCCTGACGGCGCACCCGGTCCGTTCATGGCACTTCCGGGAACCTGCTTCGTACCCCAGAATGTCAACCAGTCCAATCAACAGGGGTTTAAGGTGACACTTCAAAATGTCGGTACAGCCGTCAAGCGCGTCATGGCTGCATTTCAGAGGCGCCCCGAGCTTGGCATTCACGTCGATGCGCCCGCCGTCGCCCGATGGGAATCCGGAACAAGGGTGATGATCCGAGACACGGTCGGCAGTGACTTCGTAACAGACATGCCCTTGGAACTCGGCGGAAGTGGCGACCAGGTCACACCAGGCTGGCTGTTTCGTGCAGGTGTCGCCTCATGTGCCGCAACCTCGATCACGCTGGCCGCCGCCAGCGAAGGTCTTGAACTCACGGCGCTTGAAGTGGAGGTCGGCAGCCGCTCCGACGCCCGAGGCCTTCTGGGAATGTCCGAGCCGAATGGCGAGCCCGTCTACGCAGGACCGTTCGACGTGGAGTTGCGCGTCACCGTCGCTGCGAACGGATCAACGCCCCAGGCTCTGAAGACCTTGGTGGAGCGGTGCCTTGGTCATTCACCCGTTCCGAGTGCCCTCGTCACCGCGACACCTTTTGCCTTGCAGATCAACGTCTCCCCCTGATGGACGCCCTGTCGGAAACCCTGCGGGTGGTGCGCCTGATCGGGGCCATCTTCATCAACGGTCGCTTCACGGCACCCTGGTGCTACCAGTCCCCGCATGCGGACTATGCGGCTCCCTTGCTGGAGCCCGGGGCCGAACGCGTGGTGATCTTTCACATGATCACCGAAGGGGAATGCTACGTCGAGATGACGGGGCAGGCTCCCGTGCATCTGATTGCCGGTGATGCGGTCATCTTTCCGCAGGGCGACGCGCATCGCATGACCTCTGCCCCGGGCGTTCCGGCTGCCACCGGTGCGAAACTGGATGTCGTGCTTTCAAGGCGCCCCCGTCAGCTGGCCTATGGGGGAGGCGGTGCCGTGACGCGTCTGGTGTGTGGGTATCTGGCCTGCGATGCGCGACTGGCCCGCATGCTGCTGGCGGGCCTGCCTCCTGTCGTCAAAGTCAGCGTTCGCGGTTCCAGTGCCGGTGCCTGGCTGGAGGCCTCCTTGCGTTATGCGCTGAGCGAGGCCCGATCGCCGCGTCCGGGAGGGATGGGCGTTCTGGCCAAATTGTCCGAAGTTCTTTTTATCGAAGTGCTGCGCATCTACATGAACGAGCAAACCCCGGGAACCACCGGCTGGCTGGCGGGTGTAGGGGATCGCATCGTTGGAGCCGCGTTGGGCGCACTGCACAAGAACCCTGCACGCGCCTGGACGCTGGAGGATCTGGCCAGTGTTGCCGGCACATCCCGGTCTGTGCTCGCGGAGAAATTCCAGCTGATAGTCGGGATCGCACCGATGCAGTATCTGACCCAATGGCGAATGCTTCTGGCGGCCAACCTTCTGTCGGGCAGCAATGCGCCTCTGATCCGGATCGCCGAGGAAGTGGGGTACCAGACCGACACCGCCTTCAGCCGCGCCTTCAGCCGCGAGTACGGCGTGCCGCCGGCAACGTGGCGCCGCCTTCAAGTGGAAAAACCGTCAGCCAGCTGACCGACAAAGCGTCAGTCCGGGTCATTGCACCTCTCTTGAGCCGACGCGAAAGCCTAGATGTGCAGCGCCGCCAGCGCACCGACGACCAGGGCGGCGCCGCCGGCGACGAACATCGCCCATTCCAGCCACTTTTTCTTGGTCAGCAGGGCGATCGCCGCCATGGCGATGGAGACCTGCAGCACGGTGGTGGACTGGGCCCAGCGGTGGTGCTGGTGCATCTGCTCGTCGCTCTGCTTGTCCCAGGCCGTGGCCTCAAGCTCCAGCTTGTCGGCCACTGCTTTGATCTCATTCTTTTCCTTTTCGTAACGGTCCACCTTGGCCTGGTATTTGGCCTTTTCGGGCTCGCCGGCGGCCATGTCCCGCGCCAGTTCGGCCAGCGACTGCTTGGTACTCTTGGACTGGAAGTAATTCCACTGGTTGGAGGCTTCGGTCTTCTTGATGGCGGCGTTGTTCTTGTACAGGCCTGCATTGGCCTGCGTGGCGCCGCCCATGTAGCCGAAGATCGCGCCCACCGTGGCGATGGCCGCCGTAAACAGGGCGATCTGGTTGATCATTCCGCCGTGATCGCCACCGTGGCCGCCCTGCTGGGCGCGCTCGAGTTCGTGGTCGTGCGGGCCGTGCACGTGAAAACCGTGGCCCGGCATGTCAATTTCCCTTGAGGTGAAGTGCGTTGTTCCGGTAGGTGACGAAGCTGAAGGGCAGCCCCGTGGCCGAGGTGTGGCGCTCGCGGGCGGTTTCCACCCAGTCCGTGCCGAATTGGGGCGCAAAGGCGTCGCCTTCAAAGTGGGCGTCGATCTCGGTGACCACCGCAGTGTGCGCCAGCGGCAGCGCCTGGGCGTAGATCTCGGCGCCGCCGATCACCCAGGCTTCACTACCGGGCGGGCAGAGCGTCAGGGCCTGGGGAATTGAGGCAGCCCGATGCGCGCCTTCGGCATGCCAGTCGCTTTGGCGCGTCACGACGATGTTGAGCCGGCCCGGTAGTGGGCGGAACCGGGGTGGCAGTGATTCCCAGGTCTTGCGCCCCATGATGACGGGGCAGCCCAGCGTCGTGCGCTTGAAGAACGCCAGGTCTTCCGGCAAGTGCCAGGGCAGGGTGCTGTTTTTGCCAATGA
>Ga0209391_10001000_pt1 | contig 14367 bp, 11 predicted proteins | sample PPLLak3March2015_FD_187246 | JGI IMG/M metagenome (GOLD analysis project Ga0209391, IMG submission 187246) | Freshwater sediment microbial communities from Prairie Pothole Lake near Jamestown, North Dakota, USA - PPLs Lake P7 Core (1) Depth... | ecosystem: Environmental > Aquatic > Freshwater >... | reverse complement strand
GCGGTCGAAGGTGACGGACCCGCCCTCGGGATTGAAGTCGCCGTCCCACAGCATGCTCTGGCCGGGGCGCCACACCGGGTTCTTGATCTTGCCGAGCGACGCGACAGCGCCGGGCATGAACGTGTACTCGCCGTAGGCGAGGTCGATGCCGATCTCCTTGCGCGATCCCGTGTTGGTCAGCGTCTGGTTCGAGGAACGCGGATCGGCTCCGCCGGAGGCGAGCTGCAGCACGACCTTGGAATTGTCGGTGACCTTTGCCTCGACCCCGAGCCGGGCGCGGACCCGGTGGCGCGTCCGGTCGGCGGCGTCTTCCGCCGAGCCCGACACCTCCCGGTCCTGGGCGATCATCTCGTGCCGGTAGCGCAGGTCGCCCTTGAACTTGATCTTGGTCGCCCAGTCGGCGCCCTTGACCTTGGCGATTTCACCCGAGGAGACGGCCGCCTCTTCACGGAGCTCGCGCGTCTGCGCCTTCAGGTAGTCCATCTCGGCGTCGCGCCGGTCGACGACAGTCTTGAGATCGGCGTTCTCCGCCTGCAGCGTGGCATTGGTCGCCTCGAGCTTGTTGAGCCGCTGCGCCAGCGCCTCCATCTGCGCCTGCATGGCCTGAACTTCAGCTTTGGTGGCGGCGCCCTTCGCCTGGGCGAATGCAGCCGGCGCGGCCAGCACCAGCGTGGCGGCGACCGCAGTCGCAAGCACGGTGTTTCTCACGATAATCCCCTCGCAAACCGTGGTAACTGAACGACAAGGTGGCACCCGGGTGCGCCGCGTGCGATTCCCTAGCCACACGTTATAGGCGCGATTTGTTACAGGGAGATTGCAACCCATGTTGCGATTGAGAGACAGGCGCAGTACGACCAGATCCCGCGCATCACGCTGCTCGCCATGCAATTGGTGCTCGTCCGCGACCCGGGAACGCCTGATCGGCAGAAACCCGACTAATCGCGATATTCGACTCGTGCAGCCGGGAAATGACAGGTGAAGGTGCTGCCCTTGCCCTCGACGCTTGCGACTTCCATGCGGGCGCCGTGACGCTGTAACGCATGTTTCACAATCGCGAGGCCGAGCCCGGAACCGCCCAGCTTGCGAGAACGGCCCGGATCAACGCGGTAGAAGCGTTCCGTGAGGCGCGGCAGGTGCTCCGGGGAAATGCCGATGCCGGTATCGCGGACCTCGACGTGCCCGCCCCGGGCGTCCGTCCACCAGCGGATGTCGATGCGGCCGCTGACCGGCGTGTACTTCACCGCGTTCGAGACCAGGTTGAAGAAGATCGAATGCAGCTCGGTCTCGGCCCCGAGCAGGAATGCGTCGCTGTCCAGGTGCAGTTCGACGACCGCAGGATGCTCGGGCCGCGCCAGCGTTTCCTTGCGGATCAGCGCGAGCATGCCGCCGACGTCCACCGGGCTCCGCTCCGCGTCGCCGCTCTGGGCCTCGAGCCGCGACAGCTCGAGCAAATCCTGCACGATGCTGCGCATCCGGTCGGACTGGCGGCGCATTTCCTGCACGGGCGCCCGCCAGGCCGGGTCGAGCGTGGCGTCGTCGGCCAGCGAATCGAGGTAGCCGCTGATCACGGTGAGCGGCGAGCGCAGCTCGTGCGAGGCATTGGCGACGAAATCCTTGCGCATCGACTCGAGACGCGCCTCGCTGGTCACGTCGCGCAGGATCAGCAACTGCTGGCCCGTCGTGTTCGTGGTCACCAGCCGGAACAGCAGCCAGCGGTCCCCGTGCTTCGGGAAATGGATGCGGGGCGGCACGGATGAGCCCCGGCGCTCGAGATACTCGATGAACTCCGGGTGGCGCACCAGGTTGTCGATGCGCAGGCCATAGTCGACCTTGCGCTTGAGGTCGAGCCAGAGTCCGGCCGTGCGATTGAACCACAGGATCTCGCGGTGCTGGCCGAGCAGGATCGCGCCATCCGGCATGGCCGACGTCATGCGGCGGAACTCGCGCAGCAGCACCAGGACACGCCGCTTGTGGAACACCTTGCGGCGGTAGACGCGATTGACGATCGCGAGCACCTCGCCCCAGAGTCCCCACATATTCGGCGCGGACTCCACGGCGCGCCGTCGCAGCCAGCGCTCGAGGCGGAGCAGATTGAACAGCTCGTAGCCGAGCGCGGCGCCAAGCCCGAGCGCGACGAACAGCAATGCATGATCGAAAAGCGCGCCGACCAGCGCCGCCATCAGCAGCGCGGCGGCGATCCAGGCGAGGTGTTGCCAGGCGGGCTGCGACAATTCGTGCCGTCCCCGCCGCCGGTCACTCGGTCTGCGTGGAGAAGCGGTAGCCCGATCCCCGCACGGTCTGGATCAACCCGTCGCGCGCGAACGGTTCGAGCGCCTTGCGCAACCGGCGGATGTGCACGTCCACGGTGCGTTCCTCGACGTAGACGTTGCCGCCCCAGACGCGATCGAGCAGCTGGCTGCGCGAATACACGCGCTCGGGATGCTCCATGAAGAACTGCAGCAGGCGGAACTCCGTCGGGCCGAGGGTCACGACCTGCCCTTCGGCGGTGACCCGGTGGCTCGCCGTGTCGAGCACGAGCCCGCCCGCCGCCAGCGCTTCGCCGGAGCCAGTCCCTGCGGTCCGCCGCAGCACGGCGTTGATCCTCGCCAGCAGCTCCCGAGGACTGAAGGGCTTCGTGACGTAGTCATCGGCACCGCCCTCGAGTCCGGTCACCTTGTCGTGCTCATCGGCGCGCGCCGTGAGCATGATGACCGGCATGTCCTCGGTGTCCTTGTTGCGCTTGATGGCGCGCGTCAGTTCGAGACCGCTCTGGTCGGGCAACATCCAGTCCACCAGCAGCAGGTCGGGCCGGTGGTCGGCGATGCTGGCCCGAGCGGCCGAGCAGTCCTCAGCCTCGCGTACGTCGAATCCGGCCCGGCGCAGCCCGAACGCGATCATGTCCCGGATCGGCTTCTCGTCCTCGACGATCAGAATCTGCTTGCTCGTCATGACGCCCCTGAGTTGGCAGTCTCGTTGCAGCAGAATTACAGACTGTAATTATGACACTTGCGTGACGATCCGCACGGCCGGGCGCGCGACGTCGTCACGGATATACACCGGCAAGGCCATTTCCGCCGGCACGCCGCGTCCTGCCGCGAGCTCGAGGGCGCCGAGACGGGCTACGGCATCCGCACGCGGATAGATGCCTTCATGCAACTGCAATCCCTCGGCCAAAAGACGCGTCGCCAGCGCCGGATGCCGCGGGAAGGCATTGCCGGCGGCATGGTGAACCAGCGGCGCCCCCTCGCCCACCCGGTCGGGGGCGGACACGGATTCCGGCGTCAATCCGACGATCGCAGCGTCCTTGCGCTGGTAGATGCCCCAATACACCTCGCCCATCCGCGCATCGTTACAGACGAGAATCGTCTCGCCCGCGGCGGCCGGCACCTGCTCCGCGACGGCTGCAAGGCTCGAAATGGCCGCAACGGGCAGTTCGGCGCCCAGTGCGAGGCCCTGCACGACGCCGGTTGCGATGCGCAGCCCGGTGAACGCCCCGGGGCCGCGACCGAATGCGAGCCCGTCGAGATCGGCCAGACTGACGCCGGCTTCGGCGAGCAGTTCGTCGACCATCGGCAGCACGAGATCCGCGTGGCTGCGCTCGGTGAGCTCGAAGCGCAGCCGCAGCACGTCGTCGAGCAGCAGCGCGACGGAGCAGGCTTCGGTCGAGGTGTCGATGGCGAGGAGACGCATGGGGAAGGAGATAGGGGATAGGGGATAGGGGATCGTGGTGCAGTGGCGCTCAGCGAGCGGCGTCTATGCCGACACTGTAACGCGTCACAGCCGTCGGTGATGCCGCCACCTCCGACGATCCCCTATCCCCTAATCCCGTTCCCCAAGTCGTTCTCGCAAGAACGCCTGCGCCTCGTCCAGTTCCCGCGTCCGCCGCATCGGCGGCAGGCTCTGGATGAAGATCCGGCCATAGCCCTTGGTGACCAGGCGCGGGTCGCAGAGCATCACGACGCCGAAATCATCGGCGTCGCGGATCAGCCGGCCCACCCCTTGCTTCAGCGCGATCACGGCCTGCGGCACCTGCTCGTCGAAGAACGGGTTGCCGCCCTGCGCGCGAATCGCCGCGAGGCGCGCCTTGAGCAACGGGTCGTCCGGCACCGCGAATGGCAACTTGTCGATGATCACGACCGAAAGCGCCGTGCCCTTGACGTCCACGCCCTCCCAGAAGCTGCCGGTGCCGAGCAATACCGCGTTGCCGGCTTCGCGGAAGGCGCGCAGCAACTGGTCGCGGGGCGCGTCGCCCTGCACGAGCATCGGCACCGGCGGGGCATCATTCCAGGCCCGCCGCAACTCCTCGGCCGCCTCGCGCAGCGCCCGGTGGCTCGTGAACAGCAGGAAGGCCCGGCCGCCGCTCGCTTCGAGCACCGGCAGCGCCGCCTGCACGACGGCTCGCGTGTGACCCGGTGCACCGGGATCAGCGAGGCCCTTCGGCAGGTACAGCAAGGCCTGGTTCGCGAAGTCGAAGGGGCTCTCGAAGCGCACGCTGCGCGCACGCGCGAGACCCGAGCGGCGCACGTAGTGCGAGAAGTCGTCGCCGACGGCCAGCGTCGCCGAAGTGAGGATCCATGCGCCCGGCTGTGCTTCGAGCAGCGCCGCGAGTTGTCCGGCGACGTCCACTGGCGCGTAGTGCGCGCTCACATTGCGCGCTCCCGTCTCGGCCCAGCGCACGCCACCCTCTGCTTGCTCGGCGGTGAGACTGCGCAAGCGAACGGCACTTTCCTCGAGCCGCTCGCAGAGCCGCGCGAACGCGCCCTGCCCCTCCGCAGCGAGCGGCGCCAGCCCCTCGGCGAGCTCGGCGGCGCGACTGGCGAGCCCGTTGAGGGCCTCGATCAGGCGCTCGGGCCACTGCGCGTGCTCGAGTCGCGTCTCGACGCCGGCCATCGCGCCGATGACGGCCGCCACCTGCGCGTCGAGGCCGGTGAGCGCGGCATCCACGCCCGAGCCCATCTGCTGCGCGAGCAGCAGCTCGCCTGCGACGTCCTTTGCGATCGCCGACAACTGCCGCGTGCTGACGCTGTAGCCGAGGAACTGGGCGGCGATGTCCGGCAACTGGTGCGCCTCGTCGATGACGATCGCGTCCGCACCCGGCAGCAGGTCGCCGAAGCCCTCCTCCTTGAGCACGAGGTCGGCCATCAGCAGGTAGTGGTTCACGACGACGATGTCCGCCGCCTGCGCTTCCCGACGTGCCGCCAGCACGAAGCACTGGTCGTATACCGGGCACTCCGCGCCGAGGCAGTTTTCGCGCGTCGAGGTGACCCAAGGCCAGACCGGATCGGCTTCACCAATGCCGGGCAACTCGGCGATGTCGCCGCGTTTCGTGACGTGCGACCACGCACGCACCCTGGGGATGGCGAGCGCGACCTCACGCCGCACGCCGCGCGCGTACGCCTGCTGCTCGGCCAGGTCGAGCCGGTGCCGGCACAGGTAGTTCGCGCGGCCCTTCAGCAGTGCGATGCGGACCGGACGGCCGAGCGCGCCGCAGATCGAGGGCAGATCGCGGTGATAGAGCTGGTCCTGCAGCGCCCGGGTACCGGTCGAGAGAATCACGCGACGGCCCGACACGAGCGCAGGGACGAGGTAAGCGAACGTCTTGCCGGTGCCGGTGCCGGCCTCGACGATCAGTGTTTCACCGCCCTCGAGCGCGGCGGCCACGTGCTCCGCCATCTCGACCTGCTCGCCACGCACGGCGTAGCCGGGCAGCGAGCGCGCAAGCGGGCCCGCGGAGCCGAAGATCTCGGTGAGGTCCGCACGCATGCGCTTCAGCGGAACGTTGCGCGGAATCGCAGCAGCGCCGTGGCCCCGGGCGGCAACGGCCGGCGCAAGTTCCAGCGCAGATGCGAATATTCATCCGTTTCCGGCCGCGCCTGGAAACTGCGCCCGCCATCGGCGGAGAACTCGATGTCGCTCGCGGGGCCCGCGGCCGAGCCGGGCAGGTACTGCATGCCGTAGGGCATGCGCTTGGTTACCTGCACGTCCCGCACCGGTTCCTGACCGGGATTACGCACGCGGATCGTGTAGTGGACCTCGTCGCCGGCAGATAGCCTGCGTGCGACTGCAAAACGCGGCGGGTCACCCTCACCGGCCGGTTGCACGAAAGTCTCGGCGGTGATCTCGGTCTCCAGCAGGTCCGTGCCGGTCGCGAGCGCCGCGCCGACTGCGCTCATTTCGGCGTCCTGCGCTGCGACGGCGTGCGAGCCGCAGGCCAGTGCGAGACCGAGGCCGGCCATGGCGACGGCGGTCGAGCGACGAGCACGGGTTGTGGCATCCATCGGCTGGGAACTCTGCGGGAGCCCGCCATGGCAGGCAAGCCATGATTGAGTTGCATCCGACTGCTTTCTGGCCCACGCAGATTGCATCTGCATTTCCACGGTTTGACATCTCTTGCGAGCGGCGTTATTGTGCACTGCAACAAATGCTGCGATGCAGCACCGCCAGGAGCGCCACATGATCAACCAGATGCAAGATTTCGTCGCCGAGCAGACCTCGGCGCTGACCGGCCAGATCCAGAGATTCGGCAAGGATTCGGTCGAAACCGTCCGTGAAGCCGTCGTCGGCTCCGCAGACACGCTGAAGGCTCTCAAGTCCCCGGTCCGCGTTTTCGCCCGCTCGGGCGTCAAGCTGACGACGGTCTCGCAGACCGCCGTGGCCAGCCTGATCGAGCTGCAGTCGGACATGCTGACCTCCGCCCTGTCGGATGCGGCGCTACGCCTCGAGCGTGCCTCGCGCGCCGACAACGTGGTCGATCTCGTCCGCGACCAGATCGAGCTGATCCCGGCCACCCGCGATCGCATCGTCGAAGACGCGCAGCGCGCCGTGCAGATCTTCAAGCACGCCGGCCGTGACGTCCGCGGCGTCGTCAAGCACGTCTACGAGCGGGTCGTCGAGCCCGTCGAGGACAAGATTCCTGAAGTGAAGGTCAAGGTCCAGAAGCGCAAGCCGGCCGCTGCGAAGCGCGCCGCTGCCAAGACCCGCGCGCGCAAGGCAGCTGCTGCTGCGGCCTGAGCAAAACGCGTCGACTGACACTTCTTCAACCGGTCTCCCCCTGATTGCGCCCTCCTCGGAGGGCGCTTTTTTTTGTCGCGCCGACACCGGGCGGCGGGAGCGCGCTTGCGCCTAATGCGCACGGCGGAACGCGGTGCCCGGAGGCTATAATCGGGCCTCGCCAGACGAAGGAAACTCACTGATGACCACGACCAACGCAGCACTCCGCGACTGGGTCGCCGAGACCGCCAAGCTCACTCAGCCCGACCGAATTTACTGGTGCACGGGATCCGACACGGAGCGCGACGAACTGGTCCGCCTGATGCTGGCAAGCGGCGACCTGCTGGAACTCGACCAGGCCACCTTCCCGAATTGCCATCTCCATCGCTCGCACCCTTCGGACGTGGCGCGCGTGGAGCACCTGACGTTCATCTGCACGGAGAACAAGGACGACGCTGGCCCGAACAATAACTGGATGGATCCGGCCGAGGCGCACCGCAAGGTCGATGCACTGTTCGAGGGCTGCATGAAGGGCCGCACGCTATACGTCGTGCCCTACTGCATGGGGCCGATCCTGTCGCCCTACGCGCGCTGCGGCGTCGAGATCACCGACAGCCCCTACGTCGTGCTGAACATGCGCATCATGACGCGCATGGGAGCACAGGCGCTCGCCCGCATCGAGAAGGACGGCACCTTCGTCAAGGGATTGCATTCGGTCGGTGACCTGAACCCCGACCGACGCTACATCATGCATTTCCCCGAGGAGCTGTCGATCAAAAGCATCGGCTCGGGCTACGGCGGCAATGCGCTGCTCGGCAAGAAATGCCACGCGCTGCGCATCGCCAGCTGGCAGGCACGCACCGAGGGGTGGCTCGCCGAACACATGCTGATCGTGGGCCTCGAGAACCCGCGCGGCGAGGTCCACTACGTCGCGGCGGCCTTCCCGTCGGCCTGCGGCAAGACCAACCTCGGCATGCTGATTCCCCCCGACACGATGCCGGGCTGGAAAGTCTGGACGATCGGCGAGGACATCGCGTGGCTGCACGTCGGCAACGACGGCCGCCTGCGCGCGATCAACCCGGAGGCGGGCTTCTTCGGCGTGGTGCCGGGCACCAGCCCGAAGACCAATCGCAACGCCTACGAGATGATCCATCACGACACGATCTTCACGAACGTAGCCGTGACCGCCGATCAGCAGCCGTGGTGGGAAGGCCGCACCACCGGCACCCCGGCGATCGACTGGCAGGGCCGGCCGTACGACAAGGCGAATGGCCCGGCCGCGCATCCGAATTCGCGCTTCACAGTTTCCGCGAAGCAGAATCCGGCCTACCACCACTTGATGGAGCACCCCGAGGGCGTGCCGATCTCGGCGATCCTGTTCGGCGGACGCCGCCGCGAAGTCGCCCCGCTCGTCTTCGAGGCTCGCGATTGGGCGCACGGCGTGATGATCGGCGCCGGCATGGCCTCCGAGACCACCGCCGCCGCAGTCGGCCAGGTGGGCGTGGTGCGCCGCGACCCGATGGCGATGAAACCGTTCTGCGGCTACAACTTCGCCGATTACTGGACGCACTGGCTGTCGTTCCAGGACCGCGTCAAGCAGCCGCCGAAGGTCTACCAGGTCAACTGGTTCCGCCAGGACAAGGACGGCAAGTTCCTGTGGCCGGGCTTCGGTGACAACCTGCGCGTGCTGTCCTGGGTGATCGATCGCTGCGAAGGCCGCGCCAAGGCGCACGAGACGCCGATCGGCTTCCTGCCCCACAAGGAAGACCTCGACCTCAAGGGCCTCGACCTGCCCGAGGGCGCGCTGCACCAGCTGCTCGACCTCGACCGCGATGCGTGGCACCGCGAGATCGACGCCATCGGAAGCTACCTCGAGGAGTTCGGCGATCGGTTGCCGGCGGCCCTGCGGGCCGAGTATCAGCGGGTGAAGCGCGCGCTCGGTTAGGGCGGCCTCGATGCCGGGCTCTGGCCACGGTAGATCGATGCCCGCTGACCACGATTGAGAATCGTGGGAACGGCGTCGGAGGGCGACCGTCCGTTCCGGCGGCTGCAGCCGAACGGGTCGAGGATTCGCGGCATCCACCGCCGCAGATTTAATCGGAGTGCCCGCGCAATTTGAGCGGTGGCGTCTCGGACATTGCTGCGTGCATCGAACCACCGTACCCAGAGCCCTGCTGAGGCGGCGCGGTGGAGCTGGGCTCGGCTTCGAGCTCGGCTCATTAACCGTGCATCGCGGTCCACCACCCACGCCACGAACGCAGCCTGCGGGGCTTGGGGCATGGTGGTTTGATTTCCGCAGCGCCGCGCGCCGCGCCACAGGCCTTATTGCGCGGCTACTCCGGGCAAATCTGCTGCTCTGACGCCGCGAACCCTCGGCACTTTCCGTCGCTACCACTGAAATGGACGGGAACCCTCCGAGGCGACGCGCCCGCTCCTGATCGTGGTCGGCGGAAATCGAACCACCGTGGCCCAAGCACTCCGGACGGGGTGCGATCAATCCTCGACGGAGTACCGAATCGCCCCCGGCGATCCCGCCACCGGCAGGTGCCCGAGCCCGATCAAACCCTGCCCCTGCAACGCGACAGAATCACGCCGCACGAACGCTTCCTGGCCGTCCTGCGCCGTCACGAACGAGCCGTTGGTGCTCTGGTCCACCAGCACGACCTTGTTACGTGCCATCTCGACGCGCGCGTGGGTGCGCGAGATCAGCGGGCCATTGACGACGATGTCGTTCTCCTCGGCGCGCCCGAGCGTCAGGCTCTCCTTGCTGTCGTCGAGCCGGTATTCGCGGCCGAGATAGTGCAGGCGCACGCTCATGGGCCGGTGCCCAGTGAGCGCGCCCACGGCAATAGACGGCAGCATGCTGGTCGCATCCTCCTGCTGCCACAGCACCTCGAAGAGCTCGACTTCCTCGCTGCGACCCCGCAGTGGCGTGACGTCGATCTGCCGCGTGACCGCGCGCCACTCCGGCGAGAGCCGTTCGACGGTGTCGGTCGTGAGAATGATCTGCCCGGCCTTGGCCTGGCTGGTCATGCGGTTCGCCGTGTGCACCGACGACCCGAAGATGTCCTTGTTCTCGAGCACGACGGGCCCGTAGTGGCAGCCGATCCGGATCGCGACGTGCTGCCCTTGCACCAGCAGGCCGGGATGGGCACCGATGTCCTGCTGCATCTCGCCCGCCGCGTTCACGGCATCGTCGGCCGTCGGGAAGATCGCCAGGATCTCATCGCCGATCGTCTTGATCACGCTGCCACGGTTGCGCTCCGTGGCGTCGCGCATGATGTCGACGCACGTGAGGATCATGTCGCGGGCCTGGTGGTCGCCCAGCACCTCGTAGAGGCGCGTGCTGCCCACCACGTCCGCGAACAGGACGGCGACTTCCGTTTCATTGGTCATTGGCGAAGCGACCCCACTGCCCGTCATGTGCATCACCCCGGGCCACGGCGAGCCCGTCGATTATACAGATGCGAGAGCCCGACCCTCGCCCGCCTGCAGCGCTCTAGGCGGCCTGCTGGAACACCCGCAGCGAAGCTCGCAGCACTTCCACGCCGGCGTCCGGCCGGACGCCCTGCTCGCCCAGGAAGCGCCGCCAGGCGCGCGCACCCGGATACCCCGCATAGAGACCGTGCAGGTGCCGCAGCAGCGACGGGAGCCGGTGGCCCTCCGCGAGCATGCGCTCGACGTACTCCGCGTAGCGCTCGACGATGTCGTCGCGCGCGGGCGGCAGCCAGTCCTTGTCGATGAATTCGCCGTGCAGCTGCGCGAGCAGGTAGGGCTCGCTGTAGGCCTGCCGGCCCAGCATCACGCCGTCGAAACGCGGCAGCCATTCACGCACCTGGCCGACCGTCTTCAACCCGCCGTTCAGGATCACCGTGAGATCCGGATGCTCCTGCTTCAATCGCCACGGGACCTCGTAACGCAGTGGCGGAATCTCGCGGTTCTCCTTCGGGCTCAGCCCCTGCAGGTAGGCCTTGCGCGCGTGCACGATGAACACCGACACGCCGGCGTCCCGCACGACCGAGACGAAGTGGTGGAAGAACCCGTAGTCGTCGAGCTCGTCGATGCCGATGCGGCACTTGACCGTGACCGGGAGCCGCACCGCCTCGCGCATCGCGCGCACGCAGTCGGCGACCAGCTGCGGCTCGGCCATCAGGCAAGCGCCGAAATTGCCGACCTGCACGCGCTCGCTCGGGCAGCCGACGTTCAGGTTGATCTCGACATAGCCACGCTCTTCGCCCATGCGCGCGGCGCGTGCCAGCAACACGGGATCGGACCCGCCAAGTTGCAGCGCGACGGGCTGCTCGGTGGCATCAAAGCCCAGCAGGTGCTCCGGGTCGCAGTGCGCAAGCGCCTGCGCGGTCACCATTTCCGTGTAGAGCAGCGCTCCCGGACTCACGAGCCGCAGCAGGTAGCGGCAGTGGCGGTCCGTGTAGTCCATCATCGGCGCGACCGAGATCCTGCGATCGATCATAGGCGGGCCGTCTCGTCGATCAACCAGTCCACGACGGCCTTGAGCGCCTCGGGCTCCGTGGCTCCCGCGGACAGCGCGCTCGTGTACACGCCGATCTGCCGGTGCGCACTGGTGCCGCGCGCGATGATCTCGCGCAACCGCTCGACCTCCGCGACGCACCCGAGCGCCTCGGCGTCCTCGCGCACGATCGCGATCAGCTCCTCGAGCAGCTCGGCGAACGGCACGATCCGCTGCTGGCCGAGATCGAGCAGGCCGGCGTCGTAGGAATAGCGCATCGCGCGCCAGCGGTTCTCGCCGAGCAACAGGTGCGAGTACATCCGCCAGCGCTGGTTGGCGCGCCGCAGCCGGTAGAGCATCCGCAACAGGCACTGGTTCAGGGCGGCGAGGCTCAGCGCATCGTCGAGGGACGTGCAGCAGTCCATGACCCGGGTCTCGAGCGTCGGATAGCGCAGGCTCGGGCGCAGGTCCCACCAGATCCGCGACGTGTCGGCGATCACCCCGGTCTCGGCGAGGACATCGGTGTGCCGGCGATATTCGCCCCAGCTCGAGAACTGCTCCGGAAGGCCCGTGCGCGGCACGCCGTTGAAGATCATCAGCCGGAACGACATCAGCCCCGTGCGCTCGCCTTCCCAGAACGGCGAGCTGCACGACAGCGCGAGCAGGTGCGGCAGGAAGTAGGTCAGCTGGTTCATCAGGTCGATGCGCAGGTCATCGTCCTCGATGCCGACGTGCACGTGCAGTCCGCAGATCATCATGCGACGCGCGGCGCCCTGCATTTCCTCGAGCAGCGCGACGTAGCGTTCCTTGTCGGTGCGCTTCTGCTTCGAAGTGAGCGAGAACGGGTGGCTCGACGCCGCGATCGGCGCAAGCCCGAAGCGTGCGGCCTCCTCGATCACCGCGAGGCGCAGGCCGCCGAGCTCCCGGCGCGCCTCGGCGATGTCGCCGCAGACCGGCGTAGCCACCTCGACTTGCGCGCGCAGGAATTCAGGGAACGCCCGCCCAGCCGTGCGCTCGTGCAACGCTGCGAAGAGTTCCTCGGGCGGCTCGGCCGCCACGGCGCCGCTCTCGCGATCGACCAGCAGGTATTCCTCTTCGATGCCGAGCGTCAGCGGAGGTTCGCGCGTCGCCATGTGGACTCCAGGTCGCGGGCCAGGTCACCGATCAACCGGCCGAGCAGCCGCACCCAGCGTTCCGTGCCGGCCGGGGACTCGAGCTGGTCCTGGCGCACTTCGATGCAGAGATGGGGCAGGCCGGCAGTCTCGGCGTGGTGGTCGATCGTGTAGTCGCAGGGATGCTTGCCGCTGTACGGCTCGTTGTCGCCCACGACCAGCCCCTCGACGGCACGCAGTCCCTCGATCAGGCGTCGCGCGCTCGGTTCGTCCTTGTCCCAGAGCACGCCGACCTGCCACGGCCGCTCGAATCCGGCCATCTGCGGCGTGAACGTGTGCACCGAGATCACCAGTGGCACGATGTCGCGGGCACGGAAGCCGGCCAGCATCGCCGCGATGGCCTCGTGATACGGGTCGAAGAAGCACGCGAGACGCAGGCGTCGCTCGAACTCCGTCAACGACTGGTTACCCGGAATGACCCAGCCATCGCTTTCGCTGCGGAAAGCCTCGAGGTCGTCGGGCTTGCGATTGCAGTCGACGATCAACCGCGAGTAACCCGCGAGCACGGCGGGCGCGTCGAGCAGGTTGGAAATGCCCCGCGCCAGCTCTCCCGCGCCGATGTCCCATGCGATGTGCTGCCAGCTCGGCAGCTCGGGCAGCCCCAGGCGCTTCATGCCGCGCGGGAAGGCCCGGCTGGCATGGTCGCAGACGACCAGGGCCGGCGCCGTGCCGTGCTCGTGCAGAATCGCGTACGGCGGTGGATCGTCGCGGCCGATCAGCGGATAGGCGGCCGGTAACTGGTCGGTGTGGTCGGGGGTCATGAATATGTCAGGCAGGGAAGTGTCCGGATTGTAACGGATCCCTGCGGAGAGCCCTCGCCCGTCGCCCCGGGGTCGGCCAGCAGAGGGAGCCCTATTGCGACCCCCGTCACACCCCCGATTTGCCTCGCACGCCTACTATCCGGCTCGACCCGACCCTGACGGGTGCGGCGGGCATGAGTTTCACCGGGATGAGGCGAATCACAAGGAACAAGAATCGCGCCCTCCACGACCGCCGCCGGCACGGCCAGGCGGTGTCCAATTGCCGTGCGCGCCAGTGAGCCTGCACCCGCTCCTCAAGCAGCAGTTCGACGATTCGCGCCAGGCGAGCGGGCAGCTTGACCTGCGCAAGCTGCTGCAGGCGATCAGCGCCGCTTACACCGAGTGGGACGACGAGCGGCGCGGCGTCGTGCGGTCCATGAAGCTTCTCGCCGACGAGACGAGCGCGTTCACGCGGGAGGTCCGCGAGAGCGCCGCCGCCCAGTTGCAGGTGATCCTCGACCACGTCAAGGACGCGATCCTGACCGTGGACGAACTCGGCTGCATCGAGACGCTGAACTCGACTGGCGAGCGCGTCTTCGGCTACCAGGAAGACGCCGTCCGCGGCCGCAAGCTCGACCTGCTGATTCCCTCGCTCGCGCGCCGTCCGCGCCTGACCGAGGCGCTCGAGGAACTCGCCGAGTCGCTCGAGGATACGCAGGTCGACCTGGCACCCCGCGAGACCCGCGGCCGGCGACGTGACGGAACGCTGTTCGACGCGGAGCTCGGCGTCAGCAAGGTCAAGCTCGACCGGCGCGAGGTCTACATCGTCTGCCTGCGCGACACGACCGATCGCAAGCGCGCCGAGGCGGCGATTCGCGAAAGCGAGGCCCGCTACCGCACGCTGGTCGAGAACGCGCCCGAGGCCATCGTCGTGCTCGACGTGGACCTCGGCCGCTTCGTCGAGTGCAACGACAACGCCGTGCGATTCTGCAAGCTG
>Ga0209391_10000998_pt1 | contig 14389 bp, 11 predicted proteins | sample PPLLak3March2015_FD_187246 | JGI IMG/M metagenome (GOLD analysis project Ga0209391, IMG submission 187246) | Freshwater sediment microbial communities from Prairie Pothole Lake near Jamestown, North Dakota, USA - PPLs Lake P7 Core (1) Depth... | ecosystem: Environmental > Aquatic > Freshwater >... | reverse complement strand
GGCAGCAGTTGTTTCACCAGCTGCGACATTATCGGCGCCACTTTTCGTCGCGGCCGGCTGCTTGGCCGGCGCTGCCTTCCTGGCAGCCGTAGTCCTGGTGGCGGGAGCGGCGGCAGGCTTGGTGGCGGGAGCGGCGGCAGGCTTGGTGGCGGCCGGCGCGCGTGCCGGCTTCTTCGCGGCGCCGCCTTGGGACTCGGTGAGTTCCTGGACGACGGCGGTCAACTCGGCGACGCGCTTCGACAGCTTGTCGATATCCTTCTTGCTCGGCACGCCGAGGCTGGAGAGGGCACGGGCGACGCGATCCTCGAACACCTGCTCGAGGCGATCCCATGTGCCGGACGCCTTGGTGGTGACGACGGCGATCTTCTCGTCGGCGGCTTGCCGGGTCTTCTTCTGGATGCTCTCGCCTTCCTTGACCAGCGCTTCGAAGACCTTGCCGCCTTCTTCCTGCGCCTTGGCGTAGGCGCCGAGGCCGGCCAGCCAGATTTGCTGGGCGGATTCGCGGACGGTTTGCGTCAGCTGGCTTTCAGAAGTGGCGTTGAATTTCTTGACCATGTTTGATTCCTCGCAATAGTAAAAAAGTATCTATACGACAGCTTTATCCTCTGCCCTTGGAGGCATACTAGGGTATAGGTCTAGAGGACGCACACTAATAACTAGGCAAACGCCTCTAGAATCATGGTTTGCAATATCACTTGAGGAGATGGAGAAATGCAATATTTCATCACCGGTGCGTCGGGCTTCATCGGCAAGCGCCTGGTCAGGAAACTGCTGGATCGTGACGAAACCAACGTCATCTATTTTCTGATTCGCGAGGTCGAGCGCGAGTCGCTTCCCGCCCTCTACGAGTTCTGGGGCTGCGACGCGAGCCGGGCGATCCCGGTGGTCGGCGACCTGACCCAGCCGCTGCTCGGCGTTGCTGCGGTCGACATCAAGAAACTGGGCAAAAAGACGACCCACTTCTTCCACCTCGCAGCGATCTACGATCTCAAGGCTGATGCCGAGATCCAGCTCAAGGTCAATGTCGACGGCACGCGCAACACCGTGCAGTTCGCCGAAGCGATCGGCGCCAAGCACTTCCACCTGTTCAGCTCGATCGCGTCGGCCGGCCTGTTCGAGGGGCTGTTCCGCGAGGACATGTTCGAGGAAGCGGAGGGGCTCGATCATCCCTACTTCCGGACCAAGCACGACTCCGAGGGCATTGTCCGCCGTGAATGCAGCATTCCCTGGCGCATCTACCGGCCAGCCCTCGTCGTCGGCGATTCGCGCACAGGCGAGATGGACAAGATCGACGGGCCGTACTATTTCTTCAAGCTGATCCAGAAGCTGCGCAAGGCGCTGCCGTCGTGGATGCCGACCATCGGCATCGAGGGCGGGCGGATCAACGTCGTACCGGTCGATTTCATCGTCAATGCCGTCGACTGCATCGCCCACCTCAAGGGCGAGGACGGCAAGTGCTTCCATCTTGTCGATCCGAGCCCGATGCGTGTCGGCGACCTGCTCAACACCTTCGCCCGCGCGGCGCACGCGCCCGAGATGACGATGCGCGTCAATGCCGCCCTGTTCAGCTTCATTCCGAAGCAGTTGCGCAATTCCCTGCTCGCGCTGACACCGGTGCGCCGCATCCGGCACGCGGTCATGAAGGATCTCGGCCTGCCGGACGACATGTTCCGATTCGTCAACTATCCGACCCGCTTCGACTGCCGCGAAACGACACGTGTCCTGAAAGGCAGCGGCATCTCGGTGCCGCCGCTCGACACCTATGCGTGGCGACTTTGGGACTACTGGGAGCGTCATCTCGACCCGGACCTCTTCATCGACCGCAGCCTGCGCGGCCAGGTCGAGGGCAAGGTCGTGCTGGTCACCGGCGCTTCGTCCGGCATCGGCAAGGCGACCGCCTGGAAGCTGGCCGAGGCGGGCGCGCACGTGGTCACCATCGCCCGCGACAAGGAACAGCTCGACGAAGCGGTGCGCGAGTTCGAAGCCGCCGGCCTCAAGCTGCATGCCTATGTCGGCGACCTGGCGGACATGGCTTCCGCCCAGGCGGTTACCCAGCAGGTGCTGGCCGAGCACGGTGCCGTCGATATCCTGATCAACAACGCCGGCCGTTCGATTCGTCGCGCCATCGAGAATTCGTACGACCGCTTCCACGATTTCGAGCGGACGATGCAGCTCAACTACTTCGGCTGCCTGAAGGTGACGATGGAGGTGCTGCCGAAGATGGCCGAGCGCAAGCGCGGCCACATCATCAACATTTCCTCGATCGGCGTGTTGACCAACGCGCCGCGCTTCTCGGCCTACGTCGCATCCAAGTCGGCACTCGACGCGTGGACGCGCTGCGCTTCCTCCGAGTTCGCCGACCGCGGCATCAATTTCACGACGATCAACATGCCGCTGGTCAAGACGCCGATGATTGCGCCGACCAAGCTCTACGACCAGGTGCCGACGCTGTCGCCGGACGAGGCCGCCGACCTGATCTGCAACGCGATCATCCACAAGCCGGTGCGCGTCGCCACCCGCCTCGGCATCGCCGGGCAGGTGCTGCATGCGCTGGTGCCCCGCGCCGCGCAGATCATCATGAACACGACCTTCCGCATGTTCCCCGATTCGTCGGCGGCGCAGCACAAGGAGAAGAGCGCGCTGCCCGCTCCGGCGTCGGCGGATCAGGTGGCCTTCCAGCAGTTCATGCGCGGCATCTACTTCTGATGGCAACCCATCTCAAGCCGGGCGACCCGGCGCCCGACTTCGCGGCGCCGGGGACCGATGGCGGCATTATCCGGCTGGCGGATTTCCGCGCCCGCAAGCTGGTCCTGTATTTCTACCCGATGGACGACACGCCCGGCTGTACCAAACAGGCATGCAGCCTGCGCGATGCCAATGCGGCCATAGCTGCTCGCGGCGCGGCGATTCTGGGGGTCTCGGCGCAGGGGCAGGAATCGCACCAGCGCTTCAGCGAGAAGTTCGCCCTCAACTTTCCGCTGCTGGCCGATACCGACCTCGCGATCGCCAAAGCCTACGGTGTTGCCGGCTCCGGCCTGGGCGGACTGCTGCGCAGCGTTGTCGGGGTCAGCGAGCGGGTGACCTTCATCATCGACGAGACCGGCCACATCGTTCGCGTCATCGACGATCCGAACTGTGCCGATCATGGCGAGGAGGTACTGACCACGCTGTGACGGCGCTGTCCGCGGCCGCTATTGGCCGGCGGAACATGCCCTGAGCAGTTCGGCGGCGGCGGGCCTGGCGTAGAGTACGGCGAGATGGCCAATGCCTGCCAGTTCGACATTGCCGGCACCGGGCAGGCGCTGGCTGTCCTGCGGCATCACGTAGTTGTCATGCGGCGTGCGGATCGATACCGCCGGCACCGGCAGTGGCTCCTGTCCAAGATCCCGCAGCCAGAGCGAGTTGGGTTCCATTTCCCGGGCGTTCTGGCCGATGCCGATGCGTGCCAGTTCGCTGCCGCCATGCGGCGAGGCGAGCGTGACCAGCCGCTCGACGCTGTCGCTGCCGTAGCGCGCCAGATAGGAGCGGCAGACCAGCCCGCCCATGCTGTGCGCGACAAGCACCACCTTGTCGGCGCCCGTGGCGCGGCGCACTTCCTCGACGCGCCGGGCGAGTTGGGGAACGAGCTTGCCGATGCTGGTATAGGGCGGTGCCAAGCTGACGCTCGCCACGGTATGGCCAGCGGCTTCCAGTCGGCGCCGCAGCCACCACCAGACGCCGCGGCTGCAGCCGTAGCCATGTACCAAAACAAGCGGCCGCGGGCAGGGCCCCAGACGGTCATGCGGCATCCACAGGCGCTCGAAGGGCAGCACGACGACGAAGGTGAGCAGGAAGGCGAGATATTCGCCGACGATCATCCGCAGCCGCTCGCCCGCGGTAAGCGGTGGAGCGGGTGACTGGTGGGCAGCCGCGAAAGTCCAGGTCACCGCGACGATGCCGGCGCGCATACCGAGCAACGCCCCGACCGCGGCGAACGCCGCCGTGTCCCACGGGGCGTCGAACAGGAAGCGGGCAGTGGCGGCGTAGGCGGTCAGCTCGGCGGACAGCAGGACCAGCAGCGTGAGGGGAACCATGCGGCTCAAAGAATCGCTGGCCGCGGCCTGCCGGTCAGGGCGGCGGCGAGGAGCGAGGCATTGCGGGCGACCAGACCGTAGATCGAGAGCTGCGGGTTGGCGCCGATGCTGGTCGGGAACACGGATCCGTCATGGATCGACAGGTTGTCGATCTGGAAATGCCGCCCCTCGTCGCTGACTACGCCGCGCTCGGGGGCATCCGCCATGGCGCAGCCGCCCATCACGTGGGCGCTGACGACGCGGCAGATCAGGGGTTCCAGCGCGAGTTCGGCGATGCCGCGGCGGGCCTCGGCCCAGCTGGTGTAGCCCGGGGTGCGTTCATGGACCGGGGTGACCCAGGTGGCACCGGCGGCAAACTGGATCTCCGCCATTGCCAGCAGCGCCCGGCGCGCCGCTTCCCAGAAGGTTGCGTTGAGCGGATAGTCGAGCACCGGCGAGCCGTCGCCGTGCAGCCTGACCTGGCCGCCCTGGCTGTCGGGGTGGAAGCCGTCGCGAATCAGGGCGAGGTTGGTCTGGACGTTGGCGAAGTTCTTCATCAGCCTGGCATGTTCCTCGCCCCATCCCTGCAGCGTCGTCGAGAAGAGCACGGGATGCAGGGGCGGCGCTTCCAGTTTGAAGCCGAGCGGCCCGTCGATCGGGAACTGCTCGAGGAAGTGGTCGGTATAGACCGACTGTGGCGCACCGGCATAGGCCCCGACCGGTTGCTCGAAGAGCGCCGATGAAATGACCACCGGGTGCAGGAAGGTACGCTTGGCGAGCCGGCCCGCCGGGTCCGGCGCCTTGCTGCGCAACAACAGGGCCGGCGAGTTGATGGAACCGCCGGCGAGCACGAAGTGGCGGGCGTGCAGCGCCACCTTGATGCCGCTCGGGTGAAGGCCGTCGGCCTTGAGGGCGATGGCGTCGAGAACCTTGACCTGCCCTCCAGAGAACTCGAAGCGTTCGGCGCGCAGCCGCGAGATCAGGGTTGCGCCCTGCTCGAGCGCGCCGGGGATGGTGGTCACCAGCATCGACTGCTTGGCGTTGGTCGGGCAGCCCATCCCGCAGTAGCCGAGGTTCCAGCACATCTTGACGTTGCGCCGAATCGCCGCGACGGGGATGCCGAGCTTGCCGGCACCGCGCGCCAGCGCGGCGTTGTTCTCGTTGGGGGGAATCGGCCACTGGCCGACATGGAGGCGTTGTTCCATGGCCATGAACCACGGCGCCATCGCTTCCACGGAAAGGCGCTTGAGCCCGTGCGCCTGCTGCCACCACTGGAGGGTGGCTGGCGGGGTGCGGAAGTTGCTGGTCCAGTTGACTGTCGTCGAGCCGCCGACACAACGACCCTGGAGAATGTTGATTGCCTTGTCGGCCGTCTTGCGCGCGGCCGATTCCTGGTAGAGGTCGGGATAGGCTTCCGATTCCCGCATGCGGAAGTCGTCGCTGGTACGCAACGGACCTTCCTCGACGATGATGACCGCGAGCCCGGCGCGGGCCAGGATTTCGGCGGTGACGCCGCCACCGGCACCGCTGCCGACGATGACGACGTCGGCCTCGAAGCGCCGGTCGGCCGTCAGGCCGGAGGCATCGACATGCTTCCAGCCGGAAGCGAGACCTGCACGGAACGGATCATGCATCATTCCACCTTCGGGGGGCCGGGGTAGCCGATGGCTGCCCATGTGTCGGGACGGGCGTACCAAGCGCCGAATACCAGGTCGTGCAACGCTGCGTAGCCGGACTTGAGGAGGTTGAAGCGGCTGAACCGCCAACCCTGGAGAAACTTGCCGATGGCTTCCGGCGTTGCCTCCGGCCACGGCGACCAAAGGCCGGCAGCGAGCATCCGCGTCGGTGCGAAGGCCAGCAGGTCAAAGAGTTCCTCGATTTCCTTCTGGGTGGCCAGCGACAGCCCGGCAATCGCCTTGTCGACGCCGGCCACGGTCGTTGCGATAGCCTTCTGGCGGGGTTCGCCGGCGTCCGGCAGGGCGCCCTGCAGCATCACGGGGATCAGGGCGGATAGCACCATGGCGCGCCCGCCGTTCGCCGATGGTCGCGTGCATCCCGCCACGCCGAGCAGTGCGCCGCCAGCCAGCCCGGTCTTGAGGAACTCGCGGCGGGTGGTCATGGCAGCGACGCGTCCCGACGACTCGTGCGGCTGGCCGGGTTCGCGACGGAGAAAACGGCATCTGGCATCGACTGCACCTGTCATCGTTGGACTCTCGCAGTGTAGTTGCCGGAAATTGCAGCCGTTAGGCAATTGACTCTAAACGGCCCGGGGCGGCGTGTTCATAATTTGCCCATGGCCGATCCCGAGCGTTCCGAACTCGACCGCAGCGCCTGCGCGGCGGCGCTGGCCGCCTTTCTGCGCGAGGCGCGCGACTGGCGGCTGGCGGCTGCGGCCGATGCCGGGCACGGCAGGCGCCGGCAGCGGCTGCGCGAATGGCAGGCGGCCCGTCTGGCGGATACGCATGCCGACCTGCTTGCCAGTCCCCGCTTCGGCGAGGCCGCAGCCTTCTTTCTCGCCGAACTTTACGGCCCGAAGGATTTCAGCTTGCGCGATGCCGAGGTCGAGCGCATCCTGCCGATGCTGACCGCGATGCTACCGGTCTCGGGATTGCGGACCATCCTGCTGGCAGTCGAAGTCGACGCGTTGTCCGAGCGTTTCGACGCGGCGATGGTCGCTGCTCTCGGCGACCGCCTCGACCAGCCGGTGCTGACCGGCGAAGATTACGCCACGGCCTATCGCGCAATCGGCGACCGCCCGGGGCGGGCGCTGCAGATCCGCTTGATCATCCAGACCGGTGAAACGCTCGAATCGCTGGCGCGCAGTTCCTTCGTCCGTGGCATCCTGCGGATGATGCACGGCCCGGCGCATATGGCCGGCCTCGGCGAACTGCACTCCTTCCTCGAATGCGGCTTCGATGCGTTCCATGGCATGGTCAACGACGCCGACGAATTCCTCGCGACCATTCGCGAACGCGAGAACGCCTTTTCCGCCGAGTTGTTCGCCGGCGGCGACTTGCCGGGCTAGGCTAGCGCCCCTCGGCCAGCCAGAGACAGCCGCCCCGGGTGTCCTTGTCGATCGCCGCCAGTATCTGCTCGTGGCAGGCCAGTTCGTCGGCGCTGGCGCGGCGGACCAGCAGCGGCTTGCGTTCACCGCGCCGGGCTTCCTCGTTCTGCCGTGTTCGCGGCGTCGCATCGGGTTCGATCATCAGGGTGTTCTGGCCGCGTGTCATCGCCAGGAAGACTTCGGCAAGCAGTTCGGTGTCGAGCAGGGCGCCGTGCAGTGTCCGCTGCGAGTTGTCGATGGCGTAGCGCTCGCATAGCGCGTCGAGGCTGTTGCGCTTGCCCGGGTGGAGTTCCTTGGCCATCTTCAGCGTGTCGATGACGCCGTTGCAGACGGTCCCGACCGGTACGCGGCCGAGACGATCCAGTTCGGCGTTGAGGAAGCCGGTGTCGAACGGCGCGTTGTGGATGATCAACTCGGCGCCGGTGATGAATTCGAGAAACTCGTCGACGATGTCGGCGAACTTCGCCTTGTCAGCGAGAAAGTCGAGGGTGATGCCGTGGACCGCGGCAGCTCCTTCGTCGATCTCGCGCTCGGGATTGACGAACTTGTGCAGGTGGTGGCCGGTCGGCCGGCGATTGACCATCTCGATGCAGGCTATTTCGATGATGCGGTGACCCTGGCGGGGATCAAGCCCGGTGGTTTCGGTGTCGAGAACGATCTGTCTCATGTGGCGTCCTTCAGTTCGTCGATGCCCCGGTTGGCGAGGGCGTCGGCACGTTCATTTTCCGGGTGGCCGGCGTGGCCCTTGACCCAGATCCATTCGAGTTCGTGCTGGCTGCGCAGTGCGTCGAGTTCGCGCCAGAGGTCGACATTCTTGACCGGCTTCCGGTTGGATGTTTTCCAGCCGTTCTTTTTCCAGCCGTGGATCCACTCGCTGATGCCCTTCAGCACGTATTGCGAATCGGTGTGGACGCGGGCGCTCACGGGCCGCTTCAGCGCCTCCAATCCACGTATCGCTGCGGTGAGCTCCATGCGGTTGTTGGTCGTATCCCGCTCGCCGCCCCACAATTCCTTCTCATGCCGGTCGAAGCGCAACAGGACGCCCCAGCCGCCCGGTCCCGGGTTGCCGCGGCAGGCGCCGTCGGTGTACAGGTCAACGGTTTCCTCAGCGGCCATGCCACTCCCTTTGCGCCACCGGGCGCAGCGCCTTGCCGGATACCGCATTGCGCCGCCACTGCGGGGTGATAAGGCGCATCGCGTGGGTGCGCTTGATGGCGCGCAGCAGATAGACGCCGCCTGGCACGCCCCACCAGCGGTTGCCGCCGGACTCGAGGAACTGCAGGCGGTGCAGCCAGGCCGACTGATCGAACGGCGGCGCAAAGCAGCCGTAGCGGCCCGGGTCGACCTCGAAGCCGAGCAGCTTGAGCCAGTCCTTCAGGCGCGCCACCGACAGGTAGTTACCGTGCCACGGGAAGCTGCCGGTGCGGTCGAAGCGATTGCGCAGCCCCCACAGCGAGCGTGGATTGAAGCCGGTGACGATCAACTGGCCCTCCGGAATCAGGATGCGCTCGATCTCGCGCAGGATCTGGTGGGCGTCGGCGTGGAATTCGAGGACATGCGGCAGCACGACGAGATCGGTGCTGTGCGAGGCGAAGGGCAGGGCCGGCAGGTCACAGAGGACATCGACCGGGCCGCATTCGCCGGTTTTCTGGCGCAGCGGAATGCGGTTGGCGCGCAGGAAGTCACATTGCGCCATGCTCAGTTGCAGCGCATTGAAGCCGAAGACGTCGGTAACGGCTGCATCGAGACTGGCCTGTTCCCAGGCGAGGACGTAGCGGCCCTGCGCGGTCTCGAGCCAGGCTTCGAGGCCGGGAATTGACATCCGCCGACCTTCGCTCGATAGTTTCGGCATGTTCGAAATCGTGCTCATTCCTGCCTTCAAGGACAACTACATCTGGCTGCTGGTGCGCAACGGGCGAGCGGCCGTGGTCGATCCGGGCGATGCGGCGCCGGTGCGCGAACGTCTTGCCGCGGCGAACCTGTGCCTCGAAAGCATCCTGATCACGCATCACCATGCCGACCATCAGGGCGGCGTGGCGGAACTGGTCAGGGACTGGCAACCGCGGGTGTTCGGACCGGCTGAGGAGTCTATCACAGGCTGCACCGACCCCTTGTGCGGCGGCGAGGAGATCGTCATCCTCGGGCAGAAGATCGCTGTCCTGGCGGTTGGCGGCCATACTCGCGGCCACCTCGCCTACCACGCGCCGGGCGCCGTCTTTTGCGGCGACACGCTGTTCGGCGCCGGCTGCGGCCGCCTGTTCGAGGGGACGCCGGCGCAGATGAGCGCCTCGCTCGGGCGCCTCGCGGCGCTGCCGGACGACACGCTGGTCTATTGCGCGCACGAGTACACCGAGGCCAACCTGCGCTTCGCCGTCCTCGTCGAACCGGAAAACATGGCGCTGCAGGCACGTTGCGTGCGAGTCGGCGCGACACGCGACGCCGACCGGCCCAGCGTGCCATCGACGTTGCGCGAAGAGAAGGAGACCAACCCCTTCCTGCGCTGTGACCAACCGGCGGTTATTGCGGCCGCACTGGCGCATGGTGCGGTCGACCGCTCGAAGACGGCCGTTTTCACGGCGATTCGCGCCTGGCGGAACGGCTTCTGAGGCGGGGGGCAGGGCGAATTGCGACGCATCGCAGCCCGACGAGCGCCGCCCGATATGCTAAATTTGGCGTCCACAGCGAGCGGATGGCGGACAGGAACATGGCGGATCAGGAAAACCCCAAGCGATCGGGCGGTGCCCGCGTGATGGCAGCGATCAAAGCGCCGCGCGCCCGGCGCATCGGTTTGTGGCTGGTCGGCCTCGTCCTCGGCTTCGGCATCCTCGGCTATTTCGCCGCGCCGCCGCTGGCCAAGTCCCTGCTGATCAAGCAATTGTCGCAGGAACTGGGCCGGGAAGTCAGCATCGAGTCCATCGACATCAGTCCGTACGCGCTGAACGCGCGGATCGGCGGCGTGTCGGTCAAGGCTCCCGGGGGCGCGGAGGTTGCCGGGTTCGACGAATTGGTCGTCAATCTCTCGTCCTTCTCGCTTTTCCAGTTCGGCCTGGTAGTCGACGAGATCCGCCTGCAGGGGCCGCGCGTCGCCGTTACCCGTGTCGCCGAAGGGAAATACGACATCTCCGACCTGCTCGACAAGTGGCTGAAGCCGTCGGAGCCGTCGCCGACGCCGCGCTTCTCGCTCAACAACATCCAGGTCACCGGCGGCAGGCTGGTCTTCGACGACAAGCCGGAAGGGCGTGTGCACACCGTCGAGAACCTCGAGCTCACGCTGCCGTTCATTTCCAGCCTGCCCTACCAGGCCGAGATCATCGTGCAGCCGAGTTTTTCGGCCACGGTCAATGGCTCGCCTTTCGCGCTGCTGGGGAAGAGCAAGGAAATCTTCGAGGGCAAGCACGAGAGCGAGTTGGCGGTCGACCTCGATCGCCTCGACCTCGCCGCCTTGCAGCCCTATGTGCCGGACTGGGTGCAGTTGCGCGTCGATGCCGGCCGCCTGGACACGGAACTCAAGGTCGTCTTCAAGGAAGTGAGCGACAGAACCTTCTCGCTGACCATGACCGGTGCCGCGCACGTCAGCGACCTCGTGGTGGCCGAGGCCGGGGGCGCCCACCTCGTCGGCTGGAAGCGGCTCGATGTCGAAATCGGCGAGGCGGATCTGATCAATACCCGCTTCGTGGTGCGTAGCGTCGCGGTCGACGGCCTGGATGCGGCAATTTCCGTGAGCCGCGATGGCGAACTGAGCCTGGTGCGCCTGAGCGACCGCCTGATCGCCGGCCTGCCCGCCGCCGACCCGGCGGCCCCGCCCGCCAAGCCGGCCGAATGGGCGATCGAGGGGATCAAGCTGAGCAACGGGCGGGTGCGCTGGAAGGACGAGTCGACCGTGCGCACGGTGGAGGGGGACCTCCTCGATCTCAACGCCACCATCGGGCGCATCGACCACCGGCTGGCCGAGCCGATCGAGCTCGTCGAGCTCGGCTACCGCATGGACCTCGGTGATCGCTTCCGTACCATGGACTCCACTGTGAAGGGCCTGCGCATCGACCTGCACGGGCATCGCATCGAGCTGGACGAAGCCGTATCGCGCGGCGTGCGCGCCCGCATGGTGCGCAACAAGGAGGGACAGGTCGAATGGCTGAGCATGCCGCTGCTGAAGACAGCACGCAAGGTCAAGCAGGAACTTTCCGACGAGCGCCCGTGGAATGCCGTGGTCGGCCGGCTGGTGGTCACCGATGCCGAGGTGCGCGTCGAGGACCGTTCGAGATCGCCGGTGGCGGTGCAGACCATCGAGGGGCTCGAGATCACTGCCGAGAAGATATCGACCGAGCCCAATAGCAAGGGTAAGGTCGCCCTCAAGACCAAGGTCAACGGCAAGGGCGTTCTCCAGGTTGATGGCAGTCTGCAGCTGGCCCCGGTGGCTACTGCGCTCCAAGTCGAGACGACGGCGATCCCGCTGCTGCCGCTGCAGCCTTATTTCAGCGAGTTCGTGAACATCCAGTTGAACCGCGGCATCGTCTCGAACAAGGGCGAGGTCAGGCTGCAGTTCGACAAGGGCAGCCTCACCGGAGGCTACAAGGGGTCGCTGACGGTCGGTGATCTGATCGCGGTCGACAAGGCGAACAGCGCCGATTTCCTGAAATGGCGCTCGCTCCATTTCGGCGGCATCGACGTCGCGCTGCAGCCGATGGCGGTCAATATCGGCGAGATCGCGCTGGCCGACTTCTACTCGCGCCTGATCCTGAGCAAGGAGGGGCGCCTCAATCTCCTGGACATCGTCAAGCAGAAGCCGGAAGCCGAGGCGGGCAAGCCGCCGGCCGGCGATGCCGGCAAGTCCGCCGAGCCCGCCGCCAAGGTGGCGGGTGGCGCGGCGGCGAAGGAAGCTGCACCGCCACCGATCAGGATCGCCAAGGTGACGTTGCAGGGTGGCACGGTCAACTTCTCGGACTTCTTCGTGAAGCCGAATTACACGGTCAATGTGACCAAGGTGGGCGGTCGCGTGAGTGGCCTCTCGTCCACAGCCGACAGCGTGGCCGACATGGAACTGCGCGGCATCTATGCCAACTCGGCGCCGGTGACGGTGGCGGCCAAGCTCAACCCGCTGGCGGCGCAGGCCTTCCTCGACCTCAAGGCCGAAGTCAAGGGCGTCGATCTTGTCTCGTTCTCGCCGTATTCGGGCAAGTACGCCGGCTACAACATCGAGAAGGGCAAGCTCTCGCTCGATATCGCCTACAAGCTGGAAAATCGCAAGCTGAGTGCCGAGAACCACATCTTCATCGACCAGCTGACCTTCGGGAGCCAGGTTGACAGCCCGGACGCGACCAAGCTGCCGGTCAACCTGGCAATCGCGTTGCTCAAGAACAACCGCGGCGAGATCGACCTAAACCTGCCGATCTCTGGTTCGCTCGACGATCCGCAGTTCTCGGTCGGCGGGCTGATCGTCCAGGTCATCGTCAATCTCTTCGTCAAGGCGGTGACGTCGCCGTTCGCGCTGATCGGCTCGATGTTCGGCGGCGGCGAGGAACTCTCGAACATCGAGTTCGGCCCGGGCCGGACGACGCTCGACGCGGCTGCCGTCAAGCGCCTGGAGACGCTGGCGAAAGCACTGACCGAGCGCGATTCGCTCAAGCTAGACATCACCGGCCGCGCCGATCCGGAAAGCGACATGGAAGGCATCAAGCAGGTCGGCGTCGAGCGCGCGGTCAAGGGCGAGAAGCTGAAGGAGCAGTTGAAGAAGGGCGGCGAGGGCGTCTCGCTCGACGCGGTCGAGGTCGATTCCGCCGAATATCCGGTCTATCTGCAGCGGGCCTACAAGGAAGCGAAGTTTCCCAAGCCGCGCAACGTGATCGGCATGCAGAAGGATCTGCCGGTGGCCGAAATGGAGAAGCTGATGCTGACCAACCAGCCGGCCAGCGACGAGGAGGTCCGCCAACTGGCGCTGCGTCGCGCGGAGGTTGTCCAGGGCTGGCTCGTCGAGCAAGGCAAGGTGCCGCCCGAGCGCGTCTTCCTGCTGCCGCCCAAGGTCGGGGCCGACGAGAAAGGCAAGGCCGACGACAAGGCCAAGGCCAGCCGCGTCGATTTTTCGCTGCGCTGAGGCATGAGCGAGACAGTCGCCCTGGTGCTGCTCGCCGGCGTCATTATCGTCGTCCTGCTGCAGGTAGTCCTGCTGCTGCGCGGCCGGCGGCGGGGGGACGACGAGGCCGCCTTGGGCGCGCTGCAGACGGCGCAGGAGAAGGGGCTCGAACGCCTCGAGCGCGAACTGCGCGAGGAACTGGCGCGCAACCGGCGCGAGGATGCCGAGGAGGCTTCCCGTGACCGCGAGGAACGCGCCCAGTCGGCGAACCTGCTCGGCCAGGCGGTGACCACCCAGGTGGGCCAGTTCGGCACCCTGCAGGCCGAACGCCTCGAATCGTTTTCCCGCGACCTGAACCGCTTTTCGCTCGGCCTCGACGAGCGCTTCGAGCGCCTGAAACTGACCGTCGAAGGACGGTTGGCCGCCATCCAGGCGGACAACGCCACCAAGCTCGACGAGATGCGCCGGACGGTCGACGAGAAACTGCATGCGACGCTCGAGCAGCGCCTCGGCGAGTCGTTCAAGCTCGTCAGCGAGCGGCTCGAACTGGTGCATCGCGGCCTCGGCGAAATGCATACGCTGGCGACCGGTGTCGGCGACCTCAAGCGCATGCTCGGCAACGTCAAGACGCGCGGCACCTGGGGCGAGGTGCAGCTTGCCGCCCTGCTCGAGCAACTGCTGACTGTCGACCAGTTCGCCGCCAATGTGGCGACGGTTCCGGGCAGCGGCGAACGGGTCGATTTCGCCATCCGCCTGCCGGGCAAGGGGGATGGTGCGGTGGTCTGGCTGCCGATCGACGCCAAGTTCCCGATCGAGGACTACCAGCGCCTGCTCGACGCGCAGGAGCGTGGTGAGCCGCTGCTCGTCGAGGAAGCGGCGCGGGCGATCGAGGCGCGCCTGAAGATCGAGGCGCGCAGCATCCACGACAAGTACGTCGCGCCGCCGCACACGACCGATTTCGCGTTTCTCTACCTGCCGATCGAGGGTCTCTACGCCGAGGCGCTGCGCCGTCCCGGGCTGGCCGACCTGCTGCAGCGCGAATGGCGGGTCAGCCTGGCCGGGCCGACGACCTTGTCGGCATTGCTCAACAGCCTGCAGATGGGTTTCCGTACGCTCGCCATCGAGCAGCGTTCGGCCGAGGTGTGGGCGGTGCTCGGTGCGGTCAAGACCGAATTCGGCAAGTTCGGCGAGGCGTTGGCGCACACC
>Ga0209391_10000997_pt1 | contig 14390 bp, 13 predicted proteins | sample PPLLak3March2015_FD_187246 | JGI IMG/M metagenome (GOLD analysis project Ga0209391, IMG submission 187246) | Freshwater sediment microbial communities from Prairie Pothole Lake near Jamestown, North Dakota, USA - PPLs Lake P7 Core (1) Depth... | ecosystem: Environmental > Aquatic > Freshwater >... | reverse complement strand
TTCTGAGCCGGAATTGTTTGCACAGGATATCGAGTGGGTGCGCAACATTTTTTCTAAATGAGGACATGTTGATCAGCTGGAAACTCTGTCATCATTTATCTGATTTCTCAGGCAAGCGTTATACTACTCGAGTGAGCAATCGGCTCATTGTTTAATACTATTTTTGGAGGCCACATGAAGATTTTCACGAAACTCCGGACTATCGCAGCAGCACCTATTGGCGTCATGCTGATTAGTTTGTCTGCTAATGCGCTTGCCGCGGATAAATTGGATATTGGAAAAAGCGAATATGATGCTGCGTGTGCAGTTTGTCACGGCATTACGGGAAAGGGCGATGATGGTCCCCTAAAATCGCTGTTTGCCAAGCCGGTGCCTAACCTGACTATACTGGCCAAAAACAATAAGGGCGTATTCCCGTTTGACAGGGTATACCAGATCATAGACGGGCGTCAGGAGGTCAAGGCTCACGGGCCCCGTGAAATGCCGGTTTGGGGCCGTGCTTTTAGTACGCAAAGTTCAATATATTTCGACAATTACCCGCCGCAAGATACTGAATCGGCCGCTCGCAGCCGCATTCTTGCGCTGACGGAATACCTGTATCGGCTGCAAGACAAATAATAAATTCTTGTCCGGCAGTTGAGCCCTATTAAGCCGTCTCATTCTTATCCAACAAGCATCTGTTAGGCGTAAATGAATAAAGTTCTGTTGTTTTTACTGTTGCTTTTGGCGGTTATTTTATTTTTCCCGATTTCCAACCTGATTGGCTTGACGGCTAAAAATGAGCCCATTCCGGTTAATTCCGGAAAATCCGATAGCTTTGCCAAGGTTTCGCAAATTTTGCAAAATAAATGCGTCGATTGTCATTCGCCCGGCATGACCCGGATGCCGATTTATTCAGAGCTACCGATAGCCAAACAGCTCATGGCGAAAGATATCGAAGAAGCCAGTGCGAGATTGCTTCTGTCCAAACAGGTTTACAGCGGCGAAGTGGCCTTTACGCCGCTGATGCTGGCCAGGCTGGAGCATATCATCCAAAACGGCAGCATGCCTCCCGCGGAATATCTCCTGATGCACTGGACGGACAATTTGACGGATAACGAGAAAGCAAGCATCCTCGCCTGGATTGCCGAGGAACGAGCAAAATTATCCTGGAGCCAAGATGCCGCCGAAGCGTTTAAAAGCGAACCGGTGCAACCGCTACCAGAAAAGGTCAACCTTGACGCTGAAAAAGTAGCGCTGGGGGACAAACTCTTTCACGATCGCCTGCTTTCCGGAGACGACACCCTAAATTGCGCTTCCTGCCACGACTTGACTCGTGGCGGAACCGATCAGGCCAGAGTCGCCACCGGTATTCGCGGGCAACAGGGACCGATCAATTCGCCTACTGTCTATAACGCAACGTACAACATCGCCCAATTCTGGGACGGCCGCGCTAAAGACTTGCAGGAACAAGCGGCCGGCCCTGTCGCCAATCCCGTTGAAATGGGTGCGCAATGGGACGCTGTCGTCGAAAAACTTAAAAAAGTCAGTGACTATCAAGACGCTTTCGCCAAACTGTACCCTGAACAAGGCCTGACCAAAACAACCGTAACGAATGCGATTGCCGTTTTCGAAGAATCGCTGGTGACGCCCAATGCCCGTTTCGACCGTCATCTAAGAGGCGACCAGGATGCGCTCACGGCCGATGAAAAGGACGGTTACGAGTTGTTTAAAGCCAATTGCGCCTCCTGTCACTTCGGTCCGGTACTTGGCGGCTTATCCTACGAAAAAATGGGTGTCAAACAGGATTATTTCAAACTGCGCGGCAGTCCGCTCACCGAGGCCGATAACGGCCGTTTCAACGTCACCAAAGATGAAAAAGACCGTCATTTCTTCAAGGTCCCGGTATTGCGCAATATCGAATTGACCCACCCCTATTTTCACGACGGATCGGCCTCCGATCTTGCCGAGGCGGTCCGAATCATGGGGCAGGTACAAGCCGGCAAGTCCTTTAGCGGCGAAGAGACCGATAAAATTGTAGCCTTCTTGAAAACATTGACCGGAGAATACAAGGGCAAAGCGCTGACCCAATTGGCCGCCGAATATATCGGCCATCAGTGAAAATGTCATAGATATCGGAGGCCGATTCGACGCGATGATTCGGTCTCGACCGGTTTCTCTGCCGGAATCGCCTCCAAGATAACCGTCTCCACAATCAATGAGACTGTCATAAACACCAAATTGTAGATTGGTTAGCGTAACCCAATAAAATCAGGAGGTTGGGCTTCATTTCATTCAGCCCAACCTTTTGCCAGGCTAATATTCTAAGCATTGAAAAACATCTGCGCTTGGATTAACTGTCTAAAAACCGCCTGAACCATTTTGGGTTATAAAATATAATATAAATCAGGAAAAGTTCCGAAACTGGTATTAAAATTGCAAAATAATGTATTATCAGCAGCAATATTGCAATAAATAAGCAAAATATCGACTTTCCCAAACTCATGGCATTTCCTCTACACGTCTACACGGTACTGTCAAACCGAGATTGATTGTTGCTATCCCTGTATGGAGGCCAACATAGTTTTTATAGCAATCCTACATTTTATAATTCAAACAAAAACCAGCTGACCATACCACCAATTTATTGAGAGCATTTTACCTGATCTCGTTATGCACAACTCGATTAATCCTGTAATCTCCGTGATTATTTCTGATCGCGAACGGGTAGGCAAATGAACCGGGCTAAAAATGAATTGACAGGGCTCAATCAGGTACAGGAAAAGGAGCGATTTCACGAGAGTGCGGCGGGTACAGTTCATCGACCATCGGTTTTTCCATTCTGTCTCCCTTGCTAATAGATAATTATAGATTCCTCATAAATCTTCCATACTTATTGGAATTAAAAGCAATGAAGTTATTGACTAAAATCGAAGATAAAACAACTCTCGACTCCCGCTGGCTTTTAAAGAAATTTTTTTCAACTATCAGTTAGGTGAACCCCCTATGCTCAGTATCGACCATGACATCAATGAACTTTCGCTGGCCGACCAAGGCAGTGAGCGCATCGAGTGGGCTTTTTCCGAAATGCCGGTGCTGCACGCGATACAAGAGCGTTTTCAGCAAGAGCGACCATTGGCCGGAGCACGCATCAGCGGCTGTCTGCACATCACCACCGAAACTGCTAACCTGGCTCGCACATTGAAAGCCGGCGGCGCAGAGCTTGTTTTATGCGCCAGCAATCCGCTCAGCACTCAGGATGATGTTGCCGCCGCACTGGTGAAGCATTATCAGATTCCCACCTTTGCGATACGGGGTGAAGGCAACGACACCTATTACCGCCATATCGGCAGGGCGCTGGATCACCGCCCGCATCTGACCATGGATGATGGAGCCGATCTGGTCAGCGAACTGCATAAAAACCGCACCGACTTACTAGCCCAAATGATCGGTGGCAGCGAGGAAACCACCACCGGCGTGATACGGCTGCGGGCGATGGCTGCGGACAATGCACTCAAATTTCCGGTGATTGCGGTCAACGATGCGATGACCAAACACCTGTTCGACAACCGTTACGGCACTGGCCAAAGCACGCTGGACGGCATCATCCGCGCCACCAATATTCTGTTGGCCGGCAAGACATTCACGGTAGCTGGCTACGGTTGGTGCGGACGCGGCATCGCGATGCGTGCCAAGGGCCATGGGGCACAGGTCATCGTCACCGAGGTCGACCCGCTCCGGGCGCTTGAAGCCGCGATGGACGGTTTTCGGGTCATGCCCATGCTGCAGGCGGCTGCCTGCTCGGATTTTATTATCACCGCCACCGGCGACAAACATGTGCTGGACCAGGCGCATTTTCAGGTCATCAAGGACGGCTGTGTGATTGCCAATTCCGGCCATTTCAATGTCGAAATCAACATTCCGGCGCTGGAAGCACTGGCCGTCAGCAAACACAACCCGCGCGCCCATGTCGAAACATATTATCTGAAAAATGGCCGTCAGGTCCGATTGCTGGCCGAGGGGCGGCTAGTCAACCTGGCCGCGGCCGAAGGCCACCCTGCCGCGGTGATGGATATGAGTTTCGCCAATCAGGCCCTGAGTATGGACTATTTATGGCGGCATGGCGCCGATCTCGAAAATGCCGTGCATCCGGTGCCGACTGAAATCGATCAACAGGTTGCGCAGATGAAACTGGCGGCGATGGGCCTCAGCATCGACACACTGAGTATGGAGCAGCAAAATTATCTGACCTCCTGGCGAGAAGGCACTTAAAAGCTATCGTGGATGCATACCCTGGTTAACAACGGCCGCGGTGGCTTTGGCGATTTCTTCGGGATCACCAAGGTAGTAATGCTTAATGGCTTTGAGATCGTCATCCAGTTCATAGACCAGGGGGATGCCTGTGGGGATATTGAGCCCGGTGATCTCCGCGTCGGAAATATTATCGAGATGCTTGACCAGTGCGCGGATGCTGTTGCCGTGGGCGCTGATCAGTATGCGCTTTCCCGATTTAATGGTGGGCACCAGCACCGAATGCCAGTACGGAAGGACGCGCTCCAGGGTGATCTTAAGCGACTCGGCGACTGGTAACTGCTCGGGAGTCAGGTCTGCGTAACGTCGGTCAAATTTGGGGTGCCGTTCATCGGTCAATGCCACTGCGGGAGGCGGGATATCGTATGAGCGGCGCCAGATCTTGACCTGCGCTTCACCGAACTTCTCAGCCGTCTCGGCCTTGTTGAGCCCCTGCAAGGAACCGTAGTGGCGCTCGTTCAACTGCCAGGCGCGCGTGACGGGCAACCAGTCCAGATCCATTTCCTCCTGGACGCGGTTGAGGGTGCGGATGGCGCGCTTCAACACGGAGGTAAAGGCCAGATCAAACTGATAGCCCAGCTCACGCAAGCGTTTACCTGCGGCACGGGCTTCGGCGCGCCCCTGATCGGACAGGTCCACGTCGGTCCAGCCTGTGAAGCGGTTTTCGAGGTTCCAGACACTTTGTCCGTGACGGATGAAAACAAGTTTATACATGCTGAAGTTCCTTACATCGCCAAAACCGAATCATAGCCAAGCTTGTGACAACGCCGATGCCAAAGCTCACAAGAAAACAAACACGACACTAAGTCTGCTATACCCAGTGTGTGAAAGCAGAGAGAAGTAGCGCCGTTGCCCGTCCGTGTAGATGGCGTTATTAGGGGGCTCAAGGGCACCTTCATTCCCAGGACATACCGCATGCAATAATTCTTTGGTTGTCGTTTCCATGAATCAAGCCTCCCTCGTTGCTGCGACGACAACGAATGCGCATTGGCCCCGCCCTGGTCGCAGGGCTTCAATCTCTCGTGTCTCGGGCAAGGGATGTGCGAGTGTCTGCCCCCAGCCGTTAATCGAGAAACCAGCATCGAGCAGGAGCCGCGCCACCTCGTCAGCCGAATAGAACGTGGCCTCGCGGTAAAACACATTCTCGTTCTGATGTGCCAAATAGTCTTGCCCCAAGTCGCTATCTCGGTCTATAAAGCCAATCACCAAACGTCCGCCCGGCTTGAGTACCCGCCGCGCCTCTTCAAGCATCCGAGTCGGCGAGTCCACAAAGCAGAGGGTGGTAACCACTAAGGCGAAGTCGAAGCTGGCGGCTACGAAAGGCAGATTCTCTGCTGTGCCTTCTACGACCGAGATACCTCGCGCAGCGGCGTGGACAAGTATTGCAGGGGAAGGATCAAGACCTACTTGAATCCCCAACGGCGCAGCAAAGCGTCCGCTACCGACACCAATCTCGATTCCCCTCCCGTCCCATGGCACGAAAGGCCGCAGGGCCAGCAGCTCCGAGATATAAGCCGCCTCGTGCTTTTCGAACCACGCCTCATAGTGTTGATGGTGGGCCTCAAAGGGGGCAACTTTAGGCATCGAACAAAATCCGTCGAGAACGCCGGTCTATTATCGCACTCATGACCGACCTCTTCCCCGCATGGCTCGCCCCGCACCGCGCCTATGCCCGCCACCACCTGAAGAACCTTGCGCACAACGCTCAAATGCCGGCAGGTGGCGCTGCTGTGATGCATCCCGGAGATTGCGGAACACCGAAAGGATGTCTGGACGCTCCGTCGCTTTAAGCAGCCGCTCGTAAATTTCAGCATTGGCGATCTCGGCGGCGACGCCCGCTTCGCAGGCTGCTTGCAGGCTGGCATACCGCTCAACCTTCTCTGTCCAGGGATTCTCGGGCACAGGCAGCCCATAGCGTGCAAACAACCCGCACAGAGCCTCGATATGCCGGCTCTCGGCCTCGCGGATATTGCTGAACGGCCGTACCTCGCCGAAATCGGCAAGCACTTGGTCGTAGGTCGCAAAAGACCGGTACTCGTCATCGAGCGCCTCTTTGAGTGCGGTGATCTCAGTTACAGTCAAATTGTTCATAGCTTAGCCTCCAAAATGAAAAAATGCGATCGTACCAATTCCCGCCAGCAACAGTACCAGTTGACGCAGTGAAGCTACAGGGGTCACCTCCTGATGGTGCAGCGCGGGAATAAGGTCCGCCGTAGCGATGTAGATGAAGCTCGCGGCAGAAATCGCCAAAATATAGGGTACCGCCTCACGCGTCTCGGCCAGCCAGAAATAGGCGATCAGTGCGCCGGGCAATGTGGCGATTGATGATAGTCCATTGAACACCAATGCCTTTGCGCGGCCATAGCCGCTGTCGAGCAGGATGGCAAAGTCGCCAACCTCCTGTGGAACCTCGTGAGCGATCACTGCTAACGCTGTGGAAATCCCCAGTGGAATGGAGGTAAGGAAGGCTGCGGCGATCACCGCCCCATCGACAAAGTTGTGGAAGGCGTCGCCGATCAAAATCAACGGCGCGGCGCGGCCATGTACCTCGCATTCGCTATCGTGGCAGTGCCGCCAGAGAACCAGCTTTTCCAGCACAAAGAACAGCACCATGCCGGCCAGCACCGTCGCCATGACCGTGGACGCCGGGGCTTGTTTCAGGCCTGCGGGAATCATGCCCAGAAAGGCCGCACCTAGCAGCGTACCGGCTGCATAACTTATTAAACAAGGGACGAGGCCCTTGCGGATACGTTCCGGAAAAAATAAAAACAGGGCAGCACCGGCAACAGCTCCCGCGCTGCCCAAGATACTGAACACGATTATCCAAAGCAGCATGCGGTTTACCTCGACTCTGTTTCAGGAATATTTATTTAGAATAAAAATAAATATACAGACATCCTATCATCATTTGTTTGATTTCTCAGGCAAGAGTAATAATATGTGTGATGAGCAATTTGCTCATTGTTCTACACGACTTTTGGAGGCAACATGAAAATTTTTAGGAAACTCCGGACTCATTCAGCAGCCTATATTGGCATCGCACTGATGAGCTTATCAGCTAATGCGCTTGCATTGGAGAGATCGGATAGTAAATTGGATATTGGAAAAATGGAATACGATTCGGCTTGCGCTGTTTGCCATGGACTTACAGGAAAAGGCGATGGCCCTTTAAAATCGCAGATAACGAAGCCAGTGCCAGACCTGACTGTACTTGCCAAGAATAATAAAGGCGTATTCCCGTTTGACCGGGTCTATCAGATCATTGACGGACGTCAGGAGGTCAAGGCTCACGGGCCTCGTGAAATGCCGGTTTGGGGTCGTGCATTTAACACGGAAACTTCAATATATTTCGATAATTACCCGCCGCAGGATAACGAATCGGCCGTTCGCAGCCGCATTCTTGCCCTGACGGAATATCTTTATCGACTGCAAGAATGATAATAATGCAGCGTCCTTCAGGCACCCTTGATAAATTAAGTCATCGCTGTTGTTGGGCGGCGGCGTCTTATTAGCGGTGGCCGCCGTTATCTTCATAGCTACATTTATCGCAATATGCCCAGCACAATCATATCCGTTGCCTGTTCGGGGGAAAGGCCATGCGCGATTAACGTCTCCATCTGCTTCTTGTCGACGGTTCCGATCGCGGCTTCGTGGGTAATCTTGGCGAGAGGATGACTGACCTTGACGATGGGGGTCGATTGTCCGATCGCCTGATCCTTGATAATTTCCATACAATCCATATGGCCCCTCGCGCCTTCGGCGCTGCCCTCGGTCATGCCGACGATGTCCGCCCGGGCTTCGCCCTCCAGCGCAACGCGGCTTTTGATCATGCTGCGGGAAAATCTTCCTTTAAGACTGACCTCTTCGTTGATTTTGATCAGGTCCACGTCATGCCCGAAAACACGGGTAGCAAGCTCGACGACGGCGTAATCGTCTGCCTGTATTGATTCATTCAAGTCGAGGCAACCAACCCGGCCAGTCGTCAGCGAGAAATCGGAGCGGTAGCGCCCGTGCTTGCCGACATTGACCTTTCCCGTTGTTTTTACTTCGATTCCTCCTGACATGCCGTGGATATGGCTATCGATAAAATCCAATTCCGCCCCCTCGCCGATTTCAACCCGTTTCTCCATGCTGTGTCTGACGATATCGGCGTTGGCGAACAAACCATGGGCAATAAAACCGGCTTTGGCGCCCGGTTCCATGATGATATGTATGATGAAATGCTGGCTACCGACACGTTGCAGCAGGCCGAAGCAAAGATGAACAGGATTTGCAATCTGTGTATCGCAGGCAATGGTAATTCCGGCAATCGTCACACCGCCGCGTTCCTCGATTACCATTTTTACGCCGGGAATAGCCTGATGGCTCACCAGTATCTGGCCGTCAGCGACGATATGAGCCGTATTAGGGTCATCAAGAACACCACTGTCCACGCCGGCCGCATTCAGTAATGGAAAAAGTTGCTCACGTAGCTTCATAATCACACTCCTGCCCGTTACAGACAATGCAATGCCTGTTTTTATAATAGGTGATAACCTGTTCGGGGGACGCCGGACATGATAATTTTTCCGCCGCAAAGCAGCGAAACACGGTCGGCAATACCGGCGACTTCCTCTCTATGGGTGATCAAAAGAATCGATGATCCGTTTTGTTTAATCCGGCCAATCACTGCCAGGATACTCTTGACCGAGACCAAATCGATCCCGGAAACCGGCTCGTCCAGAATACAGAGCTTGGGCCGCAGAGCGAGCATAGACGCCAGTTCGATACGTTTTCTTTCGCCTCCGCTCATTCTTTTATCCAATAGCCTGTCGAGATATTCACCGGGGTCCAGTCCGACTTGAGCCAAACAATCCGGCAAGTCAGCCTGACTGTAGCCTAGGCTCAAATAATCGCGCACCGAAATTCCCTCGAACCAGGCCGGTTCCTGCCAGACCATCGAGATGCCCATCAGGGCGCGTTTGTACATGGGCCACTCGCCGATGTCTTGACCGGCGAAGAGGATTTGTCCTGAACTGAGTGTATATCCCTCGCTACCCATAATCAATCGCGCCAAGGTGCTTTTGCCGGTACCATTCGTTCCGATCAGGGCATGTATTTCCCCTTCTTGGATTGACATATCCAGATCATCCAGGATTTTTTTGCTGCCTACTCCATAAGCGGCGTGATGTACCTCCAAGAGCGGCATACACTCAGGACTCTTGTTCCACGACCGTTTCGGCAGTACTTTCGGAACCTGACTCTACACGTTCTTCCCGGCACAGTCGTTTCCGATTGGCCATCTCATCCATTTTCCTGAATAACGGTCCGGCCAAGGACTGCTCTATCCCGGTAAAATACAGGCGGCCGGCATTAACGACCACAAATACCGAACTGAAATGATGCAGCAAAGCCGCAGTGATCGGATTGAGTACGCCGAAGGTGGCCAACGCCAGCCCGATACTGTTAAAACCGGCGGCCCAGAGGTAATTTTGCCGGATAATGCCGCCCATTTTATGGCTAAGCCGCAAAATAGTGACCAGATCCTGGGCGTCGTTCCCAAGAATGACCACATCCGATGAAATAATCGCCAGATTGACATTCTTATGGCCGCCGATGGCGATGCCGACATTGGCGGCGGCCAGCGCCGGCGCATCATTGACGCCATCACCGACCATTGCCACTTTGCCCTGCGCCTGGAACCGTTTGACCAGCGCGGTTTTATCCTCGGGCTTGCAATTGAAATAATAGCCATCGGCATGGATATAGTCGGCCACCCGTTTCGCCTCCAGTTCCTCGTTGTCGCCGGTTGCCAAAATCACTTTTTCGATGCCGCAGGCACGGATAGTATCGGCCAGGCCCTGCATCTCCGACAGCATGATGTCGCGTATGACGATGGCACCTTTGACTTCGCGGTCTACCGCCAGCCAGATCGCGCGGCCGGTATACTCGATAGCGGGCAATTCAATACCCTGAAGGCTCAGCGTTTCGGCGCTGCCCATCAGAATGTCCTGCCGATCGATCCGGGCCTGGATGCCCCGGCCCGGAAGGTCTTCGGCCTGTTCGACCGGCCGGAACCCGGTCACGCCCTGAGCGTTCGCAAAGTTGATAATCGAGTGCGCGATCGGATGATCGAAGCGGGATTCAATCGACGCGGCCAATTCCAATATCTGCTGTTGAGGCATACCGATTTCAATGACCCGGCTGACTTCGGGTTCAGCCATGGTTACCGTGCCGGTTTTATCCAGAATCAGGGTTTTGATGTCCTGCATGTTTTCCAGGGGCTCGCCGCCACGGGCCAGAATATTAGTCCGGGCCAGACGGCCGATATTGGCGGCGAAGGCGGTTGGAGTCGCCAGCGCCCAGGCGCAGGGACAGACTACCGCCAGCGCCGTTGCCATCAGATGCAGGCTGCCCGTGATAAAAAAAAGCAGAAACGCATAGGCGGTAACCGACAGCAGCAGAATCTGCACCGTCGTATCGGCGCGCCGCTGCAAATCCGATTTATTCTCCAGACTGTTTTTGATTTCCTGGGTAATTACCGAAAGAAACGAATCATCCCCGTTTTTGTCGGCCTTTACCTGGATCGGTCCGGTCAGATTGAGGGTACCCGAGGTTACGGCGGCGCCGGTTTTCTTATAAACCGGAAAAGGTTCGCCGGTCATGCTTGATTCGTCTATCGATGAGGTACCTTCAATGATGGTTCCGTCTATCGGAACCATCGCGCCTTTAGGAATTAGCACCACATCGTCTTGCCGGATTTGGTTGATCGGCAACTCCTCAATGTCGTCTCCTCGCAGCACCTGAGCGGTTTTTGTGCCTTCCTGAATCAGGCTTTCGATTTTTTCCCGGTTTTTCCGGATGATCGTAAACGAGATATAAAGCCCGAATCCGATAAACCAGGCCACCATCGCGCCGCTTAACGGAGCTCCGTCAATCAGGGTAACCGTCATCACCAGCACGATTAACAGTTCAGCCGAAACCTTGTGCAGCAACAATAAACTTTTTAAAAGGCCTTCCAGATAAAGCGCCAGACAGAACAGGTAAAACGGCATGCCCAGCCAATACAGGGCCGGCAAATCATAAAACGCATCCAGGCCGAAAAAGACCACCGGAATGACAGCCGCTATGACGCGCAGCAGCATGATGTCCTGGTGCGGGCTGATTTTCAGCAGTTCCGCATCGATTTTGTCGAAATAGGTTTTGTAAGGCATGATTTTATCCTGGTTTTAAATGAAGTTGTTGGCGTCTACCCCAATAACGAAATGCCCATATCATGACGGCGATGATAGCAGCAATTACGGCCAGCCAAGCCACTGAGGTTCCCGGATGTTCGGCAAAGGTCGCCAACTGGTAAAACAGCGTCGCAGTCAGATAAGCCAATCCCGTGGACCAGACTACCATAAACACCGACCAGCCCAGGCTGGATTCACGGTAGGCGGCGGCCGACGTGGCGATACAGGGGAAATACAGCAGGATGAACAGCAAATAGGCACAAGCCCCGGTTTGACCGTCGAAATGCGCATGCAGCGCGGCAATAAACGGGTCCTGTCCGGCCGGCGGGTTGACAGGTCCGATGCCGAACATTTTTTTCAGCCCCATCGGAATGGTCATGAAGGCCCGCTTAACTGCATCGCCTAAAACAAAGGGCTGTTCCTGCCGGCCGGATGGCGAATGCGCGGTTTCCGCGTAGATCGTTTTCAGCGTGCTGATCACGACGACTTTATGCAGAATGCCGGTAAACAGGGCGACAGTCGCCGGCCAATTGTCTTCCCTGATGCCTAGCGGCGCGAGCGCCGGCGTTACCGCACGACCAGCTGCACTGAGTACCGAATGTTCTATGTTATTCGCTTTAAAGGAACCGTCCGTTCCCAGCGAACTGAGAAGATTCAAGACCACGACCATCGTGATAATGATTTTTCCGACCCGCACCACAAAGGCTTTGACCCGGGTCCAGCTATTAATCAGTACATTTTTCAGCTTCGGGATATGATAGTTTGGGATTTCCATCATCACCAGAGAGAATTCCTCTTTCAGAAACGTGTTCTTCAACAGCAAGGCGGTCAGGACGGCGAATACGACGCCTATCATGTACAGCGTAAACACGACCAGCCCGCCATTATCCGGAAAAAACACGGCGGCAAACAAGGTAAATACCGCCAGCCGCGCGCCGCAGGTCATGAACGGATTCAACAGGATGCTCAACAGGCGGTCGCGCGGACGCTCCAGCGTTCGAGTCGCCAGCATCGCCGGCACGTTACAGCCGAAGCCCAGAATCATCGGCACAAAGGCCTTGCCGGGTAAGCCCAAAACGCGCATAAGGCGATCCATCGCAAAGGTCGCCCGTGCCATATAACCCGACTCCTCCAGTACCGAAACAAAGAGATACAGAAAACCGAGAATCGGGATAAACGCGGCCACTTCCCGAATGCCGTTGCCGACGCCTTGCGCCATCAGCAAAATCAGCCATTGCGGACTGTCCGAGAGCGCCAGGAAATGCGCCATGCCATCGACAAAAAGCGCCTGCGCGAGGTCGTTAAAGAACGGTTTAAAGGCTCGTCCGAGTTTAATCGTGAACGTGAACATCAAATACATTATCCCGAAGAAGATCGGAATGCTTAAAAACCGGTTTAAAATAACCGCGTCTATTTTATCGCACAGATCGCGGCCAATTTCAGATTGCCGCGTTTTCGTTTCCTGCGCCAGAAGACTTGTAAAACCGTAACGGCTATCCGCAATCAACAGATCCGCCTCGTCGCCGGTTTGCTCTTCAATCTCCAGGCGAAGTTGTTCCGCCATCCCGCTCAGTAACGGGTCGGCATGACCGAGGGCGAAGCCGTCCCGCTCCAGCAATTTGACGGCGAACCATCGGGGGTCGCCGAACTTGCTGTCCAATTGCTGTTCGACCAGCGGCGAAAGCCGGTTCAGCGCGCTCTTAACCGCCGGCGGATAATCGATGAAGAAATTCGACATCGTTTTATTCTCCGTCAGACGGTTGATTGTCGATTTCAGCGCCCTGAGGTCATCGGCCCGGGTTGCGATCAACGAAACCAGCGGGCAATCGAGCCTGAGAGCAATTTCAGCGCTGTCGATTTTGATATCGCAGCCCGTCGCATCGTCCATGTTATTCAGGACTACCAGCATCGGCAGCCTCATTTCCAGCAATTGCGTCGTCAGGTATAAATTGTGTTCGAGGTGAGACGTGTCGACGATGTTGATGATCAGGTCCGCCTGACGCGAGAGGATGTAATCCCTGGCGATTTTTTCATCCAGAGAAGTGGCCGTCTCGTTCACGTCCAGCGCATAGATGCCGGGCAGGTCGACGATCTTGACCGCCTTGTTACAGTATCGGTAAAAGCCGGTTTTCTTCTCGACGGTAACACCGGCCCAATTGCCGACATGTTGCCGGGCACCGGTCAGTCCATTAAACAGCGTCGTTTTTCCGCTGTTAGGATTGCCGATGACTGCAACAGTATATTCCTTCTGCTGCAAGGCAGGTTTCAGACCTGGCGTTCGACTGCCAATATGCTCAATTTGTAATCCGGCCACCTCGTCGCTGCGCAGGCTGAGATCAGTGCCGCGCACCCGGATTTCAACAGGATCGCCTAAAGGCGCGATACGGATAATCTTGAATTCGGTACCGGGTGTTAAACCCATCGCCAGCAATTTCTGCCGGTAAGGCATGAATTTTGAGTCGTAATCCGCGACGCGTCCAGAGTCGCCTTCTTTCATATCACGCAAATTGATATACATTTGCAGTTATCCAGGGTAGTGTGTCGAAATGGCAATTTATGCATTGAGTGCAGTATTAGTTCATTCTAATGTAGAAATAATTCCCCTGATATTCAATTTCCTGGAGTTTTGCACAGTCCAGCAGCTGTTGAACGGCGCTCCAGTCGCTACCGGTTTTGCCAAGCAGCTTTAAAACTGCGTCCTTGCGCATAGGATGCACGGCAGTGATCGCCAGGATATCCTCGGTAAAATTGCCTGTCGAAGCAAAGACATCGCCTTCATAGCCGGTGAGCAGTTCAACATCCGGCATGATCCGGCTTACGCATTGGTAAATACGGTTGAGCGTCTCCGCGGCGGGAGCGCGGACACTGCTCTCGGCCGTGGGCCGC